>PJTO01000014.1_pt1 | contig 378112 bp, 314 predicted proteins | sample 1512101 | NCBI WGS metagenome assembly PJTO01 (sample SAMN08177690, study PRJNA422409) | Soil metagenome, whole genome shotgun sequencing project.
AATCAGAATTCTTTTTTTATATCTCTGATCTTGGATCGAATTGAACGAATTACTTGAATTTGTTCATGACTTTCGTTTGTCTACTCGTCACGCTTACATGATTGTGTTTTCTTAAAGAACTTTGTCGCTTCAACTTCCGTATCCGCTATATTCCGATAGGCATTGCGCCCCTCTTTATCGTTTTGTTTTTCCCTTCGTTTCCGTTGGGACTGCAAAGGTAGAAATCTTTTTTGAACTTCCAAAAACTTTTTGAAGTTTTTTTCTTTTCCCTTTTTTCGATTTCCGCGTTTAAAATAAACTGGGCAGGATTTTTGATCCCGTCAGGCTTCTCTTAAACCCTTCTTTTTTCATGGTTCCTTCTTTCGTGGTAACCGTCCCTCCCTTGCGGAGTGGTGCAAAGATAGGGAGTTTTCGGGCAGACTTCCAAGCCTTTTGTTCTTATTTATTTCATTTTGCCCTTAACTGCCTGTAACGGTGCGAGATTCTTTTCGTAAAACAGGTGATCGGAGGGCTGGAATGGCTCATCCGGCCGCCAGATTGGGCCTTCGGAGAACCCCAGGTCATCATATAGCGTATGGAGGCAGGCTTCGCATCGGATCTATTACCAATTTCGTTCAACTTTTGTAGTTAATTAATAGGGGTATTACAGGGGGATAACAGGGGGTTAACAGGGTGTTAGCAGGGGTACAACCCCTATTAACACCCTGTTAAAACGGTGTCATATTGGTATTAATTATAAATCAGTATACAATTCGAGTCTAAGCGGGGTAACAACAGAGATCCGCAAGTTTAATACCATCGATATACATAATAGAGATAGGATGTGACCGCGAACCGCAACCGCAGCGGAATAGAGGATGGCGGGACCAGTCTAAAGTAAACCTTGATCAATTTTCATTTTGGTATAGCTTTTACTCAGGGTTTCGTTAGGGTTTACTTAGGGTTTAGTTAGGGTTTGTTTAGGTATAGCTTAGATTATACCTAAACAAACCCTAACCAAAAGCTAACTAAAAGCTAACTAAATGCCAATTAAAATGTAGCTTAAAGAAGAACTAAGTAAGAAAGAATAAACATAACACTACGTAAATACCCCTATAAGTGTCCCTGCATCCAACCAGAATCGCCATGATATAGGCATTTTTTATGAAAACGTTAGCCTGTTATCCGTTTTGAAGATTGCTCATTATAGCGCGACAGCATGAGATTAAGAATAAATAAGTCCATACGAACCGAAGATTTATTTTGGCCATAACAAAGCCTGCACAAACTATACGATGCTTTAGTAAATAAAAATTCACTAAAGCATCGTATAGTTAATCCCCGTGGAGGGTGTGATGGATCAAAGAAAATGATCAAGAAAAAGCGTTCAGCCCCGTAATATCTTGTCCTGTGATTAATAAATGAATATCATGTGTCCCTTCATAGGTAACTACAGATTCCAGGTTCATCATATGCCGCATTATTGGAAAGTCACCGACAATCCCCATTCCGCCAAGGATCTGCCTAGATTCACGCGCAATCTGCAGCGCCATATTCACATTGTTCCGTTTTGCCATGGAGATTTGCTGTGGCGTGGCTCGCCCCTCATTTTTGAGCTGCCCTAAACGCCACGACAACAACTGCGCCTTGGTAATTTCTGTCAGAAATTCCGCTAGCTTCTTTTGCTGCAATTGAAAACCAGCAATTGGTTTATCAAACTGATGTCGCTCCAACGCATAATGAACAGCAGTTTCATAACAGTCTATTGCTGCTCCGATCACCCCCCATGAAATTCCATAGCGGGCCGAATTCAAACAGGAAAGCGGTCCACGCATTGAATTTACAGCAGGAAGCACATTTTCCGCAGGGATATAAACATCATGAAAAACCAATTCCCCTGTTTTGGAAGCGCGCAACGACCACTTATGCAAGGTCTCCGGAGTTTCAAAACCAGCCATTCCCCGTTCAACAATTACTCCCCGCACTTTTCCGGATTCGTCTCGTGCCCAGACGACGGCAATATCACAGACAGGCGAATTCGTAATCCACATCTTTGCCCCATTTAATAAAAAACCATCTCCTTTTGCCGTCAATTTCGTTTCCATTCCACCCGGATCAGATCCATGATTAGGCTCAGTAAGCCCAAAAGAACCGACCAACTCGCCGGATGCCAACCCCGGTAAATATTTACGACGCTGCTCCTCGCTACCATAGGTATAAATCGGAAACATCACCAAAGAGGACTGCACCGATGCCGCCGAACGAATTGCCGAGTCACCGGCTTCCAGTTCCTGCATAATCAAGCCATAAGAAATCTGATCCAATCCCGCCCCGCCATATTCAGCAGGAATATAAGGCCCCAAAGCTCCAATTGCCCCCAATTTAGGCATCAACCCCTCAATAGCACGATGTTCCTGTGCCGCATCTTCAATGAAAGGCTTGATCTCTGTTTTCACAAAATCACGGACAGACTGCCGTATCAGTTTATGTTCTTCGGACAATAAATCGTCCACTTGGTAATAATCGATATTAATCTGTTTGATCATGATATAGTCTACATTAGCTTATCTAAGATAATGATTATTTTTCACTGAACAATATTCAGAACAAACTTGTCAACAAAAAATTTATTTCATATATTTAAACTATTCCACGAATAAAATAAACCATTATGATAAAAACAGCGCTTAAAACACTTGGAATATCTTCCCTGAATTTAGGATCATCAACTGGACAGCAATGGTTTTCCGAAGGTAAAGAATTCGAATCCATTTCACCTGTCGATGGAAAACTCATCGCAAAAATAAAAGGCAGCAATCGTAAGGACTATGAAGCGGTCATTAAGCAGGCAGGAGATGCTTTTTTACAATGGCGCCTACTACCTGCCCCGAAAAGAGGCGACATCGTTCGTCAATTGGGAGACAAGCTCCGTGAACTTAAACCCATTCTCGGAAAATTAGTTTCCTATGAAATGGGTAAATCTTACCAAGAAGGCATGGGGGAAGTGCAAGAGATGATCGATATCTGCGACTTTGCGTTAGGCCTATCCCGCCAACTGTATGGTAACACCATCCACTCGGAACGCCCCGGGCACCGCATGTACGACCAATATCACCCTTTGGGTGTTGTAGGTATTATTACTGCATTTAACTTTCCGGTGGCGGTATGGGCATGGAACACCGCCCTCGCCTTGGTCTGCGGCAATACTGTCGTCTGGAAACCCAGCGAAAAAACACCGCTATGTGCCATAGCTTGCCAAAAATTACTTGCAGAAATCCTACACAACAACGGGCTGACCGAGGGAATATCCAACCTCATTATGGGCGACAGAGAAGTTGGCGAATGGCTTTCGGCAGACAACCGCATCGCTTTGATTTCTGCAACAGGATCCACGCGCATGGGAAAAGAAGTCGCCGTTACCGTAGCACAACGCCTCGGTAAAACACTTTTGGAACTCGGTGGAAACAATGCAATCATCGTTACTCCAGACGCAGACTTAAAAATGACCATCATCGGCGCTGTATTTGGTGCCGTGGGTACAGCCGGACAACGCTGCACAAGCACCCGAAGACTTATTATCCATGAGCACATTTATGACAATGTCAAAAAACAACTGACCAAAGCTTATGGTCAATTAAAAATTGGTGACCCTTTGGACACGAAAAATCATGTAGGACCATTGATTGACAAAGCCGCCGTAAAATCATACTTAAACGCACTGGACAAAATTAAAACACAGGGGGGAAAAATGCTGATCAAGGGAAAGGTACTTGAAGGCAAGGGGTATGAAAGTGGCTGTTATGTGCAGCCTGTCATTGCCGAAGTCGAAAATCATTATGAAATCGTACAGCATGAGACCTTTGCCCCTATTCTTTACTTAATCAAATACAAGGGAGATATCAGTGCGGCCATAGACCTACAAAACAGCGTCGCACAGGGATTGTCTTCTGCCGTTATGACGAACAACCTACGGGAAGCCGAGCTATTTCTGAGTGCTGCTGGCTCTGATTGTGGTATCGCCAACGTCAATATCGGCACATCAGGAGCCGAAATCGGAGGTGCTTTTGGAGGCGAAAAGGAGACTGGCGGAGGTCGGGAATCTGGGTCAGATGCCTGGAAAGCCTACATGCGCCGTCAGACAAATACCATCAATTATACGACTGACCTACCGTTGGCACAAGGTATTAAATTTGATTTATAAACCATTTACACACAAAATTATGAGCAACGTACATGAAAGATTAAGCAAACATATATTGGCCGATGGATTTCCTTTGGTTATGGATATGGAAAAATCCCATGGTTCTTATGTCGTGGATGAAAATGGGGATGAATACCTCGATATGTTCAGTATGTTTGCTTCCATGGCCGTGGGTTACAATCATCCACATTTGGTCAAACAACGTGACTTCTTAGGCAAAATGGCCGTCAATAAACCAGCTATGTCTGATATTTACCCAAAAGAGTTTGCTGATTTTGTCGACACTTTTGACCGGGTAGCCATACCGAAAGAACTCTCCTATGCCTTTTTCATATCAGGCGGAACACTCGCCGTGGAAAATGCTTTAAAAGCTGCCTTTGACTGGAAAACAAGGCTTAATTTTGCACAGGGAATACAAAAGGAAGCCAGCCAGGTCATTCACTTTAAACAGGCTTTTCATGGCAGATCCGGTTATACCCTGTCCTTAACAAATACACAAGACCCCAGAAAATACCTTTACTTTCCAAAGTTCAACTGGCCACGCATTACCAATCCGAAGTTAAGCTACCCCTTAACAAGCGAACATATTGAGCAGACCATTACTTTGGAGGAAAAGGCTGTCTCAGAAATACGCCAAGCCCTTGCCGCCAACCCCAACGATATTGCCTGTATCATTATTGAACCGATACAGGGTGAAGGTGGCGACAACCATTTTCGAAAGGAATTTTTCGTACAGCTTCGTCAAATCTGTGATGAAAATCAGATCCTATTGATTTTTGACGAAGTACAGACCGGATTGGGTATTACGGGGAAAATGTGGGCTTACCAACATTACAACGTAATTCCCGATATCATTGCCTTCGGCAAAAAAGCACAGGTATGTGGTATACTGGCGAGTAAGGAAAAATTTGATCAGGTGGAACATCATGTCTTTAAAGAGTCCAGTCGTATCAATTCAACATTTGGTGGTGATTTTATGGATATGCTTCGCTTTAAATTAATTCTTGAAGTCATAGAACAAGAAAATCTCGTTCAAAATGCAGCAGAAAAAGGGCGCTATTTACAAGATAAGCTACAGGAACTGCTAGCGAAAAAACCGCAGCTGTCCAATTTACGAGGCGAGGGTTTATTCGTTGCATTGGATTTCGCATCGGAAGCTGCACGCAATGAATTTATCAAAAATGCCTATGCAAATAAACTGATTATGTTAGGCTGTGGAGAGAAAAGTATCCGTTTTAGACCGCACCTTAATGTGAGTTATGAGGATATCGATAAAACGATAGCAATTATAGAAAAGAGTATTTCCTAAAAAATAAGCAATGCTAAAAAGCTTCAATGTAGCCTATAGTATTGCTTATTTTTTTTATAAACTATCTATCTCTACATACATTGGGACGGTCAATATCGACCAGTTCTGAAATTCCATACTCATCAAACAGGTCTAAGAGTGCATCTGTACCCTCTTCAAGTTTGTAATCCATCTCTTCTTTATATACAGGGATCATTGCATAAAAATTGATCAGATTACCATCTTTGGTTTTTAACTCCAAAAATTCCTCATCAAAACTTAGCATAGGTGGAAGTAGCAACATACAACCGAAACCTGTATTTGCAATATCCTCGGCTTCCATCCCATTGGGAATGGTATGCCCATATCCCAACCAGGTTTTGTACTCATGTGGAAACCGCGCTAATCTTTTCAAAAAGTAGACCGGCCAATAATTGTTATCATCCTGAAATTCCTCTTCTCCGATCTTCCAATCTGCAGGCAACACGACCATTAGCTCCGCCCGCTCATAAGCCTCTTTGTTTTCCACTTCATCTGGAACATGCATGGCCAAATCACTCATGCCTGAAGTAACCAATATATGGAATGGATAGTTTGCACTTGGTTTAATCCAATGCACATCGATATGAACAAGTTCAGAGATAATCTCATGGAACACCATATCGGGTTCGGCAATATATTTGGTCAAATGCTCCTCGATTTCATCTAGATAGACACATTGTACCTCCGGAAATAGGTTTTTTGGATCCTTATCATCAGATTGATCTTCATAACGGTAAACCGTAGACCCTCCAGCAGTAATTTCTGTATCTTTTTTTTCGGACGGAGATTCTTCCTCTTCGCCGCTCATAATTTTTTTGACTTTATCCCAAAATGACATATTATCTTATAAATGGTGAAAATTTTAGCGATTATTTTCTATTCAAATTTATTCAATTACAGCTACTACAGGCTGTCTAAATCTTGTTTTAACTGGTTTTCCTTTGACCTGTCCCGGCATCCATTGCGGCGATCTGCGCATGGCAGACAACACAGCCTTTGCAAACTCGGGACTCACCTTATCGGGGTTCTCGATTTCAATATTACAGATCTCTCCATCTTCACAAACAATAAATTTCAGCATTGCCGTCTGCCGAGATCCGTATTTTGCATAGGCCACGCTGTCCATTGCCCTGATTGTTCCCGACAAATCCAGGTTATTTTGCAAAAATCTGGACCAGGCCACCACCCCGCCCTTGAAATAGGGAAAATCATCAACGTACTGTGCAATACTGTCTGCAGGAATATCCCGTTTAGCAATCACTTGTGCACTTGCGGAAGTACACAATACCATAAAAAGTAGAATTGAAAAAAAAGTCTTAAATCCAGTTAAATACATAACCTATCCTATCCATAATCGTACCATTTAACGCTTGTATAAGATAATTTATTGCTTTAAATCCTCCGGACTAATAGAGCGGCATAGCAACCTCTGCATTAAACGCCCCTGTTTCATCAACAAGAAAACTGATCGGATGCTCCGGATTTTTAATAATCTCGAATAAAGTCAATCCCCAAGGTTTCCAAAAATTTTCCAAAACTTGGCCATAAGTCTTATTTTGCCAATGATCAAAGATAGGTTTCATCGACATATCCGCTAATGGCATAGGTTCAACATAGACTTTTTGCGGGGTATTTAGATAGGTATAATCTGGCAGACGGTTAAATAAGTAGGCTGAATAAAAATAGCGTGCACACAATTCTTCAAACTGGATCGGGTGTAATGTTTTGCCGGCAATGACTTTGAGAATATCCTCGTGATAAATATTGTTTGTCGCATTATCTTGAAGACAGGCAACTACAGCAAAGTCCTTCATACGGATCGAGAAGATCAAGGTATTTATTTCATCACGATACATAAATGTATCAGGTGCATTCTCAACAGGTACAACAACCAATGAAAATGGGAATGTATTTTCAAACTCCATCGGTACAACCAGAGACTGTAACATTGCATGTAGATTCGTAAAACGCTGCGCGAGTGCCTGAGAAAAGTTCATATCTTCACCAGAAGCTTTCTGCTGCTGAATTCCCGCAAGAATTTCATTAAAAACCACCCCATAGATGATTTTTGTCATCCATTGAAACAATAGTAATGGATCCAACTGTTTGACGGCTTCATAGCCTTGTTCAAACGACTGTTCTACCGCACGCTCCATTTGCTCAATAGCTTCGGCTGCAGCCATGGAACACGGTAGTTTCAACGATTTGTAAGTAACCAGATTCTCATCCAGCATTTTAAAAGGTTTATCTTCCAATTGAAAAGATTTCATCATCCATACAGGAAACACCTGAATGGATTCTTCTTCCGACTGAAGCTTATTCCCTGTTAAAAAACAAATATCTGAATCAAACTGAAATTGTTTGAATGGATTATACAAAGTTGTCGCCATAATGCAGGCAAAGTTAAAACAAATCGAAAAGTCCGCAAGAAAAGCAAATTCTTATTACGATATGGTGACTTGCATCCTTAAACTTATTTTATTTTCAGAAATTATTGAAAATTCAAAAACTTTAAATACCTTTGATATAGGCAATCACAAAAAGGATGGGAAGCCGATCGGTTCAATAGTCCGATAAAAACAAATTGAGGTATTGGCAAAATAAAAGCACGATGGAATTACAAGAAGCAAAACAACAGTTCATAGACACCTGGGGCGCATTAGGTTCTGAATGGGGGATCAACAAATCTGTTGCTCAAGTACATGCCCTGCTCCTTTCCGCAAGCAATCCCATGTCTACAGATGAGATTATGGAAAAGTTGGTGATCTCCCGCGGGAATGCCAATATGAGTATCCGGCAATTGATCGATTATGGTATTGTCTACAAAAAACATATTGCTGGTGATCGAAAGGAATATTTCGTCGCAGAGAAAGAGGTCTTAAAATGGGCGATGAAAATTGCGGTGATGCGTAAACAGAAAGAACTTGACCCCGTTATGGATATTCTAAAGGATATAAGCCGAAATACCGAAAAGGACCAGACAGCAGAAGGCAAGGAGTTCCATAAAACGGTAAAGGACATCCAAAATCTGACGGATCAACTCGAAACTATTGCCAACAAGATTTTCAATACAAGCGGCGGAGATTTATTAATCAAATTGATTAAACTAATGATGTAGCGTCATGAACTTCAATATCCTAGCGTACGCAATCTACAGCCTGCTCACCTGTTATATTATTCTTTGGGTCGGTCGGTTATTCCATAATAATGGTCGGATTTTCATCCTATCGCTTTTCCGCCAGGAGGTCAACTTGGCCGATACGACAAATAATTTATTGCTGCTGGGATATTACCTACTCAACATCGGCTATGCAATCCTGCAATTTAGTTATTGGCGACAAATTGAATCATTTGATGAAATGATCAGCAGCATTGCCTTTAAAACAGGACGATTACTTTTTGTCCTTGTTGGGCTGCATTACTTCAATATGCTCAGTATTTACTTTTTCGCAAAAAGAAAGAATTCATTAACCATTAAACATTAATATCATGGGAAATTTAACAGTTATCGGGTACTTTATCTACTTACCCATTGCAATAGGATTAACCTATTATGTTGCCTACGTGCTTTTTAAAAATAGCATTGTTTACATGAATGATATCTTTGCCGGCAGGCCGGAGGTAGCCCATGCGACGAATAATTTATTTCGCATCGGATTCTACCTCATGAATTTGGGATTTGCACTCTATATACTTGAAATCAGCCTGTACAAGCCGAGCGTTCAGGAACTCATTGAGCGTCTGAGTTATAAAATCGGTGGATTTAGCATATATCTTGGTGTAATGCTCTTTCTTAATATGTTTCTCTTCTTTAGAGGCAAACGGATTGCAAAACAACGAAGAAACATGGATACAACCTTCAATGCATAATTAAAACAGACTGTAAATACACTTGCCATGAATAAAATAGTCATCGCTGGAGGAACAGGTTTTGTTGGACAATATCTTTCCGAGAGATTTCGTACATTAGGTTATCAGGTAATCATCATTGGCCGTCGGCCGGGCAATATCCTTTGGACCGATCGATCCGCTATTTCCGATTCACTGGAAAATGCAGCGATGCTAATCAATCTAGCCGGAAAATCTGTCAACTGTCGGTATAACGAAAAAAATAAGGCCGAAATATTTTCTTCACGAACAGCAACGACTGCGCTTCTCGGGGAGCTCATAGCAGGCTGTACCAATCCACCAAAGCTATGGCTAAACGCGAGTACCGCCACCATCTATCGTCACGCCGAAGATCGTCCAATGACAGAAAGTTCGGGGGAGATCGGAACAGGTTTTTCCGTTGATGTTGCAACACTATGGGAAAAGACTTTTTTCGACTTCAAATCGGAAAAGACAAGACAGGTGGCACTTCGGATGGCGATAGTTTTGGGCGCAGATGGAGGGGTTATCCTTCCTTTTAAAAATCTTGTACGTGCCGGACTAGGGGGTATACAGGGAAATGGCCGGCAATATTTTAGCTGGATTCATATTGAAGATCTATTTCAGCTTATTTTGTTCTTAAAAGGCCATGAGGATTTGTATGGTGTCGTTAATTGTGCGGCACCCAACCCGATTATGAATAAGACTTTTATGGCAACTTTTCGACAGGTAATGAACCGTAAAATTGGCCTACCATCTCCAAAATGGCTACTGGAAATAGGTGCGGCTTTAATCGGGACGGAGACAGAGCTGCTTTTAAAAAGCCGTTGGGTATTACCTGAAAGGTTGGAGAACAGTGGATTTACCTTCCAGTTTCCAACGATTTCAACAGCTTTGCAGAATATTCTGCAGCGGGGATAAAAACCGAAAAGATAAATACGTGGGGTAAACCATTTATCCCACGTTAACCTTGAAATTTTCAAATACAAGCGGCGCAGTGACAATAGCGCCCTCGTTATTTTTTACGCCTTTAAACTCGGAGGTTTTTCCTTTCTCCAGCAGGTTCTTCATCTCTTTTTCGTCCAGAAAGATACCATTTAATGTCCGCCAGATCTTAAAATCACATCCACGGGCATAATGGTCGCACTGGGCCACTTTATCGTAGAGCAAAATCAATCCCTTCTCACATTTCGGACATTTTATCTTTCCTTTTTGTTGAGGTTTAACTTCCTCTTGTGCGAGAGAAATCCGCAGTGTCAACAATTCTTTTGTGATTTTGGCCGTATAGTCCTTAATATGTTTCATAAAAACATCGTAAGACACTTTATTGGCCCGCATTTCCTCCAGCTTCTGCTCCCATTTACCGGTCAAAGTTACTTTGGCAATGGAACGATCTTTTACAAGATTGTATACCGCAAGCCCCTTTTCCGTTGGAATCAGTTTTTTCTTGTCGCGCTTAATATAATCACGTTGAAAAAGTGTTTCGATGGTTGCAGCACGCGTAGCAGGTGTACCAAGTCCACAGTCCTTCATGGCCTGTCGCATCTCATCGTCTTCAATTTCCTTTCCCGAGGTTTCCATGGCCTTCAATAACGAAGCTTCGGTATGTATAGGTCTTGCTTTGGTAAAACGTTCGGCAAGTTCGAGGGTCAGAATCTGCAATAATTCCTCGGCTAACAGCTTCGGTAATTGCGCATTTTCATTATCCTGATCGTCATTGTTTTTATCTTCATCAGGTGCTTCGATCTGCTCCGCGGAAAGGCGCCAGCCGTATTGCTTGATCACAGTACCTTTGGCGATAAGTTCAACTCCCTGCGCATCAATTGTCACGGTGGTAATATCTTTTATACAAACTTCCGAGAAACTTTCCATCATACGCTTGGCAATCATATTGTAAACGTTCTGTTGCTCTTTGAGCATGGGCCCCGGCTTTTCATCCGTCACCAACAAGGCGTGGTGATCAGTTACCTTTTTGTCATCGACAGAACGTTTGTTCAATTTTGCGCCGATCAGATTTTTTGCAATCGACGCGATGGATTCATCTGCGGTATCTGCTAAATGTTGAAAAAGTGCACCAATTTCTTCAAAAACATCCTCACCGATGTAACGGGAGCCCGTCCGCGGATAAGTGATGACCTTCTTTTCGTAAAGTGTTTGCGCAATACTCAGTGTCTGATCTGCCGAATAGCCATATTTTTTATTTGCATCCTGTTGCAGCGATGTCAAATCAAATAGCAAGGGTGGCTGTTCTTTTGTTTCTTTGGCTTCCACCTTTGCCACACGGGCATTGGAACCAACGGTCAATCGCGCAATGGTTTGCTCGGCAACATCCTTTTTATCGATCTTATTGGAGGTTGCCTTAAAACTGATATTGTCTTTTTCAAACCCGGCCTGGATTTTATAAAATGCCTGGGGTTTAAAATCTTTGTTTTCCAGGTAGCGCGAACAAATCATGGCCAAAGTTGGTGTCTGTACACGGCCCAAAGAAAGTAATCCTTTATTTCCCGCCGCCAAGGTGATGGCCTGCGTCGCATTGATACCGATGAGCCAGTCTGATTCCGAACGTGAGCGAGCAGACATATATAGGCTATCGTATTCGGTACCTGCTTTCAAATTGGCAAATCCTTCTTTAATGGCCTTATCTGTTTGGCTCGATATCCAAAGGCGTTTAAAAGGGACTTTAGAACCCAAAAAATAGTATATATTACGAAAGATCAATTCCCCTTCCCGTCCAGCATCGGTCGCCACAATAATTTCTTCGGCCTGTTCTAAAAGGGATTTTATGGTGTTGAGTTGTTTCACTGCTCCAGTATCATCCATCTGCTTGCCATCACGCTTCACTTTCTTTGACTCCAGCTTAAATGTTGGTGGAATGATCGGCAAGTTCGAGATTGTCCACGAATTGTATCCGTAAGCCTGTGGCGTACAGAGTTGAACCAAATGACCAAAAGCATACGTAAAAGCATAGCCATTGCCGGCGATATAACCGTCTTTGACTTCCTTCGCCCCCATCACTCGAGCTAGATCACGCGCCACGGAGGGCTTTTCAGCAATTACAACCTTCATTTTAGATATGAGATGTTAGATTTTCGATCCGAGACTAGCTGTAATACCCGAGGGTATTACAGCTAGTCTCAATTTAATATTGATGTTTTAACCCTTTACCTTAAACGTCCCTATTCTATTGATGGTATCGTTATTCCCTGGATCTTACGATAAAGTTCAATGGCATAAACATCGGTCATTCCGGAAACAAAGTCTAAAACACAGCGAATTTTCGAATACGAATCTTGTTTTTCCGTATAAAATTGTGCTGGAATTAAAGCGACTAGTTTCTTATCGTAATTGTTCTTGTTCTTCTTAAGATACGCCGGAACAAATTCTTTCAATAGGGCATCCATCACCCTGTAGCCAGCAATCTCAATCTGTACAACTGTGGGTGCATTATAGATTTTTGCAATGGAAATCTTCGAGATTTTGTTCATTTGTGTAACAATATCTTCATCTAGGGCATCCATCAACGCTGATCCGAAAGTTCCTGACAGAAACTTGTCCTGTTCACGTACAAAGACATCAACACATCCTTTAATCAAGGTATTGATCGCTTTGGCACGTAACAATGCTACGCGACTTGGGGTATCCAGCAATCCATCGAGTCTGTCACGAAGATTTTCTTTACCACATAGTGGCAATAGTAATTCTTCGACTTCCTGATAGGACAATATTTTAAGATGATGAGCATCTTCTAAGTCAATAATATTGTAACAGATATCATCTGCAGCCTCCACGAGATAAACCAGGGGATGTCTCAGATAGCCCTTTGGATTAGAGGGATCTTTTAATAGTCCCAATTCATTGGCAACCTTCTCAAACGCCTTTTGTTCTTCTGTAAAAAAGCCATATTTCTTGCGGTGATGGCTCTTCTTAAGGTGGCCATCAATTGCCAAACAGGGGTATTTTACAATGGAAGCCAGCGAAGTATAGGTCAATGCAAAACCTTTGGGATCCTTGCCCTGGAAGGCATGCGTCAAAATCCGCAGGGCATTTGCATTTCCTTCAAAGTGGGTCAGATCTGCCCATTCTTCGGCTGTGACCTGCTCTTGGTATTTACGTCCATCTCCATCTGTGAAATACGTAGATATGGCGGATTCACCCGAGTGGCCAAAGGCTGGGTTGCCCAAGTCATGTGAAAGACATGCCGCCGAGATAATATTTCCGACTTCTTGCAGAAAGGGGTAATCATTATCCAGGTTTGGATTTTCCTCTTTCAGCTGCGCATAAAACATACGCCCCAAAGAGCGGCCCACACTGGCAACTTCTAGACTATGAGTTAATCTATTATGCACGAATACAGCGCCAGGAAGTGGAAAAACCTGCGTCTTATTCTGCAATCTCCGAAATGGGGATGAAAAGATCAAACGATCATAATCCCGTTGAAATTCCGACCGGGCCACAAGGTAACTATCTACGCTCCGATCTTCGTAACCCCAGCGCTTTGCAGAGAGCAAATCTTTCCAATTCATTTTTTCAGACATAGCGCAAACTTAGATAAATTTGCCTTTAAATACAATTATAATCATAGGATACAGCTTCGGAAATTATCCGAATGACTGTCCGCATATCGCTATATTTTACTCCTGTTATTCACCTATTCAGGAGTCATTATTGCAACAGTATCCATGATTGCATTTCAAAATGACAAATTTTACAAACAGCTGTTATCAAAGTCATTTTTATACAGGTTATATTCTGTATCTTTAACCTAAATACCAATAGGGATCCATCATGACGAAATATCAAACACTTATTCCAAAACATTTTGAAGGTACAATCGAAGGCAAAAACACGCATTTGCTCTTATTAAAAAACGAAGGCGGCATGCAAGTACTCTTAACGGATTACGGTGCACGTATTGTCAGCATTTTGGTACCTGATAACAAGGGAAATTTAGTGGATGTTGCACTGGGGTTCGATTCCATTCAGGCGTATTTGGATTCTGATGAAAAATACCATGGCTGTACTGCCGGACGTTTTGCCAATCGCATTGCTGATGGCAAATTTGAGCTCAACGGAAAACAGTATACGCTTCCGCAAAACAATGGCAATAATTGTCTTCATGGCGGTATTTCGGGCTTTCATGATAAGGTTTGGGACAGAAGGGTAACTTACCAATCGCACGTCGAATTTTATTATGTTTCCCCAGATGGTGAAGAGGGCTTTCCAGGAAACTTAAAAGTTATGGTTTCTTATACCCTGACCAGAAATAACGAGATCATTATCAAATATCACGCGCAATCGGATGCTGATACACACATCAACTTGACCAATCATACGTACTTCAATCTGGATGGGGAAGGCAGTGGCGACGTATTGCAGCAGATCCTTCAGATCAACTCAGATGAGGTCTTATTTGTTGACGACAACCAGATACCAAATGCAATAGTACCTGTGGAGGGCACCGCCTTCGACTTTCGCACCCCCAAACCAATTGTTCAAGATATTACTGCAAATAACGAACAATTGATCGCCGCCAAAGGCTATGACCATTGTTATGTCAACAACCAGCCTATTTCGCAGCCTTGTGCAACAGTTTATTCAAAAAACACGGGCATTCAGCTGGATGTTTTCACAACGGAACCGGGTGTACAACTCTATACAGCAAACTGGATGACGGGAAATGATTTTGGCAAAAGAGGTTATAAGTATCTGCCTTACGCCGGATTCTGCCTGGAAACACAACATTTTCCGGATACGCCCAATCAGGCGGAATTTCCTTCAACCCTGTTAAAAGCGGGCGAATCGTTCGACTCCGAGACACATTTTAAGTTCTCTATAAAAAAATAAGAAAAGAATACGGCCGGTAAGCATGTGCTTATCGGCCGTATTATATTGATGTGCTGTTTACTTTGTAAGGTCACAGCACATTTTTATTTTAAAAGATCATCCAATGCTGATTCGACTTTTTCAAAACCAAAAGTTGCTTTGACCTCTCCGAACATACGTTGAATCTGATCATTGCATAGATTTCCAATGCTTCCTTCGTGCGTATGGTTTACCTCTTTTGATGGCTTGAAACGGCCTTCATCGATATCAATGCCGATAGTCCTGTAGGCCTCCCGGAAAGGAACCCCTTTCAGAACCTCGTTGTTTACGACTTCAACAGAGAACAAATAATCGTATTTTGGATCGTTCAGGATATTCTCTTTAACAGAAATATTTTCCAACATGAAAGCTGCCATTTCAAGACATTCATTCAGCGATTTAAAAGCCGGGAATAAATTTTCCTTTAACAATTGAAGATCTCTATGATAACCAGACGGCAGGTTAGTAGTCATCAACGCAATTTCATTTGGCAATGCCTGTATCTTATTACAGCGTGAACGGATCAACTCAAAGACATCTGGATTCTTTTTATGCGGCATGATGCTCGACCCCGTGGTTAAATGTGCCGGAAAGGAGATAAAGCCAAAATTTTGATTAATATACAGACATACGTCCATTGCAAATTTGGCCAATGTCGCCGCGATGGAACTCATGCCCTGTGCCAAGATACGTTCGGTCTTACCTCTCCCCATCTGTGCATAAACCACATTGTAATTTAGGTCTTCAAATCCCAGCAATTGCGTCGTCATCGTTCTATTTAATGGAAAAGATGATCCATAGCCTGCAGCAGATCCTAAAGGATTCTTATTACAAACCTTCCAGGCTGCACGCATCATCTCCAGATCATCAACAAGGCTTTCTGCGTAAGCACCAAACCATAATCCAAACGATGAAGGCATTGCAATCTGCAAGTGCGTGTATCCCGGAATCAGAATATGCTTATATCGCTCGCTGAGTTGGATCAATTCATTAAAAAGAGCTTCTGTATTCTGGATGATATGCTGAATCTCTGAGCGGAAGTATAATTTTAGATCGACTAAAACCTGGTCATTACGGGATCTGCCGGAGTGAATTTTCTTACCTGCCTCTCCAATACGCTGTGTAAGCAGCATTTCGACCTGTGAATGCACATCTTCTACCGAGTCCTCAATACGAAAGTCACCGGCTAAAATTTCTTTATAGATATTTTTCAGTTCTTTTTGTACAAGCACTAGATCCTCATCGGTCATCAGATTTATGCTATTCAACATGCGTGTATGAGCCAATGAACCCAAAACATCCGCAGCAGCAAGTTGCAGGTCCATTACGCGGTCATTGCCGACCGTAAACGATTCTACAAAAGAATCGACATCTATATTTTTTTGCCAGATTTTCATTCGTATAATTTCTTTTTGATCCCGTTATTATCAAAAGCCCTTGGTCGGTTTAGCGTTGATTGAAGCTCCTGATAATTCTATCACATACAATTTTTACAAAAATACCAATTGCAAATGGTTATATCAATGCAAAGATTGCATACATTTTGCTCGGACAATTTGATGAAAAACAAAAAATCTGGTAAAATAAAAGGGCCGTTACAAAAAAAATTAAATGTTAAAAGTTTGTTAAATCGCGATAAACACACATTATAAGTAACCACTCACTTTATTTTTAAAAGTTATTTTGTCAGTTTTTTAAGTATTCCTATGTTTGTAGTGTAAGGGAGATGAAAAAATAGAAGATGGTAAGGTTAGTAAATACTTACCGCTTTAAATACACCGAAATTTCAAACCAAATATGATAGACCCCAAAGTCTTAAAACTTGAAAGAAATTACCTAACCAATTGTGAATCGAAATTTAAAGGCACGTCAAACCAAGATGTGCCTTTTTTCTTGTGCTGCTTATTTTATTGTTTTCAAAGCTATAATCCGTTCGCTACCAATCGATGGTTTATTGTATATTTTTTGTCAAGTAAGCGACAAGAGGTCAAGCCAAATTTCTCTTTTAATTGAAATTTTGGCTATTTTTGTTTGACATAATTGAGAATATTCAACATAAAACGTATACGATGGGAACAGAAAGCAAGAGACAGCAACGTTTTGCTGGGGTGATTCAACAGGATTTAGCAGCATTATTTCAACGCGAAGGTAATTCATGGGCTCCTGGAGCATTTATTACGGTTACACGGGTTCGTGTTACGCCGGATTTAGCGATTGCCCGCGTTTACGTGAGCTTTTTAAACACAAAAACGGCACAGGAGGATATTAAGGCCATTCGTTCCAAAACATCTGAAATACGCTATAAACTGGGTGCAAAAATTAAGAACCAGGTAAAGATTGTTCCTCAATTGGAGTTCTTCCTCGATGATACCAACGAATATGTTGAACACATGGATAAACTATTTGAAGAGATAGGCAAAGAACCGCGTCAACCAGAATAATACCATCTATCGCAGCATGTTAAGTAACCATGGTATTTGAACTGGATACTAAAAGACTGGAGTTTCCACACCCAAGCTATGCAGAAGAAGATGGTTTACTCGCCGTAGGAGGAGATCTTTCGGTAGATCGTTTGCTACTGGCCTATAGTAACGGAATTTTCCCCTGGTTCAGTGATGATAGCCCGATACTTTGGTATGCCCCAAATCCCCGATTTGTGATCGATCCGTCCAAGATCAAGATCAGCAAGAGCATGGCGAGTGTTCTCCGGAAAAAAACATTTTCCTTATCGATAGACCGCAGCTTTAAAGAAGTCATTCAGCTTTGCGCAACTATGAATAGAAAAGATCAGACTGGAACCTGGATAACACAGGACATGATCGAAGCATATAGTAAACTTGCGGAGCTGGGGTATGCACATTCGGTGGAAGTTTGGCAAGATGGTATACTGGTTGGGGGGCTTTATGGCGTGTTAATCAATGGGGTCTTTTGTGGCGAAAGCATGTTTTCAAAAGTCGCCAACGCTTCGAAAGCGGCTCTGATTTACATCGCCCAAGAAATTGAACTTCGTTTAATTGATTGCCAATTTCACACGGATCATTTGGAAAGCATGGGCGGAGAATACCTCTCCTTGACAGATTATTTAGCAATACTAACAAAAGACCAAAGACATGAGTAATCCCTATCGTAAACATTTTGACATCGCTTCAGCGGTAACTTACCTCACCACACCAGGATCCGGCTTACTTTCACGTGAAACAAAGGCCTGGCGCGCCAAAAGAGACCAAGATTTCTTCGACGCGAACAGCACCTTACGTGAACAGCAAGGTGCAACTTTAGATGCCTGTCGGGATACGCTCGGTAAATTTTTCAATTGCCCTTCCCAAAATGTCTTCTTATCAAGTTGTTTTTCCTTTGCCTTCAATGCGCTATTGGCAGGTTTACCAAAACAAGCTAAGGTTTTATTACTGAATAATGATTATCCTTCCGTTAATTTTCCGACGATATTAAGTGGTTTTGAACACCAATTTGTCACGATGGACGAACAATTGGAAACGAATTTATTGGACACAATAGCAACATTCAAACCAGATGTTCTCATCCTTTCCATTGTTCAATATATTTCGGGGTTAAAAATAGATCTATCCTTCATACAGGAATTAAAGCATCAGCATCCCGAGTTGTTGATTGTAGGCGACGGCACCCAATACTTAGGGACAGATCTTTTTGATTTCGCACTTTCTGGCTTTGACGCCGTATTATCAAGTGGATACAAATGGCTTATGGCTGGCTTTGGTAATGGCTTTGTCCTCTTAAGTGAAAGACTCAAAGCGATGCTTTATGCGGATATCCAAAAAAATTACAGCTTCCTCAACAATCAATGGATGAATAAATCTGTGGTACAACTCTGTTTTGAACCAGGGCATTTGGACACACTATCGCACGGAACGCTACAGCAGTCTCTTCTTCAATTGGAGGAATGGGGCTTTGCCGAAACTGTGGCCTATACCCAAAAATTGATCGAAGATGCCCGCACTGAACTTGCCGACAGAAAACTGTTATTGGACAGCATCATCAATAGACGTCCACAGAGTAATATTTTCAATATTCAGATCAACCCCGACAATTATCAAACACTCCTGGATGAGGGCATAAAATGCTTTCCCCGAGGTTCGGGAATCCGTGTCGGATTTCATTTATACAATGATCACGCGGACCTTGAGAAGCTACTATATATTATTGACACAAAAGTAAAGTAAACATGAAATTTAGAATAGGCGACTTAGTACGGTTTGTCGATGAACCCATTGAGGGGCATATCACATCCATGCAGCCCAACGATATTGTAGGCGTTACAGACGACACTGGTTTTGAGATTCCGGTACCCATGGATAAAATTACCCTTGTCTTCGGTAATATGCGCCGTGCAGATGATGAACTTGACCAACATGCGACACCACTGACACCACATCGATTTATCGAAAAAGGAATACTTTTGGCCATCTCGGGAGATCACAAAGATGGACTTGCCAAATTACACATCATCAATGAAACGAGTTTTGAGCTTCTGGTATCCGTCGCTGAAGCTACAGCGAATAAAGTGAAAGGTATTTTCAGTAATAAGATACCACCGCATGACTCTATGCAGTTTTACACAGGCAACTTTGCAAATGTTGGTAAATGGCCTACCTTCCGTTTTCAGATCATACGTCATAGCGGCAGTTTGCAGGAACTGACCTCACCAATCAACAGAGAACAACGTGTACGTCCTGTAGATCTTACTAATCCAAAAGTCCTTAACGAAATTTTGGATGAAAAAATATGGTCTTACGAACTGGATAAGATTGAAGAGGATTTAGGACTGGACAAGCTAAAAAGTCATTTCGTACCGCATCGTCCAAATAAAAAATAAGCTAGATGAATTTCATCTAGCTTATTTTTTTCTGAAACTGCTTGATCTTATTGGCCAGAAAGAACCTCCAGTCCGCTTTGATTGCTGTTGGTGTCTGCGAAGTCATGAAAGTTTTATTTGGACAAACGGCTTTATTTTATTCAGTTGTCGCAGAAACCTTCTTGGTACTGAACAATAACATTAAAATTCCAATCAAATAGACAACCCAGCCCCAGCGCATGTGCAAGGATTTAGAAAGCAATTTATCGGCAAATCCCCAACCGAAATAGTTATTGATCTTAAACCAGACCGCTGTTATACTCAACAGGTACCAACAGGCGGCTAATCGAGTCATCCATTGATAAGCTCGAACTGCACGAACAAAAAATAAAAGGGCAGTTACCCCCAGAATAAGTAATGTAATAAAGAATAAATAGGCATCTACCTGATATAAATTCCAATTTCCTTTAATAGGCACTTTTAAGAAAGGCGTCATGCTGGACAAAAAAGAAATGACTAGTCCAACGATGGCAACGTATTTTTTGATAATAATCATGATTCAAATTCCTTTAAAACTGCTACGAATATAAGTTGAATATTGACACATATATAACTTGTATTTCACTTTTTGAAAAATTATTCTATTTTTAAGCGCAATTAACGCTTAGAACAAATAAAAAACAAAGCTAACAAAAAGAATATCAGTAATTTAAACCTTATTTTTCTCTTGTTTAAAAGAGATGAGTATAATTTTTAGCATTAAGCCGAACAATAAACATGAAAAGAGAAGTTGAAGAAATCGCTGCAGAACAACCCGCACAGCCAAATAAAAAGAAAAGGGTATATATCATTATTGGCGCCGTCCTATTGGTTATTCTAGCGGGTGGCGGGTATTACAATTATAGCCAGCGACAAGCTTTCGACGGCTTGCAGGTAGACAGTGCCGCCACGGCTGCCGTCGGATTTGACAATGCCGATCCCAAAGACCTGGAAGATGCTGATGGATGGAGTTCATTAGAAGACTATCAACATTGGAATAATGCAATCTTCACTCTTCCGGAATACGACAACATTCCATTACGCTACAGAAGGGGGATTACAAAGATATTTATGGGCAATAGCTACCTAGAACCCGTAGATGATAAACCTATATACAAGTTTACTCGGATAAAAGATCGGGCTAAATCTGTTTTCTGCTATGGGAACTTTACAGATCGCAACGATTCAGACAGTTGGAATAAAGAAATGGCTTTCCTAGTAGAAAAGAACGACTACCAAAGCAGTGCCATCTGGATCATATCCGCAAAAGGCGATATTTTATTCTGGAAGGAATATTCAAGCGAACTGCCACTCATCAACAGCTTCAAAAAGGGACAGAAAATTTTTATGGATGAGATGAAGTTAGTGCCCGCTCCTGCCGATGGAATTATTGTCAAGAATAAAAACTCCAAGTACGCATTAATTTACAATAAAAGCAGCAAAACTTTCGACAGCTATTATCAATATAGTGATAGTGAAATTCAAGAAGCTACTACTTCTGAAGAGGAGCCTTATGTGGAAGAATTGGAAGATGTCACCATCGACTCTGCAAGGACAAATACGGATATTAAAGAGTAGTTTATCGTATTTTATCGCTTAAAATTTTCGTCACGATCCGTCGTGACGAAAATCACTTCGCACTAAATACTAAAACAAACTCCTGTAAAACAATTATTTGCACTTAAAAAACAGCTATTTAAAATCTTTCTAAATTAATCCCTTTGACAGATTTTTGACACAAGCACAAAGCTTTTAAGCTACATTTGTACCGTTAAATATAAGCGAGGGATTAGAGCTTTGAAAAATCTTAAAGTATTAGCGTTTACTCATAAACATGTCGAACTAAAAGATCTAGGTAATCTAGTGATCTGCAATGAGGATTTAGAAAGTCGCCTCATCAATCTAAAGCATAGCCTAGACATTCCAGAGATCTTTTATATTGGTACTTGTAACCGAGTAGAGTTTGTATTTTATGGTGCTCACGAATTGACCCATGAATTCATTGCTGATTTTATGGGAAAATTAAACTTCTGTGTCCCTCAGGAAAGACTACAATGTTACTTGGGACAGGTCAACAAATACGAGGGTATGGATGCTTTAAATCACCTGCTTCGGATGTCATGTTCACTGGAAAGTCTTGTTGTTGGTGAAAAAGAAATTTTGGCACAGGTACGTCGGGCATATGATCGTTGTAGAGAAGCTGGTTTTACTGGAGATTTTCTACGTCTGATGATGGATCGTCTCGTAAAAACTGCTAAAGAAGTATACACCTATACTAAAATTTCCAGAAACCCAATTTCAGTTGTCTCTCTTGCCTATCGCAAATTACGCGAATTAAAACTGGTTGAAAACCCTAGAATTGTTATTATCGGTTCTGGAGAGACCAATCAAAATTTAGCGAAGTATTTCCAAAAGAACCAAAAAGCCAAGTTTGTTATTTTCAATCGGACATTGGAGAATGCAAAGGCCCTTGCCGAAGAATTAAATGCTGAAGCTTACCCCTTGGCCGATATTGATCAGTACAAAGAAGGTTTTGATATTCTGATTACTTGTACAGGTGCGCCTACCTCCATTATTGACAACACACTTTACCAATCGTTATTAAACGGAGAGACTGATAAGAAAATTATCATTGACTTAGCCGTTCCGAATGATGTTGATGCTGAAGTTCTCAAAAATAATCTGATTCATTATATCGAAGTAAGCAGCTTACAAGCTATTGCGGAGAAAAACATCCAAGAGCGTTATAATGAATTGGAGAGCGCCGAAAAGATTATCCAGGCCAATATCCAAGAATTTTTACCTTTAATCAAACAGCGACGTGTAGAAGTTGCTATGCGTGAGGTTCCTGAAAAGATTAAAGAAATTAAATCATTCGCTCTAAATGAGGTTTTTGCCCAAGAGGTTCAAGCCCTAACCCCCGAAGCGAGAGAAGTCTTGGAAAAAGTCATCAACTACATGGAAAAGAAATACATCAAGGTTCCAATGGTTATGGCGAAAGAAATTTTGGTTAAAACTCCAGAAACGGAAAAAAACTAACATTAAACTTGCTCTTGGAGCAGTGATTTCCTTTTACTTTTAATTATTACCCTAGGTTTGTACTAAGGTTATTCTGCTCGCTGAATGTGCTCTGCTCACATCCCATGAAGCTACCCTTTGACTGTTTCCCATAAATTTCGGTTTATCAATTATTTCCTGACATATAATGACAGTAACGTGTCAACATATTCCTTTCATTTATTTATTTTTGCTCTGATAAATGGTATTAAACACATTTTTCCGAAATTGTTCATTTTCTGGGGCTCAATTGAATTAAAACACATTCTGTGCTAGTTGAATACGTAGCTACCGGTGGAACATCTTTGTGATTGTTTTAATAGGTAAAGTAAAATTAACGTGAATAGAAAACTAATTATTGGTACCCGGGGAAGCGTTCTTGCCATGTGGCAGGCAAATTTTGTAAAAGATCGATTGGCAGAAATCGGAATTGAAGCAGAATTAAAAGTCATTAAAACACAGGGTGATATCATTCAACACCTTCGTTTGGATAAATTAGAAGGCAAAGGATTTTTCACCAAAGAGCTTGAAGAGGAGCTTTTAAGCGGGACCATTGATTTAGCTGTACACTCACACAAAGATTTACCTACGGTCAACCCTCCGGGATTGATCATTGCTGCGGTTTCTGAGCGCGAAGATCCAGCTGAATTATTGATTATCCACAAAGATTGTGTAGATATCAAAAAACGTCTTTCATTAAAGCACAATGCGACTGTTGGAACGTCGTCCAACCGTAGAAAAGCGCAGATCTCGGCATTACGTCCTGATCTAGAATTTGACGATCTCCGTGGTAATTTGCAGACAAGAATCCAAAAACTACGTGATGAGCAATATGATGCCATAGTACTTGCAAAGGCAGGTATTAGCCGTATTGAAATGGATATTACAGATTTTCATGTAGAGGAGATTCCTCCTGTTGAAATTATTCCGGCACCAGCGCAAGGGGTACTTGCTATTCAGATCCGTGAAGTTGACAGGGAACTTTTTGAAGCTTTACAGCCCCTGAATAATGAAGAAGTAGCACAAACAATCTCCGTAGAACGTTTGGTATTAAATAAATTTGATGCAGGATGTCATGCGCCACTTGGCTGTTATTGCCGCAAAAGCGGTGATGAATACGAAGCTTGGGCCTCTATTGCTGAAACAAGTGAAGATTTCCCTGACCGTGTTTACCTTAGAGATACCGATGCGACACGTTTAGCGGAGCGAATTTTCAATAAGTATGCAAAGGATAGAAAGCTGCCACAATCTGTATTTATCTCCCGAGAGGTAGACGAAAACTCCTATTTCGCAAGAGCAATGGCCAAGCACAATATTACTATTGAGGGCCGTTCTTTGATCAAAATATTCCCTATTATCAATAAATTGGATCCTTTTATCCTAAAACACGTTGACTGGATTATATTTTCAAGCAAAAATGGTATTGAGCACTTTTTCAATTTAGAGCCTCGTTTGAGCAAAAAGACCAAGATAGGTGTCATTGGCCGCGGCTCGGAGGAGATTTTGCGTAAATATGACCGCGTTGCTGATTTCTCTGGCGACAGTGAGGGCATCAATATGGAGGAAATTGCGAAGAAATTTGCTGAATTGGCCAATGGTGGTACCGTGCTTATTCCACGTGCGAAAGAATCTTTGGAAACAATCCAAAAAGCGTTAAGCCCGGAGACGAAAATCATCAATATACCGGTATACGAAACGGTCTTAGAAGAAAATGTAGATCCATCCAATGCGGAGGTATTGGTCTTTACCAGTCCAAGCAATGTGGAAGCTTATTTTGCGGATAATTTATTGGAACCGGGCCAGAAAGTAATTTGTATTGGCCGCTCTACCGGTGCAAAGTTTGATGAGATGAATGTCCCTTATACACTTCCTTATTCTCCTGATGAAATAGGTCTTTCTGAAGCCGTTTTTGGATTGGAGTATTAGAATCGTATAAAGTAGTTTGTATTTCAACGTCGGTAAATTATTCCATTGACGTTGAAATAAACAACATAGATCATAAATAATCTTAATATAATGTTACAACGTCCGAGAAGAAATCGTAAATCTGCCGTGATTCGCGACATGATTCAAGAGACACGTTTAGACGCGTCAAATTTGATTTTCCCACTTTTTATCGTCGATGGGCAAAATCAAAAAACTGAGGTTAAATCGATGCCTGGCATCTATCGCTATTCAATAGACAATCTATTGAAAGAAGTGGAAAGTTGCCTAAAGTTGGGCTTACGCTCATTTGATCTTTTCCCTAACATTGAAGAGTCCTTAAAAGACAAATATGCTACAGAAAGCTACCGTGATGGAAGTTTATACTTACGTGCGATTGCAGCCGTAAAGAAAAATTTTCCGGAAGCTTGTATCGTAACGGATGTTGCTATGGACCCTTACAGCAGTGATGGGCACGATGGAATTGTCGAAAACGGTGAGATCCTAAACGATGAGACATTAGAGGTATTGGGCAAGATGGCTTTGGCACATGCGCAATCAGGTGCAGATATCATTGCTCCATCAGATATGATGGATGGCCGCATCGGTTACATCCGTGAGCTATTAGACCATAATGGTTTTACAAACGTTTCTTTGATGTCCTATACGGCAAAATATGCTTCGGCCTATTATGGTCCTTTTAGAGATGCCTTAGGCTCGGCGCCCAAGCATGGCGATAAAAAGACCTACCAGATGAATCCTGCCAATGCAAAAGAGGCCCTTATCGAAGCACAGCTCGATGCACAGGAAGGAGCAGATTTTCTGATGGTAAAACCAGGACTTCCCTACTTAGATATCGTTAAACTTCTTGCAGACAACTTCGATCTGCCAATTGCGGTGTATAATGTCAGCGGAGAATATGCGATGTTAAAGGCGGCTATTCAAAACGGATGGTTAGACGAACGTGTCATTCTAGAAACGTTATTGAGCTTCAGACGTGCTGGCGCTACAGCAATCTTATCCTACCACTCCAAAGAAGTATTGGAGAAAGGTTTTATTTAACAACTTCCAAATTATCTTCGATAATCGGAATATAACTAACAGAAGCTCGGGAATTCATTTCCGAGCTTCTGCTTTTTTTAAAATATTATTTAAACCTTTTTATTACATTGCGGTCAAACAGAAAATTATAATCCACCTTATTATGTTAAAAAGTATTATAATCAGCAGTTTCCTGTTATCGGCTCCTTCCGTACATGAACATACATTTTACTCCTTTTTAGAAGGCAATTGGATTGCGGCCAACGCTAAACTGAAATCAATCACATTTAATCAGAATGGCGACGCCTTTTTCACCTTTTCAAATTCAAACCCTCAAAGTCCCCCAACTTCAGTTCATCAAAAAGTGGGCAATTTTGCAATATTAGATAGCAAAAAATTCAGTGGGTACTTTTTTAGTCCAAACCTTTTTGGAAAATATAATGATAACAAGACGGCTTTTGAGATTGAAATTAAGTCAGCCAATGAGATTATCCTGTTTGTCAATAAACAGGAAATACAATTGCTAAAAAAGGAAACTATTACTCAATTTAAATAGCTAATATCAGGCTATTATGGATTCCTTACGTTTCTATGAGACTTATCTTCTCAAAAAAAGATAACTTCGCATTCAAATACATAGACTATGCAAGCACCTGATATTTCAAGAGCAAAATCTGCTGAGCTATTTGAAAAAGCAAAACAATATTTCCCTGGAGGTGTAAACTCACCTGTTAGGGCCTTCAAATCCGTATATGGTACCCCATTATTTATTGAGCGTGGCGATAAGGCACATCTTTGGGATGCGGACGGGAATGAATTCATCGATTTTTGTTGTTCATGGGGTCCCCTAATTTTAGGACACAATAATGATCAAGTTCGTGAAGCAGTAGCGGCACAACTCGGGAAAGGCTTAAGTTTTGGCGCTCCTACTGCGTTGGAGAACCAACTGGCTGAGTTGATTATCGAAAACAATCGATTTATTGAGAAAATTCGCTTTGTCAGTTCTGGCACCGAGGCTGTAATGTCAGCTATCCGTTTGGCTAGAGGCTATACGAAACGTGATAAGATCATCAAATTTGATGGCTGTTATCATGGGCACTCCGATTCTCTTTTGGTGAAAGCTGGTTCTGGCCTGGTAACCTTTGGTGAGACATCTTCGGCCGGTGTACCTAAAGCATTTGCAGACGAAACCATTGTTATCGAATTAAACGATAAGCAAGCTTTAGAAGCTGCTTTTGCAGAATTTAAAGATCAGATTGCGGCAGTTATCATTGAGGGTATACCCGCAAACAATGGTTTATTGTTGCAATCTAAGGAATATGTTCACTTCCTACGTAATATCACCAAAGAACATGGTGCAATGTTGATTATGGATGAAGTGATCACAGGATTCCGTATTGGTTTTGAAGGTGCTTCAGCTTACTATGATGTACAACCTGATATTATTACCTACGGAAAAATTATTGGTGGCGGAATGCCTGTCGGTGCTTATGGAGCCTCAAAAGAATTGATGGCTTGTATATCTCCTGATGGTGCAGTTTACCAAGCAGGAACTTTATCCGGAAATCCAGTTGCTATGGCTGCCGGCATCGCCGCATTAGGTATCTTGGCTCAAAAAGATTTCTACACAAATTTAAATGCCAAAACAGAAGCTTTTGTCAATGATATGCGTACTTATATTGCTGAGAAAGGATATAAAGTTCAACTTTTCCATGTTGCTTCTATTTTTTGGTTTGCATTCACTGAACAGCAGGAAATTAAAAAAGCGAGTGAAATCGATCCTAAATCGATGGAATCTTATAAAATTATGCACCGCGAGTTGTTAAATCGTGGCGTTTATTTTGGTCCTTCAGGCTATGAAGTAGGTTTTGTTTCTGATGCACATACAGCAGCGGATCTTGACCAGGCAAAAAAACATATTTTTGATGCGTTGGACATTGTCTTTAGCGCATAAAAATCAAACTACTTAAAAAAAGCCCTCTAGTATATTACTGGAGGGCTTTTTTTATAGGTTAGTGGAAGTTTCGGTTTGAATCAACGTACTTATTAAAGTTTGTTCGCCAACTTCTTATCTTTGGATTTCATCTTATTTAATCCGGCGATAAGTTCATCCAACGAAAACTTACCTTTGATATCCATAAATACACTTTCATCTTCATCATCATGGACCAGTAAAGAAACCCGCTGAATGACATTGTTCTTATCAATACGAGCGTTTAGCGAAATTTCCTGCCCATCGGTGTTAATAACCAGAAGTTCCTCAAATTTATTTTTCTTTAAAAACTTATGGTAATCGTCCAAAATACGCGCATTCTTTATTTTATCATTATTCGAAAGCGTCAGCATTCTGAACTTCTTCAATTTCTTTACAATTTCGGCCATTGCACGGGCATCTTCATCGTTATCATCCTTTAAGGCTTTTTTCATAAAGGGTTTTGTTAACCACATCGGTAAATTAATCGCAACAATCTCAGCATCGTCAGATACATTGGACCGGCTGACGAAGTCCATATTGGACGCTTTTTTTATCATGCATGACTGCATGGAGAAAAGAACGCCAACTAGGCACAACAAGGTTAGTAATCTTTTCATAATTTTCTACTTTTTGTTGTTATCTCCTTTGTTCTTATTCACTTTATTATTCCCTTCGTTGACCAAGCTAGTCACATCTTTCAACGGTATAGCCCCGTCCAGGATCATAAATAGGTTTTGCCCATCTCCATTGATTGTAAGTAACAGATTGTTTAGGATATCGGCATTTGCGGACATATTTTCCACCATGAACCGGATATCTTGCCCATCACTGTTGAGCGACATAAGCTCTTCATACTTTAAATTTGACACTGCCCCCCGAATAATACCTGTTAAGGCTTTATCTTCTCCATCCTCAACAATCAGCATCCGCAACGATTTAACATTCTTAAGTAGTGGTGTAATTGTCTGCATATCCTCATCGTCTATTTTCAAATTACCCAATAGTTTGAACATCGGCGCCCCGATTTTGAGTGTTGTTACACCTTTCTTTCCTTGATATTGTTCAAAAAGTTTATCCAATTTTGAAATTTGTGCATTTGCCATACTTGCTACAAGTAGAAGGCAAGCTATTAAAAAACCTTTCATTTTATTTTAGTTAATCGTTATTGACATTTGTTTTATATTCATTGCTTTATCTACACCATTTTCCAGATTATTTGCCAGTAAGCCTAAAGATTTTAGGGTCAGTTCAACAGCTTCCTGTTCGTTCGCGACAGGTTTCCCATTCAAAACAACATAATCTGCCTGATAGGGTTCACTTTCGACTGACTGCAGACTTTCAGCAACTATTTTCTTCTTTTCAGTCCATTCCTTCGCTTGTTTTTTAACTTTAGGATGTTTGACCGTTTCTGCGATCTGTAACGTCTTACCGCTTTTCGCCGAACGGAAGCTATCATTAGAGTTAGGAACTACTGTTTCTTTATTTTGATCTTCGATCAGCTTCTTGTCCACGGATTTTAGCTCTTTCATTTCCTTTTCGGCAAGTACAGGTACTCGCGTTGTTGGTTCCTGATTTAGGAATAGCGCAATTCCAATAGTCATTACCAACATGGCTGCTGCTGCATATTTGATCCAGCTATTTTTCCACCATACAATACGTTTCTTATCCTCATTGATCTCACTTTGGAAGTCCTCAAAGGACCAGTCCATTGTCTCGTTCTTTTCCTGATTCAATGATTGAAAAAAAGCATTGTCCGAGTTTTTCAATGCTCTTTCTTCCTCTAATGACGACTGGCCATTAAAGTACTTCTCTTCCAATTCTTTTAATTTCTTATCTTTCATCACTGTATATCTTATTTTCAAAGAAGATGAAACAATCGGGTTTATTTTTTACCTGAATAAATCCGCGTGGTTTCATAATCGAATAATCTTGTCAATTGTTCTTTTACCTTCTGTCTTGCACGCATCAGATTAACTCTGACTGCTGACTCCCCCATCTCCAATACTTCACCGATTTCATCGATGTCATAATCCTCAACATCGCGCAGATGCATAACAAGCCGTTGTTTTTCGGGAAGAGAATTGATCATCTCCAGAATAATTTCTTTTGTATTCCCAACGGTATGTTCCGTCATCGCAACAACCTGATGCTGTTCAACAAAATCCGCTCGGACCTTATCTCTTTTTAAACGATTGAGTGCTTCATTTTTCACACTCTGCATGCAGAAGGCTTCCATATTTTTGTATTGAAGCAACTGATCTTTTAATTGCCACAACCGCATCATCACATTTTGTACCGCATCGAAAGCCTCGTCATCATCAACCAAGATCCGTTTCGCAAAGCGAAATAGCTTATCCTTATGGATGAAAACGGTATTTTTAAATTGCTCTTGATTCATGTTATCGTCAATATTGAGACTTACTCTATTTTAATTTTTAATCGGCTTATGCTCCATCTCAATATCACCCGTGCCTTTTATATAATCAAGACATTTCAGCAGATCGATTTATTACATCTAATATGACTATTTTTTTAAAAATATTTAATTCACTGTGTATTAAACTTCAATGAGCGGCCAAACGGCCTATTTTTAACCTTATTACAAACAAAATAGGAACATAGACTGTTACTTAAGATGCTGAATGATTAAAAAATTAAACAAAAAAATTATGAAGTATTACAGAATTACAGGTATTACTGCTGCAGTAGCGCTCATGGTAGGCGCTATTGGGTGTAACAACTCTTCTACGAAAAGTACAGGTGGAGCTGACTCAAGCAGCAGTATGGACACAAATACTGCACAAAAAATGGACTCTATCACCGTTAGTCCTATTGCAGACTCGAAAGAATTTCCTGGAGCTGATCTGCAGATCGCCTCGATCACTGCAGAAAAGGTAGGAACAGACTCCGCAAAAGTAACTGTAAAATATGCGATTAAGAATTTCAAATTGACTGAGATGACCGATGATGCCCATGCTGCCCATATGGCAAATTCGCATGATGGACAACATATTCATTTTATTTTAGATAATAAACCTTACACGGCCCTTTACAAGCCCGAGAACTCTGTAACAGTACCGTTAAATTCGGAACATTACCTGCTCTCATTTTTATCAAGATCCTATCATGAATCCATAAAAACCACTGAAGCTTCTAAATTGGTAAAATTTAAGATTGATGCAACGGGTAAATTGACGACAGATGCAACACCAAAGGAACCATCACTTTTCTATTCTCGACCTAAAGGTGAGTATAAAGGAGATGAAACAAAAAATCTCCTGTTAGATTTTTACGTAGTCAATACCAAACTTGCTCCAGACGGCAACAAGGTAATTGCAGATATCAATGGCCAGACATTTACATTGGACAAATGGGGGCCATATGAGATAAAAGGCCTGCCAATGGGCAACAATAAAGTAAAATTGACTCTAGTAGATAAGGATGGTAATGCTGTTACCGGAGATAATGTTTCGGTAGAACGTGATATCAAACTGTCTGAAAAATAAATTGAGGGCTGTCCTAAACACAAAAGAGTCGCATTAAAATGCGACTCTTTTGTGTTTAGGACAAACTTTGAGCGACAAAAAAGACATTGTCTTTATTCCTTTTTGATTAAGGCAGTTTGTCAAAATCAATTTTCGGTGCATTATTTTTATTCCGGAATTCAAACTTACTTCCTGGCTTAACAACGTCATTAAAGAAACCACCATTTCTAAGGAAGTATCCGTTTTTGGTAATGCCGCCGATTGCATCAATGCGTTGATTTGCACGATAGGTATTATCGACACTGAAGGAAGCCTCCTGTACAGCTTTCCATTGTCCATCATAGACCCATTGATTGCCAAACTCGACCTTTCTACCCAGGTAGCCTTGATTAGGACTAAAGTTCTCCAAGAAACTATGGAATCGTTTCAGGTAGGTATTTGTCTGTGGACGTTTGAAGCTTGCGATCACATTCCATGCATTCTCTTCGGGTACAAAAAACCAAGCTGTATAATCAGTATTCCCTTTTCCATCGGGCACGCCTTTCAAGAGAAACTTATAGGTTACCCCTGTTTTCCAAAAGTACTTACGGTAACTCTGTCCGCCTGACCCTTCATTTCCAAACTCACCCGAATGCACATCCTTTCCTTTTTTTAGTAGGTGGATTTTTTGCTCATCTGGAATACTTTTCGGATCATCTGTGTGGAATGGACTCCAGACGGAAAATAAGATACGTCGCTCGGTTTCTGAATTAACCTGTATACCAAAGTAGCCTTCGCCAAAACCATTCGCCATAAAATAGGAACCAACTTTATCTTCACCTTGAGGGACGGTTACTTCGTTATAATAGTAACTAACGTTACCCTCCGTAGGAACAGTGTAATTTAGATGACAAGAAGGTCCTCTTCTGGACCAATAGTAATACTCAGGATCATTGGAAAATAGAAGACCTTCCGAAGCCGCTTCGCCGCTCACAAGCAATTCGGTTACATTGGCAAAATTGCTTCCCGATTTACTTAAGCCTTTTAAATTAACCTGAACGTAACCAGGCGATTTTACATCAATGGACAGAGGCGCTGTTTCCGACAGCTCAGTACTTTCCACATTCACGATCGCCTTTTTTCCTAAAGCGTCTACTGCTATTTTGGATTTTCCAGCATCGTTTTTTGCCTTCAGTTTCAAAGTCAATTTCCCCGCCTTTTGAGCCCTAAAATAAACCGATACCACTTCCTGATCGCTTGACCATTTTACAAGGCCATTACGACCGGAAATTTCCGCTTCACCAGCTTGTCCTGCGGTAATGAAAGCATTCCCAGCAAGTGGTACGGCATAAGTCTTCCCTACTGTCTGCGCTATACTGCTTATCGAAAGACAGGATAAAGCTCCCATAAAGAGATACTGGATAAAGTGTTTTCTTTTCATACTTTATTTTTTTTATCAATTTATATATCAAACCTAGGCTAGTTATACTACCTGCGGTTATTAATGCTTGCCATGAATTCGAGATGCTGCTATACTCGAATACTTCACGAACCCAAACTCCTTTAGCTGTTCTGAAACTCAATTTATCAACTATCTTTCTGTTGCACTTACTATTGAATAAAGATGGTATCGGTTTGTGAAACTGGATTATTTGATGAAGATAAGGCTTAGATTTACAGAAAAAGAAAGGAAATGTATATCAATCGATTGTGTAAAAAAACAGCAATAATTGACCACCATTCCTTTCCATTTAAATGAACTATTATAAAATGAGATGTATATTTTAACATTTTAAAAATACGGTCTAATCTTTTTGTGTATTTTTAGGACCAGAGTCCCCTTTTATAAAAGCTAAAATAGCAAGCTCCATGGACAAATCTGCTGATAGCACGTCAAAACGTATCTTAGGACAAAAACAAATCTCCATATTGATCCATGGACTCGCCTGGCTTATTTTCTTATCCTTTCCAGTACTATTTTTTAACAACGGTCAATTGGAAATTAAGGAAATACTTTTTGCACCGGCATTTTGGATTTTCACAGGCTGTTTTTTAATCCTATTCTATGTCAATGCTTACCTGCTAATTCCTTATGCAATAAGAAAACGAAAATTTATCAGTTACGGAATCTCCATTATTTTGACAGGCTTGTTATTAGCCTGTTATCTTCAGCCCTTCGATCGCTTGATGCATATTGGACGTCAGCAATTACCTACCCCTGGAGAAAGAGAATTTTCGTCTAGGCATCACCCTGATTTTCCACCGCCGCCATCTGCTAGGCATTCCCCAGACCGAGGTCCGGGGCAGACCTTGGGACAACGGCCACAACCCATCGATATTGCTTCCGTGTATATTTTCCTGTTAACCATTAGCCTTGCCGCACTCTATAGAATCGTAACCTACTGGATGGAAACTCAGCAAAAGATGCAATTGGTCGAACAAGACCGGATGAAGGCCGAACTTTCCTTCTTAAAAGCCCAGGTCCACCCCCACTTTTTGTTCAACACCTTAAATAATATTTATGCATTAGCATTGACCAACGATGATGCCGTCGCGAGTAGTATTCATCGTCTTTCACAATTAATGCGTTATTATATGGATGAACGGCATAGTGATACGATTGACATCAAGATTGAAATACAGGCTATACAAGATTTTATCAATCTCCAAAAGCTACGCACTGGCCCAAATTGTTCTATCAGTGAACACTATGCGGGGCTAGAACACCCTAAAACGATACACGCATTTGTGTTGCTTCCTTTTGTTGAAAATGCGTTCAAATATGGATTAAGCACAATAGAGCCCTCCCAATTAAGTTTTGAAGTCATTCTAACGCCAACATCCTGTGTATTAAATGTAAAGAATAGCATAGCTACACAGTCAACCGAACAACACCGAACAGGAACAGGTCTTAAAAATGTTAAACGTCTATTGGAACATTTTTATGCCAACAAACATCGCCTGACGATCCAGCAGGAGGATCATTCTTTTTTCGTTCAGCTTATCCTTTACATTTCTTCATAAATTGTTTTTATATTAGGCTATACGATTATATATACAAAAGCAGTTTATCTTAATTTAATCGATGTTAACTTGCATAGCTCTTGACGATGAACCCCTGGCTCTTCGTATTATTTCGACGTTCACAGCAAAGCATCCTGCTATACAGCTTGCTGCAACCTTCAGTAACCCTCATGAAGCGAAGCTGTATCTCGCCAATAACAGTGTTGATTTGATTTTTTTGGATATTGATATGCTCGAGATCAATGGTATTGATTTTGCAAAGAACTTAAAACCAAGACCTTTATTGATTTTCACCACAGCACATAAGGAGTATGCGATAGATGGATTTGAACTTGATTCAGTAGACTATCTTCTCAAACCATTTGACTTCGTCCGTTTTGAACGGGCCATCGATAAAGCGATGACACGTTCAGCTACACAGAGCCATCGCCCCTTTTTAATCGTGAGTGTAGAATATCAACGAATCAAGATCTATCTTGACGAAATTGAGTGCTTGGAAAGCATGCAAGATTATATCAAAATACACCTTATACACGGAAAAACAATATTGACTCTATCGACAATGAAAGCCATGCTCGAGCGTTTGCCAAAAAATCAGTTTATCCGTATCCACCGCAGCTTTGTTATCGCAGTCAAACACATCATTACATTTTCACAGCGTAAAGTACAATTACCCAACTTCACATTGAAAGTCGGCGATGGTTACTATAATGAGGTTATCCAATGTCTACGTGATTCGTCGATGCAATAAGCCTCTTTATCGTTACTTAACATTATTTTACATCTCCGTCTATTACCTTGCTTCCATAAATAAAAAAGAAGAGATATGGAACGCAAAAATTTTATAAAAACCCTATCATTGCTCGCATTTTCAGGACCAATGGTCTGGGCAGCTTGCAAGAAAGACGATACCACATCAATTACGGATGAGGGCACTGACGTAAATGTCGATTCAAGCTGCAGTGTGACACCTTCGGAAACCGAAGGGCCTTTTCCGACAAAAACACCTTCAAGTTATGTCCGATCAGATATACGCAAAGGTGATGGTATTGGGGCGAATATGCTCGGTTTAATTACCATTGCTAATACAAACAATAGCTGTGCGGCACTAGAAGGAGCTTTAGTGGATATTTGGCATTGTGATGTGGAAGGTAACTATTCCCAATATGGCGGAACACAGATGCAATCCAGCAACTACCAGTCTGTCAATTGGTACCGCGGTAGACAAGTCACGAATGCCAATGGACTTGTTTCCTTCCAAACCATCTTTCCGGGCTGGTATCAAGGTCGAGCAACACATATTCACGTTCATGTATATGATGCTACAGGTAAATCGCTATTAGTGACGCAAATCGCCTTTCAAGATAGTCTGTGTCTTGAAGTCAATAACACAGGTTCATCTTATGGTTACAAAAAAGGTGTTTCAGGATATACCTATAATGCCAATGACAACGTATTCAGCGATGGTGTTACCAAAGAAATGTCTACGGTCACAGGATCCTTATCTGAAGGTTTCCAAATGAAAATGACGATTCATGTTAATGCTTAACAGCCTGATCATGCAAGATATTAGAATCTATATCGCGGAACAGCGGGGGGAAACATCTATCGGAACACATTTAGTCAGGAGCACACTCAATTGTGGTTCCTTTGTTTCTCCTCACCGGGAGGCTATTGGCCGGCTGCAACAGATCAATAGCTGGCAAGTCGCGCCTCAAGGGACTTTGGAACTCCCGACCAGTCAAGGTACGATCTCACTTTTGATTCCTTTGGTTGGGGATCTACTCGTGACGATGGATGGCCAAACCTATACCGTTTCTGTCGGAACAATCTTAGTACACAATTTTGAAAATAATACGGCAATTCAGATAAAGGCATTATCCGAAGTTGGGGAGCCTGCGATCTTTCAAGAATTTGTGCTTAATTCGGCAATACACACTCCTACACTACCTCATATTGTGGATCTTCCACTTACATCTTCGTTTGAGAAAAACAAGATGTATCCTGTAGGCACCGACTTAGCTACTGATTTTCAGTTCTATTTCGGTGCATTTGCCGGAAAACATGATTTTGAATTACAAATTGGCCAAGACCAAAAAAGCGCATTTGCATTTGTATTAGATGGTAATTTTGAAGTTGAAGAACGCATTCTTTATCCATCTGATGGACTTTATCTACCAGATTCAAACAATTTAGACATCGAATGCTTATCGGCAACTGGCCTTTTGGTGGTTTTGTGTTTTTAGTTCCTTAATTCTGATCGGATCATCTGATTAACAGTCATCATTTAACCCAAGTTCAGCAATCATCCCTTTATAATTATTCAAAAAATATTTGTAGAGTCGAAATTGTTCAGTCTCTTCATAATTTACCAGTTTTAAGCCAAAAGCAGATACCGTATAAATCTCTGCCGCGGGATAAGCCAGTAAAATTGGCGAGTGGGTTGCAATAATAAACTGTGATTTCTTATCGATCAAATGTTTCATTCGAGTGAGCAGCCGTAATTGACTATTGATTGACAGTGCAGATTCGGGTTCATCAAGCAAATATAAACCCCTTCCCGAAAAGCGCGTATTCATTAGATTTAAAAAACTTTCTCCATGCGAGCATTCATGAAGAGAGCCGCCATAATTATTCTGTAATCTTTCAGGCTCATCTAAAAATATCTGGTCCACTTCCGTTGCAACATTATAAAAACTTTCAGCCCTCAAGAAAAAACCATCAGTCTCACGGTAGGCTGTACGGACAACTTGCAGATCGTTGAAAAGTTCAGAATGGGAATCTCTGGTACGAAAATTAAAATTTCGCGTCCCTCCCTCTGGATTAAATCCAGCATTGATGGCAATTGCTTCCACCAACGTTGATTTACCAGAGCCGTTTTCACCCGTAATAAATGTAATTGGAGTACGAAATCTCAACTCGTACAGATTCAATATTGAGTTAATATTAAAAGGATATGCTGTACGTTGCTCCAGCGGCTTTCTATTTCTTATGGAATGAATATAATGCATAGAAAATGTAGATAAATAAAGAGTTTTAAACAGCTTTGATCGATTTTATAATATAGTAGATGACAGGTACAAAAATCGACACCAATAGGAAAGGTAAAAACCAAGTACCCAACCCTTCCGAAGTTGCTGCAGCATTTGGTATCGATTTAAAAGCGATTATTCCAAAAATAACCCCTACAATAAATTTTAAATACCGTATCAAACGGGTTGCAGAAGTATATTGCTGTAACGCATTTTCTTCTGTAATCTTGATGGGATAGTTGAATAGATGAGGAAACCTGTTGACGATGGTCATTGCCACGTATAAAACAGTAGGAATGAGAGGTAGCATCAATAGGATTGACTTTGGACCAAATTTGTCAACCTTTCCTTCTGCATTGTAATGTACGGGAATAATTTCAGGTAATTTACTGTAATGAAACGCTATAACATACCATAGCAATAGCACTACCAACCAGCCCAAAAGCTCTAATACCCTATCAACAGCTTTTAGGCTGAGTTTAATTCTTGGTCTATTGTTCATAATCGACTCGACTCATATTCTTTTGCTTAACATGGACTTCGTCTATCTAAATTAAGGAACTATACAGCCAAAGCAAAATGAAGATGCAGCTTTTTGTTAGACGATATGTATAGATTAAAACAATTAAGAAACTATAAAGCCTATTCAAAAGGAAGATCGAGCTTTTCGATAGAAGATATGTATTGGATTAAAACAGGCAGATGTACTACGAAAGATCAAGCCAAAAAAAGTGAAGGGTCTACCCTTCACTTTTCCACACGATGTTAATAAAATGTTGAAAACCTCATTTCGCTTTCAAGGTGATCCCTCAAGTTACTCACAACTTGTTGATATTGCTGTTTAATATTTTAAAAATGGCTAAAAACCAACGCTTTTTAAGTTTAATCCTGTACGCTCGTCTAAACCGAACATTAAGTTCATATTTTGTACAGCTTGACCGGATGCGCCTTTCAGCAAATTATCGGTCGCATTTAAAATAAGGAGCTTATTTCCGTGCTTTTCGAGGTGAATAATACTTTTATTTGTATTAACGACCTGTTTGAGGTCGATATTTTTTTTGCTGACATGCGTAAAAGGGTGAGCTGCATAATACGTTTCATATAATTCGTAAGCTTGCTCTTCAGACAAATCGGTGTCTACATAAATTGCCGAGAAAATTCCGCGGGCAAAATCGCCACGTTGAGGAACAAAATTAATTTTTGCAGCAGCACGTTCCAACAATGATCCGTCTGACACCGGCAAAAATCCCGCTTGTAGCTGATCCAAGGACTCTGAAATTTCCTGCAAATGCTGGTGTTCAAAAGATTTGTAAGCAGAAAGGTTATTGTTACGCCAGGAGAAATGCGTTGTCGCACCTGGTTTTTGTCCTGCCCCTGTTGATCCAGTCGTTGCATTAACATGGATTTGATCAGGTAATAAGCCTTTACTCGCTAATGGCAATAAAGCCAATTGGATATTTGTTGCAAAGCATCCTGGATTAGCAATATACTGAGCCGTTTTGATTGCCTCTTTGTTTAGTTCCGGAAGCCCATACACGAATTGTTGACCTTGAAAAGCTGTATTCGCACGAAGACGATAATCTTGTGAGAGATCAATAATCTTCACGGATGCATCGATTGGATTTGCATCTAAAAATTTGCGTGCATCACCATGACCAACACATAAGAACAATACATCAATAGCTGAGTGAAAGTCCGAAGAGAAGGTCAATTCAGTATCACCAAATAGATCATTGTGAACTTCATATAACTTATTTCCTGCATTGGAAGCGCTATTAGCAAATACGATTTCCACCTCAGGATGATAAATCAATACACGTAATAATTCACCACCAGTATATCCTGCCGAACCAATTATTCCTACTCTTATCATTTTTTTGAATTTAGAATTTAGGTATGCGTTATCACCTATTATGCCATGTATTTTTTCTTATCAAGTTTACTTTAAGAAAAAATACATGGTATACAACACGGTTTATTTTTTATTCACTTTATGCCAAATGATGGTTTGATTTCCAAAAATTTTGGAGAAACCTTTCACATCGTCACCTGTATAGCCCTTATTCATCTCACCATAGCTACCGAATTTATTGGACATCAAATCGTGTTCAGACTCGACACCAATGACGACAAAACGGTATGGGTGAAGCTCAACAATCACTCGGCCAGTCACTGTTTCCTGTGAAGATTGCAAGAATGCTTCAATATCACGCATAACGGGATCGTGCATTTGGCCTTCGTGCATATAATTTCCGTAGAAAGCAGCGATTTGATCTTTCCAGGACAATTGCCATTTAGTTAAGGTATGTTTTTCTAAGGCATGATGTGCCTTGATTAAAATGACAGAAGCAGCGGCTTCAAAACCCACACGGCCTTTGATACCAATGATTGTATCACCAACGTGGATATCACGGCCAATACCGTATGGTTGAGCTATTGTCTGTAATTCTTGAATCACTTTAACGGAAGCCATTTTCTCACCATTTAATGCAATAGGCTCTCCTTTTTCAAAATCGATTGTAATTCGTTGCGGCTCTGAAGAAGTCACTGGAGTTGGCCATGCCGACTCTGGTAAGTATTGGTTGGATGTCAATGTTTCTGCTCCACCAACAGAAGTACCCCAAAGACCTTTATTGATGGAGTATTTTGCTTTTTCTGCAGAATACTCTACACCATGCTTATTCAAATATTCTATTTCGGCTTCACGCGACAATTGTAGATCACGGATTGGGGTGATAATTTCCACTCCTGGAATCAGGGTCTGGAAAATCATATCGAAACGTACTTGGTCGTTTCCTGCACCTGTAGATCCATGAGCAACACATTCAGCACCAATTTTCTTTGCGTAGTTTGCAATTGCGGTTGCTTGGCATACACGCTCAGCAGATACTGACAATGGATAAGTCGCATTTTTTAACACATTGCCAAAAATCAAAAATTTAATAGTTTCGCGGTAATAGTCTGCCGTTTCGTCTATAGCTGTATGTGATTTCACACCTAAAGCATAAGCACGTTCTTCAATATTTTTTAATTCTTCATCCGAAAAACCACCTGTATTTACAACTACGGAATGAACTTCTAAACCTAAATCTTGTGTAAGATAAATACAACAGAATGAAGTATCTAATCCGCCACTAAATGCTAAAACTACTTTTTTCATTAGAATGTTATTTTATGAGTGTTTGTTTTCAACGGCTGATTTAAGCTCGTTTCACTCGGTTTTTTATTATTATGTTGAGAGAACCTTGAACTGATCTTGTTATTATGAACATCTTCAGTTACCTGTTACATCTATTTTCAATATAATCGCTCAGCCTTAGCTTAATATCCTTTTGCGACTTTGTTATGCTTCGGAAAATTGACAGCAATAAATTTATTGGCCGATTTCCAAAACTTCGCCTGTATACGCTTTAGCAGAGACTGTTTTTGTGTAATTCTTTCCAAACGTTCTTTCGCTTCATGTTTGCGCTGGATCTTCTCCCGCAATTCACGTTCTTTCTCTTCGGGATCCCAAAGCATGGCGGTACACATGCAGTTTTTACGGTCTTTACTCATCAGGATCTCATAATTCACACAGCTTTGACAACCCTTCCAAAATTCATCATCGGAGGTCAATTCGGAATAGGGAACCGGTTCATAGCCCAGTTCTGAATTGATTTTCATCACGGCGAATCCGGTTGTCAAACCAAAGATCTTCGCTTTAGGGTATTTCTCACGTGAAAGCTCAAAGACTCTTTTTTTGATTGCTTTTGCCAAACCGACTTTTCTGAATTCGGGATTGACAATCAAACCTGAGTTAGCGACATAATCACCATGCCCCCAAGTTTCTATATAACAAAAACCTGCCCATCGGCCATCTCTATGTAAAGCAATCACTGCTTTACCTTCATTCATCTTGTTGGCAACGTATTCTGGTTTACGACGCGCAATACCAGTACCACGAGCCTTTGCAGACTCGAACATTTCGTCGCAAATAACCTCTGCATAATGTGCATGCTCAGGTTTAGCCGGGATAATTAAAAAATCTGATATAGTCATTGACTTACGACCCTAATAATAAAACAACAACTACTGTCGTGTTTTGTTACTAAATAAATTAAAATAATGGATTCAAAACCATCGGACAATCATGGTCTTGCTTAGAAAGATTCACTACCTCAAATCAAGCCCGAGGTAGTATAGGTCGTCGGAGGCGTAAAACAGGTATTTCTACAAAAATGAAAGCACAAAAGACCTTCTTCATAAACTTCTCAAAAGTTTGAATATAAGAATAATCGTTCTTTTTGTTCTGTTTCATTTTTTTATGCTCTGTCAATTGTTTCTGACGATGCAAATGTATAAAAATATTTTTTTCTTTTCCACAATATTCTCATTGATTTTTTGCAAAAATTAAAAATTTACAATCCACCATCAAAACCTTCCTGCAAGCTTCATTTTCAAGCAATTAATCCACAACAAGTCGGTAATAGAACGATCACATTAGCGATATTAATTTGACAATAAAACGGATAAAGGTTTAAGGCTTTATCAATTGAAATTGTTGTTTTTTCTATCGGTTCGTTATTTTTAGTCAAAAACGATACTTTTGTAGGGATCATTTAATGGAGAATAGTATGTCACCGAGTTTAATTTTCTATATTATTTTTGCCGTCCCTTACATTATCTTTATGTATTGGCTCGTCAAACAGGACAAACATAAATATGCCTGGGGAATAGCAATCATTACCATTGTTGCCCTATTAGCGATCTACGTATCGCAGAAAGCCAGTAAAGTGGCCATGGACAATTATCAACAGCATCAGATCGACTCTAGAGAGATCGAGCGGGAAGAGCGTTTACAAAAACAACAGGATAGCATTAATCATGCTCAACAATAAAAAAGCGGCTAATGCCGCTTTTTTATTGTTCGTTTGTATAATTTGGAATAATCCCTTCCAATTTAAAGAGAAAAGCATATTCCAATGCAATTTCCTTTAAATAGTCAAATCGACCCGATGCCCCACCATGACCATAATCCATATCTGTTTTCAACAGTAAAACCGCATCTCCTATTTTAGTAGCTCTCAGTTTTGCTACCCATTTTGCTGGTTCAAAATACTGCACCTGACTATCGTGCAGCCCGGTTGTGACCAATAAATTAGGGTATTCTTTTGCTTCAATGTTTTCATATGGAGAATAGGCCTTCATATAATAATAGGCTTCCTTCTCATTGGGGTTACCCCATTCATCATACTCATTTGTAGTCAACGGTATTGTATCATCCAACATGGTATTCACCACATCTACAAATGGTACCTGAGCTATTATGCCATGATATTGCTCAGGCGCAATATTAGCGATTACACCCATCAGCAAACCTCCGGCACTTCCCCCTTGCGCATAGAGATTTTCGGGCATACAATAATGTTGATCAATCAGGTATTTACCACAATCCACAAAATCATAAAAGGTATTCATCTTATGCATCATTTTTCCATCTTCATACCATTGGCGCCCCATTTCCTCACCCCCTCTGATATGTGCCAAGGCATAGATAAATCCACGATCCAACAGACTCAGTCGATTGCTCGAAAAAGTGGGATCCATCGACGCACCATAAGATCCGTAGGCATATTGCAATAATGGAGCTGAACCATCAAGTTTGGTTCCCTTTTTATAAACAATAGAGATGGGCACTTGAACACCATCTCTTGCTGTTGCAAAAACACGTTCGGTGATATACGCGGTTTGGTCATACCCTCCCAAAATCTCCTGTTGCTTTAATAATATCTTCTTCTGCTTAGCCATATCATATTCATAGACCGAGCTTGGTGTCACTAAAGAAGTATAGCCATATCGTAACTTATCACTGTTGTATTCGACATTAATACCCGGGTACACCGTATAGGCAACTTCTCCGAAATCCAAATAGTGCTGATGCTGACTCTTTAAATTATAAATTGCCAATTGGGTCAATCCATTTTTCCTTTCAGCAATCGCCAGAAAATCCTTAAACTCTTCAATATCGCTGACCAATACATCCGGTCGATGGTCTATGAATGGCTGCCAGTAGCTGCGATCTGTACGATCTAAGGGACATTGCATGATTCGGAAATTAATAGCTCCGTCATTGGTCAGTATTAAGAACCGATCTTCCAATGCAACAACCGAATAGAGAACATCCTGTATCCTAGGCTGAAAAACACGAAATTCCGATTGCGGTGAGTCAGCATTTAATAACCAAATTTCTGAGGACAATGTCCCTTCAGAATTGATCATAACATATTTTCCATTTTTGGATTTACCAACTCCGATATAATTTGTGTTATCTTTTTCTTCATACACAAGCACATCTGCTGCCGGATCGCCACCCAGTGTATGTCGCATAATCTTTTCACTAAGCAAGGTAACAGGATTCTTGGCCGTATAGAACAAGGTTCGATTATCATTTCCCCAAATAGCGGCTCCCTCTGTATTCTTTATCTGGTCGGGATAGATTTCTCCGGTCTCGATATTTTTGATAAATATGGTATATTCTCTCCGAGAGACAGTATCCACACTAAAGGCAAGCAAACGATTATCCGGACTCACAGAAAATCCTTTTGCCGTATAATATGCATGCCCTTCGGCAAGCTGATCTACATCCAACAGCACTTCCTCTTCGCCCTCCAGTGTCCCCTTTTTCCGACAGAATTTAAAATATTGTTTTCCCTCTTCTGTCCGGCTATAATAATAGTAGCCATTTTTGTAATAAGGCACAGACTCGTCCTTTTCCTTAATCCGGGATTTCAATTCATGAAAAAGATTTTCCTGTAAATCTTCCGTATCTTGAAGCATTAAATTGGTATAATTGTTTTCCTCTTCCAGATAGTCAATAACTTCTTGAGATTTTTCTCCTTTTTTAAAGTAATCAATCATCCAGTAATAATCATCTTGCACAGTATCATCATGTATCTTTCTGACATGAGGGTAAATTGCCGCCACTGTGGCCATCACATTAGGCCAAACTATTTTCTTATTTTGTTGCATTCGCTCTTTTATACGCTAATAAATATATACTCTTTCTTATCCTAGCTATCTAGATCATCCAAATAAAACAGGAGACTCTTAGAAATGGTTTGAATTTAAGATATTTCGTCAACAGTTTGCCAAGAGATATGGATTATAAATACTTTTAATAAAAATTAACAGTTCAGAAGAGGCATTAGCATTATCTTTGCTATTCTGCTATAGGCAGGAATATGCGAGCTTACAAGCTCATGAAGAAAATTTAAAATAAACAGGAGAGAATAACCAGGTGGAACGCGTGCATTACAACAAATGAAAGCAGACACTTCATTAAGAATTATTTACATATGAATTTAAAAAAATCACTATATCTAATTGCTTTAGGCTCATTGCCACTTATCTCTTTCGGACAATCTGATACCATTCCAGCAAATTGGTTTAATTTGGATTATAAAACGGATGGGGTCATGGGAATTAGCACAGAAAAAACGTATAAAACGTTATTGAAAGGAAGAAAATCTACTCCAGTCATTGTTGGGGTATTGGATGGAGGTGTTGATGTTTATCACGAGGATCTCAAAGATGTTGTATGGATCAATGTGAAGGATAGTCTTGCAAACGGTATAGATAATGATGGCAATGGTTATATCAATGATAAATATGGCTGGAATTTTATTGGAAACGCCGATGGAAAGGATGTTCAGTTCGATAACCTGGAATTGACAAGGCAGCTTAGGGTTCTGGACAAAAAGTTTGCAAACATCACAGCAGCAACAGAACTCCATGAAACTGATCGAAAAGCTTTCGCTAGTTATCAAAAGATGCTTGCCAAATATAAAAACAAGCTAGAAGAAGCTAAGATGGGCCAATTTTCCTACGATGCGCTCAAACGCAACATAGACGCTGTGGTACGTGAAATAGGTAAAAAGCCCGAAGATATCACACAGGAGGATATAGACAATTTCAAAGCAACCACAAACACGCAACGTATCGCACTTGGCTATGCAAAGGATGAAATCAACAACGGCGGCTTCGCCAAATTTTTTGATGATATCACCGAAGGTGCTAAATATTTCAACAATCAAGTTGATTATCATTTAAACAAAGCATACGATTCTCGACCTATTGTTGGAGATAATTATGAAGATGCGTCGGAGCGACATTATGGCAACGCGGACGTAAAGGGACCGGACGCATTACATGGTAGCCATGTCGCTGGAATCATTGGTGCAAAACGTAATAATAATATTGGTATCAACGGCGTAGCGGACAATGTTAAAATACTCACAGTTAGACTTGTCCCTGATGGTGATGAGCGTGATAAAGACGTCGCAAATGCCATTCGCTATGCAGCAGACAATGGCGCCAAAGTACTTAACATGAGCTTTGGAAAAAGTTATGCCTATAATAAACAGGCGGTAGACGATGCAATCAAATATGCTGAATCCAAAGATGTACTGATGGTACATGCCGCAGGAAATGACAGTGAAGATAACGATATAGAACCTAATTTTCCGATGAAGTATTATACGGATGTAAAAGGTGACACAACCGGGGTTGCCAATGCCTGGATCACAGTAGGTGCAACCGGCCTTCATTTGGACAATGAACTTTTGGCTGATTTTTCCAATTATGGTAAAAAAACTGTCGATGTTTTCGCGCCTGGCGTCCACATCAACTCAACGGTACCAGATTCCAAGTATAAAGAAGAACAGGGCACAAGTATGGCTGCTCCCGTTGTCGCTGGTCTGGCCGCCATGATTCGTTCTTATTACCCTAATTTGAGCGCTGTGGAAACGAAACAAATTATTATGGAATCGGTAGAAAAGCCGAATCAACTGGTACAGGTAAAAGTTGGTGAAGATGCCAGCAAAACGGTTCGATTAGCAGACATTTCGGTCACTGGAGGAATCGTTAATGCGTATAACGCTATTATAAAAGCGGAGGAATATACTAACAGAAAGAAAAAATAAATATTTTCTCGTTTTTTATACCAAAACTATCTTTTGTCCGTTTAATTAATTAACTTACAGAGACAAAACAACAGATGCTTATGGTAGAAAACTTTACCCAATCAGAAAACGAAGTTCAAAATTTGCTAACCCAAAACGAGAAGGTAATGACAGACGAGGACGTAGAAAATGAATTGAAACTTCAATTACCAAAAATGTTGCTTCATCCAAGCAAAAGATGTGTTGAGAATATTCTTGCATATTCTAAACAACTAGAAAAAAGAAAGGCCTAATCTGGAGATTAGGCCTTATTTTTTCACCTTACGACATCCATGATCAGCTATAGTGTAAAACAGCTGTGACTCACCTTACCTTCCACAAACTAAAATCAGATTATTCTCCTTTTACTAGGTTTCAAAATTTCTTTTTTGATGGAAATTTTGGCTAGTTTTGAACCGATGTTAAAACAAGAACGATACAAGGCTTTCGTAGATTATTTCTCCAAAAATAGTCCTGACGCACAGACAGAACTCAACTATAGTAATCCATTTGAATTACTGGTTGCCGTTATTTTATCTGCACAGTGTACAGATAAAAGGATCAACCAAGTCACGCCCAAATTGTTTGCACGCTACCCAGATGCACACAGCTTGGCAGCTTCTAGTGTAGACGAGGTGTTTAGCTATATACGATCCGTAAGCTATCCGAATAACAAGGCCAAACACCTTGTTGGAATGGCTCAGCTACTGATTGAAAAGTTCGACAATATTGTACCCGAAAAAATTGAGGATCTTGTGAAACTTCCAGGTGTAGGTCGAAAAACTGCTAATGTCATTTCCTCTGTTGTTTATCATAATCCCGCTATGGCCGTAGATACCCATGTTTTTCGTGTTGCAAACCGTCTTGGGCTAACTTATCGTGCAACAACACCATTAGCTGTGGAAAAACAATTGGTAAAAAATCTACCTAAAGATACGATTGCCATTGCCCACCATTGGCTTATCTTACACGGGCGTTATATATGCCTGGCCCGAAAGCCACTGTGTGAGAAATGCCCTATCACTTATATGTGCAAATACTTTGAAAAAAATCACCATATAAAAAGTGTCTCAGCCATACCAGAGACAAAAAACTAATTTTTTTAGTGAAAATATTTGGTTTATGATTTTTAATTTTTAATTTTGAGAAATATATACTAAAAATATGAGCAACACAGATAAACTAAAAGCTTTACAGCTGACGTTAGATAAATTGGAAAAGAACTTTGGAAAAGGTTCAATTATGAAATTAGGTGATACTGCTGTTGAGCCGATCGAGGCTATTTCTACAGGATCTCTAGGCTTGGATATCGCCTTAGGAATTGGCGGTGTACCAAAAGGCCGTATCATTGAAATATATGGACCTGAATCTTCAGGTAAAACTACCTTAGCAACTCACATTGTTGCAGAGGCGCAAAAAAAAGGCGGTATTGCAGCAATCATTGATGCTGAGCATGCTTTTGATAAATATTACGCCCAAAAATTAGGCGTAGATGTAGAAAATTTATTGATTTCTCAACCAGATAATGGTGAGCAAGGTTTAGAAATTGCTGATAACCTAATCCGTTCTGGTGCAATCGACGTTATTGTTATTGACTCCGTTGCGGCTTTGGTGCCAAAAGGTGAGATCGAAGGCGAAATGGGTGATTCTAAAATGGGGCTTCAAGCTCGTTTGATGTCTCAGGCTTTACGTAAGTTGACAGGTACAATTTCAAAAACAAACTGTTGTTGTATTTTCATCAACCAATTGCGTGAAAAAATTGGTGTGATGTTTGGCAACCCAGAAACAACAACTGGTGGTAATGCATTAAAATTCTACGCTTCTGTACGTTTAGATATCCGTCGTACATCACAAATCAAAGATTCTGATGAAGTATCGGGTAACCGCGTAAAAGTGAAGATTGTAAAAAATAAAGTAGCCCCTCCGTTCCGCATAGCGGAATTTGATATCATCTTTGGTGAAGGTATCTCTAAAGTAGGTGAAATCATTGATCTAGGTGTTGAATATGGTATTATTAAAAAAGCAGGCTCTTGGTTTAGCTATGGTGAGACCAAATTAGGACAAGGTCGAGATGCTGTTAAAGCCTTATTATTCGACAATCCGGATTTAATGGACGAACTTGAAGCTAAAATCCGTGCTGAAGTGACAGGAGAAGATCCAATGCTTAACATCGAGGAAAACGAAGACTAGTTGCTGTAAAAATTAGTATAATGTAGGTAGCCATCCTGTTTAGGGTGGCTATTTTTTTGCGAAAAGTCAAGTGCTTAGATGATTATTTTGTTACATGTCCAAAGTTTTCAATTTGTACTAATAGATTTTATTAATTTTAGCAGGTCGAGCTAAAAACGCCTGACATCCAAATGCTAAACTTAATATAAACAATGAATCGTAAACTAATTCTATTTCTTTTAATACTGCTAGGCTCAGTATTTCATCTACATGCACAAACGATACGCATACTCTCCTATAATATCCACCACGGAAACCCACCCACCGAAAAAGAATCAGTTATCAACCTTGACACAATTGCCAAAATTATTAAAAATTCAAAAGCTGACCTCGTAGGTCTTCAGGAAATCGATGTCAATCTCGGTAGATCATACTTTGAAAATCAAGCCAAAAAATTAGCCGAATTAACAGGCATGCACTATATCTTTTCCAAAGGGATAGACCTGGATAAAGGTGAATATGGTACCGCCATCTTATCAAAAAATCCAATTGAACGTGTAGAGAAACACTTTCTACCTTCCCCTGTGGAAAGCGAAACACGTAGTTTATCTGTAATCGAAGTCACGATACACAAAAGGAAAATCTTATTTGCAAATACACACCTTGACCTGAAAGACAAAAACAAAATCGAACAGGCAAAATTCATCACCAAGCGTTTCAAAAACGAAAAGTTACCCACCATCCTTGTCGGTGATTTGAACTCAGAACCCAATGATCCAGCGATTACTGAACTTAGCAAAATATTCACAAAAAGCAGCATTGCTAACGGATTTACGTTTCCTCAAGATAAACCCACTACTGAAATCGACTATATCATGATCAATACGCCATCTGCCGCAAAGTTCTCCAACCACCGTATTCTGAACGAACAATATGCGAGTGATCATCGGCCATTATATGTCGAGATAAACATTAAATAACCAATTGCGACCTTTAAATATGAATTTTAACAGAAGAAGATTCTTAGAATCCCTGGCTCTGGCCGGGATTACATTACCTAATATAAGCGTCGCGCAAGAAAAAGACGCAAATGAGGCAGAAAGCGAGTTCAGTTTTGTCGTACCTGCCTATCTACAAAATCAAACCGAAACAGGAATCAGTATTTTTACGATTTTGAGCAAAGATGCCTTTGCTTGGCTCGAGATTCTGGACAACACAGGGAATGTCCAAAAAAAGATCTACCAATCCGAAGATGGGATGATCAATGCCAATACTGATTTCTTTCATTTTACGATTGAAGACGCACCGCGTTCATTTCGCTATCGCATCAAGGCGAAGGAAGTGCAAAAATTCGATCCTTATAAAATCGTCTACGGCCAAGAAATAGAAACCCCTATTTTCGAGGCCAAATTAGCCAAGAACAATCAAGAACAGATTCGCTGTCTTGTCTATAACGATGTACATGAGGAAAAAAGCAGTTATCGTGACCTTATTCCGCATCAGGATATTTCACCCTACGATTTTTTTGTACTGAATGGTGATTCCTTTCATTATGTCACCAATCAGCAAGATATTACGGAGAAACTACTAAAGCCAATTGAATTTTTTGCGACAGGAAAACCATTCATTATGAATCGGGGAAACCATGAGACAAGGGGATCCTTCGCACGTCATTTCAAACGATATTTTGGTTATCCTGACAACAAGTACTACCAAGCCTTTAAAAGAGGTCCTATTTTTTGGATCATGCTGGACAGTGGCGAAGACAAGCCTGACAATCATGAGGTATACGCCGGAACAGTCGATTATGATAACTACAGAAAAGAACAGGCTCAATGGCTGGAAAAGGTTCTACAATCCAAGGAAAGAAAGAGTGCACAACACACTGTTGTCATTAGCCATATCCCGATTTTTCATTCGGATGACTGGCATGGTACCTTGAATAACAGAGCATGTTTCCATCCCTTGTTTCAGAAATATAAAATTGATGCCATGATCTCTGGCCACACACATCAATATGGATACTATCCAGCAGATAAAGACCACAATTATCCTGTATTTATAGGCGGAGGTCCAAAAGTTGGGAAAAGAACTATCATCGATGTAGCCGGGAACAACAAGTCATTGAACATACGGATGACTAGAGACGATGGCACAGAACTGGGATTATTTAAGAAATAGAAAAGGGCGCTTGATAAGCGCCCTTTTCTATTTTGATTGAAGAAAGCTGCTATACGAGCTTCCTTATTCTCCCTTTTCCAAGAAAGGGTATCTATAATCTGTATCTGGATTAAATGTCTCTTTGATTGTACGAGGAGACACCCAACGAAGCAAATTGATCATTGATCCCGCTTTGTCGTTTGTACCCGAGCCTCTAGCACCACCAAACGGTTGTTGACCTACGACAGCACCTGTACACTTATCATTCACGTAGAAGTTACCAGCAGCATGTCTCAATTTATCTGTTGCTAAATTAATCGCATAGCGATCTTGCGCAATGATTGATCCAGTCAAGGCATAAATAGATGTTGTGTCAACAATATCTAATGTTTCTTCAAACTTAGCATCCTCGTAAACATATACGCTCAGGACAGGTCCAAATAATTCCTCAACCATTGTCTCGTAATCTGGTTTTGAAGCCTCAATGATTGTTGGATGAATGAAATATCCTTTAGATTTATCGTATGTACCACCAACTACAATTTCTGCATCATTAGATTCTTTAGCTCTGTCGATATACTTCGCTAATTTATCAAATGACTTCTCATCAATTACAGCATTAAAAAAGTTTGTAAAATCTTCTGTTCCACCGATTGTAAAAGATTTTACGTCAGTCGTCATAGATTCTTTCAATGCAGGCCACAACGATTTAGGAATGTATGCACGTGATGCCGCAGAACATTTTTGACCTTGGTATTCGAAAGCACCACGAACCAAAGCTGTATTTGCAGCTTTCAAATCGGCCGAAGGATGTACAACGATAAAATCCTTACCACCAGTCTCACCGACGATACGTGGATACGTTTTATAACGGTGGATATTGTTACCGATCGTCTTCCAAATATCCTGAAATACTCCTGTTGAACCAGTGAAGTGGATACCTGCGAAATCTGGGTGTTGGAAAATCACATCACCAGCGTCAGGACCTGAAACATACACCAAGTTGATTACCCCATCGGGAAGACCCGCTTCACGGAAAATTTTCATCAATACATTTGCTGAATAGATTTGGGTATTGGATGGTTTCCATACCACAACATTACCCATCATTGCAACACAGGAAGGTAGATTACCCGCAATAGCTGTAAAATTGAATGGAGTCAATGCAAATACAAAACCTTCAAGAGGACGTTGTTCTACACGGTTCCAAACACCTTTACCTGATATAGGAGGTTGTTGTTTATAGATTTCGCTCATGTATTGTACATTGAAACGCAAGAAATCCACAATCTCACATGCCGAATCAATTTCTGCCTGATATGGGTTTTTCGATTGCCCCAACATCGTAGCAGCATTCAATTCATAACGGTATTTTCCCGAAATCAATTCAGCAGCTTTTAAGAATATCGCAGCACGGTCTTCCCAAGTAAGGTTTTCCCAATCCTTTTTTGCCGCTAAAGCTGCATTGATTGCATCTGTTACGTGAGATTTATCGCCTTGATTGTATTGACCTAAAATATGTTGGTGGTCATGTGGAGGAGCTAGGTTTACTTTTTTAGAAGTAGTGATTTCTTTACCACCAATATACATTGGGATATCGATTTGTTTCGAACGTGCCTCATCAATTGCTGCTTTCAACAATTTACGTTCTTTCGTTCCGACAGCGTATGTGTACACCGGTTCATTGGTAGGAACAGGAACTGTAAAAAATCCTTTAGACATATTACAATTATTAATTATTCATCCAAAAAATACTATTTAGGAATCATGAAGCGATCAAGTTCGTTCATTCCATTATTTGCATCAGAAACCATGGTTTCAACTTGTTAGCATGACACTAAATAGCGTTAATAGAAGTAAAATTACCTCAAATTTTATGAATACCCAAAGTTACTGTCCCTCTTTGAGCACCTTGGAAAAGATACGTTTAAATTTTTCCAATTTCGGTTTAATCACCAATTGGCAGTATGGCTCTTTTCCATTTAATCTATAATAATCTTGATGATAATCCTCTGCCGGATAAAATACTGTTGCCGGAACTACTTCTGTTACAATAGGTTTATTGAAAACATGCTCCTTCTCTAACGCCGAAAGATAATATTGCGTCTTATCAAGCTGCTCTTTATTGTGCACAAAAATAGCTGAACGATATTGGGTGCCAACATCATTCCCTTGACGATTGAGCGCCGTTGGATCGTGTGCTACAAAAAAGGCCTCCAATAGTTTGTCGTAGCTGATCACTTTTGGATCAAAAATAATATTGGTTGCTTCCGCGTGCCCTGTACTTCCGGTACAAACCTGCGCATAACTTGGATTTGCTACCCATCCGCCAGTATATCCTGAAATAACATGTACAACACCCTTTAACTCTTTAAATTGTGCCTCAGTACACCAAAAACACCCTGCAGCAAATGTTGCTGTATCCAAACTCGCCGTATTTTTTGCAGGCAATTTGGTGAAATCAGGTTTCTTTACCCGAAGCCCTTGCTGCTGCCCCTGGCAGGAGTTCAATACAAAAAGTGCTGTTAAAAGTATCAGAATATTTCTCATAAATAATTACCCTTCTTCTTTCCGTTTATCTTCCCTGAACTATTGGAGTTAAATTCATGCCCTATAAACAAATACCCACTAGATTTTGTTTATAAAATAGAAAAGCGACAATAATAATTTATTGTCGCTTTTCTATTGCGCTATCAAATGATCAATTATTTTGCTGCAGCATAATTTTCAGCTACGGCATCCCAATTGATAACATTAAAAATTTCTTCTAAATACGCCGGACGTTTATTTTGGAATTTCAAATAATAAGCATGCTCCCAAACGTCGATACCTAGGATAGGCGTACCTTTTACCTCAGCAACATCCATCAATGGATTGTCTTGGTTTGGTGTAGAAGTTACTGCAAGTTTACCATCAGCACCAACAATTAACCACGCCCATCCTGAACCAAAACGAGTGGCACCAGCAGCTTGAAGTTGTTTTTTCAACTCATCAAATGAACCAAATGTAGCATTGATTGCTTCAGCTAATTCACCTGTTGGAGCTCCACCTGCATTTGGGCCTAAAACCTTCCAAAACAAAGAGTGGTTGTAGTGACCACCACCATTATTACGTACTGCTGCGCTGTATTTACTTACATTTTTAATAATATCCAATAGGGATAAGTTTTCTGCGTCTGTTCCTGCGATAGCTTTATTTAAGTTATCCACATATGCCTGATGGTGTCTGTCATGGTGGATTTCCATTGTAGTTTTGTCAATATGTGGTTCCAATGCGTCGGCTGCGTATGGTAACGCTTCTAATTCAAATGCCATATCTATTTTAATTTAAATGTTTATTACTTCGTTTATACATACAAATATAACACAATATACACGGTTATGTTTTTATGTGTTACAATAAATCCATTATTTCCCTACCGTTTTTGACGAAAAAATGATTTTACCAAATCAGCACATTCTTCCTGCAAAACGCCATGTGTAATGACAGTTTTGGGGTGTAATATTTTATCGTGAAAATGGGAATAGCCACGCTTTTCATCTTTGGCTCCATAGACTATTTTACCAATATGTGTCCAATAGGCCGCTCCGGCACACATAATACAAGGCTCAATGGTAACGTATAATGTACATTCATCCAGGTATTTGCCCCCTAGGTAATTTGCTGCTGCTGTAAAAGCCTGCATCTCAGCGTGAGCTGTCACATCATTCAATCGCTGCGTCAAATTATGACCTTTCCCTATAACACGTCCTCGATGAACAATAACCGCTCCAATAGGCACCTCTCCCTCTTCGTAAGCGACCTTAGCTTCATTCAATGCCATACGCATGAACGACTCGTCACTATCGATGAGTTGTGTTCCTTCAAAATCTATAAATGTCATGGTACAAACTTAACTAAGTTTAGATCCATTTGGTAATTTTTTGTCGACGGATGTCAAAATAATATCTCCATTTTCGTCAGGAAATCCGGTCACTAGACACTCAGAAAAGAAATTAGCGATCTGCTTTTTGGGGAAGTTCACAACTGCAACAACTTGCTTGCCAATCAACTCCTCTTTGTTGTAGTGTACTGTAATCTGGGCACTACTCTGTAATACACCAATTTCATCGCCGAAATCAAGTTTCAATTGATATGCTGGCTTTTTAGCTCTTGGAAAGTCTTTTGCTTCTAAAATAGTTCCTACCCGTAAATCCACTTTCTCAAAATCGCTCCAACTAATAGCATCACTCATAATCGGTTGCTACTAATATCCTCAATTTCTTTACCTATCGTAAATAAAACATAGGAAGGCTTCCGTCCCAAACGTAAAGACAATCTATTGATCAGTTTATCTTCCTCTCCTGCTTGAAAAGCTAAATCCTCATCACTTAAGTGGTTGTACTTGCGACGGAGTTTTTCTTTGGCTACTTGCCACTGTTCTTCGTTAATTTTCAGCATAACTCAGATTTAGGTATAAAATTTGTATATCTTTACTGAACTGTAAAAGTTTGTTTAAAGATACAATATATACATAAATAAAAGATTATGAAAAAGATTTTACCAGCATTACTTTTGATTTGTGGTAGCGTAGCAACGGCACAGGCGCAGCTTCTGCCAGGGTTTGAGGTGGGTGTAAAAGGAGGCTTGAACTTCTCTAAACTTAAAAGCGATGGAAAATATTTCAATTCTGACACGAAAGCAGGCTACCAAGCAGGTCTTTATGGACGTGTTGGTGTATTGGGATTCCATATTCAGCCTGAGGTTTACTTAACAGGTAAAAACACGACAGTGAAAGCAGAAAATGGCGAATCGACAGATGTAAAATTTACAACGGTCGATGTTCCAGTATTATTAGGCAAACGCTTTGGTTTAGGTCCTATTGGAGCAAGGATTCAAACTGGCCCAATATTTTCATTTAAAGTCGATGACAAGCAAGATAAAGTCATTGACCAATTGAACCCAAATAACTACAAAAAAAGTGGTACATCTTGGGCGTTTGGTGTAGGTGCTGACATTTCAAGCTTACGTGTTGATGTAAGATATGAAATGGGCTTAAACAAAGTCAACAACGAGAGCCAGGCAAATCCCAAAATCAACATGTGGAGTATCGGTTTAGGCTATAGATTATTCAGTATCCTATAGTTCTTTAAACCTTGTTCATATACTGTTTAAAAGTCCGTTTTTATTCAAAACGGACTTTTTATTTCAATAAACTTTAGAACCGTTCTAAATTATTGCTTTTTCTTGTCAAAATGGTATCATATTTAATAGCAAATAGTAGATTTGCCTAATTCAAATTAAATTACAAGGATAATGAGTAAATCAAAGCCAGTTTTCAGTTCTTCGATTGGGAAGAAGCTAATCATGAGCTTAACAGGAATCTTCCTATGTTTATTCCTAGTTGTTCACTTGGTTGGTAACTTGCAATTATTTAAAGATGATGCGGGTCTAGCGTTCAACAAGTACGCCTATTTTATGACTCACTTTACACCAATCAAAGTTGTTTCTTACTTATTGTATGCTTCGGTAATTGTTCACGTCATCTACGCTATTACATTGTCGATGAAAAACAAGGCCGCTCGTCCTATTGGTTATGCCAAATATGATGGTCAAGCAAACAGCAAGTGGAATTCACGCAACATGGGTATCTTAGGTACTGTCATTTTAGTATTCTTAGCTACGCACATGTCTAATTTTTGGTGGAAGTTTCACAATGATGAAGTGCCGTACATCGAATACCGTACTGATTTGGCAACTGGACAAACCACAGCGAGAGAACTTCAAGCTTCTGAATTCCACGACTACCAAGAAACGGTAGAAAACAATGTTCAAATCTTAAAAGCGAGAGATTTGTACAAGCAAGTTGACTTTGCATTCAAAAATGTTGCATTGGTAGCTTTGTATGTTATTGCGATGGCAGCTTTGGCATTCCACTTAATTCATGGTTTCCAATCTGCATTCCAAACTTTAGGTTTTAACCACAGAAGATATATTGGAATCATCAGAGCAATCGGTGTTTGGGTATTTGGGGTATTAATTCCAATTGGCTTTGCAATAATGCCATTGTTTTTCTTCTTTAAATAATTCAGAATCTTTTAAGATAAAGCTCAGGCTTTATCGATCAATATAAAATTAAGAGATATGTTAGATTCAAAAGTACCAGCGGGCCCATTAGCCCAAAAGTGGTCAAATTATAAATTTAATCTTAAGTTGGTTAACCCTGCTAACAAACGTAAATTTACTGTTATTGTTGTTGGTACAGGTCTTGCTGGTGCATCTGCAGCGGCATCTTTAGCCGAATTAGGATATAATGTAATTACCTTCTGTTACCAAGATTCACCTCGTCGTGCGCACTCTATTGCGGCACAAGGTGGTATTAACGCAGCAAAAAGCTACCAAAACGACGGAGACTCTGTTTTCCGTTTATTCTACGATACAATCAAAGGTGGTGACTACCGCTCACGTGAGGCAAACGTTTACCGTTTAGCAGAAGTATCTGTCAACATCATTGACCAATGTGTTGCTCAAGGTGTTCCATTTGCGCGTGAATACGGAGGTCTATTAGACAACCGTTCTTTCGGTGGTGCACAAGTTAGCCGTACGTTCTATGCACGCGGTCAAACGGGACAACAATTGTTGTTGGGCGCTTATTCAGCGTTAAACCGTCAAATCAAAAAAGGAAAAGTAAAATCGTATACGCGTCATGAGATGTTAGACTTAGTTATGATCGATGGTCATGCTAAAGGTATTGTAACTCGTGACTTGGTTTCAGGTAAAATCGAAACTCATGCTGCACATGCAGTATTGATGTGTACTGGTGGTTACGGTAACGTATTCTTCTTGTCTACAAATGCAATGGGATGTAACGTTACAGCAGCTTGGAGAGCACACAAACGTGGTGCTTACTTTGCAAACCCTTGTTACACACAAATTCACCCAACGTGTATTCCGGTAACAGGCGATCACCAATCCAAATTGACATTGATGTCAGAGTCTTTACGTAATGACGGCCGTGTATGGGTTCCTAAAACTCAAGAAATGGCAGAAAGATTACGTAAAGGTGAGATCAAAGCCAATGATATCAAAGAAGACGACAGAGACTATTTCTTGGAGCGTAAATACCCTTCATTCGGTAACTTGGTACCACGTGACGTAGCATCTCGTAATGCAAAAGAAGCCGTTGATGATGGTCGTGGTGTTGGTAAAACTGGTTTCGCCGTATTCTTGGATTTTAAAGAAGCGATCGGTCGTCTAGGCGAAGATGCAGTACGTGCTAAATACGGTAACTTATTTGACATGTACTACCAAATCACTGACGAGAACCCATACAAACAACCAATGCGTATCTACCCGGCTGTTCACTACACAATGGGTGGCGTATGGGTTGACTACAACTTGATGACTACAATCCCTGGTTTGTATGCTTTAGGTGAGTGTAACTTCTCTGACCACGGTGCAAACCGTTTAGGTGCATCTGCATTGATGCAAGGTCTTGCCGATGGTTATTTCGTAATTCCTTACACTGTTGGTGATTACTTAGCTAAATTAGGTTCATTCGCACCAGTAGATCACAGCCACCCAGCTTTCGAAGCTACACGTAAGGAAGTTGAAGACAAAATCAACAAATTGCTGTCTTTAAACGGTACAGAAACTGTTGATGATATCCACAAAAAACTAGGTCTCATCATGTGGGAATATTGTGGTATGGCTCGTACAGCTGAAGGATTACAAAAAGCACAAGGTTTGATCCAAGAGTTGAAAAAAGAATTCTGGACAAACGTTAGAGTACTTGGAGAGAACGAAGAATTAAATCTTTCTTTAGAAAAAGCTGGTCGCGTAGCTGACTTCTTAGAGTTAGGTGAGTTAATGGTTGTTGACGCATTGCAACGCGCTGAGTCTTGTGGTGGTCACTTCCGTTTAGAAAGCCAAACTGAAGAAGGTGAAGCAAAACGTAACGATGATGAATTCGCCTATGTATCTGCTTGGGAATACAAAGGAGACAATGTACCTGAGGAATTACACAAGGAAGACTTGGTATTCGAGAACGTTCAGTTAACACAAAGAAGTTATAAATAAGAAGGAAAATTATCATGGCACAACATATGAATTTAACGCTGAAAGTTTGGCGTCAAAAAAATGATAAAGATAAAGGTCAATTTGTAACTTATCAGGCAAACGATATCGCTGATGATATGTCTTTCTTAGAGATGCTTGATATTGTCAATGAAGAATTGACTCGTAAAGGAGAAGATCCTGTATATTTCGATCACGACTGTCGTGAAGGTATCTGCGGGATGTGTTCATTAGTAATCAACGGTCGCCCTCACGGTCCTAAAGAAGGTACGACAACATGTCAATTGCACATGCGTAGCTTCCACGATGGACAAACTATCGTGATTGAACCTTGGAGAGCTGCGGCATTCCCTGTCTTGAAAGACCTTGCAACAGACCGTACGGCATTTGACCGCATTCAACAAGCGGGCGGATATGTAAATGTCAATACAGGTGGTGTTCCTGATGCCAATGTTATTCCGATCCCTAAACGTATTGCTGACGAAGCATTCGAATCGGCTACATGTATCGGTTGTGGTGCTTGTGTTGCAGCATGTAAAAATGCATCTGCAATGTTATTTGTGTCTGCAAAAGTCTCTCAATTTGCCTTATTACCTCAAGGCCAAACTGAGCGTTACGAACGTGCACAGGCAATGGTAGATCAAATGGATGCTGAAGGTTTCGGTAACTGTACGAACACTGGTGCTTGTGAAGCAGAATGTCCTGTAGGTATCAAGTTAACAAACATTGCTCGTCTAAACCGCGAGTATTTGACTGCTAAAATCTTCCGTCAAGAAGAGCCACACGTTTAATTAGCATATTAAATCCTTCATGTTTTCGCTAGCATCAACAGCTACGAAAACCTAATGAAGATTCTTTCTGGCCCATGAAAATAGGTAATTCAGAAAAATAATATAAAAGTCCTTGCCCTAAGAAAGCAAGGACTTTTTTTTATATTTACAATAATGTAAATTGACGAACGTGAATTCTGGTATAAAAATTCGATTACTCCTACTTATCTTGACTTTATGCTTTATAGGAACAGCTATCACCATTAAAGAATCTGTTACCAATAAGGAAATACTAGACATTGATACAAAATCACTCAATGATTATATCGCTCAACAAGAGAAAAAAGTCGATCGAATTTTCAATGATTCACTCCTCCTCAAAACGTTTAAAAACTACGATCAGTATCCGATAGCAGTTTATCAGGCATTTGAAAAGTTTAAAACCAATGAGAAGGTTTATTTATTTCTCTTTAAGGACCATGAGCCGAAGATGTGGAGCACGCATCTATTCGTGCCTATCACAGATCAGGGATTTCCAGAAAAATCCAATTTTATTCAGGACGATAACCGCTCTTACGTTGTTCGAAAAAAAACAATTGGCAATATCAGTATACTCGCCTATATTATTGTAAAAGGCTATACAAACAACAACAACCCCTATTTAAATAGCTCTTTGCGGAGAAACTTCTTCGACTCCAGAAATATTGACATTGCCTCCTATACAGACACGGTCACCATTAAAAATATCTATAGCAATGAAGGGTCTTATCTGTTCTCCGTTAAGCTAAAAGATGGAGAGCATGAAAATGCGTATACAATTTTGCAATTCTTCTGCTGGCTACTTGCCTGGATCGCGTTACTGATCTTCTTCAATAGCCTCTGCTTACATATGGCCAAGACAGGAAGGGCCTGGTGGTCTGCGGTACTGCTATTGTCGATATTTAGCCTTGTCAAATTTGCCGATCTTAAGTGGAACCTGCTGTCCGAAAATGCGACATTTTCAATTTTCGATTCGCGGAATTACGCCTATAATCGCTTCTTCCCCAATATATGGTCCGTGATGTCCACCACCATATTGGTACTATGGTTGGTTCTATTTATCTATTCAATTCGCAAAGAGCTCAATTTTGACAAAATAAAAAACATCCGGCTCTTTAGAATTCCTATCGCAATCGGATTTATTCTAAGTATATATCTATCCTTCGGTCTATTGTATGATATCGCTGGTACATTGATTACACACTCCAACAATATCTATTTTGATTTCACAAAACTTGTCGATTTACATTTCTTAAGTTGGGTAGATCTAGGCATTGTTGGCATGGGTATTTTGGCCTTAAGTATCTACATTGATCTCGTACTATTTTTTCTTAAAAAATTAGAATTAAAACCGACGCAGCTACTCAATATTCAACTGGCATGTGTCATTTTTGTCATCCTGATCATTTCCTTCTATATAGAGAAAAATAGCCTGGTCAATTTGTTACTCGCGCTGATCATCCTTATTAAATCATTTGGCGAGAAGTATTTCGACCGACATATATTAACAAATTATATCGCTGTACTGATACTTTGGGCAATCATAAGTGCGATCACGCACGCACGTTTCTATCAGGAACGGAACTTAATCGACATGAAAATCTTGTTGAGTAATCTACAATCAGAAGATGATGTCAATGCTGTTTCATTATTCTCTGATATTGAAAGCAGCATAGCAAACGATGAAGAATTAAAACATTTATTTAATATCAGTCTACCCTATACCAATACCGAAGGGATCAACGATTTTATCAAGAAAAAGTATTTTAGTGGCTATCTTTCCAAGTATGAGTTCAAAGCATATTATTATGATCAAAATAATATTCCCCTCAATCCAGCCAGTCAGAATAAGATCAATGAATATCGAGAAAAGGTAATCAACAAGTCGATAAAAGTCACTCAGAACTTCTACCGTGCCAGTGCGGAATTAGGTACGCATGAATACTTCTCCATTATTCCTGTCGCCATTGACCAAAATAGGGTTGTCAATGTCATCATCAATCTTTCCAATAAAGATTTTAGTTATACGGTTCCCTATCCCGAAATCCTCACCGATATGCGGATCAACAATTCACAATATTATAATAAAGGGGATTATTCGATAGCCCTCTATAAAGGAGGCTCTTTAATAACACAGTTTGGAAAATATACCTACGAGAACAATTTAAGGGGGCTGAAAGGTGTTCCAGGAGAATATATTCAAGTACTGGACCGTGATGCATACCTACATATGGCTTATGTTGCCAATAAATTCTCAACATATGTTATCAGTAAACAGAAACCTTCTTTTTGGGATTATCTAGCGACTACTTCATTTTTGTTCCTGGTATTTTTTATGATTTTCATGTTTTTCCATTTTATAAAATCATTCTATATCTTTCTCAAGAATACCAAGCTAACTTTCCGTAATTTAAAATATCAGTTCTACAAAATAATAAATAAAATACAGTACTCTACACGTATTCAGACCTCCATTATCTCATCAGTAATACTGGCGATCCTTATATCGGCGGTAATTTCGTATATAAGTATCAACAAGCAGCTTTATAATAATAATAGAGCAAGTAAGGAACGTTTTATTATCGAATTGGGCAAACGGATGGAAAATATGTTGACCTACACGGATGAAACATCCACCGAAACGCAGCTTATCAGCATGCTCAAGACATTATCTGAAACTATTTCCAAAGACTTCAATCTTTATTCCAAATCAGGCAGGTTACTTTATAGCTCACAGCGTAGAATCTACGATCTGGAGCTTTTCTCTACATTCATTAATCCAGCTGCACTGAAGAATCTTTCTATCTTAAAAAAATCGGAGACGATTGAAGATGAGCGTATAGGCACTTTTCAATTTGAGACCAGTTATGCCACCATCAGAGATAAAAACTATAATACACTGGCTTATATAGGTATACCAAACTTCTCGCTTCAGAAGGAAGAAAATATCAATAAAAATCTTCTTTTAAATACGATAGTGAACATTTATTCGCTGATCATCATAGGCTTTGGTTTTTATGCGACATTTGTGGCCAACAGTGTCACCAATCCATTGAGCATCATCAGTAAGAAGATCTCACAACTACGCCTGGGACAACCCAACGAACCTCTGTTTTGGCAACGAAATGATGAAATAGGTACATTGATCAAAGAATATAATCTCATGATCATAAAACTTGAGGACTATGCCAATAAAATTAAAGATACTGAGCGAGAATCCACATGGCGCGAGATGGCTCAACAAATAGCCCATGAAATCAAAAATCCGCTGACTCCAATGAAATTAGGCATTCAGCAACTCCGTAGATCGTACAAAGATGAAGACCCTAAATTTCCAGATCGCTTCAATAAATTCTCCACTTCATTTATCGAACAAATCGATGCATTGACGCATATTGCCTCAGAATTTTCGCACTTCGCAAAATTCCCAAATACGGTAATGGAAAACATCAATATTGTAGAAAAAGTAACAAAGTCCATTTCCTTGTACAACAATACACCAAATGTAAGTATTCGTCTCATTAACAATGCCGATCACAAAACCCTTATTGTTAAGGCTGATGGTAATGAGTTATTGAGAACCTTCAATAATTTAATAAAAAATGCGATTGAAGGCGGTTATGGGCGAAAAAACATGAAGATCGAGATTTCCATTGAACGCTACTCAGACAAATTTGTCAAGATAGACATCAAAGACAATGGTTATGGAATTCCCAAAGAGATGCAGGATAAAATTTTCCAGATTAATTTCACGACAAAGAGTTCAGGAAACGGTTTAGGGCTAGTTCTTGTCAAAAAAACAATTGAAGCCAGTAATGGGCAAATTTATTTTGAGACTGTAGAAGGCGAAGGTACAACCTTCCATATACTGCTTCCTTTGCAACAGATAGAGTCTTAATATGTGTAGATAGCAGTCAACAAAAACAAGACATCGAAGAAAGCTTATATGCGCTCCATCTCCAGTGTCTCTAAATAAGGACCTGCCGCTCCGTTTGTGTAAAGAAGGGGCTGTCACACCAACTGATGTAAATAAAAATATAGCGTTCAATTAGGGCATAACTCAAACACTGATAGCATAAAACTAATCAGTTAATGGATAGCCTTATTATTTTGTTTTAAGGATCAGTATAACAAGAACAGTATACTATAAACAAAAAAGCTCTTTGCGGTCATGCAAAGAGCTTTTTTGTTTATAGTATATCTATTATTTTTAACGCAATACAACAGTAGATCGTCCCATGATTGCATTATCTTCATATAACAAAACCGTATAGGCCCCTTTAGAGAATCCTTCGTCTGCTGCCCAATAGACGATATAATCTTCACCTTTGTTGGTAAATAAAATATTGTGTTTAAAAGTATATTGTAATTTCTCGCCATGTACATAGAAAATATTATCGCCTTGCACGACCAGATTTCCCTGTGGATCGATAATTCTGACATATATATCACGTTCTCCACTTTTAGCCAACGGATTATCAGCAATAGTAAAGTTGATTTTTAACTTATCGATTTTTTTAGCACGTTCTTCTACAAATTCCTTTCCATTCTTTTTGACTTCGAGGCCATTTATACTGATGCTTGAAACCTTTAATGCTGAAGCAGTCGCAACCTTCTCTTTCAGATCCGAATTTGATGTAACTAATGAAGTAATCTGTTTTTCTTTTTCGACAACAGATTCGCTCAAGTTGGAGTTTTGCTTCGATAAAATCTGATTTTCCTGAATCAGCCGTTGCACATTTACACGATAAGTATCCACCTGCTTCTTAAGCTGATTGATCTTGTGCTGTGCTTCATCGATATCTTTTGCAGTAATACTCTTATTTTCAAGTTTTTTACGAAGCTCTGCGATCTCAGCTCTAGAATCATCCTTCTGCACGGACATCTCAGGAGTCAATTGAACATTTTCTACATCAATTTTATCCAATTCAGCTTCAATACGATCGATTTGTACCTGTAAATTTTCTTTTTCCACTGTAAGTGTATAGACCTTTTCACCATTGGTCTTAAACTTGACATAAAAATATATATTCGTTGCAAGTAATGCTGCTATCGCAATGATAAAGAAGTAAATCTTCGAAGAATCTTTCTTCTTCTCTTCTTCTTTCTTACTCGAAACAACTTCTGAATTTATCATAATATACTGTCATATTCATAGGTATAAATCTATAAATTTATACTATTGAATGTTTAAACAAAAATTATTCCAGTTTTATTTTTTATTACCAATTATGAATTATTCAAAATAATTCAAGGTCTCAAATCCGCCTTGTTTTAAGTATTCTTCCTTTCTCATCAGGTGAAGATCGGATTGTACCATATCTGTTACCAACATCTGAAGATCATATTTTGGCGTCCATCCAAGTTTTGTATTTGCTTTAGTCGGATCACCAATTAATAAATCGACTTCAGTTGGCCTATAATATGCTGGATCAACTTTGACAACAGTCTGACCGAATTTAATCAGCGATTTATCAATATTTAACTGGGCTAGGCGCTCCTCGTCAATATCGATAATTACCCCCTTCTCCTGCTCTCCCTTTCCACTGAACTCAATCTCGATTCCCAATTCTGCAAAAGCCATGCGAACAAAGTCCCTTACAGTTGTTGTCACGCCTGTAGCAATCACAAAATCTTCTGCGGTTTCTTGTTGTAAAATCAACCACATTGCTTCTACATAATCTTTGGCATGCCCCCAGTCGCGTTGTGCCGACAGATTACCAAGATATAATTTATCCTGTAGCCCTAGCGCGATTTTTGCCACAGCTCGGGTAATTTTACGTGTCACAAAAGTCTCTCCCCTTACAGGGCTCTCGTGATTGAATAAAATTCCATTACAAGCATACATCTTATAGGCTTCACGATAATTGACAGTAATCCAATAACCGTACATTTTTGCTACAGCATAAGGACTTCGCGGATAAAAAGGTGTTGTTTCACTTTGTGGAACCGCTTGCACCAATCCATACAGCTCGGAAGTAGAAGCCTGATAGATACGGGTTTTCTCAATCATTCCCAATAATCTGACTGCTTCAAGAATCCGCAATGTACCGATACCATCGGCATTTGCAGTATATTCCGGCGTATCAAAACTAACTTTTACGTGAGATTGCGCCGCAAGATTGTAAATCTCGTCAGGCTGTGTTTCCTGTATAATACGGATTAAGTTGGTTGAATCCGTCAAATCACCAAAATGCAATGTGAAATTTCTATTGTCAAGATGGGGATCTTGATAAAGATGATCAATACGATCTGTATTGAATAAAGAACTGCGACGCTTTAAACCGTGTACTTTGTAACCTTTCTTCAATAGGAATTCTGCTAGATAGGCACCATCTTGTCCTGTTATACCTGTTATTAAAGCAGTTTTCGTGTTTTGTTCAGCCATGTTTCTCTCTAGATTAAGCAATACCTGACGAAATCGTTAGGTATATATCCCATTTTCATACTTAAAATAAGCTTATCCGCCCACAAGATTATCATGCATAGTTGGCTTTTTCACTGTATCGGTAAATTCCGCAGCCTATGGCACAAATAAATCATAATGAATTGGGAGTGTAAAAGTATTAAATTTTAAACAAAAAAAGCCATAGGAATTCCTATAGCTTTCTGTTATTCTTCTTTTATCGTTTACGTTTAGTTCGATCGCGTAAAATTAAACACTAAATAGGCTTCTCCGTTAGCAACAGTCAATGGCATACGCATAACTAATTTATTCCCATCCGAATAAGATAAATCCAAACGGTAACCTGTTGTTACATTCTTCGCTTTATCGCCTGCATAAATCTTTTTAAATTGAAACTGAGGTTCTCCTAGGCCTTTTCCAGGGTTATAGATAGACCAAAAGATCTCTCGTGATGCACCCGGAGCACATAAAGTTCCTTGCGCATTAAAAGTAATAGATCCTTTACCATTTCCAATAAAATTCCATGTACTACCTACGAAACATTCTGCAGGAGCTTCTTCAAATACACTTTTAATCGTGAATGAAGAAGGTAAATTCTCTCTATCGATTGTATTCAACGTCCATGTACCTTTTACAGCGGATTTCCAATCCGAAGCGCTTGGACCAGAAGCTGCACTCGTGTTGGAAGAAGGATTTCCAGTTGATGTACCTTGCTTTTGTGCTCCACAAGAAAATAAGGTCACCGTAGCAAAAATAGTTGCTAATGATAAAACGAATCGATTCATATCTATAAATTTTAATTTCAAATTGTATTTTTGGGGTAAATTAATCCACAAAACATGAAAATTACAGCCAAAAATCATACCATAAGCAAAATAATCGCAAAAACGCTGTTAAGGTTATTTATCATTTTATTGGCCTTTGCTTCTTATCCGCTTTTTTTAGGACAGGAAGCAAAAGGCAAATTGAATCAAATCAGCCTTGCTTTTACGAACAAGATAGCTCTCATCGCTCCTATCTTGTTATTTTGCTTCATCATTGGATTAATGATCGCTGTGCTCAAGCACAAATATAACAGAATTGACCTAAATTGGCTATTTTCTCTTGCTACTATCTTTGGCATTTTATATTTGATATTATTGTATTCAAGAATTTACCCAACGATTGCTTAAGTGTAATTGCACAATTCGCCAAAGTTTCTAACTTTGGATTCTCCAAAACGCTAATTACAGCCGAACAAGATTGGATGTATAATTTATATGGATAAAAAAAAAGGGCTCAAAATAGCCAAAAATATAGCAAAGATTGTCGTTACTGTGGGGGCCTTATACTGGGTATTCAGCAAGGTATCTCTAAAGGATCTGAAAGAAGCGGTAATCAACTCCAATCCACTCTATCTATTCTTTGCTCTAGTTGCTTATAGTATCTCTATTTTTATTTCCTCTTCGCGCTTATTGACCTTTTTAAAGGCAATCGGTTTGGATGTTACGGAAAAATATAATTTAAAACTGTACCAACTTGGCTTATTTTACAACCTCATTTTACCAGGTGGCGTTGGGGGAGATGGTTATAAGATATTCTTCCTCAGGAAACGATTCAATATTAAAGGACGAAAATTATTTACAGCCTTATTTTTAGATAGATTAAGCGGACTATGGGCACTATGCCTAATCATTGCAGCGCTGGTGACCTATATGCCACAGCTAGGGATTCCAAACTATCTGACCATCATTTTATTTATTATAGGGAGCATTCTCTATTACTTTATCGTAACCAAGTTCTTTAAGGAATACAAGACAACATTTCTAAGCGCGCATTTAAAGGCTATTGGTGTACAATCAATGCAGGTTATCGCAGCAATCCTCATTCTTTATGCCTTAGGTTTTAGCGGTAAGTTCTCTCCGTACCTATTTTTATTCCTTGCATCTTCTTTGGTTTCAATCATTCCGTTTTCTGTTGGGGGATTGGGCATGCGCGAACTTGTGATTATGTGGGGAGCGGGCATATTCCAAGTCGACTCACACAATGCCGTTTTAATCACCTTGTTATTTTATATTATTTCCGCTTTCGTTGCTCTTTCGGGAATTTATTTTATCTTTCATCCGCAGGCAATTGGAGAGGACAAATTACCTTCAGCAGAAGAAGTTGAACAAAGTCAAAAACTAGAAGAATAAACATGGCAAATATTATTATTACAGGCGCAAGCAGTGGTGTTGGATTTGAAGCGGTATTGGATTTGACCTCTAAAAAGGACAATAAAGTAATTGCATTGGCTAGATCAGCGGACAAACTGAGAAAACTTCATGAAATTGCCGGTCAGCTAAATTATGATGGTGGCACTTTATATCCGGCCCAATTTGATATTGTCTACGATGACTATGCTACTCTTGTTCCCTTCATCCAATCAAAATTTGATAAGGTTGATATCTTGATTAACAATGCTGGAGCACTCATCAATAAGCCATTTATGGAAACTGATGGAAAGGATTTTGCTGAAATGCTACAAACCAATGTGATGGGACACGTCAATATGATACAATACATTGTTCCCATGATGCAATCAGGCTCACATATTGTCAATATTAGCAGTATGGGTGGATTTCAGGGATCCATGAAGTTTCCCGGACTTTCGGCATATTCAACCAGCAAAGCTGCATTAGCAGTGCTTACAGAATGCTTAGCAGAGGAATTTAAGGAAAAAGGAATCAAAGTGAACTGTCTAGCCTTAGGATCTGCACAGACTGAAATGTTCGAAGCTGCTTTTCCAGGCGTTGAAGCGGGTACTTTAGCCTTTGAAATGGGACGCTATATCGCAGATTTCGCTCAAAATGGGCATCACTATTTCAATGGGAAAATACTTCCTGTCGCAAATACAACACCCTAATTGGAATAGCGCACTTCAAAGAGATATCCCTTGTTCTAATACACTCAGGTTGATCTAATATAGTCAGGACCATTTAATGTACGATTAAATGGTCCCGATTTCTTTAAGCTTATTTGATCCGGAAAAAATATTAAAATTCGCGGCCTTTAGTTGATTAAATCAATTTGTCTTCAGTTTAAGCCATTTCGTAAGGTCATCCATCAATTGTTCATTAAAGCTCTCTGAGTTTTCAAAATATTCTTCAATTTTTCCTGTTTGCGCATTTTGAAAAAGGTGATTCAAATTAGGATAATCCTTAATGATGACGTCGGTGGTGTTTAAATGCAGGTGTTGCAGACAATAGATGTTTTCATTCGCCGGGACTTGAACATCCTTTCCGCCGAAGGAAGCGAAAATCGGTACTTTCACCTGCTTCAGATAATAAGCTGGATCGATGCGAAGAAACGTTATAAACCAGGGGCTCATCATTGGACTAAGTTTAATCTTCATATCAGGAGTCAGTGGATTCCCGTTATTTTGCTGAATAAGTTCTTTTTCCAACGATTCGGCCAATACTTTTGGTGGCTCGTCTTCCGATAGAATAGTATACAATTTTCGATTATTTGCTTTATTGGTCTGCAATGCAGCTTCAGATAATCCGCCCGCTTTTCCTAAAGCATAGCTTTGTAAAATCAGCAAAGAATCTCCTTTGATCACAGGTCCGGACAGGAGTGCAATATAGTTTACTTTACTATTCTCGGATGCCACGATTTCGGCAATTAGCGCTCCCTCACTATGGCCAATGATCCCGATTTTATCCACATCAACTACAGCTTTTTTGCTTAAAAAATCAACTGCAGCATTAGCATCAGAAGCAAAGTCAATCGTTGTCGCTAAATTAACTTCTCCTTTGGAGCCACCTACTCCCCTGTCATCGTAACGTAATACGGCAAAACCATTTTTCGTAAGATGATCAGCAAGCACCTTAAATGGCCTGTGACCAAACACTTCAGAATCTCTATTCTGCTGACCGCTCCCGTTGACCAATACCACCGCAGGAAATGGCCCTCCATTTTTAGGATAAGTCAGAGAGCCCGTCAGAAATGCATTGCCTGCACTATTTCTAAACGAAACTTCCTCTTCCATATAGCTATAAGGGGGGAAAACATCCTGCTTACGAGAAAGCCCACTCTGTTCGTTCTCGCTTCGTACCAAAATCATGGCAGATTCAAAAGGGCCTTGTTTCATCACACCTTTCATAACATCTTTATCCCGATCTAAAAAGCCTGCATACAGAAGACCTATATTCCTAACGTCCATCCAAATGGAATCGTGCTCTATACGTATTTGAGTGATTGCAAATTTCTGCGCTGTTTGCATCGGACTCTCAAAGGTTCCATTCCACTTCCCTGTACTATCTTTTTGAATGTTGAAAACCAACAGCAGCTTCTGCCCCGAAACCTCAACCTCGCCCTTCCATGAGCCATCAAATGTCTGCGCGTGGGTACATGAAAAATGAAAACAAATGATAAATAGGTATAAAATTTTTCTCATTGTCGTTTTTTACTAGAAATTAAACTGTATGCATAAATCCAATATAAAATATAATGCCACAAATACTATACTGATTCCAATCTTCTTATTATTAACGGCTACATTCATACCCTTAACCAATAAATAGAATTGGTAGAATAGCAATAACAAACTGATTATTCCAAACATACCAAATAAAAATAGCTCAGTTTTATCAACTCCGGCCAATGTATGATCGCCGTTTTGCACTGCTTTTAATACTTGATCCGTGAATTTATCCTGGTTTAACAACTTCCCTAAAAATAAGGCAAGATAGAGTGGAAATGGTATAATCAAAACGACATTCATGACATCAATGATTCTGGTCCTTCTGTTTAATAACATCCCTGCACCGTAAAGAAGTGTAAAAGGAGCCAAAACCATATAGGCATGAACGCCCAAGACAGCCCATATGGAAACCCCTATATCTGGTTTATAGAAATGCATAAATCCATTAAACTGCTGGCCCGATAAATAAATAACATAGCTTGATAACAAAAATCCGATAACACCAGCAAAGAATAGTTTCCACTCCGGCAATTCCGCAAATGGATTCTGAAAAATCTGTTTAACTTTCATTTTTTAAGAATTGAAATAAGCTCAACTTTTCGATTTCTACTGGATTTTGGGTTCCAATAAGTAATATTTTACCAGTTTCCAAGGTAAGTTGTAAGCCCATATTACCACGAGCTGAAAAAGCCAGCCCCTTCTTCCCTCTCCGAAACCCCCATCCACCAAACTCACCAATCGGGTTATATTTTCGTACCTCAACAGCACGAATATCTGTCCAACGCATCCTTTTACGATAGAAATTAAACGGAAAAAAATAGACTTCAATTCCATCTTCACGAATAGTAGTTCTTAATCGTAGAACGCCAAACAATCCCCATAATACCAAATTGATCCAAAACCCCGGTAATTGAAATAATGGAGCAAAATTCAACCGCAAGAGCTCATGCCAGTGCACAGAAAAACTGGCCACACTGACAGATAAAAGGATCAGACAGAGCCACCAGCTAAAAAAAGATTGGCTTTCGGTATAAAGCGTATTATTTTTCATCTTGCTATAATTCTTTGTTTATCAATCATTCGATTGCCCAGACTGCTAAATACTTCTATTTTTGCTACCATTGTTTGTATGATCAAGCGATTTCAATTTGCGAATCAGATCATCGAGAATATTACGGACCGTCGGATAGGATTTGCCCATCTGATTTGCCATTTCTTTTAAACTCCCTGAGTGCATCAAAAAATTCAGAACAAATTCTTGCTCCTCTATAGTAAGCTGCATCAACACAGGTAAAGAAAACTTACCTACAACTTCGGTTTCACAGGAGTCACACACCAATTTGGCGACTTTTAACTTCGCCTCACAACAAGGACAATCAACCGGTATTTTTTTCATTAAATAATAACATTATTAACATTATTAAAGATAATATTAATAATGTTAAAATAAAAGATTATAAAATCAATATTTTTCAAAAATCATTGCTTAATGATATATTTGTATCATTAAATAACGTTTATGAAGAAGTTTTTAGGCTATTTCCTATCTATTATATTTTGGTTTTGTTTTGGTTTATCCCTAATTATTTTCCACCCCATACAGTGGTTATGTTTAAAGCTGGGTGGATACAATGCACATAAAAAGAGTGTAGATATATTAAATGCCTGCCTCGTTGCCTGCTATTACACACTATTTAATCGGGTGACATTTATCGACAATAAAAATATTCCAACAGGACACCCCATTGTCTTTGTAGCAAATCACCAAAGTACTTTTGATATTCCTCCAATGATCTATTTCTTGCGTAGATTTCATGGGAAATTTATTTCTAAAATAGAACTTGCCAGTGGCATACCTAGCATCTCCTTCAACTTAAAACATGGTGGTGCCGCAAATATAGATCGCAATGATCCCAAACAATCTATTGCTGAAATATTGAAACTTGCCAATAATATGAAAACCAAAAACTGGTCCGCGTTTATTTTTCCAGAGGGAACAAGATCGAAAACCGGAAAAATGAAGGCCTTTCATGTTGGTGGAATTGCCACTTTACTAAAGAAAAATCCGAATGCACTCGTTGTTCCTATTGCCATTAGAGGATCATATGAAATGGTACAATATGGCATGTATCCATTAACCCCATTTCTTCATATGACCTGGGAAGTGCTAGATCCTTTGGATACGGAGGGTAAGAATATTGAGGAGATCGTTAAATTAGCTGAGGAAGCAATAAAACTAAAGGTCGAAAAATAGGAATAAGCTACTTGACCTGCCTTCCTTTCCAGTCGTACTTCCCTACATTGCCCAATATGCCTATATAAGCCAGATAAAGGATATGAGCCAAGCTCAATAAAGGAAGATACCATAAGAGTTCCTTTCTGCTTGCGAACCTTGTCAGAGGTTCAATAAAAATAAATTCGACGACCATCTTTAATAGCAATGCAAAAAGCACAACCCAAGCAACGAATTTCACACCGAAAAGAGCAAGAACTGAAGCTACCAAAATCAATAAATTAAAGAACCAGATGGAAATCCCTAATGCGATGACACCTTTATTTTTATATTTGGTACTTTTTGAAGCCCAGCGTCTACGCTGACTAATGAATGACTTCAAATCCGGTTTGGCATCCGTATAAACAACAGCATCTTTTGATTTACAAAACGTTATTCGCTCGGGATATTGTTCTGCTACCTTATGTAAAAAAAGTTCATCATCACCGGATGCAAGCTCGTCGATCCCTTTAAATCCGCCCATTTGTTTAAAAATATCCTTTCGATAGGCCAAATTAGCACCATTACAGGTCGTTGGTTTTTTGTTACCAATACCTGCAGCGCCCAGACCTATCAAATACAAAAATTCCAGGGTCTGCAGTCGTTCAAAAAAACTCTTTTCTTCTGAATACACCACTGGAGAAGATTGTAGATAAGCACCTTCTTTCTCAAATGTGCTGATAACCGTTGCTAACCAGTTCGATCCCATGCGGCAATCTGCATCAGTGGTAATAATAATTTCACCTTGACAGCATGCTATCGCCCTTGAAATTGCTAGTTTCTTATACGAATTCAAACGCCCGTTTTCATTCAATTGAATAAGCTTAACACCTTTCTCTTCATATTCTTTCACAATCAAAGACGTATTGTCGTCTGAATGGTCATCGATAATAATGAGCTCCAGTAGCTCATTAGGATAATTCTGCCCGAGTATGGATTCAATGGTGCGTCTAATATTTAACTCCTCATTCCGCGCAGCGATAATCACAGATACGGTCATTGTTGCCCTAATAGAATTGTTAGGTTCCGAAATCAAGGACCAGCCTCTGCGCATCCATAAAACTAGAATTGCATATACGCAGGCAAAAATGATCAATAAATAGTTAAGAATTTGTATCACCGAAAAAATTAATCTTAAAAACAAAAATAGAACCAAATATAGCTGGAAGAATCAAATTAACGAACCAAATACAGGAAACAATAGCCATTACAGCAATTTCTTGTGTGGTAATATAGCTATATAGATTGCTAGCAACAAAACTTCTGACACTGAAATCAAAAATATCCAATGTAGGTAGAGCTGCCTGAACAAAAAATAGGATAAAAATCATCAGAATCATGGATAAAAGTGGTAACTCAGGCAAAGTTAGCTTCATCAAGATGATATACTGAGAAGTAAAAATAACAAATCGTGCCAAAGAATTTAAAAGAACAATACTGAGCTCGCGCATTGAATAATGCTCCAATACTTCAAAGAAGGGCTTAATTCGCGTCAAAAACTTAATTTTACCGACCAATAAATCGATCCATTTTACATTGAAATATAAGATGACAAATCCTCCAGCATAGATAATAGCAAGTAGCCATACCCCAAATTGTACTGTTAAAGGAGTAGAAAGAAATTTACAGATAAACCAAGCGATACTTAGTGATCCTGCAACGCTTGTAAGCACCAATTGCGCAAATAATCCAACGCCCATCGCTACGGCTCCTTTTGCTCGATGTTGGGGCTGTAGAAAAAGTACCCGCCCGCCATATTCTCCAATCCTATTGGGTGTAAAAATAGCCCAGGTAAGCCCGCAGAAAACGGATTGGAAAGCCTTCCAAAATGAAATATGCTCCAGTTTAGATGCAAGATACCGCCATTTCACAACTTCAAGCAACCAGTTGACAAGCATTAAAACCACAATTAAAATAAGGGTCCAAACAACCGAATGCTGCTCCAAACCGGCAATTAGGGTTTTGAACTTCTCAATATTGCTTCTATCGGATACCTTCACAACGATATACCAGGTCGCTAGGGCGAAAACCAGTATCTTCAATAAAAGACTGATGTATTTTTTTTGTCTTCCAGTCAACTTTTGATAATTAGAGAGCAATGTTACTAAATTTTAGCCAAATGATTAAGTTTTGTCGAACGCAATCCGCGAATAAAACGCAAAATTTGTATTATTGTATATGCAGAAGGAAAAGGCGAAAGAAAGAATAATTTTAGGTATAGACCCCGGAACAGTAATACTTGGGTATGGTATCATCAAAGAAGTTGGCAATAACATATCCTTGGTCTCAATGGGGGTCATCAAAATGGGACATTTAGATGACCATGCCCTAAAACTACAACGTATATTCAAAAAAACTTCTGCTCTAATGCAGGAATATAATCCCGACTGCGTAGCTCTTGAATCACCATTTTATGGCAAAAACATACAGGTCATGCTCAAATTAGGGCGAGCGCAAGGTGTTGCCATGGCGGCGGCGCTGGCGCAAGATATCCCAATCTTTGAATATTCCCCAAGAAAGATAAAACAATCCGTTACAGGGAATGGAAATGCTACAAAGGAGCAGGTTTCCGCTATGCTAAAAAATCTACTAAAATTTGAGGAAACACCACAATTTTTAGATGCCACCGACGGGTTGGCAATCGCTGTCTGCCACTCGTTTCAGAAAAATGCAGTATCAGGCAGCAGCAAGTCGTACACTGGATGGTCCGCCTTTATCAAAGAAAACAAAGATCGGATCAAGTAATTACATTTGTACCTGACGAATCACATTCTTCACATTCAACTCAACAATATCCGTCATCGTTTTACACTTGAGGTAAGAGTTATTTTGATAAAATTCAGCATAGCCCTCACGTAACTGTTTGATATTCTCCTGCGTCGAAAGGACCTGCGTTTGCGAAGCATCCCTTAGATCAGCGATCCGATGTCTTTCACTCCGGACTCTATGCACAATGGAAGAACGCTCCTCCTGTTGGTATTGCAGCACAGTTTTTTCATTTAGATGCTCCATCGCTAATTTGACATAGGGAAGATTCTCCTTAAAAAATTGTGGCATATATACTTTCGGATTTCCTTCATAAAACTGCTGGTCAAAATCTATTGCCCGAATTCGAAACTGGAAATCATCAAAATCTGGAGTAATCTGCATCACAAAATTGTAGGCCCTCATATCCCCCAACAACGTAATAATACATCGTTCATTAAACTTGACAAATTCTTTGGAAATCCGTGTCAGATTATAATCAGGCGAGAACATACGTGTTTTCGAAAAAGTGTCCCCGGGGATTCCAACAATATGTTCTTCAACCAAAGTATCATGGTCTACCATATAATTCACCTGATTGGGCGACAATATTTCTTCTAACTCCAATCCATATATTCGCGACGCATCGGCTTGCTTGATGTAAAAATAATCGTACACATCATTTAAACGGTTTACGATACGAATACGAAATGGTTTAGTATTGCCAAAGCCACAGTACTCTACACGATCAATATACTTATGCTGGACGATTCGCGTATTACCTGATGCTTTCAGTTTAGCATAAATCACCTTCAATCCGTCATACAATTGGTCGATAAGATATTGCGGATACAGTGGAGTCTCCCAAAAAGTATCGTTGCCAAATTTATCCATGACAGGTACTGTCTCCGTAAAATTCAGTAGATCTTTGTATCCTATCGGCAACTTTTCGTCTCGCTGATACAGCTTTAGGTATTTATGAAGTCCTTCCCCTACTTCAAAAATTGGTTTCTTTTTCGAAATCTTTACATCTTGAACTTCTTCCATCTCTATTCCGTATTTTATTTTTCGTTTACTCAAACATCACACAGTCTGCTACATTTTGCCCCATCATATGCTAAATTTGAACTGATTAGATATTCAATATGCCAACTGTTTTTTCTACTTCTAAAAAAGGCAATACTAAATTAATTTATCATAATCTTGATATCAAACATGAAAACAATCACTTAACCTATAATAAGATCACCATGAAACAATTATAATCACTTTCAATCAAAAACATATAACATTATCAATATGAATAAGTATTTTTTATTAAATTTACATCTATAAACCGAAAATTCTTAGTAATTTTGAAATAAATTTAATTATTTTAGCTATTGGTCAGATCTTGATGCAACGACCAATTAATGAACACAAAAACCATTGTTAATGGAAAATCAATATGCAAACTATGATCTAGACAATTTGGATATCCAAATCTTGTCTATTCTAATGAACGATGCCTCTATTCCTTATACAGAAATAGCAAAAAAGCTAATTGTATCAGGTGGTACAATTCACGTTAGAATGAAGAAGATGGAAGAACTAGGTATCATTAGAGGGTCAAATCTAATTATCAATCCTCAAAAAGTCGGATTTGATATCACGGCCTTTTTGGGTATCTATCTTGAAAAAGGTTCACAATATGCAGATGCGGTAGATAAATTGAAAGAAATCAAAGAAGTGGTCGAATTACACTATTGTACTGGCCAATACAGTATTTTTGCAAAAATCATCTGTAGAGATACAGTTCACCTGAGAAAAGTATTGAATGAAGATATTCAATCCGTACCAGGGATTCAACGTACCGAGACGATCATCTCTCTCGAAGAGAGTATCAAACGTCAAATCAGCTTAGTCTAGTATAAAAAAAGCTTCCAAAAATGGAAGCTTTTTTTATACTATCTTTTCTAACATTGCGATATAGAGATCGATCCCTGCTCTAATTTCATCGATATAGATAAACTCATCTGCCATATGCGACCGCGCGCTATCGCCAGGTCCCAGCTTCAGAGAAGGGACAGGAATAAGAGCCTGATCGCTCATCGTCGGTGAACCATATACTTTACGCCCCAGTACAATGCCTGCTTTGACGATTGGATGCGTTTCAGGAATAGAAGAAGACTTCAGACGCGTCGATCTCGCTGTGACCTCTGATTTTACATGAGCCTTGATAATATCCAACGTCTCTTCATTCGAATAAGCATCTGTGGTTCTGACATCGACAACAAAGTTACAGGTAGCCGGTACCACATTGTGCTGTGATCCCGCATGAATTACGGTTACCGACATCTTAATTGGGCCTAAGGTTGAAGAAGTTCTTTCAAATGTATAATTTTGAAACCATTCAATATCCTTGATCGCTTTATAGATCGCATTATCGCCCTCATTACGCGCGGCATGTCCAGCAGTCCCTAAAGCGGTACAATCCAACACCATCAGCCCCTTTTCGGCAATTGCCAAATCCAATAAGGTTGGTTCACCTACAATTGCAAAATCAATTGGACCGATATCATCCAAAACAGATTCTACACCGTTCTTACCTGAGATCTCTTCTTCAGCACTGGCGACCAGACAGAAGTTATACTTCAATTCCGTCTGCTGGTAAAAATACAAAAATGTAGCTATCAATGATACCAAACAGCCCCCAGCATCATTGCTCCCCAATCCGAACAATTTATCTTCCTCTACAGTTGCGGCCAAAGGATCTCTCGTATAACCTGTATTTGGTTTTACTGTATCGTGATGGGAATTAAGCAATATCGTAGGTTTAGTGATATCGTAATAGGCATTATACACCCAGACATTATTGCCTTTCCGATGCGTTTTTATATCACGCTCCTGAAAGAAGCGATCAATTAAATCTGCCGTGAACTCTTCCTCTTTACTTAAAGACGACAGTCCAATTAATTGTTTTAAAAGGTCCAGAGCATCTTCAAATAGATGCTGTCTATCCTTCATGGTAGAGTCCTCCTGCTTTATCCGCAGACAGTTTAATTCCCTTTATAAAAGCAGAACTAAAACCGTTATGTTCCATTTCGTTCAATCCCGCTATTGTACATCCCTTTGGTGATGTTACCTTATCAATCTCTCCTTCTGGATGAGCATTGGTATGCAATAACAAATCAGCAGCGCCTTTTGCTGTTTGAACAGCCATTTTTAATGCGTCATGCGCATGAAATCCGATTTCAACTCCACCTTGTGAAGCAGCACGAATAGCACGTAGGAAGAATGCGATACCGCAGGCACACAATGCCGTTGCCGATGTCATAAGGTCTTCATTAATGACAACCACTGAACCAACAGTTTCAAACATCTTCTCAACCTCCTTCAAACTATCGTCTGAAGCATTGTCGCTGGCGATACAAGTCATTGATTGAGCTATTGCTATTGCTGTGTTGGGCATTGCCCGTATAACTGTGGCATCTGCACCCAACTCTGCTTTCAAATCAGCACAAGAGACTCCTGACACAATAGAGACAAAAATCTGATTTGTCTTTTCAATTACAGGGGCCACTTCCACCAATACCTTTTTTAGTTGTTGAGGTAGTATTGCGAAAACAACAATATCAGCCCCCTTTACAGCGAGCCTATTATCATTACTTACTGAGAAGCCCTGGCTCGCTTCTTCGGCCAGTGCATTCAAATTTCTCCTCGTCAATGTAATATCGGCAGCATTGGCAAATTCACTTTTTACAAGTCCTTTTGCCAAAGAAAGACCGATATTACCGCTTCCGATAATGGTGACCTTTTTCATAGCGATCGTTGGGTTTAGGTTAGATTTTTATTTTAATGTCAAGCAAGTGCCAAATTGTCCTTGTTGAAACAAATGCAAATTATTAGCATTTCCAATATAGACCTCTTGAACACCTTTATTTATAGCATTGAATGCATTTTGCAACTTAGGGATCATCCCGTCATTCACCACGCCGGATTCCTTAAGATGTTCAAACTCTTCTGACTTAATCGTTGGGATTACTGAATTCTCATCTGTTACATCGCGTAAAACGCCGTTCTTCTCGAAACAATAAACCAAAGAAGTTTCATATAATGAAGCCAAAGACACCGCCAATGAAGAAGCTATAGTATCCGCGTTGGTATTGAGCAATTGTCCAAGGCCATTGTGTGTAATAGCTGAAAACACAGGAACAAACCCTGCTTCCAAAAACTTCTTGATGGCCAGGGTGTTTACAGAGTCATGCAACAAATCACCTACAAAGCCATAATCGATATCTTTTACAGGACGCTTTATAGCTTTTATGACATCCCCATCTGCTCCGGTTAATCCAACAGCATCGCATTTCAAATTTTGCAACTTAGCAACGATTGACTTGTTTGTCAATCCGGCGTATACCATTGTTACAATGCGTAACATTTCCTCATTTGTCACACGACGCCCTTCTATCATTTGGGCTTCAATTCCCAGTTCACTAGCCAGGCGAGTCGCTATTTTACCACCGCCATGTACAAGAATCTTTTTCCCTGACAATGCAGAGAACTTTTCCAAAAAAGAATCCAATTGGCGTTCATCATCAATAATATTCCCGCCAATTTTAATTATATTTAATACACTATTAGCCATTACGCAACTTTTCCCAATAAAAATAGTTTTTCAATAATCTATAGGATTGGACTATGCCAAATCCTCTAACATACGTTTCAAAACAACCTGAGCAGCCCATACACGGTTGCTAGCCTCTTTAATCACGAGTGAATTTGGTCCATCTAAAATCTCAGAAGACAATTCAAGATCTCTTCTTACTGGCAAACAATGCATTACTTTGGCATCATTCGTCAAATTGAGCTTCTTGTTATCCATCATCCAATCTTCATCTACACCATATACCTCGCCATATTCTTGATAAGAAGACCAGTTTTTCACATAGACAAAATCAGCATTCTTTAAACTTTCTTCAAGATTATTAGATATGGTTGCTCCAGCGGTAAATTCTTCACTTAACTCATAGCCCATAGGTTGAGCTATCGTAAAATCGACCAATCCCTCTTCTTGTGCTTTGCACATCCATTCTGCAAAAGAATTAGGTACCGCTTGAGGTAATGCCTTAACATGCGGAGCCCAAGCCAATACCACTTTCGGCTTTTCAGTCTTCTTGTACTCAGTGATGGTAATCATATCTGTCAAACTCTGCAGTGGATGGCGTGTTGCACTCTCTAAGGAAACAACAGGAACACCACAGTACTTAATGAATTTGTTGAACAGGTCTTCACTATAGTCCTCTTCGCGATCTTTCAATTTTGGAAAGGAACGAAGTCCCAAAATATCACAATACTCGCCCATAACAGCAGCGGCCTCGCGAATATGTTCAACAGTTGTCCCGTTCATCACAACACCATCCTGTGTTTCAAGCGCCCAACCATCTTTATCCATATTCATGACCATCACATTCATGCCCAAATTCATTGCCGCTTTTTGTGTGCTCAAACGCGTACGCAAACTCGGATTCAAAAATACAAGTCCCAACGTTTTATGTTGACCAAGGTCCTGATTGTCATATGGTGCAGCTTTCAAAGCTAACGCTTCTTGAACAACGTCCGCTACACTAGATACATCCTTAACAGAGAAAAACTTTTTCATCTATATTTAATTATTCGAGTGCATTTTCAACGGGCAATCAATAGGCCTGTCACACTCAGTATATATTCTAACTACTACAGCGCAATCAAATTTACACTAGCCAATGTGTGGCTATTGGATAATTTGATCGACAGCTTTAAGGTACTATGCAACCGTTACTGCTTTGATATGTGCTTTCAATGCCGATAAAAACTGATCAGCATGATCTTTCGTAATATTCAAAGCAGGCAACAAGCGAATCACAAAAGGCTTAGCCTCCCCTGTAAAGATACGGTTCTTTAACAAGAGATCTTTCTTCACATGGGCCAAAGATTCAGGCAGTTCTATACCGATCATTAAACCTCGGCCTCTAACTTCTACAATTTCCTCGATTTGCTTAAGCTCATCAATAAGATATTGTCCGACTTGAGCCGCATTCTCCATCAGTTTATCTTGTTGGATAATCTCCAATACAGCCAGTGCGGCAGCACATGCGAGATGATTGCCACCAAATGTCGTCCCTAAACTACCGTAAGTCGCTTTAAATTTCGGCGATATACTGATTGCACCAATTGGAAAACCATTGCCCATACCTTTTGCCGTGGTGTAAATATCGGCTTCAACGCCTGAATAGTCCTGCGCATAGAATAAGCCTGTCCTTCCGTACCCACATTGTACTTCATCTGCAATAAACACGGCATTATATTGATCACAAAGAGACCGGATTAATCGAAGAAACGATACTGACGCTTCTCTGATTCCACCTACGCCCTGGATACTTTCTACGATAACAGATGAAATTTCATTGCCATATGATGCGAAAGCTGTCGTCAAAGCCGCTTCATCATTGAATGGAAGAAATACAATATTATCGGTCTCGTTGACAGGAGCTACGATACTCGGGTTATCTGTTGCCGCTACGGCCAATGAAGTCCTTCCATGAAAAGCTTTTGAAAACGCTATGACTTTTTTTCGCTTATTGTAAAAAGAAGCCAGCTTCAATGCGTTTTCATTTGCTTCCGCGCCAGAATTGCAAAGAAATAAATCATAATCAACCTTTCCCGAAACTTCCCCTAACAATCGGGCAAGTTCACGCTGAATTGGAATCTCGACAGAGTTGGAATAGAACCCAATACGGCTCAATTGTTCTGTGATGCGTTGTACATAATGTGGGTGCGTGTGTCCGATCGATATCACAGCATGGCCACCATACAAGTCCAAGTAAGCATTTCCTTCGGCATCCCACACCGTTGATCCATCAGCTTTTACTATGTTAATGGGATTAATGGGATAAACATCAAATGGTTTCATCTTAATGAATTATAGATTGATAAACGAAATAGCTAGTAATAGAAAAAGCTATCAGATTTTAGCAATACAAATATATTAGTTATAACGGTAGGAATGGTCATAAAATAAAAAAAGTCCCCTTAAAAAGAGGACTTTTTTATGCTAGATCAGAAGAAGACTATTCTCCGTCTACTTTTTCTTCACCTTCTACTTCAGCTTTAACTTCTGCAGGAGCTTCAGTTTCAGCAGTAGTAGCTTTTTTAGCACCACCACGACGACGAGTAGCTTTTTTCTCAGCAGCAGCAGCTTTTTTACCGTAGATTTCGTTGTAATCAACTAGTTCGATGAAAGCCATTTCCGCGTTATCACCTAAACGGTTTTCCATTTTGATGATACGAGTGTAACCACCTGGACGGTTAGCTACTTTTTCAGAAATTTCGCGGAATAAGATAGAAACTGCGTCTTTATCTTTCAAATAAGCGAATACTGTACGACGAGAGTGTGTTGTGTCGTTTTTAGATTTAGTAATCAAAGGCTCAACATACGTACGTAATGCTTTAGCTTTAGCCAAAGTAGTTGTAATACGTTTGTGTAGGATTAATGATGTTGCCATGTTAGCCAACATTGCTTTTCTATGGCTATCCGTACGGCCTAAGTGATTTACTTTTTTTCCGTGTCTCATTTTGATTTTATTATACTAATCGTACCGTTTTTGTATATGTCATTTATGTGAACATCACATATCCAGACAGCCAAAAGGAATTACGACTAGTGGTCGCTTAATAAATTATTATTCTTCGTCTAATTTGTATTTTGCCAAGTTCATTCCGAATGATAAACCTTTCGATTTAACCAATTCTTGGATTTCACTTAACGATTTTTTACCGAAGTTTCTGAATTTCAACATATCAGCTACGTCATAAGTTACTAACTCAGCCAATGTGCGAATATCCGCAGCTTTCAAACAGTTCAATGCACGAACTGAAAGATCAAGATCTACTAATTCTGTTTTCAAGATCTTACGCATATGTAAGATTTCTTCGTCAACAACTTTAGTTTCTTCTTTCGTTTGAGACTCAAGAAGCATATTCTCATCAGAGAATAAAATAAAGTGTTGAATTAAGATCTTAGCAGCTTCTTTCAAAGCTTCTTCGGGGTGAATTGAGCCATCAGTAGAGATATCCAACAACAATTTCTCGTAGTCAGTCTTTTGCTCTACACGGTAATTCTCAATGGTATATTTAACATTCTTGATCGGAGTAAAGATCGAATCGATTGCGATAACACCTACTGGAGCATCAACAACTTTATTCTCATCAGCATTTACGTATCCACGACCTTTGGCAATACTCAATTCCAATTCAATTGTCACTGAATTATCCATGTTACAGATTACCATGTCTGGGTTTAAGACCGTAAAGTTATTAGAGAATTTTGTGATATCACCAGCTAAGAATTGCTCTTGACCATTGATTACTACAAATACCTTTTCGTTGTCACCAATCTCACCTGTTTTTTTGAAACGAATTTGTTTCAAGTTCAAGATAATTTCAGTTACGTCTTCAACAACACCTTTGATCGTTGAAAATTCGTGCGAAACGCCAGAAAACCTTATCGACGTAATTGCATATCCTTCTAAAGAGGACAATAGAATACGGCGCAAAGCATTACCAATGGTTACACCAAAACCAGGCTCCAATGGACGAAATTCAAACGTACCATCAAAATCCGTAGATTTTTGCATGATAACTTTATCCGGTCTTTGAAATGCTAAAATTGCCATTTATTTTCTTTTAATGTTTTATTTGTAATAATAATTGTAATACAATAGAAGATGCATACCCCAAAAATTGGACTATGCATTCTTCTATTTTATTTATTATTTAGAGTATAACTCAACGATTAAGTTCTCTTTGATGTTTTCAGGAATGTCAGCTCTTTCTGGATAGCTTAAGAAAGTACCTGTCAATTCTTTCGCATTCCACTCTAACCAAGAAAATTTGTTTACAGTACGACCTGCAACTGAATTTGTGATGGCTTCAAGTGTTTGAGAACGTTCACGAACTGCTACAACGTCACCTGGACGCAAGCTATATGATGGAATGTTAACAACTTCGCCGTTAACAGTAACGTGTTTATGGGATACCAACTGACGAGCAGCGGCACGAGAAGTAGCGATACCTAAACGGTAAACTACGTTATCCAAGCGAGCTTCTAACAATTTCAAGAAGATCTCACCTGTAATACCTTGTTTAGAGGCAGCTTTAACAAATAAGTTTGAGAACTGACGCTCCAATACACCGTAAGTGTATTTTGCTTTTTGTTTTTCTAACAACTGAATAGCATATTCAGATTGTTTACCTCTGCGCTTAGAAGCTCCATGTTGTCCAGGAGGGTAATTTTTCTTTTCTAACGCTTTATCTGGGCCGAAGATCGGCTCTCTAAATTTACGGGCAATTTTGGACTTAGGTCCTGTATATCTAGCCATTTTCTTTTACAATTAAAGTATCTATCAGCCTATAGCCGATGAATCTTATCTTTAAATTAATTAAACTCTTCTGCGTTTTGGAGGACGACAACCGTTGTGAGGAAGTGGAGTGATATCTTTGATAGTAGTCACATCGATTCCTACTGTTTGCAATGTTCTGATTGCCGATTCACGACCAGCACCAGGTCCTTTAACAAACACTTCAACTTTACGTAAACCCAAGTCGTGAGCAACTTTTCCACAGTCTTGTGCAGCTTGACCAGCAGCGTATGGAGTGTTCTTTTTAGAACCACGGAAACCCATTTTACCAGCACTAGACCAAGAAATAGTTTGACCTTGATTATTTGTCAAAGTTACAATGATATTGTTAAACGTTGCGTTAATGTGAGCCTGACCTACAGGTTCGATAACAACGATACGCTTTTTTGCAGCTTTTTTAGTTTTAGCCATTTCTTATTTATTATTTAGTAGCTTTTTTCTTGTTTGCAACTGTCTTACGTTTACCTTTACGAGTACGTGAGTTGTTTTTAGTACGTTGACCACGAACTGGTAAGTGTTTACGGTGACGCAATCCACGGTAACAACCGATATCCATTAAACGTTTGATGTTTAATTGAATTTCAGAACGCAATGCACCTTCAACTTTCAATTCGTCGTTAATGATGGTACGAATTGCTGCCAATTGCTCATCATTCCACTCTTGTACCTTCACATCTTCGCTGATACCAGCTTTTTCCAAGATATATTCAGCTCTTGTACGACCGATACCAAAAATATAGGTAAGGCCGATCACACCTCTTTTGTTTTTAGGTAAATCAATACCTGCTATCCTTGCCATATAATATTAAGCTATTATTTTTTTAATGAATTAACCCTGACGTTGTTTAAACTTTGGGTTCTTTTTGTTGATTACAAAAACTTTACCTTTACGACGGATGATCTTACAGTCCGCGCTACGTTTTTTTATTGATGCTCTTACTTTCATGATATTTATTTTTTCAAAAGCTTGCGCTAATACAAGGGCTTACGGCTATTTATAGCGATAAGTAATCCTTCCTTTAGTCAAATCATACGGAGACATTTCCAATTTAACTTTATCACCAGGTAAAATTTTGATATAGTGCATGCGCATTTTACCAGAAATATGGGCAATGATTTCATGTCCATTTTCCAACTCTACCCTAAACATAGCATTAGAAAGTGCCTCTCTAATTATACCGTCTTGTTCTATTGAGGCTTGTTTAGCCATATATTCTCGATTAAATTTAATTTAAAAGCCTGCGAACAGGAGTGCAAAGATAAATAAAAATAATTGAAAACCAACTACTTTTTGTTCAAAACTTTCTCTACATGTTCGAATGTCAGCAACACATCTGGTTCTCCTTTTCGGATTGCAACCATCTGTTCGAAGTGCGCCGATAATTTCCCATCCACTGTACTTACTGTCCAACCATCATCCCAAAAACGAACACCTGCACGCCCCGCATTGATCATCGGTTCGATACAAATAACCAAACCTTCTTCCAATTTAGGACCAGCACCTCGTTTTCCATAATTAGGAACCTCAGGTTTTTCATGTAAGTGATAACCAACTCCGTGTCCAACCAGCTCGCGAACAATTCCGAATCCGAATTTGCTCACATACTCCTGAACAGCTGAAGAAATATCCCCAACACGTTTACCAGCCACAGCCTGTTCAACACCTTTGTACAATGATTCCTTTGTTACATCCAATAACAACTGTGCTTCCTCAGATATTTCACCTACACCAAAGGTATAAGCCGAATCACTGATAAAACCATTCAGATTGACACCACCATCGACCGAAACAAGATCTCCATCTTTAATTTCATAATCACTTGGAAAGCCGTGTACAATTTGATCGTTGACAGATATACACAAAGAATATGGAAATCCCTGATAATTTAAGAACGCAGGCGTCCCGCCGTTATCATGGATATACTCATAAGCTAATTTATCAAGAGATATAGTCTTTACCCCAGGTTTAATCACTTTTGCGATTTCACCAAGCAATTGCGAAAGCACATCTGCTGACTTCCGCAATTGCTCTATATCTTCTGCTGACTTATAAAATACTTTAGACATCTAAAGAAATTAAATTGCCGAATGATCCATTCCCTCAACAGACGCGGCCGAACGACCTTTAATACGACCTGTTTTCATTAATCCATCGTAATGACGCATCAATAAATGAGATTCGATCTGTTGCAAAGTATCCAACACCACACCTACTAAAATCAATAATGACGTACCACCGTAGAAGTGCGCAAATTGATTATTAATACCAAACAAACTTGCAATAGCAGGTAGAATAGCAATGATCGCTAAGAAAATTGCACCTGGAAATGTAATATTTGATATTACGCGGTCTATAAAATTACTAGTTTCCAATCCCGGTTTAATACCCGGTACAAAACCTCCGTTCTTCTTCATGTCATCCGACATCTGTTGTGGGTTCACCATAATCGCTGTATAGAAAAACGTAAATGCGATAATTAACACCGCAAATGTCACGTTATATGCTACAGAAGTATAGTTACTCAACGAAGTCAAAAATTCCGACTGAAGATTTGGGAAGAACTGTCCTAAACTCATTGGCACAAACATGATTGCCTGCGCAAAAATGATAGGCATTACACCTGCAGCATTTACCTTTAAAGGTATATACTGACGTACTCCACCGACTTGCTTGTTTCCAACGATTTTCTTCGCGTATTGTACAGGGATCTTACGAACACCTTGTACGATCAAGATCGTAAAGATCACAACAAAGAACAAAGCTACAAATTCAAGCAACAATGGAATTGGACCACCACCACCTTTCGCCATTCTAGAAACCCATTCCGCAGTGATACCACTTGGCAATTGAGCGATAATACCAGTCATGATGATCAAAGAAATACCATTACCGATACCTTTATCAGTAATTTTTTCCCCTAACCACATCACAAATAAAGTACCGCCTGTCAAAACTATAGCAGTTAGAATAGTGAATAATGGGTCAGCTATTGTCTTAGCACTTGGCTCGATTTGAGTACGTACATAAGCAAAAGCCTGAAGCAAAGTAATCCCTAAAGTTAAATAGCGAGTAATTTGATTCATTTTTTGACGACCACTTTCCCCTTCCTTCTGCATCTTTTGGAAGTAAGGAACCGCGATGCCCAGCAATTGAACAACAATGGATGCCGAGATATATGGCATTACCCCTAAAGCAAAGATAGCCGAACGAGAGAAAGATCCCCCCGCAAACATATCCAGTAAGCCCAATAAACCCTCTTTTTGACCAGAAGCCAAAGCATGAGGATTTACACCTGGTAATACCACGTGACATCCAATACGGTAAATCAAAAGAAAAAGTAAGGTATTTAGAATACGCGTACGTAAATCATCGATTTTCCAAATATTGGTTAAGGTTGTGATTAGTTTCTTCATTTATTAAATTTTAACGATAGAACCGCCTGCAGCTTCAATAGCTTTTTGAGCAGAAGCAGTAAACGCGTGCGCTGTTACTTCAACTTTAGCTTTCAATTCACCGCGACCCAAGATTTTAACTTTGTCATTTTTAGACACTAAACCATGAGCTTTCAATGCGTCGAAATCTACAGCTGTTAAATTGTATTTCTCGATCAACGCTTGTAAAGTATCTAGGTTTACACCATTGTACTCAACACGGTTGATGTTTTTGAAACCAAATTTAGGCACACGACGTTGCAAAGGCATTTGACCACCTTCGAAACCGATTTTCGTAGAGTGACCTGAACGAGAACCAGCACCTTTGTGACCACGCGTTGAAGTACCACCACGACCAGAACCAGTACCACGGCCAATACGTTTGCTACTTTTTACTGCACCTTTTGCAGGTTTTAAATTACTTAAGTTCATTTTTAAACTAAATTGTGCTAGCCCTTCGCTCTCACTAAACAGGTACTAGCGATTAAAAAATAATTATTATTAATAACAAGTAATGGAAGAAGCCCAAAGACCTCTTCCATATGCTAATATTAAATAGTTTCGATAGCTACTAAATGGTTTACTTTACGTACCATTCCAATAATTGATGGAGTAGCTTCAACTTCTACTGAGTGGTTGATTCTTTTCAAACCCAATGCCTCAATAGTTTTCTTTTGGCGCTCGCTTCTGTCGATAACGCTCTTTATCTGGGTGATTTTGATTTTTGCCATGATAATTAACCGTTAAATACTTTATTCAAATCGACACCGCGGTGTTGTGCTACTGTATACGCATCACGCATTTCTGCTAAAGCAGTTACAGTTGCTTTTACCACGTTGTGTGGGTTAGAAGAACCTAATGATTTAGCCAATACATCTTTGATACCAGCAGACTCCAATACTGCACGCATTGCACCACCTGCTAAAACTCCTGTACCACCTACAGCTGGTTTAATCAAAACTGAACCACCAGAATATTTACCATATTGCGCGTGAGGAACAGTACCTTTGATAATAGGAACTTTTACCAAATTTTTCTTTGCGTCATCGATACCTTTCGTGATTGCTTCAGTTACCTCTTTAGCTTTGCCTAAACCGTAACCTACGATACCGTTTTCATCACCTACTACAACAATTGCAGAGAAGCTGAAAGTACGACCACCTTTAGTAACTTTAGCTACACGTTGGATACTTACTAAGCGATCTTTTAATTCAATTTCGCTTGATTTTACTCTTTTTATATTGCTTAATGCCATTTCTTTCTATGATTAAAAGTCTAAACCGCCTTCGCGAGCACCTTCAGCCAAAGATTTGATACGGCCATGGTATAAGTACCCATTACGGTCAAAAACTACTTTATTAATACCTGCTGCTACTGCCTTTTCAGCCACCAATTTACCTACAGCTTTAGATTGATCAACCTTGTTACCAGATGCAACAAACTCTTTTGACAAGCTAGATGCAGCAACTAATGTTTTACCTGCATTGTCATCAATGATTTGCGCATAGATACCTTTGTTACTTCTAAAAACCGATAAACGTGGACGTTCAGACGTTCCAGCAAGGTTTTTTCTGATTCCTTTTTTGATTCTCTCTCTACGAGATGCTTTTTGTCCTGCCATGATTATTATTTTTTAGCTGATTTACCTGCTTTTCTTCTCAATACTTCACCTGCAAACTTAACACCTTTTCCTTTGTAAGGTTCTGGTTTACGGAAGCCACGGATTTTAGCCGCTACCTGACCGATCAATTGTTTGTCAGCACACTCTAAAGTGATTGTAGGGTTTTTACCTTTGTCAGCAGTAGTTGATACTTTAACCTCGTTTGGCAATACAAAAACAATCTGGTGAGAGAAACCTAAAGTTAACTCTAATACATTACCAGTACTTGAAGCACGGTAACCTACACCGACTAACTCTTGCGTAGTTTTGTAACCTTCAGTCACACCGTGAACCATGTTAGCCAACAGGGAACGGTATAGACCGTGTAATGCTTTGTGTTTCTTTTGATCAGTTGGACGTGTTACAACGATATTACCCTCTTCTTGAGCAATCGTGATGTCACGGTCAACTTGTTGTGTTAATTCGCCTTTAGGACCTTTTACTGAAACTAAGTTTTTGTCCGAAATAGTAACAGTTACCCCAGCAGGGATAGCGATAGGCGCTTTTCCAATTCTTGACATTTCTTTGTGCTTTTACCTAGATTAATAAACGTAACATAAAACTTCACCACCAACATTTTGAAGTCTAGCTTCCTTATCTGTCATTACACCTTTCGATGTTGACAAGATAGCAATACCTAAACCGTTCAAAACACGAGGCATAGTATCAACGCTTGCATACTTTCTTAAACCAGGTTTACTCACACGTGTCAACGTACGAATAGCCGGAATTTTGCTAATTGGATTATATTTCAATGCGATTTTGATCGTACCCTGTACGCCATTCTCATCGAATTTGTAATTAGCAATGTAACCTTTGTCAAAAAGAACTTTAGTGATCTCTTTTTTTAGGTTCGATGCAGGAATTTCAACAACCCTGTGGTTGGCCTTGATGGCATTCCTTACTCGTGTAAGGTAATCCGCAATTGGATCTGTAGTCATTATATATGAAAATTTGTGACAGCGGTTTCCCTCCCAACCGTTGGTATGGGACCTTCTATCTGTTAAACAATTTTAAAATGCAAAAACCCCGGCAATCCTAAGTTGAATTGCCCGGGCAAAATTAAGTATTTTTTTTTAATTACCAAGAAGCTTTTTTCACCCCTGGGATTTTGCCATCTAAAGCCATCTCACGGAATGTTACACGAGAGATACCGAATTGACGCATATATCCTTTAGGACGGCCAGTCAATTTACAACGATTGTGTAAACGTACTGGAGAAGCATTTTTAGGCAATTTATCTAATGCAACGTAATCGCCAGCAGCTTTTAATTCTGCACGTTTTGCCGCATATTTAGCTACCAATTTAGCGCGTTTTACTTCGCGTGCTTTTAATCCTTCTTTAGCCATTGTTATTAGTATTTTGATTTTTAAATGGTAAACCGAATTGTTTCAACAATTCTAAAGCCTCAACATCATTTTGAGCAGAAGTCACGAAAGTGATATCCATACCTTGGATCTTGTTGATTTTATCAATGTTGATCTCAGGGAAAATGATTTGCTCAGTGATACCTAAGTTATAGTTACCACGTCCGTCGAAACCTTTATCGTTGATACCGCGGAAGTCACGAATACGTGGAAGCGATACTGCTACCAAACGATCCAAGAATTCAAACATATTGTTGTCACGTAAAGTAACACGTGCCCCTACAGGCATACCTTTACGTAATTTAAAGTTTGAAATATCTTTTTTCGATTTTGTAGCAACGGCTTGTTGACCTGTGATTAAAGTCAACTCAGCAATAGCGTTATCGATTAATTTTTTGTCAGCTGTTGCAGCTCCTACACCTTGTGAAACAACAATTTTCTCAAGTTTAGGAACCTGCATAATACTTTTATACTGAAATTTTTCTTGAAGTGCTTTACGGATTTCCTCCGCATATTTCACTTTTAATCTTGGTACGTAAGTCATTATTTAATTTCCTCCCCTGATTTTTTAGCGTAACGAACTAATTTACCATCTGCATTTAACTTACGACCTACACGTGTAGTTGCACCTGTTTTAGGATCGATAACAGCTAAATTAGAGATGTGAATACCAGCTTCTTTCTCAATGATACCACCATTAGGATTAGCTGCACTTGGTTTAGTGTGTTTTTTTACGATGTTAGCGCCCTCAACGATAGCTCTATTTTTATCCACTAAAACAGTTAATACTTTTCCTTGAACACCTTTAGAGTTACCAGCGATAACTTTCACTAAATCACCTTTTTTAATTTTGATTTTGTGCGTAGTTGTTTTTGTTTTCTGTGCCATAATTATAAAACCTCCGGTGCTAATGATACAATTTTCATGAACTGTTTCTCACGCAACTCTCTAGCAACAGGGCCAAAGATACGTGTACCACGTGGTTCATCATTATTATTTAATAATACAGCGGCGTTGTCATCGAAACGGATATATGAACCATCTTTACGACGGATTTCTTTTTTCGTTCTAACTACTACTGCTTTAGAAACGGAACCTTTTTTCACGTTTCCTGAAGGCATAGCGCTTTTCACCGATACAACAATCTTATCTCCGATTGATGCATAACGCTTGCGCGTACCGCCCAATACACGGATTACTAAAACTTGTTTAGCACCGCTATTGTCAGCTACATTAAGTCTTGATTCTTGTTGTACCATGTTATTTAGCTCTTTCTATAATTTCTACTAATCTCCAGTTTTTTGTTTTACTCAGCGGACGAGTTTCCATAATTAATACCGTATCGCCGATACCGCAGGTATTAGTTTCGTCATGAGCTTTAAATTTAGTAGTTTTTTTAACGAACTTACCATAGATCGGGTGTTTCACTTTACGTTCCACTGATACCACGATAGACTTGTCCATCTTGTTGCTAACTACTAAGCCGATTCTTGTTTTTCTTAAATTTCTTTCCATTTCGACTTTAAATTTTACGCCTCAGAGGCTGTTTCATTTTTAGCTGCAGCTTTGCGTGCACTGATCTCTGTACTGATACGAGCGATAGTTTTGCGTGCTGCTTTGATCACGTTAGGGTTCTCAATAGCTGAAACAGCATGTGCAAATTTCAATTTTGTAAGGGCTGTTTTCTCTTCTACAAGACGAGCTTTTAAGTCCTCATTAGATAATTCTAAAATTTCTGAATTTTTCATGTTTTTTCAGTTGTTATTTGGGTTATCATCGCTTTATATATAGCGTTAGGGGTAACGGCCCTAACGCTTAAATGATGACATTACCAAGATTTTTATGCTTCAACGTAGTCTCTACGAATCACAAACTTAGTTTGAACCGGAAGTTTTTGAGCTGCAAGGCGTAAAGCTTCTTTGGCAATTTCCAAAGGCACACCTTCTGCTTCAAATAACATACGGCCTGGGCGTACTACTGCTACCCAGTATTCTGGAGCACCCTTACCTTTACCCATACGTACCTCTGCAGGTTTTTTCGTAACAGGTTTGTCAGGGAAAATACGAATCCAAACTTGACCTTCACGTTTCATATAACGTGTAACCGCAATACGAGCTGCCTCGATTTGACGACTAGTGATCCATGCTTGCTCCATTGTTTTGATACCGAAAGAACCGAAAGCTAACTCCGCTCCACGAGAAGCGTTACCTTTCATGCGGCCTTTCTGCATCTTTCTGAACTTCGTTCTTTTTGGCTGTAACATGTTCGTATACTTTTTAAATCTGCTTTTTCAGCAGGTTTTTGTTGTAATCTAAATAACTATTAATCTTTTTTCGGACCACGGTTGTTTCCACCACGGTTGTTTCCACCACGGTTGTTTCCACCGCGACCACCTTTGTTGTTACGGTTGTCACGACGTTCGCCACCACCTTCGTGGTTGCCACGTGATTTTACACCAGATGCTTGACCAATGTTTGGAGATAAGTCACGTTTACCGTAAACCTCACCTTTACAGATCCAAACTTTGATACCGATTTTACCGTATGTAGTCAATGCTTCAGCTAAAGCGTAGTCGATATCAGCACGCAATGTGTGTAAAGGAGTTCTTCCTTCTTTGTATTGTTCAGTACGCGCCATTTCAGCACCACCTAAACGACCAGAACACATGATTTTGATACCTTCTGCACCCATACGCATTGTAGAAGCGATTGAAGTTTTCATTGCACGACGGAATGAAATACGTGCCTCTAATTGTTTAGCGACACCTTCAGCTACTAACTTAGCATCTAACTCAGGGCGTTTGATCTCGAAAATGTTGATTTGAACATCCTTTTTAGTCAGTTTTTTCAACTCTTCTTTGATCTTGTCAACTTCTTGACCACCTTTACCGATAACGATACCTGGACGAGCAGTGTGAATTGTAACAGTGATACGTTTTAAAGTTCTTTCGATAACAACTTTAGCTACACCACCTTTTGCAATACGAACAGAAAGATATTTTCTGATTTTTTCGTCTTCAACTAATTTATCGGAATAGTTTTTACCTCCGAACCAGTTAGAATCCCAACCTTTGATGATTCCTAATCTGCTACCTATTGGATTTGCTTTTTGTCCCATTTCTCAATAAATTAGTTTTGTTCAACGTTTAATTTGCTATCAACTACCAAAGTAACGTGATTTGAACGTTTACGAACTCTGTATCCGCGACCTTGAGGAGCTGGACGCAATCTTTTCAATTGACGACCGCCACCTACTGATACTTCTTTTACAATTAGTTCGCTTTCTTCCACTGATTTACCTTCGTTTTTGGCTTCCCAGTTTTTGATTGCAGATAATAATAATTTTTCTACACGAGCAGCAGCTTCTTTACTTGAGTGTTTCAAAATGTATAATGCATTTTCAACACGTTGACCGCGAATTAAGTCTACCACTAAACGCATCTTACGAGGCGAAGTAGGGCAGTTCAATAATTTGGCATCCGAAGCTCCTCCTTGTTGAGCTTTCTCTTGCTCTTTACGTTGTCTAATTAAGACAGACTTTTTAAGTTTTTTTGTTGCTTCCATTACCTATTATTTTTTCTTTTCTGCGTGGCCTCTGAATGTACGCGTAGGCGCGAATTCACCAAGCTTGTGACCTACCATATTCTCTGTTACATAAACAGGGATAAATTTATTCCCGTTGTGCACTGCGAAGGTATGGCCAACAAAATCAGGTGAAATCATTGATCTACGAGACCATGTTTTGATAACTGACTTTTTGTTAGTTTCATTCATAGAAAGAACTTTTCTTTCTAAGTTGTGATCGATATAAGGACCTTTTTTAATTGAACGAGCCATTATTTTTTCCTTCTCTCAATGATGTAACGATTCGATGTTTTCTTCTTGTAACGTGTTTTGAAGCCTTTAGCTAATACACCTGTACGTGAGCGTGGGTGACCTCCTGAAGTACGGCCTTCACCACCACCCATAGGGTGATCTACTGGGTTCATCGCAACACCACGAACTCTTGGACGACGACCTAACCAACGTTTGCGACCTGCTTTACCTAACACTTGGTTAGATCTTTCATGGTTCGATACAGAACCAATTGTAGCAACACAAGTCAATAAGATCATACGTGTTTCGCTCGAAGGCAATTTGATGATGGCATATTTACCATCACGAGCAGACAATTGAGCATAAGTACCAGCCGAACGAGCAATTGAACCACCTTGACCAGGATTTAATTCAATGTTGTGGATGATAGAACCCAATGGAATGTTTGCTAATGGTAATGTATTACCAACTTCTGGGGCAACTTTATCACCTGCGATTACAGTTTGACCAACTACTAAACCAGCTGGAGCAAGGATGTAACGTTTTTCACCATCAGCGTAATGCAACAAGGCAATACGAGCAGTACGATTTGGATCGTACTCGATAGTAGCTACTTTTGCAGGGATATCTTTTTTATCGCGTTTGAAATCAATTAATCGGTATACTTTTTTATGTCCCCCACCGAGATAACGCATAGTCATTTTACCGGAGTTATTACGACCGCCTGATTTCTTGTTGATTTTTACTACTAACGATTTTTCAGGAACGTTTGTAGTAACATCAGAGTAGTCAGCGCCTACTCTAAAACGAGTACCAGGGGTTACCGGTTTGAATCTTTTAACTGCCATTTTTTATTATATAGTACTGTAAAAGTCAATAGTTTCGCCGTCTTTAATAGTAATGACAGCCTTTTTATACTTAGGAGCTCTACCAGATACGAAACCTGCTTTTGTGTAACGGCTTTTTGCTTTACCAGCTACTACTGCAGTGTTTACAGCAAGAACTGTAACACCAAACATAGCCTCAACAGCTGCTTTAATCTGGATTTTGTTTGCTCTGTGATCTACTTTGAAAGCGTAACGGTTTAATTTCTCCGTTAACATAGAAGCTTTCTCAGTCAAGATAGGTTTTTTAATAATTTCCATATTACTTAGCTAATGCTTCCTCCAAAGATTTAACAGAATCTGTAGTCAACAATAATTTTGTTGCGTTCAATACATCATATGTATTTAAATCAGATGCAACAATAACTTTTGCTTTTTTCAAGTTTCTGCTTGATTTATAAACAATTTCATCGTAAGCTGGCAATACCAACAATGTTTTCTCATCAGCTACATTCAACGCATTGATTAAAGCAACATAGTTTTTAGTTTTGATAGCATCGAATTTTACTTCATCCAATACCACAATGTTATTATCTTTTGCTTTGTAAGACAATGCTGATTTACGTGCTACTTGTTTCAATTTTTTGTTCAATTTGAACGAGTAGTCACGAGGTTGAGGACCGAATACACGACCACCACCATTAAACAATGGAGATTTGATAGAACCCGCACGAGCACCACCAGTACCTTTTTGTTTGTGTAATTTACGAGTAGAACCCGCGATTTCGTTACGTTGTTTAGATTTGTGAGTTCCTTGGCGTTGGTTCGCTAAGTATTGTTTCACATCCAAATAGATCGCATGATCGTTAGGCTCTAACCCAAATACCGACTCAGGAAGTTGCACCTTGGCACCTGTTTCTTTACCTGATAAATTTAAAACTTTAACTTCCATCTCTACTATTTGTCTACGATTACATAAGAACCTTTAGCTCCTGGAATGGAACCACTAACAACGATAAGGTTTTGCTCAGCGTAAACTTTCAACACCTGTAAGTTTTGAACTTTAACTCTGTCACCACCTGTACGACCAGCCATGCGCATACCTTTGAATACGCGTGAAGGCCATGATGAAGCACCTAATGAACCTGGAGCACGTAATCTGTTGTGCTGACCGTGAGTCGCACCACCTACACCACCAAATCCATGACGTTTCATTACACCTTGGAAACCTTTACCTTTTGAAGTACCGACTACATCTACGTACTCACCTTCTTCAAAAAGAGTAACGTCAACTACGTCACCAAGTTGTTTTGCATCTGGGAAAGTTTTAAACTCTACCAACTTACGCTTAGGCGTTGTGTTTGCTTTCGCAAAGTGCCCTTTCAAAGGAGCTGTCGTATTTTTCTCCTTAGCTTCGTCGAAACCAAGTTGAATTGCCGAGTAGCCATCCTTTTCTTCCGTACGTATCTGCGTAACCACGCACGGCCCGGCCTGAATCACTGTACAAGGAATATTTTTCCCATCAGCGTTAAACAGGCTCGTCATTCCTACTTTTTTTCCAATAATACCTGACATGTTGTAAATTAATTAATTAAAAGTCCTTCGAAGCAGTAGGGCTTCGCTCAAGACATACTATTCCCATTAAGGGACTGCAAAGTTACAAACATTTTTATAACTGTCAAATAATTAGTGAATTATTTTTTTTATTTTCTACTTCTTTTTATTCCACCCTCCTATTTTACGATTTGTCCGCACAACATTCCCTACATCAAATAAATGCTGCTCCAAAAAAATAAAATTAGTATTCCGAATTTATACTGCCATACTGTTGTCACAAGCTACAGTAATTTTGAACTGTCGTACAACGCAGAAGGCGATGTATAGCTTACTAAAAACTTTAAATACGAGCATCATGAAAACAGAAATCATTTCCAAGAACGAGCTACTTCAGCATTGGTTAGGCCACAGAAATCTAACAAGACAGACTATTGAAAAATTTCCAGAAGAAGGACTGTTCAATTACAAAGTAGAAGGCATGCGCACTTTTGCAGATATGATTAAGGAGCTTTTAGGTATTGCTGTTCCAGGTCTCCAAGAAATTGTCACCAACAAGAGCGGCGAACTCAATGAGAATCTCAATTATTCGACCAAAGCACAATTGCTTCAGGCCTGGGATGAAGCGACCCCTCAGATCAGTGACCTGTTCAATCAAATTCCAGAAGAACGCTTTGCCGAAGAGTTCAATTTATTTGGACAATACAAGTCACCCATTATCCACAGCATATTTTATTTTATCGACAATGAGATCCATCACCGCGGTCAGGGATTTGTTTATCTAAGATTACTTGGTATAGAACCTCCATTTTTTTGGGAAAGAGGTTAAATAGATAATGTCTGCAATGAAGATTCCTTCTTAACAGAGCGCTAAAGCTTATTTTTAATACAGCCTACAAATGACTTGTTCGGTACCTGTTCTTTCAGCCGAACAAGTTTTTTGCCTGCAGTAGCAGCAAGGTTGATTTCGTCGTTTTTGACTAAACTTGCTCCAATGCAGATGAGAGCAACCGCTTTACGACCTCTTTTAACGATTCGGGTTCAATAATTGTTCCTTTATCGGCAAACATCAGATACCAACGCGCAAAGCCATTCTCCATATTAATGCTTTCAAAATGCATTTCCACGTAGTTATCAGTGACCGTTTCTTTTTGGAAACCAAAATAGTGGCGATCCCATTCCATATAGCGGGCCATATCCTTGTCCACTTGCACGACAACTTTTGTCGTGGGAACGTCATGACGTTTATTCAGAAAAGATGAAAGTTCAGGATGCTCCTTTGCAAAGTCATCGGCAAGTATTCTAATATTGTTTATTCTATCCAAACGGAATTGCCTATAATCTTTCCGTAATCTACAAAAAGCAAGGACATACCAAAACTTGCTCTCCACAAAAATACCCACAGCTTCGATTTCACGCCTTTCTGGAGTTTTATCCGAAGGTTTGGAATAATAGATTTCCACACATTTCTTTGCAGCGATACTTTCGATCAGTATATTGGTGCCATGGGTTAGCTTCTCATTGAATTGATGACGCCCACCGCGCACCAGAAAGTTATCCCCTACTATGGCCACCTGTTCTTTTTCGTTGCCCCGCAATATAGCTTTCATTTTCAGCAATGCTGTTGTAAAATGATGCGCAAGATTCCGATCTGTATACTTTTCCACCAGTTTCTCCGCTGCGACAAAACTCAACGCCTCCTCTCGGGTAAATTGCAGAGGTGGCATCTTATATCCCTCCACCAAAGAATAACCGCTTCCCGCTTCACCATAAATCGGAATTCCGGCTTGCATCAGGGATCTGATATCACGATAAATCGTACGCTGACTAACTTCATAACGTTCTGCCAAAGCAGCGGCGGTGACCACAGGTTTAGCCTGTAGATGCATATAAATAGCGAGTATGCGGTCGAATCTCTTTTGAATATCGGTCATTGGGATAAAGGTACAAAAAGCCCAAATGATTTAATGAATCTCACAAAAAATGGCAAAGTTTTAAATTATGGAACACGGCAAATATAATACAGCAAAATATATAGTTCTGCTCGTGTATCTTTATCGAACGTATATCAAATATAAAGCTTACTGTAACTGGCTTCATCAGGAGCAAATAATTAACAAGTTAATATCATATTCCTAATTAAAAAAGGAGTAACACTATTTTTACTAGGGGTTAGCAGGGGGTTAACAGGGGTAGTACCCCTGTTAACCCCCTGCTAACCCCCTGTTAACCCCCTGCTAACCCCCTGTTATCCCCCTATAAAACCCCTCTTAATATATAAGATGATATCATGTTATACTACCCATGTGCACTAGATGAAAGAGACTGTATTTGACAAAGAATAGAATCAAGTACAACATGAAGAAACTTGTTTTTAGATTGAGAGCGTTAAATCCAATAAAACAAAAAAAGTGAAGTACCTTATATACTTCACTTTTCCACATCGTGTTAATAACTTTGTTGAAAACTTAAAAAAGTCACTCCTTATTGCTTGATTACTTTTTCTCCTCGTAGCAACCGGTCATATCGCACCAATGCCTCCACATAGTAGTAATCGGCATAGGTCAAGGGCACATCTACTTCTGTTTTATGTGGAATTGATCCGACACTATGCTTCAAGATATAGCCACCGGCTTCTTTATAATCTGCTTTGTAAGGCTTAGAAGAAAGCGACTGCTACATCTGCTTAGCCTTCGCGATGTAGCGGATCAAAAATTCTTTCGGCTTCTACCATCGTATTCGACCGAAATAGTAAATAGCTGCCCCAATGAAGACATTGAGACAGCAATATTAATTATTTTGGGCAACTTAATTGCTTCCGACATCTAACGATGTACAGCCAGTATCGCTCAAATAAACATTTTCGAAAGTGTAAGATTGTCCGGAGCCCGAATGACCGCAGCTCATCGCATACCACATTGTTAACCAACTAGGACAACTTGCATAAATATCATAATTTCCACTTTGAATATTGACTGGATAAGACAACGTATTCGCAGGGACTACAACATGCTGTGTGGTTCCTCCTGGAAAATTCCCACTAAAGGTCAAATAAATGGGTGAATTACTAAAGTTATACACATAAAAGTCGAATGTGTTACTTAGTGTTTTAATATTCGTTTTGGTATTTTTTTTTGCACCAACATTTTTCGTAGAAATTATATTTCGTTTATTAGATAATTTTACTGCTGCTGGTACACTCAAATCTCTAGCTTGAACGAACAAACCAGTGAGAATAAATAACGCAAAGGCTATTACAAATGATTTTTTTAACATAATTCAAAAGTGTTTATAAATAATTGACTAATTCAATAAGCTTTTTTGAGATATAGCTTATCAACAATTGGCTTCTATCTTAACTAAATCATAAGGGCCTCCTTTCTTTTAGATAAATTGACTAAAGTTTCTCGATCATTAGCGAATGATGCCTCACCATTAATAATTATGGTTGAAAGATCAACGGCACATCGCTTTAAAAAATTCTCCGTAAAAAAATAGGTGTATTACCTACTAATACGTCCAAATGATTACTTGATCAGAATATACAATTTTGAAATACAAGTACTAACCGACCCCTAAAAAACACAATAAGTGTAATTTCAATAAATCTGACTTCACTATTTGTTGTTTTCATTCTTTGTTAGATTTATGATATTGGTAACGTATAAACGGAGCGGTATAGATCTGACACATTCGGGTGACAGATCTCGCCAAATATTATGGGTCTATCGCGACTATTATAACAGGAGATGCTCCAATGAAAATTTGGGATTGGTTGGAACTGCATTTTTCCCAAGAGCACAAACGGCTAAAACTGTTCCTAAAACAACACTTATTTTAAGAACAGTTTAAACGTGCCTTATCGTCTATTGTTTAATCACCTTTTCTCCGCGGAGCAATCGGTCATACCGCACCAATGCCTCCACATAATAGTAATCGGCATAGGTTAAAGGCACATCCACCTCTGTTTTATGTGGAATTGAACCGACGCTATGTTTCAAGACGTAGCCACCGGCTTCCTTGTAATCTGCTTTGTAGGGTTTAGAAGAAAGCGAGCGCAACATCTGCTCAGCCTTCGAGATATACAGCTGGCTTTCACTGCCTGTTGTGTATTGTGCCAGTTCCAGCAAAGCCGAAGCAGTTACTGAAGCTGTCGACACATCACGAAGATCTTTCTGGCTATAATATTTACTATCTGGAGTAAGCTTGTTCTGGTCCATATCCCAATAAGGAATCAGGTCTTTGGGAAGATTAGGATGATTCAGATAAAACTGTGCAATATGCCTAGCCTGCTCCAAATACTTCTTGTCGCCAGTCTCACGATACATCATCGTATACCCATAAAGTCCCCAAGACTGTCCCCTAGCCCATGCAGACTCATCAAAAGCTCCTTGGGCAGTTTTTCTCGAAATAATATTTCCATCCTTCGGATTGTAATCCACCACATGGTAGGAACTATAATCTTTTCGGTAATGATTGATCATTGTTGTATTGGCATGTTGTACCGCAATATCACGATAACGCTTATCACCTGTCATTTTGGAAACTTCCGTCAAAAACTCCAAGTTCATCATATTATCGATGATTACTGGATAGGTCCAAGGCTGACCATCCCAGTTTTTTCCACCGTCCCATGAACGAATTGTTTTCGGTGCTTCATGGAAACGTGTTGCCAGAGATGCTGCTCCAGCACTTAAAATTTCCTTATAAGCAGCCGAATCTCCCGTCAAACGTAATGCATTCCCAAAACTGCAGTATAACATAAAGCCCAAATCATGTGTTCCTTTGTTATTTTTTTCTTTTTCCAGCTGCTTCAATTTACGTTTAGCCTCCGTCAAAAGTTTTTCATCCTTGGTATACTCATATAGATAAAGCACTGTGCCGGGATAGAACCCAGAGCACCACCAGCTTGAACCCCAATTCACATATTTACCATCTTTATAGGTCGTGGGCATATCGGATTCATTGATCGATGCGGCAAGATAGGCGATTTGCTTATGTGCATCCGCTAAATTTGAATGAACGAATTCTTTGTCAAGTCCCAACTTAACGGTTCCTAAATTCCGTTGACTAGAACAAGAAATCCCTTGCATTCCCAGCCCAATTATTAGGGCTCCCGTAATATAATGTTGTATCTTCATGTTTATATAAAATTTAGAACCCTCCATTCTTGTTTAATTTAATAGCTTACATAATAGTCCTTCGGAAATTGCTCGGCACTCCAGCATTTCTGAGAAGTCCAGGGTTGTGAAGCACAGGTCCAGAACTCATCGTCTGCTGGTAATCCCAAAGGCAAGAATGACAGGGAGGCCACATACATAGACCCTGCATTTGTATAGTAATCTGCGAGATTGGATTGTTTATCACCCACCACTCCCATACGCAGCCATCCTGACGGGGCAAAGGTTTTGTCTATATAAATATGCCTTAATATCGCTGTAAGAGCTGCCCGGACCTGTCCTTTTGAGATATCTTCAGGTAGCTTGTTTTCTAAAGCAACTGTCGCCAAAGGTTGGAACGCTGCATTCTTATAAGTTGACGAGCGACCGACAACGACATAGTGACCTTCTGGAGAAATCATACGTTCCAAATGATGTGCATAACGCTGCATTCGTTTATACGCTCTATCATACATTTCTTTATATTTTCCGCCGGCGGTAATATTATGGCGTAGCGACTCCACCTGCATGCAGTGAATCACATACCCATTGTAATGATCAAAACTAAAACGGGCGCCGTCGCTGTACCAGCCATCTCCGACATACCATTCCTGATCAAATTTATTGACTGCATAATCGATCTTCTCACGAGCGCACTCCTCCCCGATGCTATAGAGAAACGTCTCTGTCATCGCGGCAAACAGCAACCAATTACTCTCATTCGGCTTGATCTTCCGCAACAGTTTGAATTCTTCAACTACTCTTTTTTTAGTCACTTGGTCCAAAGGCTGCCATAAAGCCTGTGGGGCCCTCAAAAAAGCCAGCGCAAGATGTGCCGCATCGACGAGTGTTTGGGATGAAGGGCCTCGCCAGGTAAAATAATCCGGCGATTTAGGATCGACACCATATTGTATACCGAGTAATGCTTGGCTACGTAATTTTCTACGCAATTGACCTTCTTCAGTTGCGTCATCCGGTAAGGCCAACCAAGGAGCCATACCTGCCAACAAGCGACCGAAAGCTTCCAAATAACCGACTCCAGGGTCTCGACTATCAAAAGTAGGACTCACTTCCATCGGCATATTTTTACGCCATTGTTGCTTACTGATATTGCTTAATATTGGAGCAGCCATCTTATGTAAAATAGATACCCAATAGGCGCGATCGTTCTCGCTGTAATTATTTTCTTCCGACGCGGCAACATTGGCTTTCGCTTCACCAGCAAAAGATGTCACCAGTGCGCCCATCCCGGCACCGCCCAATAGTTTTAATAAGAGTCTTCTTTTCATTGACATTGGTTTATAACGAACACAATCGAAGTGTTACACAAAACATTAAAAATCTTTATTTTAAGCTAAAAAAACAAATCAAAAAAAATCAATCGCTCTAGCAAACGATTGCGTGAGCGATTGATAACAACTTCTTTACTTAATAAACCCAGCCTGGTGTTGGCTTCAAATTTTTATTTAACTCTATTTCAGATTTAGGGACTGGCCACGTGTACCATTGGTCACCTATCCATTCATAAGTGGTACCACCAGTATTTTCTGTGCCACCCCAAGCATGCTGCGCGAATTTTTCGTTGAACTTTGTTTCTTTCAGTGTCTTCCAACGCATTTCATCAAAAAAGTTAACTCCCTCACCAATTAATTCCCGGCGCCGTTCATCTCGTACATAATTCCGTGCTTTGGTTTGATCTGAAAAAGAAGAGGCCATTGTCGGAATTCCAACCCGATCTCTAACTTGTTTTACCTTTGCCATCGCACCAGGTAAATCATTCATTTCGACTAATGCTTCTGCCCACATCAATAGAACATCAGCATAACGAATAATAGGTTCGTCGACCGGATTTTGTTCACGACGAGCATATTCTAACCCTTCGCCCACAAACTTACGATGGATATACTTAAATTCTGCCTGCGCATTGGCACTTCCAGAAGTATAATAACTACCAGGTAAACTACTATTTAAATTGGGCTCAGCTCCAGATTGGTCTACATAGTACTTACCAGTAACAGGGAATCTGTATGTATACATACCTGCAGCCGTGGAATTGCTATTCACTCCTTGGAATGATGCATAAGGAGTCACTACATTATAAGCTAACCGTGGATCCCTATTCGCATAAGCTGCTTTAAGCCGCGCTTCGTTACCCTCAGGCAGATACAACGCTCGCGCAGTACTATTCAATTTATTTAACTCTGTATTGATTACTGTGGTTACCGTAGGGTGAACATCATTTCCGTTAACTTTTTGGTCCCGTATAAAAAAGACTTTTCTATTGGGCGCACCTAAAGCATTTACGGTATTCCATTCAGGAATATAATCCGACCAACTAAAAGGACGCACAGTAGTACCATCAATTATTTCTTCATACAAATTGACCAAAGCCGGGGTTACTTGCAAATCTGTCCAACACCCTCTACTATCTTTTGCTCCCTGTTGAAATGCGGCGGTATACTTCTGTACGGCAGAACCGTATCCCGAAGGTTCCTCAATATATTGAACGCTCAAAATCATCTCTTCACAACGTTCATTGGCAACTTTAAATAATTGCTTATAATTTGAAAAGAGTTTATAGCCGCTCTCTCCAACTTTCGCAAAATCAGCTACTGCCTGATCGTATTTTTTGGTCATAAGATAAGCACGGCCACGTAGTGCATAAGCGGCACCTTTACTCACGCGTCCTTCTCCTTGGATTTGATTGTTCGGCAAAGCACTCTCATTGATTGCATCTGTCAAATCTTTAATAATAAGCGCCCAAACCTCCTCTTCTGAACTCTGCCCTTTGTTACCTTCTGCAGGACTGATAGGCTCGGTGTAAATAGGAACACCTAAACCATTCCGACCATACAGTTCATTGAGCCGCATGTAAAAAAAGGCGCGTAATACTTTACATTCGGCTACTAATTTATTCTTTTTTTCCTGAGCCATCGTCGCACCGGGAATATGAACAATTGCATCGTTAGCGCGATGTACACCATCGTACAACCATTTCCATTGGAATGAAAAATAGGAATTACTTGGATTCACAGCGCTGGAGAATAGGTTATTTAAGTTATATTCACCTTGACCAGTCATACCAAATGCCTCATAAGCATAATACCCAATATTTGCAGATGTTCCTACAATTCCGTCACTTCTTACCGGACGTTGTAATGAATAGTAAACACCTATTACCCCTTGATCAACCAGTGTTTCCGTTGACCACATTGTTCCCGAAGATATTTTGTCATTAGGTGCAAGGTCCAATATTTTCGTACAAGACGATAAAGAACTTGCTATACCAATTGCTATGACAGATTTTAATATTTTTTTCATCTCTATTTCTATTTTATTTGACTAAACAGAGTTTAAGATTAAGATGCTAGTCTAAGTCTTACTCTATTGAAAACTCAAATTAACTTATCCTTCTGTTCTGAGATTAAGTTAAAAAGTTACTGATACCCCAGCGGAATATAGCTTCGCGATCGGATAAACAATCAATGAACCACCTAATTCCGGGTCCACTCCTGGAAAGTCTTTATGTTTAAAAGTCAATAGGTTTTCTCCTGTTACAAATACCCTTAAGTCTTTAATTTTAGCTTGATTAATCCATTTTTTAGGAAATGTGTACCCCAACTGCAAAGACTTTAATTTTAAATACGAGGTATTATACAGATAGAATGTATTAGCCTGCATGATTGAATTTGAAGAAAGTAAACGTGGATATTTACCATTTATATTTGCATTTGGATCTGTAGCAGGATCATAATTATCATAATCGCTATTTGCTCTTACCGCATCATAAGAATAATATTTGGTCCAGGCATCTGCTGGCAATTGATCACCTGTATTTGCTAATATTGATCCATTAGATCCACGCTCATTAATATAATGATAAGAGCCGACACGTCCCGCCAAAAGCATGTTTAGATCAAAGCCCTTGTACGCTGCTGTCAGATTTAAGCCAAACACAAATTTGGCAACAGAAGACTTCCCAGTGAATTCACGGTCATCATCATTACCGTACTTACCATCACCGTTCGCATCTGCCATAAGCATTTGTCCATACCAAATATTTGCTGCTCCCGGGCCCACTGTATTGTTATTGAAAGAATAATTTGCAGCTATCATGGATTTCACCCACTCCAGATCGGCTTTAGTACGAATCATTCCATCTGTTGGACCACCATTAGGATCTACACTTCCATCAGATTTCATATAAGTTCCAGTACCTGCGTAAGGCCTTCTTAAAAACCATTCGTCAAGCATATGCTGTTCCACACGACGTTCGTTTCCTCCTGTAGATACATCTGCTAAATTCGTATAGCGCCAAGTTGGATTACCCCAAATATCGAGAGTCGATGGATCTTGTTCATACTTTAACGTTCCTTTAAATCCGGAGACTCTGTTCATGTTGTAAGAGATATTACCACTAACTCCATACCTGAACTCTCCGATTTTGTCGTTCCACCCCAAATTTAATTCTATCCCTTTATTATTCATTGAAGCAGTATTGGACATCGGTGCATTGATATTACCCATTGTCAAATAAATAATAGCTGCCGTTAAGATATCAGAAGTCTTTCGGGAGTACATATCGGCCTCGACACTCAAACGACGATTTAAGAAACTGGCTTCCAACCCAACATTATATGTCGTTAGTTTCTCCCATGATAAACTAAGATTTTGGATAGTTTGCTGAATAACCCCATTCGCAACAGACTCGTTAAATACATTATTCACTTTTTGATAAAGAGTCTGCCAATCGTAATTCCCACTTATTGTATTCCCTAAGGTTCCATAGGACCCTCTAAGCTTTAAGTAATTAACCGTTGTTTTGGCTGGATCAAAAAAACGTTCGTTACTGATTACCCAACCTGCTGAGAAAGAAGGGAAAAATCCTGTGCGATGTCCGGGAGCAAACTTAGATGACGCGTCCGAACGAAAGTTTCCTTCGAACAAATATTTACCATCATAGGCATAGTTTACACGGCCAAAATAAGAAATCATTGCGTTCTCCGCTTTAGCGTCACCTCCAATTGATTCCATTGTCGCACCTGAAGTTATATCCGTTACATCCCAGTCTAATAAGCCCCTTTTTGTAGCGTTAAACCCACTTGTCTTTGAATAATATTGCTCGTATCCTACTAATCCGCCAACATCATGTTTTCCAAAAGTATGCGCATAACGCAATAATGCATTCGCTGTATAACTGGAAGATTTATAAGAGTATCTATATGTCGTTGCCTGGTCTAAATTCCCTATCCCCTCTTTAGGCTTCTCAAAGCTTTCTCTAAAACTATACCTCGGCAGGTTTTGGGAATAATTTTCATCCTCACGCATATAATCACTATAGTTAAAGCGAGCTTCTGCAATAATTCCTTTCCAAAGATCCGCGTTAGCATACCACGTGCTATTGATACGTGTGTAGTTGTTTTCTCCACCATTCGAAGCCACCTGTTGGAGAATATTATCCTTATTTGTTGTGTTTGGATCTTCACTGGAGCCGTATTTTCCCTCATAAATTGGTGTCATTCCCGGAAAAGCCTGAAGCAAATAAGTCATTGAAGTGCTACCTGGCTGCTTATACTCCTTTGTTGCATAGGTTTGTGTTCCAAAAGTAATTCTATCCGCAATTTTTGTTTCCAAATTGGTCCGAATGTTGAATCTCTTCATTCCAGTATTTGCCAACGTTCCAGGATTATTCTGGTATCCGGCGGACATGAGATAAGAAGATTTATCACTCCCTCCAGTTACTGAAACACCATATCGCTGATAATATTGAGGCTGGAAGAGAACCTGCGCCCAATCGGTGTTTGGATATGCCAACCAATTAGGGATGCTGTTCCCGGTGATCGGATTAGTATAAATACCATTAGGATCAGCATTTGCTTTGCGCCAGTCTTCAATCGTTGAAAGTGTATAATCAGGAGATGTCGAAGTCGGGTTAGCGTTCACCTTAGCGATGTTGTGTAGTTCCATCCAATCTGCGGTACTTGACATAAACTTCAAATCAGTTTGTGCTTTCTCACGTGCATACAATGCATTGAATGTTATTTTAGGAGCCTCACCTTTCCGCCCTTTTTTAGTAGTCACGAGAATGACACCATTAGCAGCACGAGATCCATAAATTGCTGCCGAAGCCGCGTCTTTCAAAATAGAAATATTCTCGATATCATCGGTATTTAATGGAACCATATCGGCGACAGCACCATCAACAAGAATCAGTGGGTTATTATTATTGAAAGATCCTGTACCACGAACACGAATGGAAACATCCTCGCTTCCAGGATTTCCGTTGCCCTGCGTAACACGTATACCGGGTGCAGTTCCACCTAGAGCCGCAGCAAGGTTCATTATCGGCCTATTTGTAAGTTTATCTGCGCCGACAGTAGCGACAGATCCAGTCAAATTGACTTTTTTCTGCGTGCCATAACCAACAACAACAACTTCATCAAGTGCTGAGGTGTTTTTTTCCAGACTGATATTAATTATAGGACGCCCTTTGGGATTGATTTCTTGATCCTGATATCCTATATATGAAATCAGTAATGTAGCATTTTCTAAAACAGAAATGGCATATTGACCTGCCTCATTTGTTGAAGTGGCGTTCTTTCCACCCTTTTCTCGAATCGTTACACCCGATAAAGGTGCTCCTTGACTGTCTGTAATCCGCCCCGTAATTGAAATTTTCTGTTGTGCCATACTCGCACCCACAGTAAACATCATCATAGCAGACAGTCCAACTTTGTAAAACTTTGCCATACTTTAGGAAATTAGTTTTATAATAAAAATTGGTTGTTTAATAGGTCAAAGATGAGTCTATGAGCAAATTAAGAGGGGTGAAATTCATAAATATTTGGGGGTAAAATCTTAAATTTGACACAAATACCCCATAACCATGAGCATACTACCTATTTTATCGCGACAATTTCTGCTGTTGATATCCATCATTTCCATTTGTCATGCCCAGAATCTGAAATTTGAGACACTAAGCCAGGAGAACGTATTGGATAAACAGGCGGTATTAACAATTGCTCAAGATAAACAAGGTAAACTGTGGTTCGGCGGCGGAGCCAACCTTTTTGTATATGACTCCCAAAATATCACCAATATCCTCGTACAGGATACGGTATTTAAAAAGGTAGATTACATTAACAAGATTGCCATCAACGCAAGTAATGACCTTTTTATTGCTACAGCAACGCAGTTATTCATTTTCGATATCGACAAACGCAAAGCGGTATTTAAACTGGGAAAACCTTTTCAAGAAAAAATTACTGTCGCCGACATACAGTTCCTTTCAGACAAAATATTTCTGTGCACCGACAAAGGACTCTATCAGGCTATCCCCACAGCAGGTACCTACAATCTCAAAAAACTCATTAACCAATCCCGAGTACAATCGATTATTCAGACAGGACCGGAAACCTATATCATGGCGAGCATGGATGGCATAACGTCTTTTTCATTGAAAAATAATCAAATTTCTACGAACCAGAATCTTATAGCATCTCCCCTGCCGTTAAAAGATCAGATTTTCAGCACAATGTATCTTCATAAAAACATCCTGTGGGTTGGTACAAAATTGCATGGAATATTCCAATACAACTTCGCTGATAAAAAATGGAATAACCTAACAGAAACAAATAGCAATCTGCTCAGCAATAACATCAGGAAAATTGTCCCAACTAAACAAGGAGACCTACTGATTGGTACACTAAAAGGGCTCTCCATCTTTAATGGGGCACCACATTTCTTAAATTATAAACATAATACCTCCGTCAAAAACTCATTGAGTCAAAACTCTATCTATGATATCTTTATTGATCGACAACAGATCACCTGGATAGGAACTTATTTTGGAGGAATCAATGCCATCTACCCCGATCTGATCCCCATACAGCATTATTCAACACGTTCGCGTCCAGGTCTCAGCCTCAATAGCGATATCACCGGCAGTTTCGCAGAGTCAGAAAATGCGTTTTGGATTGGAACAGAAGAAGAAGGAATCAACAAAATTGACAAAAGAACAGAAATGACCTCTGCTTTATCTAAATTAACCCAGTCAAACCTGATCAAGGATCTATACGTCAGAGATAACAAAATTTATGCAGCACAGTATGGCGGGGGCTATTCCATTATCGATGCACAATCTGGAAACACACAACACTTTTACCTGGAAAAAGATCTCCTGAATCTCAAAAACAATATTTATAGCATTTACGTCGATCCCGTACATCGCATTTACCTCGGAACCAATAAAGGGCTTTACATCGTCGATCCTGGAAAACCTGCAGCATATAACGCTGCATTAAAAACAGGTACAATTGATGATATCCAAGCGGACAATAAACAGCAGACCTATTTTCTCAGAGGAGGTACACTTTTTCGCAAAAAACCGAATGAATCAAACATAAAACCAATAAAACAGCTGGATACATTGACGCTAGGCGGATTTTATGTTCATCCGAACGGGGACATCTGGCTGACATCCAAAGAATACTTATATCATTTTGATCAGCATGATCACTTAACCAAGGTATCTCGCTTTCCGAACAATTCGCTAGGCTGGCCCATCTTTGTGAACAATCAGGTATGGCTTACCAGTAAAAATGGATTGATATGCTATAATCCCAAAACAAAACATAGCTACCTCCTGAATCAATATGACGGTTTACCGGTCAAAAATCTACTTGGAGCCAAAGTCTTCGCCAGCAAAACAGGAACACTATTCGTCACAACACTCAATGGTGTAGTTACCCTGGATACCCGAAAAATAATTTTCAATCTGACTATACCCGAGGTACTCTTCCGAAATATCTTTCTCGAAGAGACACCATTAAACTACGGACGGATTCAGAAAACGACAGATCCAAATAGCTATCAGCTCAAACTCCGACATGATGAAAACTTTGTTACGATTAATTTCTCAGGTTCTAATTTCATCAAACCGCAAAAGAATAGATACCGATACAAGCTCGATGGTTTTGACAAGGATTGGGTTGAAACAAGTACTCCGTCAATACGATATACCAATATTCCAGTCGGAATGCATACCTTGACCATATTCGCCAGTAATAACGACGGCATCTGGAGCAGTATACCCCTACGGATCAATATCGATATTAAACCTCCCTTTTGGAGAACCTGGTGGGCTTATCTGTTGTATGCCGGCTTGTTTACCCTGGGGGCACATTTTGTCATCAAGTTTGTTGTTGAACGTGAGATGTTGATCAATTCAGAACGGGAACAGGAAAAGAAAATAAAATTCTTTACACAGATATCTCACGAAATTCGCACACCCTTGACTTTGATTACAGCTCCATTAGACGAAATTATTTCCGAAACGGCCAATCTTACTGCTACTCAAAACAAAGTAAAACGGATAAAAAAGAATGCCAGTAAACTCCTTGGTGTTATCAACGAGCTGCTGGACTTTAAAAAATTCGATGACAAACACTTTGTGCTGAAGAAAACCGACATCTCTTTTAGAGAATACATAGAAGATACGTTCTACTTACTGAATGACCTTGCCAAAACAAAACATCTCAACTATTATATACGTCAGTTGGATGCTGTAGGACTGCAGTCCGTCGATACAGTGCAATTTGACAAAGTGATGTTTAATCTACTCTCCAATGCCATCAAATACACACCCGAATATGGTACAGTGTATCTGGATCTGATCGAAAGCGATGACTCGTTTTCCATAAACATAGTTGATAACGGCATTGGCATTGCCACAGACAATCAGTTTAAAATATTTGAAGAATACTATCGTGAAGAACAAGCTAATGATGCGATCGGCACAGGCATTGGATTGGCTCTTACCAAACAAATTGTACTGCAGCACAAAGGAGAGATTCGTTGTTTTTCACAGGACGATGAAAAAGGAAAATGGACGGTATTTACGGTAACCTTACCGAAACAAGCTGGCGAGAAAGTAGAGCCGCAAGCAATAGGCCTCCTTGCAAAGGAAACAGAGGACGTTAGCATACTGGTACCAAGCACGCTTGATACTTCCTTGCAACAAACTATTTTAATTGTAGAAGACAACAAAGAATTATTAGCAACGGTAGTCAGTCTGTTTCAGGACACCTACACAATCATTACGGCTGATCATGGCGAAGAAGCTCTTTCCAAAGCATTGGAATATATCCCTGATCTGATTATTTCAGACCTGATGATGCCTTATATGGATGGAGCCCAACTGTGTCAGGCCGTTAAAACAAATATGGTGACAAGCCATATTCCGTTCATTTTGTTGACAGCCGTAACAGACAGCCATTCACAAACCTTAGCCCTGGAGCAGGGTGCAAATATCTATTTAACAAAGCCCTTCGACAATAAACAACTATTTCTCTCCGCTCAGAATCTCATGGCTATCAGCCACAAAAAGAGTAAAGAATTTCAGGTCAAAACAGCTTCATTCGACAATGAACTTGATGCGCAATTCATCTCATCCCTAAATGAGTTGATCGAAGAAAATATCCAGTCAGATGGCTTTGATGTTAATTTTATATCACGTACAATGGGAATGAGCGCTCCAATTCTCTATCGTAAACTGAAGGCAATATCCAATTTATCGCTCAATAATTATGTTAAAACGTATAGGCTAAACAAAGCGAAAGAACTACTGAATTCTGACATGAACATCAGTGAGATCGCCTATGCTGTGGGGTTTTCCGACAGGAAGTACTTTAGTAAGGAATTTAAAAAACAGTTTGGATACAATCCGTCGGAACAAACCGCTACGCCCAACCAGAATAGCTAAACCCTGTTATATCAAACTGTAGTCTCCGTAATGCTCAATAAACGCTGTAATTCCCAATAAAAAGACAGAGGTGGCTATGCCACCTCTGTCTTTTAGCTTTAGCTGCGTTTTAACTAAACTCGAGTCTTATTAAACAAACTGTTTTCTAACCGGTCTAATTTCACGAAAATAGACTTTTAACTCCTGATAGCCTTATTTAGCGATCTCTTTGATCATAGGTTCTCCGGACAATAGGCGTTGATAACGAACCAAGGCTTCAACATAGTAATAATCTGCATAAGTCAACGGCACATCGATTTCCGAATTTAATGGCAGCGCTCCAACACTGTGTTGTAAGATATACCCACCATTTTGACCATAAGGTGCTAGATAAGGTGCCTTCGACAGGTTCTTAAGAATCGTTTCTGCTTTATCAAAATAATTCAAAGCTTCACTTCCATTTGTGTATTGTGAGAGCTCTAACAAAGCAGATGCATATAATGCCGCCGCAGATACATCCCGCAGATCCTTATTCGGATACATTTTATCTGACTGCGCAATTTTATCTTTATCAAAATCCCAGTAAGGAACCAAATCAGCAGGCAAATTCGGATTGCTTAGGATATACTTTGCGATTTGTTGGGCCTGCTTCAAAAATTCTTTCTTCTTTGTCTCGCGGTACATCATGGTATAACCATACAGCGCCCATCCCTGTCCTCTTGACCATGCCGATTCATCAAATGCGCCCTGATGGGTCTTTTTACCAATGGCCTTACCTGTGTTTTTATCATAATCGATCACATGGTATGAGCTATAATCTTTTCTGAAGTGATTTTTCAAGGTTGTTTCAGCATGAGATACCGCAATATCATAGAATTTTTTATCTCCAGTCATTTTAGACACCTGTGTTAAAAACTCCAGGTTCATCATATTATCAATTATAACCGGATACTGCCATGATCCATGATCCCAAGAACGGATCGTTTTGGTAATTGGACTATAGCGAGATGCTAGGGAATTGGCGCCGGTGCTGAGTACTGGTCCATACTTTTGGTTATCACCTGTGAGACGCAGTGCGTTTCCAAAACTACAGAATAACATAAACCCTAAATCATGTGTACCCTTGTTGTTCTTTTCTTTTTCTAGATAGGTCAGTTTCTCGGTTGCTTTCTTTAATAGCCCTTCATCTTTGGTACCTTCATATAAATACAACAATGTCCCTGGATAGAACCCCGAACACCACCAGCTCGACGAAGAAAATACCTCTTTGCCATTTTCGAAAGTTTTTGGAAACTTTTCTGCCGGAGTTTCACTCGCCAGGACTTTTATTTGCTTCGCTGCTGCATCTAGCTGCTGCTGAATAAACTCTTTGGATAGATTCGGTTTTGCCGTTTGCGCCTGAACGACATTCGAAGTACCCAAAACGGTCAATAATAACACGGAAAGTTGTTTTAGTTTCATTATTTTCTATTCTTTTATTTTTATTTGGTCAGCGCATTAGCGCTTCAATTTTACACCTAAATAATATGCTCTTTTTCTTTATTTCAATTGATTGAGGAATATTAAGCAGTTGGCTCACGGAGCTTGAATATTCAGTTTCCTCAACGTAATTTCTTTAACTTACCTTTTATCAATGTACATTAATCAAAGCGATTGCTCCCTTATCAAGCTTCAGATCAATTGTTCCGTCTTTCCGTATATCAAACGTACCCTTTCCCTGTATCTTTACCTCTGGCATTCCGATATCGGATTTTAAACATAGACGACCTCCATATTGACTTTTAATCCGAATGTTGGCCGTTTTTCCATTTTTCCGCTCTGCTGATACGAGATTTCCACCATCTGTCAAAAAATTGGTAAAGGAAACATCCTTCCATCTATGAGGAATAGCAGGAAACACGCGTAACACACCATTCCAATACTGCATACACAATTCTTGAATACTCGCCATCGCTGCCAGTGGGGTTTCTATCACCGGACCGCTTTCAGCATATAGCGTATTGGCTTTAATATATTTCTGCAATAGGACATCCAGCGAAGCCAAAGCCGAGTCTCCTCTTCCCATCATGGCATACATAGAGGCAGCCCCCGTAAATGAATAGCCCTGCAACCATTGCTTTTTGCTCTGCCAATGTGCAATAGAGCGCTCAATAAGAGCTTGATTATTTACCTGATCCCAATTTATATCGTAAAAAGGGTAAATCATCATTAGATGCGAATAATGACGATGCGACTCGCCATAGGGAAGATCTTTTGCGATCATAAAGCCATCGACATCTTGTGGATAATCAATCAAGTTGGCCAATACGTCTGTCCAGACAGCATGAAGTTTATCCTTGCCGCCTCTTTCTTGATCCAGCTCTATAAGCGTCTTGAGCCCCCATTTGAAAATAGAAAGATCATAATTTGTATCATAAGCATACCCTTTTGAATATTCTGGCGAATAGGTTTTCACACCGATATGGTATTTTCCTGCTTGATTCTTTTCCAATAAGTGCAAATGATAATTTATCGCTTCCTTCAGTAGCGGAAATAAACGATCATATACTTCCTGCGACAGTGTCGCTCGATAATATTGATAATAACTATGCAACAGCCATACAAGATTTCCCAATTCTTTTTCACCATCGGATGCCCCATCAAGTGTGACATTTTTTGCCAGAAGAACAGGACTCCATAAACTTGGCCCCGAGGAGCGACCTACAGCCAAACTGTTATAGCGATAAGGCTCGGGAACATTTTGTCTTAAATTATCTTTATTCCGATCAATCATCCGGATCAACGAGTTTGCAATACCGAGCTGGTTCGCTTTGAAAACAGGGGAATAAGCAAGTTGCATATTAAGATTAAGCCAGTACGCTGGCCAAGGAGTTGGACTTGTCCAGGGCCCCTGTAAATCCATAGCGGGTTTATCTGACCTTGTTGCACTGGCAAGCTTATACAGTTGCATATCATAAAACTGCTGGTAAACCGTATCTGGCAACTCCAGTGTAGATGCTGCAAAATAGTCTGTCCACCACTTGCGATGGGATGCCAGTCCCTTCGTTAACTTTTGTTCATTAAAATTCTGAACATAATTGATCGCCTTTTTGACATAAGCAGTTCCCTGCTGGTTATAATCTACGGTAATTAAATAGGTATCCACTTCTTTACCGGATCTGCCACAATAAGCTGTCACATACCCACCCCCGGCTAGAAGAGGCTGATCAAAATATTTTATTTCGCCTTGGGTGCCAAAACTTCCTTTTGGATTTGTCGGATAGTTTTTCGGTTTTTGCGTATAGCTGAATCCCATCCTTGGACTGATGGCTTCGTCGGGTTTCCATGTAAGATGGTAATTCCCGTTAAAATCTTTTTTAAATACCTCTAGCAAAATAATGTTGTCATTTGATAAGGTGGTCGTCCGAATTCTCACCATCCCTTGGTCTGTGCCGACTTTCGCCTCAGCATAGGCATCTTTTAAATGAATTTCTCCTTGTGCCTGCACAATAGGGCTTTCAAATTCTATTTCAAAATGACCTAACGACATACGCGCCTGATCAAACAATTTATCGGCCGAATTCGCTCGATGATCATAAATATCAGTTCTTCCAATATCCACACGCATCGAATTCTTACCGGCTAAGTAAGTCATCGTTCCCAGGAGACCATTGCCAGTAAACACACCTTCATAAATCGTATGGCCCAACACTGGAATTCTAAATTGAGCTGATCCTCCAAATGGCTGGCATAGGATACAAACGAGTAAAAACAGTATTCTTAGATTCATCATTAGGATTTAATGCTATCAGAGCGACCATAAAGATGCTGGATTATTCTCCTGAAATCAAGCCTCTTTTACGAAAACGATTGAGGAAAACCTAGATTCAAGCTCTTCTCTGTCCATCACATCGAATAGCTACCTCTCTGAAATGTAACAATTTAGTAGACAAAACAACACAGCATACGCAATAATGGGGTAGCTATATATGAAAGAAATGAATTCAGCAGTATTCTTTTGTTATTTTTTAACAAAACACAAATAAACAATACGTAAAATTTTAGTTATCAGTTTACATTTATCAGTTTTTTATCTATTTTTAAGATTAAATATCCAATGCCGTTATTTTTAACAGCCTAATAGTGGATCAATTATAAAACAACTAATCCAACCAAAATGAAAGAACAGAATTCATCAAGGCGTGATTTCATAAAAAAATCCGTGGTCGGTGCTGCGGCATTTTCTATTGTACCACGCTTTGTACTCGGAGGACAGGGCTATCTTGCTCCGAGCGACCATCTAACCAAAGGTGTAATTGGTGTCGGCAATATGGGCCGTGGACACTTTGGCTACGCCGGAACTAAAACAGTAGCCATTTGTGATGTGGACAAAACCCATCTAGCGGCAGCACAAGCAGACTTAGGCGGTGGTGTGAAGGAATACCATGACTTTAGGGAGTTGATTAAATCTCCAGAAGTAGATATTGTGCATATTGCTACTCCACCACATTGGCATGGACTGATGTCCATTGAAGCGGCAAAAGCAGGAAAAGATATCTGGTGTGAAAAACCAATGACACGTACTATCGGTGAGGGTAAAAAAGTGAAAGAAGCCATTGCACAACATGGCAATATCTTCCGTTTAAATACCTGGTTTCGTTTCAAGGATGATTTTTATGGAATGAATGTTCCAGTAAGCAAAATCAAAAAATTAGTTGATACTGGCATGTTAGGTTGGCCTTTGAAAGTTACAATAAGCAAACATACCGGATTTGACTGGAAGTTCTATTGGGTAGGAAAGGAAAATTTACCAGAGGAGAAAGTACCGGCTGAACTTGACTACGATTTCTGGTTAGGTCCGGCGCCATATAAGCCTTACAATAAACACCGCGTGCATACCACTTTTAGAGGATATTGGGATTATGATGGTGGCGGTCTAGGAGATATGGGGCAACATTATATGGATCCTGTTCAATACTTCTTAGGTAAAGACAACGAAAGTCCGATTACCGTCGACGTTGATGCTCCGCAGCAACATCCGGATGCAGTGGGCACATGGAGACGAATTACATTTACCTATGCCGATGGTTGTCAGATCATTTTAGACGGTGAAGCAAAAGATGAAAAGGCAGCCTATATTGAAGGTCCAAAAGGTAAATTATATCGAGGATTCCAATCAGATATACCAGATTTGGAAAGAAAACTTGCACAGTACCCTGAACCTGCACCACAGATTACTGACTTCTTGGAATCCGTTCGCACAAGAGAAAAGTTTGCACTGAATGAGATCAATGGACACCGTTCTTGTACATTGGTCAACATGGGATTAGCAGCATTGCGACTGAACAGATCACTAAAATATGACTCCCAAAATGAGCTATTTATTAATGACGACGCCGCAAATAGATTAATTCACCAACCAATGAGAGGCCCTTGGTCTATTTAAAAAGATATCCTAATGAAAAGAATATTCAATTCGCTGACCGTATTGCTTCTTATATCTAGTGCAACCTACGCTCAGCAACCACAAAATAGAACGACTGCAACTAAAATAGCAGACGTATTGGCACAACAGCCGGCTGAAGAAAAAGAAAAGTTTTTACTTGCCATGCATGAGCTGGAAGGTTTTTCTTCTGATGACGTCGTTACGTTCCTCAAAGGACTTAAAGCACCAGGTAGCAACAATGCTCCGATAGAATTTGCGGCAAACAGCTATTCGTTCTATGTAAATCAGCCTGGTAAAGAACAACAAAAAAGAGTTTTCGTTGAAGGATTGGCAAAATCCATAGCGCAATTGAGTGAACCAACAAATCAGGTCTTTGCCCTACGCCTGTTGCGTCAATGCGCCGATAATACAGCTATACCAGCTGTCGCTACTTGTTTGACAAACGATTATCTCGCCGATGCAGCAGCGAGAACCCTAGTTTCTATTCGTACCCCTGAATCGACAGCAGCCTTAGAAAAAGCTTTAGCAGCATCCACAACAGAGAAAACTGCCATTGCCCTGGTTACAGCACTCGGAGATCTAAAAGATAAAAATGCTGAAAGTGCCATTTTAGGATTAACGCAAAAATATAATTCGGATGGCTTCCAACGAACAGCATTGATCGCGCTGAGCAAAATCGGGGGCACAGCTTCTGAATCGCTATTCCAGGAAAAACTAAATGCCGCCGGCTATAGCTATGACAAATTGGATGCAGTAGGACTTGGTATCGACTATGCTCAAGCATTGATCGACAATAAACACGACCAAGATGCGGTTAAGTTCCTAAACAAGTTTTTCCAGGAATCACAAAAAGCAAAATCGATCAACGGCCAAATTGCATCGCTTAAATTATTGACAACCATCGACCCAGCGAAACAACAAAAGAACTTGTTAGCAGCTGTTAAGAGCGATAATGGTGCTTACCGTAACATTGCATTACAATTACTCGGAAAATACGGAAAAGGCGCCGACGCAAAAAGCTTGCTTGCTTTAGCAAGCAAGGGTACTCCTGAAGTGCAAGAAAGTGTATTGAACTACTTAGCCCACAATGGTTCGGCAAGCAGCTTAAAACTAATCCAGGCATTAGTAAATAAAACACAGTCTCCCGTAACTAAATTAGCTGGATTAAGTGCACTAAATACACTATCTCAGGGTAAAGAAACCAATACCTTAATCCAGGCGCTCAACGCTGATCAACAATTTAACAATTCGGTAAAAGCATTGATCCTTTCATCGAAAGATGCAAATGTCGTTACTGATGTCAACAATGCACTTGCCACTGTAGACGACGACAAAAAGATTCAATTGCTGGATATTTTAAGTAAACGTTCCAACAATGCATCATCCAAAGCTGTATTAGCCATAAAGAGTGCAAACCCTGCTGTCGAAGAAGCGATCAACAAAGCACTCCCAAATGTCGCTCAGGAATCGGACTTAGAAGAACTATTCGGTAGGTTAAACAATACAACAGACAATAAATCTGCCGTGCTATTGCAACGTGCCATTGTCAATGTGGTTCAGTCAAGCACAAATTCAAAGGGATTAACAGAAAAACTAGCAGCTAATATATCGAAGTCTGCAGCGCCTAATACCGCTAAGTATTTCCCTATTTTTGCTGGGCTTGGTGACGCCCAGTCATTGAAAGCTGTAACTGCATACCTTAACAACAATAATACAGGTCTACGGTCCGCAGCAATTGAGTCTTTGGCTAGCTGGTCTACCTCCAACGCACTGCCAGAATTGGTATCTCTTTCCCGAACAGAAAAAGACGATAATCTTTTCAATACGGTATACAGTGGATTAATTAAATCAATTTCTTCTTCTTCGAATACGCCTGAACAGAAAACTTTGTTATTAAGAGATGCATTCAACGTTGCCAAAACCACAGATCAGAAAAAAGCAGCATTATCTGCGTTACAACCTACAGGAACATACCAGTCTTTAGTTTTTGCCGCTGATTTAATGAGCGACGCGCAACTTGGCGGAACTGCGGCCAATGTAGCGATGAACATTGCAATGGACAACAAGTTCTATGGCAAAAAGGTTAGAGAGGTTCTTGAACAGGTAATCGGTAAATTGTCGGGTAGTGAAAGTGGATACCTTAAGGAAGCTGTTGTTCGCTATCTCGCTGAAATGCCGATCAAAGAAGGTTATGTTTCGATGTTCAATGGTAAAGACCTAAGTGGCTGGAAAGGTTTGGTAGCAGATCCGATCAAACGCAGTAAAATGAACGAGAAAACTTTAGCAGCAGAACAAGCTAAAGCCGACGATATCATGCGCAAAGGTTGGACAGCATCCAATGGTGAAATTGCCTTCAGTGGTAAAGGCGATAATCTGGCTACCGTAAAGAAATATGGCGATTTTGAAATGCTGGTAGACTGGAAATTGGAAAACTATGGCGGTATAGAAGGTGATGCCGGTATCTACTTGAGAGGTACTCCCCAAGTACAAATTTGGGATATTGCGAATACAAGAGTCGGCGCCCAAGTTGGCTCTGGCGGATTATATAACAACCAGAAAAATGAAAGCAAACCGTTGAAGGTTGCCGACAATGCTACTGGCGAATGGAATACATTTAAAATCAAAATGGTAGACGATAAAGTCACAGTTTGGTTAAATGGACAGTTAGTAACCGATAATATTCCTCTTGAAAACTATTGGGATAGAAACCAATCAATTTTCCCTACCGAACAAATTGAGTTACAAGCGCATGGTTCAGTTGTTTATTATAGAGATCTTTTTATCAAGGAATTCCCAAGAAAACAAATCTTTAAATTGAGCGATCAAGAGAAAAAAGAAGGTTTTGAAGTACTTTTTGATGGAACAAACCTCGACAAGTGGACAGAAAACCAAGCTTATGTTGTCAACGACGAAGGTTATATCTGGGTGTATCCAAATGCAAAATTTGGTGGAAACCTTTACACAAAAGAAGAATATGCAGACTTCATTTATCGCTTCGACTTCAAATTAACGCCTGGTGCCAACAATGGTGTGGGAATACGCGCTCCTCTGGAGGGAGATGCCGCATATGAGGCCATGGAAATCCAGGTACTTGATGATGGTGCAGATGTTTATAAAGACTTAAAGCAATACCAATATCACGGTTCAATTTATGGAGTTGTTCCTGCCAAAAAAGGTCATTTAAAACCCGTAGGTGAATGGAACTCCGAGGAAATCGTGGTGAAAGGAAATCGCATCAAAGTTACACTGAATGGCGCGGTTATCGTGGATGCGGATATCGCCGAGGCAAGCAAAAATGGAACCCTGGATGGCAAACAACATCCTGGGCTTAAACGAACCTCTGGTCATATCGGGTTTCTAGGACACGGTACCGAAGTATTCTTTAAAGATATTCGAGTAAAAAAACTCAAATAGTCTAAACTTATACGTAGAGAGGGGATAAGGAATCTTATCCCCTTTTTGCTAATTAGCCCACTTGCTTGTCAAGTGAGAAAAATAACCAAATGATTCCAAAACTTTTGCTAAATTAAAGCCCTGAGGATTCTATTTCAAAATTTGACGTTTTATGACTAAAGCCGTAAACTTACTGATTAACAAAAAATTGGAGAGTAAACCTGAAAAGAAAAATCTGTTCAACAAAATCTCCATTATAAAATTAATAGCCGAATTAGGATCTGTATCGGTAAATGACATTGTAAAAAACCTCTATTTAAGCCTGCCTACGGTAAATAGCCTTATTGCAGAATTGCTGGAAGATGATTTTATCCGTCAATTTGACAAAGGAGAATCTATTGGTGGACGTAAACCCAATTTATATAAGCTATGTGATGGATTGTTTCAGGTGCTATCGATTGAACTCCAACGTTTCTCCATCACACTGAGCATAATGGACAACAACCAGAACATTATTGCTGAAACTGTTGAGCTGGATAATGAATTATCTCGAAATGGAGAAAATCTAGCCGCTATCACACAAATCGTTGATCAATATCTTATCGATAAATCAGTTGATACTGAGAACCTAACAGGGATTATTATTGGCATGCCAGGACTAATCAATGCTGAAGAAGGTACTAACGAGACTTTTTTACATGACGACAATCAATCCATAACAAACTATTTTGAGCGCATATATAAAAAACCGGTCTTCATTCTGAATGACGTTAAAGGTGCAGCTTATGCTGAATTGAAATTTGGATTGGCAAAAAACACAAAAAACAGTTTAATTATCCTAATGGATTGGGGGATAGGTTTAGGAATCGTGTCCAATGGCGAAGTCTACCTAGGGCGTGATGGCTACTCCGGAGAAGTAGGACATATGCCCTTTATCGACAACGGTGAACTTTGCTATTGTGGGAAAAGAGGCTGTTTGGAAACCGTAGCTTCCGGAATTGCTTTGGTCAACAATGCTAAACAGGAAATCCAAAAAGGAGAGCTGACTAAATTAAATGAATTACAACCCGATGAATTACAACATTTAACACCGACACATATTATTGAAGCGGCAAACAAGGGTGATCAATTTGCAATAAATCAGATTTCAAAACTAGGAACAAACCTAGGAAAAGCATTTGCATCTTTAATACAGCTACTCAATCCCGAATTGATCGTGTTGGGTGGAAAAATTGCAAAAGCAAATGAATTGATCACGATTCCGATACAACAAGCCATAAATTCCTATACCATGGCCATTTTGAAGGAACATTGTGACATCAAAGTGTCAAGTCTAAATCTCGACAGCAATACCGTGGGTCTGACAAATTATTTTATCACGAAGTACCTATCGGTTGAATTGCTTCATAAATCCAAAATCTAAAACTGCCCTGTACTCAACAAGACAAGAGTACAGGCTCTTTCTGTCTTAATACCGTGCTCCATAGCGAGCTGTTCCAATTCTGCATTCTCCGCACCAGGATTAAATATTATTCGTTTTGGCTTCGTCGCTAATATATAATCGTAATATTCTTTCTGATTAGGCTCACTAAGATACATTGTCACAGTATCAATATCTGTATGGATATCACCTTTCTTTTCAATAGGAACTCCGGCGGCTTCCCCTCCATTCAAGCCAATATTAACGATAGCATGCCCATGTTTATGCAACATATTTGCAGCTTTATTCGAATAACGTGAAGGATTGGTACTAGCACCTAAAATCAATGTTTTTTTCATCCCTTTTTATATCTTTTGTGTTTACCTGTTGCATGCATACTCAGGGCATGTAGATTATCTTCTTTGCCTTCTCGTTACAATAGGATAAAGAAGATAATCTAAATTCTCAAAGTAGCATCGCTCAAAAATTACTCATCGATGATAAAATCACCATGGTTGCTATACGCATTTTTACGCAATACTGGCATTCCCATGATTTTATAAAGCTCGTCCAATTTGACCAAGCTTCCATTTGTCATATTAGAAAGTAAAACAATAACTATGTTTCTCTTTAAATCTCTTACATAAATATGTCTAAAACCGTGCCACCAACCTGTATGGTATACGATATGATCATTACCATGCTCAAACGTACGCCAACCATAACCATAGCTAAAAATTCCCTTTTTGGCATCCGGATATCCTCGGTATGCCGAATCCAATGTTGACTGCTTTAACAATCGTCCATCTCTCAAAGCAAGATCAAAACGATAAAGGTCACGCACTGTACTATAAATTCCTTTGTCACCAAGCGGTCCATCCTGAAAATTTTGCACGACCGATCTTCGCCATACCTTGTCATGTCCAATAACGTTAGTCGGAATTTTATCATACACTGCCTTAGAAAGTGCAGCTGTATTTGTCATTCCTGCAACATTAAATACGCTGTCTTTCATATACGTAGCGTAATCTTGCTTTGATATCTTTTCAATAATGGCCCCTAAGACCATAAAGTTCGAATTATTGTAAAAGAAACGCCCTCCTGGCGCACCATAGCGATTGGGCTTAAATTCAGTCAGCATTTTCATCACGTCCTGATTCGTCATTCCTTTCTTACGATCAGGCCAGTGTTCCTCTGAAAAATAAACATAATTAGGTAATCCCGAACGGTGTGTCAATAACATTTTTATGGTAATACCAGGATAAGGAAAATCCGGATAGAAGTCATTGATCGTTTGATCGAGACGTAACTTTCCTGCCTCTACTAACTTTAAAATTCCGACAGCTGTAAGCGGTTTAGAAACGGAAGCGAGTTCAAATTTGTCATCAATTTTTAGACTATCCCGTTTTAAGTAATTTGCCCAGCCGAATGTATTCTGATATAAGATTTTACCATCTTTCGCAACAAGAACATTCCCATTGAATGCAGCTTTTGAATGAAGATTTTTCATAAAAGCATCGATCTTCTGATCTGCATTATTTGGATTATAGACGAGCCTTGTGCTATCCACTTTTGCCTGCGCTATCGCTGCTTCCTTCTGTTTTTTCTCTTTTGAACTACAAGCCACTGTAGATACAAACAAAAGAGCGACCATTCCCTTTAAAAAAAATAATTTCACTATACTAAGTCTCCCGGATTTTTGTGTTTTCTGTATTGTATATCAATAAATACCCCCTATTTCCTGTGTCCTAAATAATATCAAATTATTGAAGCTCGTAATAGAAGGACCAGCATACTGATAATAATGCTAAAATGAAGATTTTAGTATAAAAAAACGAATTTTTCCCCACAATAATTGTTATTCATCGTATATGTTACCTATTTTACGCACAGCGCCTCTTTCACTTTAGAGTTGGACAACGTGCACTTACTTCAACCAAACGGATAACGATAGAAATTATCAGTAAAAAAAGCTTTCCTGTGGAATGAGCTTAATCAATTAAGGCCATAAAAAAAGCCACTTTATTACTAAAGTGGCTTTTAATTCCTCTATTAAAGGATTATGCTAATAATCTCACTGGATTTTCAACCAAAGATTTTAATGTTTGCAAAAATGCAGCTCCAGTTGCACCATCAACCACGCGGTGATCACAACCCAAAGTCACTTTCATTACATTACCAGGAACTACAGCACCGTTTTTAACAACAGGAACTGCTTGAATAGCACCAACAGAAAGAATAGCTCCATCTGGTGAGTTGATAATGGATGTAAATTCGTCAATTCCAAACATACCTAAGTTGGAAACTGTAAATGTAGATCCTTCCCAATCCGCAGGCTGTAATTTTTTAGCTTTCGCCTTTTGGGCGAAGTCTTTCACCTCTGCAGAGATATGTGACAATGATTTACCATCTGCAAAACGCACAACAGGAACTAATAAACCATCTTCAACAGCCATTGCAACACCAATGTTGGTATGCTCATTGAAACGGATTTTATCGCCTTGCCATGAAGAGTTTACAGCAGGATGTTTTTTCAAAGCAACAGCAACAGCTTTTACAACGATATCATTGAAAGAAACTTTTACTGGAGCAACCTCATTGATCTGCGCACGAGCAGCCATTGCATTGTCCATGTCAATTGATACAGTCAAATAGAAGTGTGGAGCTGTAAACAATGACTCTGCTAGACGACGCGCAATAGTTTTACGCATTTGGTTAACTGGTTTTTCAGTATAGCGCTCTTCACCAACAAATGTAGGCAAAGTGATTGCTTTTGCTTCTGTTGCAGGAGCAGCTGCAGCTTTTGTCTCCGCAGGTTGTGCAGCAACAGGAACAAACGACTCAACGTCTTTCTTCACAATACGGCCACCATCTGCAGAACCTTTGATATCACTTAAATTGATCCCTTTTTCTTGTGCAATTTTACGTGCCAAAGGAGAAGCTTTCACACGAGAATCATCGGTTGAAGACGGTGCTACCGGTGCAGCAGTTACAGCAGCAGCTGAATCAGCTTTAGGAGCTTCAGCAGTTTCTGCCTTTGCAGGGGCAGATTTTTGATTTAACAAAGGTGTGATATCAGTTCCAGCAGGACCAACGATCGCGATGATGTCGTTGACCTTTGCAGCTTGTCCAGCTTCAAGACCAACATATAACAAGGTGCCATCAGCATACGCTGTAACTTCCATAGTCGCTTTATCAGTTTCTACATCAGCAATAGCATCGTCAGATTTAATCGTATCACCAACTTTGAAGTTCCATTGCGCAATGACACCCTCTTTCATGGTATCACTTAACAAAGGCATTGTAATAACAGTACATCCCAATTCTTCAGGAGTTACAGTATTAGCCGAAGATTCTGGACCAGAAACTTCTTCTGCTTTTTTTTCTTCGGTTTTTTCTGGTGCTTTTTCAGCAGCAGGTGCATCACCACTCAACAATGCTTGAAAATCTTCACCCGGTTCTCCTAAAACAGCAATAACAGCATCAATAGCTACTGCTTCGCCTTCTTTGGGACCAATATATAAAAGAGTTCCTTCTTGGTAAGACTCAAAGTCCATCGTAGCTTTATCTGTTTCAATCTCAGCTACTAAATCACCAGAATTTACTTTATCACCAACTTTTTTGTGCCATTTCGCGATGACCCCTTCGGTCATTGTATCGCTCATTTTCGGCATTCTTACTACTTCAGCCATTCTTTATTATATTATCAAGTTAAAGAGTATTAATCTAAAATAAATGGATAGTCTTGTTGTACATATACATCTTTGTACAATTCATCTGCAGTTGGATAAGGAGATTCCTCTGCAAATTTCACCGACTCCTCAACGACCTTTTTCACATCAGCCTCAACTTCTGCAAACCAAGCGTCATCTGCATAGTTGTTTTCTAAAATAGCATGTTTAGTAGACAACAATGGGTCACGGTCTTTATACGCTTCTAGTTCTTCTTTCGTACGATATTTAGCTGGATCAGACATTGAGTGTCCTTTGTAACGGTATGTACGAATTTCTAGGAATGTTGGACCTTCACCTGCACGAGCACGTTGAACAGCTTCGTCCATCGCATTGTGTACAGCAACTACGTCCATTCCATCAACCGGAGCAGAAGGCATATCGAAACCTAAGCCCATTTTGTAAATATCCTGCATGTTCGTTGTACGTTGTACAGAAGTACCCATTGCATAACCGTTGTTTTCACACACGAAGATAACAGGGAGTTTCCACAACATCGCCATGTTCAATGTCTCATTGAATGCACCTTGACGCACAGCTCCATCACCCATATAACAGATATTTACATTATCTGTACCAAGATATTTTTCAGCAAATGCGATACCAGCACCTAAAGGAATCTGACCACCAACAATACCATGGCCGCCCATGAATTTGTGTTCTTTGGAGAAGAAGTGCATAGAGCCTCCCTTACCTTTTGAACAACCCGTGATCTTTCCATATAATTCAGCCATACAAGCATTTGCAGAAACGCCTTTAGCCAAAGCGTGGGCGTGATCACGATAAGCAGTGATTAAAGAATCTTCCGGTTTGATTACTGACATCGTTCCAGCGACTACAGCCTCTTGTCCTATGTACAAGTGACAGAAACCACGAATCTTTTGCTGTCCGTAAAGTTGACCTGCTTTTTCTTCAAACTTACGCATAAGTAACATAGACTTATACCACTCCAAATATGTCTCTTTTGTTATAGGTGTTGAACTCATTTCAAAGTTTTGATTTTCTTACTATTCTAGACTACAAATCTAATAATTTTGGACGAATTTCCTTGCCCAAAAATCAATTTTATTTATACTTTAAGACACTTCTAAGACATTTGATTTAAAGTATATAGCATTTGATTACAAATAAATGAACGGCACAATCAAATAAATCAAAAACTTATGAAAATAAAAAAGCCAAAGGACTTAATAATCATTTGGCTTAATCTATTTTATGCAAACTGTTTGCTATCGAAGTTTTTGTATCAGCTCACTTTCAGTTACCTTTACCTGTTCTCCACTTTCCATGTCCTTTAAAGACAATTGCCCTGAAGTAGCCTCTTCGTCACCCACTAATAATACGTAGGGGATTCCTTTCCCATCCGCATAACCCATTTGTTTTTTCAATTTTACAGGAGAAGCATAGAGTTCCGAAGCGATATTCTCCTTCCGAAGCTTATTGAGTAAATTCAGGGTATAACTTTCCAGTTGCTTATCAAAATTTATAATCAGGAGTTTGGTAGAATCGGCCTTACCGATAGGAAATAAGTCCAGTTCTTCCAACACATCATAGATACGATCCGCACCAAAGGAAACACCGACTCCGGTCAGCCCCTTCAGCCCAAACATACCTGTGAGATCATCGTAACGACCACCGCCACCGATACTTCCCATGGCAACCTCATTCGTCTTGACTTCAAAGATACAACCTGTATAATAATTAAGACCTCGAGCCAATGTAATATCCAGATCTATGATTTGATTAAGCAATTTTTCTTCAGCACCTAATTTGCCGACATAGTCAAACACTTCCTCAATCTCAGCAATACCATTCAAACCGACAGCAGAAGTTGCTAAAATCGTTTTTAAAGAAGACAGTTTCTCTTCATTTGAGCCTTCCAATAAAATTATAGGTTTCAAAATGGCAAGATCTGCCTCGGTGAAACCTCTTTCCAACAACTCTTTGTTTACACCTTCCAACCCGATTTTATCCAATTTATCGATCGCGACGGTCATATCCACAATCAGTTCCGGTTTTCCGATGATTTCAGCAATACCTGAAAGAATTTTCCGGTTGTTGATTTTGATATTAAAATCTTTCAGTCCAAAACGTTCGAAGGCTTCTTGATAAATCAAAATAAACTCAGCTTCATTCAATAGACTTTCTGACCCGACCACGTCGACATCACATTGATAAAACTCACGGTATCTTCCGCGCTGCGGACGATCTGCACGCCACACAGGTTGCACCTGAAAACGCTTAAATGGTAAGGTAATATCATTTTGGTGCATCACAACATAGCGTGCAAACGGCACCGTAAGATCATATCTTAATGCTTTCTCTGATATATGAGGAATGAGCTTATTGGAATTTTTATCGTTAAGCAGGCTATCTGGCGCTTTCGCCAAGTAATCACCCGAATTAAGAATCTTAAAGATCAATTTATCACCCTCGTCACCGTATTTACCGGTAAGGGTTGTCAAATTTTCAAATGAAGGGGTCTGTATTTCATTATAGCCATATTTTCTGAATACCGTTTTCAGTGTATCGAAAATATAGTTACGTTTGATCATTTCGGAAGGTGAAAAATCACGCGTTCCTTTTGCCAAAGAAGGTTTTACTACTGCCATATTTGGCAAAGTTAATAAAATCCTTTATTCTACTTCCAGAATTTTAAGGAATTCACAGGCTTTTTCCGCAGCAGATTTCTCTGCAGATTTCTTATTAAAATCACGGCCAAGTCCACAAACAACGCCATCAACGACCGCTTCAATACTAAACATTTTAGAAGACTCCCCTTCTGGGTTGTCTGTTTGCCGAAATACGATCTCTTTGCCTGTATGTTGACACCACTCAATCAATCGACTCTTAAAGTTTGTTTCCGTCTGTTCCAATAGATGAATATCGACGTGCGGTTTAATAATTCGATTCAACAAAAAGCTCTTTGTAAAAACATAGCCTCTGTCCAGATAGACTGCCCCTACCAATGCCTCAAAAGCATCTCCCAATAAGGATCCCTGTTTATTCGGAAAACTGATCATTCGCGCATCAAACTGGATAAGCTCATTAAAACCCAACTTTCTGGAAAGTTGATTTAGGTTTGCTCTACTGACAATTTTTGAACGCATTTCAGTCAGGAACCCTTCATCTTTATAAGGATACTTCTTAAATAACAGTTCAGCCACAACCGAACCCAAAACAGCATCACCCAAGAATTCTAAACGTTCGTTGCTATTCTTTGCACCCTCTTTAATTGTAACGGCAACAGACTTGTGTCTAAAAGCCATTTTGTACAGATGTACATTTCCGGGGACAAATCCAAGCAGGTTTTTTAGTTTTCTAACGTATTCCCGATCTGGCGAAAAATATAATTTATATATCCTTGCAAAAGGCATCTCTTCTAAAAATAAGGCGACAAGTCCTAGTTAAAGAACCTGTCGCTAGCTCATATTATCAAACCATGTTTGAAGGATCAAACATTAAGCTTTATATTTTTTCACAATAACGGTAGCATTATGCCCACCGAAACCGAAAGTGTTGCTCAACGCCGCATTAACTGTACGTTTTTGCGCCTTGTTGAATGTAAAATTCAAGTTGTTATCAATTTCCGGATCGTCTGTAAAGTGATTGATTGTCGGAGGGACAATATCATTTTGAACAGCCAATATAGAAGCGATAGTTTCTATAGCTCCTGCAGCACCCAAAAGGTGACCTGTCATTGATTTAGTTGAACTGATATTCAGTTTATAGGCATGTTCACCAAACAGGTCAACAATAGCCTTCGTTTCGCTAATATCACCGACCGGTGTAGAAGTCCCATGAACATTGATATAATCAATATCTGAAAAATCCATCTCTGCATCATTTACAGCCATTGTCATAGCCAGTTTTGCGCCCAATCCTTCAGGATGCGATGCTGTGATATGATGTGCATCAGCACTCATTCCACCCCCTGCAATCTCTGCATAGATTTTTGCTCCACGTGCTAAGGCATGCTCCAAACTTTCTAAGATCAAGGCACCTGAACCCTCTCCCGAAACAAAACCATCTCTATCTTTATCAAAAGGACGTGAGGCTGTTTTAGGGTCGTCATTTCTGGTTGACAAAGCATGCATAGCATTGAACCCACCAATTCCGGCCTCATTGACTGTAGCTTCTGATCCACCCGTAACAATCACATCAGCTTTGCCCATACGAATATAGTTAAAAGCATCTATCATTGCATTGGTAGCCGAGGCACAAGCCGATACGGCAGAAAAGTTAGGCCCACGAAGACCATGACGCATTGAAATATGTCCTGGAGCAATATCAACGAGCATCTTAGGAATGAAGAAAGGATTGAAACGAGGTGTTCCATCTCCCTTTGCAAAGTTTGCAACTTCTTCAGTGAAAGTTGTTAACCCCCCTATTCCTGAGCCCCAAATTACTCCGATACGATTTGTATCTAATTTTTCAAAATCTAAGCCAGCATCTTTAATTGCCTCATCTGTTGACGCAATTGCATACTGGACAAAAGGATCGACTTTACGAGCTTCCTTACGATCCATAAATTCATGCGGATCAAACCCCTTTACCTCACATGCAAACTGAGTCTTGAATTTTGACGCATCAAAATGCGTAATAGGAGCAGCTCCGCTTACACCATTTATTAACGCCTCCCAGTAAGCTGAGACGGTATTTCCAATTGGTGTAAGGGCGCCTAATCCTGTTACTACTACTCTTTTAAGCTCCATTTATTACGATTAGCCTAATTAAATTAGTTAGTTAACGTTTTTTTCTAAATAAGCGATTGCTTGACCAACAGTACCAATAGTCTCTGCTTGATCATCAGGAATAGCAACGTTGAATTCTTTTTCAAACTCCATGATCAACTCAACAGTGTCAAGTGAATCAGCACCTAAATCATTAGTGAATGAAGCTTCTGGTGTTACTTCGTTTTCGTCAACACCTAATTTTTCAACGATAATTGCTTTTACTCTTGAAGCGATATCTGACATGATTTTATAGTTTAATTGTTTAATAAATCTGTGCAAAGAAAAATAAATTTCATCAAAATTCAAACCTAAATTGATATTTAGATGAAAGTCACCACGTTAGGCGACCGAACTTATTCGCGTCTTATACTAGCTAACCCACTCTATATTAACTTAGTTCAAGTATAACAAAAAATATTTTGTATTCCAAACGCTCAGCTAATTAACTCAAATTTTACACAAAAAGTATATTCCAACCTTAAATTTATTAGTACCTTCGTTAGCAGAGGAGCATATATTTAAGCATTAAAGTGGTCAATAAGTTAGTAGCAAGATTAGATATGGATATGGACGAAGAGTTGGATTTTACCCTACTCGCCATTACCTGTTCTCTGAAAGATTACCGACTCTGCCATTTCATCAACAAGGAGACTAATCTGAATTTTTCCAGAGGAAAAGAAAGTAAATACGACCATGATGGTCGACAAAAAAACAAACCCGAAGAAGAACTTGAATATCATATTATCTTTGACACAAAGAAAAAAATAAGCTACCACTTCACTGCTTTTCATTACCTTATCCCCGATGCCGATACGGAATATTTTCTTATCAACAATAAGAGCATCGAAGGAACTTATTTAATTCCCGAAAACCCCCACTTTGATTTTTTTATCATTATCAAAAACTACATCTGTGAGGATGACGTGGAACATATTATCAAAAGGATCAGCAAATTACCCGAAGTCGTCATTGCAAAAGAAATATCGCCAAAAATATTGAAATCTAAAGAAAATCTCATATTTTAGCAAACTGTAGGTTAGTGTAGCAAATACACCCCAGTTTAGATCTAAATTAATTCGATTTAGTTTTGACAAAACACAACAATATAGTTAGCTATTTGTTGTGATTAATGAAGAACATTTAAAATACAAAATAACAGATGGAAAAAGTTCAAAAAAGGACTAAAATTGTCGCAACATTAGGCCCTGCCTCGGCAGACAAACAAGTTTTGACCAACATGATTGCCAAAGGGGTTGATGTGTGCCGGTTGAATTTCTCTCATGGCAGCCAGGAAGATCACCTTAAGGTAATCGAAACTATAAATGCAATAAATAATGAAACAGGATTCAATGTTGCCATCTTAGCCGATTTACAAGGTCCAAAAATTAGGATCGGAAAAATGAAAGAAGGTGGCGCTGTTCTCGTGAATGGTTCAAAAGTTGAAATCACAACACACGAACTTATCGGAGATGAAAACAGAATCTACATTACATACGAAAACTTTCCAAACGATGTTGAAGCCAACGAAATCATTTTACTTGACGACGGAAAACTTCAACTTCGTGTTTTAGAGACCAATCATAAAGACACTGTTACCTGTGAAGTTGTACACGGAGGTGTCCTTACTTCACGTAAAGGCGTTAACTTACCAAACACTAAAGTATCGATCCCTTCGTTGACCGAAGAAGATTTAGACAACTTGAATTTTGCCTTGGATCATGGTGCAGACTGGATCGCTATGTCTTTCGTCCGTTCGGCAGAAGATATTTTTCAATGTAAAAAAATCATTGAAGCAAAAGGAAGCCATGCACGTGTAATCGCAAAAGTTGAAAAACCAGAAGCGATTGAAAATATTGATGCAATTATCGAAGCTACAGATGCTGTTATGGTTGCTCGTGGAGACTTGGGTGTTGAGCTTCCAATGGAAGAGGTACCAGGACTTCAAAAGATCATCGTACAGAAATGTAGAGATCTTTCAAAACCAGTGATCATTGCGACACAGATGTTGGAAAGTATGATCACTACACCACGTCCTACACGTGCTGAAGTAAATGACGTAGCCAACTCCGTATTGGATGGAGCGGATGCTGTGATGTTAAGTGGCGAGACTTCAGTCGGTGAATTCCCTGAAATCGTTATCGAAACAATGAGCAAAATCATTATCCACGTGGAACAAACTTCTTATCCTTATTATAATGAGAAAGTTAGTGAAATCCACGACGGAACACTTATTCCAGATGCGATTTGCGCTTCTTCGGTTTACCTTGCTCAAAAAACAAATGCATCTGCAATTGCGGTATTGACATCATCTGGTGCAACAGCGTTTGAAATTACAAGTTATAGACCAAATGTAGATATCTTAGTTTTCACAGGAACACAAAAATTGCTGAAACAACTCAGCCTACTTTGGGGAGTAAAAACATTTATCTACGACAAGTTCGAAAGCACGGATGGATCTATCCATGATGTTAACAAATTTATTATAAAAAATAACTACGTTAAACCTGGATCTATCATTATCAATACAGCTTCAACACCGTTAATCGAAAAAGGCAAAACAAATACAATCCGTGTTTCCCAGCTATAATGGACAATAAGGATTAAAGCAAAAAAAATAGCGTTCTATCTAGAACGCTATTTTTTTTGCTTGTTTGGATACAAGGAGTCGATTTTTAATTTAAAGTCCTTCACCTTTAGCGAATCATTCAAGCGCCTAAAAGGAAGATTGTTTTCTTTCTCATCACCTTTGGGCATTTTTTCCGTTCCTGGCATTGGGGCTAAACCATCCACACGCTTCAGGTTCTTAATAGGCATATTGTACTTCTCATTAGAAGAATCCAATTTTAGGACGGGCATCTTTGCTTCCTTTTCTTCTATCAAAGGAATCTGCGGCTTTACCTTCACCTGCCCCAAAACAATGGTCCCTATGGAAGATAATACCAATAATAATACGTAGCTTTTCATTTTTATATAGTTGTTAAAGAGTATCTGCACTCATTTTCACCAATGAACACGTTATACTCGGCTTATTCACTTCTACAGCAGCAGACTCAACCGTGTAGATTTAATTTATCAATAGGCCAATTCAGCATATAATCTATTTCTATTCACTAATTTACAAACAACAGCACCTATATTTAAACAGATTGCTGTTAAACATTGTTAAAACAGCTTCAAAACACATTAGCATCTTTATATTTGTAACAATTTAAGAAAATATGAGCTACCGGACCTTAAATGGCCACTCACATGGTATAAGGGATGGATACGCAAATGGTAAATAAACTGAGTGCTATAAACTTTGTGATATATTCAAAATACATTTATTTAACACCCAACCCTAATGAAGAAAAATAGCATTGTATTAATCATTGGACTGATGTCTCTAGCTCTAATTGGGGTATTGGCGATGCAATTCTATTTTCTGAGAGATTCATATCGTCAAAAATCCCAATTATTTGATGAGTCCGTCAATGCTGCGATTACAGCTGTTGCAGGAAAACTTGAACGACGGGAGGTGGTCGACTTTGCTAAAGTTCAACAGGAACGTAACATTGAAAAATCCAAGCAGGAACAGGCCAAACAACGTCTGTTGGCCGAGCAACTCGAAATCCAATATAGAATTGAAGAATTAAAAAACAAACAACATGTTGTTTTCTCAAACTTCAAAGAGCAAGAAGACCAATTACGTGCTTTGTATCCAAATGTAATTGAAATCAAAAATTCCTTTTACGAAACATACATCAAAAGACCGGAGTACCAGAAATTTATCAAATTTTCTGTTTCAAATGAGCTTACCGACGATAATCTGGTGCAAGCTTTTATCATGTTAAATGCATCAAAGGTAGATGATCAGATTAGTGGAAAAGACGATAGCACACGGTTTGTTATCCCCCTAATGGACCCGCTGGTGAATCAACAGACAAAATTCAGGGTAGCCACATTACCACCGAGAGAGAATGCGAAACTTGCAAAAACAATTTCTGATTTGGAAAAAAGATTGGATATCCTCAACAGAAAAAACGCTTGGAGTGGTTTTAATGTATACGATTCCGTTGCCATGCTGGGAGGCAAAAAAGCAGACTACATCGAAGATGTTGCTATTGGAATGGAACTGGCTAAACGTCCGTTAAAAGATCGATTGAATGTTATCATCGTCCAAGAACTTATCAAAGAAGAGTTGGCTCAACGCGACATTAAAGCTCCTTTTAATATTGAAATATGGAGTACAAACAATATATTACTAAATAATATTTTAAACGAAGCCGCTTTAAATAACCCGACAAATACAACAAAATACTCGACCGCACTTTTTAAAGGTGATATCGGTGCTGCGCCAGGGAAATTAACAATCTATTTCCCCAATAAAAAGGCGATAATCGCAGATAATATGGGCTATCTGTTACTACCAATGCTGGCACTACTTTTCTTGTTGGTGGGTTGTTTTGCTTATACACTGATTATCATCTTCAGACAAAAGAAAGTTTCGGAAATGAAAACAGATTTCATCAACAACATGACGCATGAGTTTAAAACACCTGTTGCAACAATTATGATTGCCAGTGAATCACTTAAAGATCCAGACATCAATGCCGACCATAAGCGCGTTCAGAAATTGGCTAATATCATCTACGACGAAAATGTTAGACTCGGAAATCATATTGAACGTGTGCTCGATTTGGCAAGACTAGAAAAAGAAACGCTAAAACTCGACCAGGTAGAAGTAAGCATCAATGATCTTGTTTCTGCAGTAACGGACAGCATGCAGCTACGCATGCAGAATATTGGCGGGAAATTCAGTATAGATCTTGCAGCGACCAAGGATATTGTCATCGGTGATGAGTTGCATTTTTCGAATGTATTTTACAATTTATTGGATAATGCCATCAAGTACAGCAAAGGAGATTTACATGTCAACATCAATTCAAAAAATGTTGGCGATACCATTGTCGTCACCATTGCCGACAACGGTATTGGGATGAGCCGGGATCACCTGCAAAAGATTTTCGACCAGTTCTACCGTATTCCAACTGGAAATGTTCATAATGTCAAAGGATTTGGTCTTGGCTTAAGTTATGTACAGGACATCCTGAGAAGGCTGAACGGAAAAATTACAGTTAAAAGCGAAAAAGATAAGGGCACGACCTTTGAAGTAATTTTGCCTATTAAAAAATAAAACGTTCCTTTTTTGTATATTTCCTCTTTAAAAAATTTCAAAGGTTGAGGAAAGCTGATTTATCAGTATCAAGGGACATTGGTGAAAATTAATATAATCATTATGCAAAAGATATTATTAGCAGAAGATGATCCTAATTTGGGGGATCTTTTAAAAGACTATCTCGAATTAAAGGGAAAATTTGACGTCACATTATGCACGGATGGAGATGAAGCGATTTCTCAATTCAAAAAAAATAACTACGACCTCTGTATTTTCGATGTCATGATGCCAAAAAAGGACGGATTTACAGTGGGGCGTGAAATCAGAAAAACAAACAATACTGTTCCTATTATCTTTGCCACAGCAAAGGGGATGATGGAAGATAAAACCGAAGCCTTTGAATTAGGGGGAGATGATTATATCACAAAGCCTTTTCGAGTAGAGGAATTATTGCTCCGCATCAATGCTTTGTTGAAGCGCAGTGTTCGAGACAAAGAAGAGGAAGTGGTTGCTGATAAATTTGAAATTGGCGATTATTTCTTTGATTATACAAGTCAGCAAATTTCTTACAAAGGACAGATGCAAAAACTATCCACTAAAGAAGCGGAACTACTGCGCTTGCTTTGTTTAAAGAAAAATGATGTGCTGACCCGGGAAGAAGCTTTATTAAAAATATGGCATGATGACAACTACTTTACGGGTAGAAGTATGGATGTATTTCTCAGTAAACTTCGTAAATATCTAAAAGAAGATAGTAAAGTTGAAATTGTCAATGTGCACGGAAAAGGTTACAAACTTTTGGTGAGCTAAAAGAATGGGGAATGAGAAACAGTCATTCCCCATTTTTTATGCCACAACGTATTGAAACATGGCATACACTAAATCATGGATGAAAAGAAAAGAACAAAACAATTTTATCCTTAGTAGAATATAAAAAATTGACGCACTTTTATAAAAAATTTGCATTTCAAAAAGAAATGTTCTAACTTAGCGTCGCTTATAGAGAAAGGCAGAGGGAATAGACCCGATGAAGCCTTAGCAACCTGTCCCTTGACAAGGTGCTAAATTCTACCCTACTTGATATGGGAATGATAAGCCGAAGTCACCAAATTCTAGTGTGTCCTTCTCTCTCTAGCAAGAAATATAGTTGAAAAAGAAATATTAAAAACATTCATTATGTTATTGACTAACAATTTAGGTTACCCTCGTGTGGGCGCGTTCCGCGAATTGAAAAAAGCCAATGAGGCCTATTGGGCTAAAAAATCTTCTGTTGAGGAATTATTGGACACAGCAAAAAAAATTCGTGAAGGCAATTGGAAAACACAAAAAGATGCTGGAATAGATTTGATCCCTTCCAATGATTTCTCTTTTTACGATCAAGTATTGGATTTAACCCTTACTGTTGGTGCAATTCCTGCTCGTTACCATTCTTTATTGAATAAAGTAGACAACAATTACAGCTTAGATCTATATTTTGCCATGGCGCGTGGTTTCCAACAAGAAGGAATCGACGTGACGGCAATGGAAATGACCAAGTGGTTGGATACGAACTACCACTATATGGTGCCAGAATTCACAAAAGATCAAGAATTCAAATTGACGTCCGAAAAATTCTTAAATGAATATAACGAAGCAAAATCATTGGGCATCGATACTAAACCAGTTCTATTAGGTCCTATCACTTACCTTTTGATCGGTAAAGAAAAAGAAGCTGGCTTCGACCGCATCGATTTATTGGATAAACTTGTTCCAGTATATGAGCAAATATTAGCTAAACTAGCTGAGGCCGGTGCGCAATATGTTCAGATTGACGAGCCTTTCTTAGCATTGGATTTAGATGCTAAAGTAAAAGCTTTATATCAACCTACTTTCGAAAAATTAGCAGCAGCAGCAAAAAATATCAAATTAATCGCGACGACTTACTTCGAAGCTTTAAAAGATAACGAAGATATCGCAGTTAACCTACCTATCCATGCTTTACATTTGGATTTGGTACGCGGTGAAAACCAATTGGATACGGTACTAGCTAAAGTTCCTGCTTCATTAACATTATCTTTGGGTATTGTTGAAGGCCGTAACATCTGGAAAAATGATTACGAAAAATCATTGGTTAAAATCAAACAAGCTGTTGATGCTTTAGGAAAAGACCGTGTATGGGTAGCTCCTTCTTCATCATTGTTGCACGTTCCTTTTGACTTAGACAATGAACACAATGAGCAATCGCTACCAGCTGAAGTAAAAAACTGGTTAGCATTTGCTAAACAAAAATTAGCTGAGGTAAAAGACTTAGCCGTATTAGCAGAAGGTGAAGTTGATGCTGAAACAGCAAAACGCTTCGAAGCGAACAAAGCTGCAGCTGAAAGCCGTCGTACTTCTCCACTGATCCACAAACCAGAGGTTAAAACACGTACAAGCAATATCACTGATGACGATGCGAAACGTACTTCAGCATTTGCTGACCGTAAAGCAGCGCAACAAGCGAAGTTCAACTTGCCGGCATTCCCTACCACAACTATTGGTTCATTCCCACAAACGAAAGATGTTCGTAAATGGAGAGCAGACCTGAAAAAAGGTGCTATCACGCAGGCAGAGTACGATAAAGCAATCGCAGAAGAAACTGAAAACACAATCCGTCTTCAAGAGCAATTGGATATCGACGTATTAGTACACGGCGAATTCGAACGTAACGACATGGTTGAATACTTCGGTGAACAATTGGCTGGTTACGCTTTCACACAAAACGGCTGGGTACAATCTTACGGTTCGCGTTGTGTAAAACCTCCGATTATCTATGGTGATGTATACCGTCCTGAAGATATGACTGTCCGTTGGTCTTCATACGCTCAATCATTGACTAACCGTCCGGTTAAAGGTATGTTGACTGGTCCGGTTACTATCTTACAATGGTCTTTCGTACGTAATGATCAACCGCGTTCAACAACGACTTACCAAATTGCATTGGCGATCTTGGATGAAGTACAGGCGTTGGAAAAAGCAGGTATCAAAATCATACAAATCGATGAACCAGCAATCCGCGAAGGATTACCGCTACGTAAAGCTGATCAAAAAGATTACTTGAACTGGGCAGTACGTGCTTTCCGTGTTTCTTCATCAAATGTAGAAGACGATACACAGATTCACACACACATGTGTTACTCTGAGTTCAATAATGTAATCGAAGATATCGCTGCAATGGATGCTGACGTCATCACGATTGAGACTTCACGCTCTCAAATGAAATTGTTGAATGCTTTCGCTGGTGATTTCAAATATCCAAACGATATTGGTCCAGGTGTTTATGACATTCACTCACCACGTGTTCCAAGCAAAGATGAGATGGTAGATCTATTGCGTAAAGCAAAAGCAGTAGTTCCAGCAGAACAACTTTGGGTTAATCCTGACTGTGGTTTAAAAACTCGTGCTTGGCCAGAAACCAAAGCGGCTTTAGAGTCGATGGTTGAGGCTGCGAAAATCTTAAGAGCAGAATAATTCTTAAACTATATTGATAAAGCCCTAGATGAAATTTCATCTAGGGCTTCTTTATTGGACCTTGGTTCGAAACAAAAACCGTCATTCGGATAATGTGAGACTATTTTCGAGTGCTCTTGCTTTCTTTCTTGTTTTCCTTTTCTTTCCCGTTCTTAATTTCCTGTTTCCCCTTAATCCGATCTTCAATCGACTTCAGGCTTGACGAAAAATCAAGATCAACATTTTCAAGTTTTGCCATCTTTAACGCCTTCAATGCCTTTTTGTATTTTCTCAATTTTTCAAATAGAAGTGCTTTCTTGATCCATATCCCTGTCAAGGGCATCGCCGGAAGCGTCAAAGCAAATTTAATCGTCTTTTTTGCAGCTTCATAATCCCCCATATCAATCAATGTCTGAATGAAATAAGGATATACTTCCAATGCCTGCACATTATGCACCAAAGCTTCCTGGAAATATCTTTTTGCCTGCTCATAGTCCAATAGCTGTTCGGCATGAACTCTTCCCATCAAACACAGCGCCATTGTATTGGACTCATCATAAGACAACGCATAGGATAAGGATTCCATGGTCTCCTCCAAATACATAGGATAGTTATCCAGTGCCTGAAGGACATATTTATTTACTGAATTCATAAAATTTTCTAAAACATAACATTCATATCCAGCTTTCACAATCAACTTGAAAGTAACTGGATTTCTAAAACTCCATCATAAGCTAAGCATATTGGAACAGTGGGCCACCATTTAGAGAGCCAATTTTTAGCCAATATCAACGTAGGTTACTTAACGTATTAAGAAAGAAGCTTAGGAAAGGGCCGTATTCCGAAGAATATTCCCGAGAATCTTCTCTGTGGACGAAGCGGGATTTTCTAATATTGCAAACATATTCTTCCGTTTTTATTAATTACTCTGTTAAATTGCAAAGATTCAAAATATTTACCAAATCCCCAAAAACTTTTGATTATTAATCCGTTATATCTTACAGCACGATATTGGCATATTATTGTCGCATCAATTTCGCTGAAATTCAACGACTATTTCCCCATCTTTGGACTATGGAAAGTCAATCAGCTAATCAATTAATCAAACTATCAAGAAAACGTAAGGGACTAACGCAGCAGGAACTTGCCGATCAGGCGGGTGTATCGCTAAGAACAGTGCAACGCATCGAAAAAGGCACTGAAGAAATCAGTGGATTTAGTCTCAAACAGATCAGTCAAATCTTGGAAATACCTTTAGAACAACTCATTATGCCAAATGTAAATCAAATCAGTATCGACAACAATCAAACAGGAAGTATTAAAGCGCTATATTTAGCATCGCTCACCTTTCTGGTCAATCCATTATTAGGATTATTGGTCCCAGCGATTATGGGCTATACGAAGCAAAACAAAGACGCCTTATACAGTAAGCACCTAAAAAAAATAATTGTAATACATGCTGTTGGACTATTTTTTCTCGGAAGTTTCATAGGCTATATCATTATTGCAGATTTTTTTAAGATTTCGCTACCGTCTTTTTTAAGCGATATCTTTAATAGCGCCTACTTTTTACTCATCCCAGTATGCTATTACATATTGATTCTAACCTTCACTATTTTTAATTATATCGCAATAAGGAAGGCCAAACTCAGTTCTGCAAACTAGACCAATACTAATGAATCTGTTGCGATTAAAATCACAGTGGTTTCTTTTGAACGATCAATACCCAATCATTCTCCAGCAACAGATAGCCTGTTTCATAAATAAAGTTATAGGTCTGTCCCTTGTTATTGGAAAAAGTATGTGTATGAAACTTAAAATCAAATCCCAACCGCTTTAACTTTTCCCGTTGTATCTTGATCATACCCTCCCCACTCAACGCTTCCAATAAAATACGACGGTTTTTTCGTAGAATATTATTCACATTGCGCACCATATTGGTCTGGTCGCTATTTAATTTATTGTTATAGGCGTTCCGGCAAGCATCATCACAAAATCGCTTGTCAGAACGGCCATATACACCCTTGCCACATTCAAGGCAGACTTTCTCGACAGAACTCATAACGGAAGATTAAACGACAACAAACGGTTACAATCGACTATAGTCGAATACAAATGGTAAATAGACGACTATATTCTTTTCCCCGCCCCATCTTTGCTTAAGATCATTTGGCATCGATAGCCAATGACCGTCAACTAAAATAAGAATTATTAAAAACATTTAAAAATTAGACGCATGAGCACATTACGCAACAAAGTACAATTGGTTGGTCATTTAGGAAACGACCCATTAATCAAAACAACTTCCACCGGCACAAATTATTCCGTATTACGTCTCGCCACCAATGATCTTTTCAAGAACAAAGCCGGCGAGTGGGTTGAAGAAGTTCAATGGCATACACTCGTGGTTTGGGGTAAGCAAAACAATACCATTGAAAAGAAATGCCAACGTGGGACCAAACTCATGGTTGAAGGCAAACTCACCTATCGTAATTATGAGAATGCAGATGGGGTAAAACAATATGTCACAGAAATTAAAGTAGATAATTTCATGGTTTTATCGGAGTCCAACGGTGCCAAAGAAGACAGCCCAACACTTCCGGATGAAACTGAAGATGACCTCCCCTTCTAGTATGATCGACAAGGTAGATTTTTCAAGCCTCTACCTCGTCGATTGTTCCCAACTTATTTTGTTAGGCTTGCTGTCAACGCTCTTCCTAGGTTCTCAGCATAAGCCTTCCATAATTTGGCATCTTCCGGTGTAAACTTAGAAACAGCTTCAGTTTCTTTGGTCGCCCATTCCTGACGCTTGGACGCAAGTTCCTTGAGCTTAACAACATCGCCACTCTTAGCAACAGCGATAAATTCCTTAATATATTTTGTGTAATCCTCCGCCAATTTTTGTGTCTCAACAGAACTAAATTTAGGTATTGGCACTTCGCCGCCTCTATTTTCCAACAGCGTTTTGGCCGTATCTTTTTTTATGTCAATAACAGCAGTCGTATCTTTTACTTCGACTTTTTTAGTCGTGGAATTATTACAGGAAATAACAAAAAATCCAGCAATTAATGCTAATAAGGTTACTTTCTTCATCTATTTAAATTTAGTTTTTTATCCATGGTAATTTAGCCGTTTATGCATGTTGTACTGAAACTAAATAAATCACACTACTTTTAGCGGATCGACAAGTTCATCATTATCTATCTTACTTATAACATTACCGATTTATAACATTATCATCCTTGAGATTTATTCTTACCAATAAAAACCACCTCCCTGTTGATGATACATTATCGTACTATCCAGGTGTTGACTCCTGATCTTGGATCGGATCCTGCACAAATTTCCATTTTTATTGTGAGATAACAGCCTAGAATAAGCTCTCATGAACCAAAGACGCGAATCAACAGCGCAAAAGTTTTAATTTATTATCGAACTAATTTAATTACAATGCCCGACTTCACAAAATTTTTTGTGGGCATTCACATCTGCAGACCTGATTTTGTAGTCTTCTTTTCTTGCAGGAAAGTCATCATCAGATCAATTCCAAAGCCGCTTTTAGCAGGGGTATTACAGGGGTTTACAGGGGGTTAACAGGGGTATAGCGGGGGTAAATCCCTGCAAACCCCTTGTTAACCCCCTGTAAGTAGAGTACAATGACACCGTTAACCTCGAATATGGTAACAATATATAAATACGCTCGATACCGGCAATACCAAATAAACAGCAGGGAAAAGTTCCACGCGATTAGATTCGCTCAAACTTGGCATACAATTTCCAGAAATATGCTTTCTCTCCCAAAGTGAAATCAACCTTCTTCCAGACATTTAAGGCTAAACTAATCTCCTTTTCCTGCAAACTGTATTTTCCAATAAAGAACTCTTCCTCGGAAAAATACAAACCAAAGGCCTTATCCAAAGTATGTAAGCTCTGAACATCAACTTCTTCAAAAAACAAAATGGATTGAGGGCTAGCCAAAAAATCGCTCGGTACCGGAATAGCGTCAGCATATTCGATTGCGATGAGACGGTTCCTACTTTGCAAAGGAAATTCTATTATTGGAAGCTCATCTAATTTCGAAAAATGAGTACTCGCTTCAAAAATAGCATCCCGTTCCAGAAGCGGGATTTGTAACAATCTTTTACGTCCAATAATAGAAACATTTGGCTCAAAATAATCATTGAAATTAAGAATTTCATTGACAGATAGATTTTTTTCAATAAGATGCTGCACAGGAATGCCAAAATAATTTGCAATTTTAAGAACAATCTCAATTTTTGGTTCCGCACGCATTTCTTCGTAAGACGAAATATTACCTCTAGTAAGATTAAAAATATCCCCAAATGCCTGTTGGCTCATTCCTTTCACTTTTCTTAATTTCTTAATATTGTTCCCTACGTTACTCATTTTAAAAAAAATTGAATTTTTATTGCAAAATATTTTTGCATTTTTATTACCTTTATGCAAAGAATATGTGCAATATATAAAAAACTTGATTATGTACTTCTCAAAAATTGAAAATTATATCGCCAACATCGGTTACACCATTACCCATAAGGATACAAAAGAAGGAATCTTTGTCATCGAAAATGAAGACGACGGAATTCGTAACCTCATTGTAGGCATTGCCCAACCCATCCTGATTTTTGAGCAATACCTTTTTACAATCAGCAATGACAGCATGGATATGTTCAAATCACTATTGATAAAAAATAGAGATATTATCCACGGCGGGTTTGCGTTAACGGAAGACGGTACCAAAGTTATATTTCGGTATACATTACAAATACATAATCTCGACCAGAACGAATTTGATGCAGCCATCAACTCGCTAAGTCTGTTGATGAGTGAATATTATAATCAGTTAATAAGTTTTTCAAAATTATAGAATAATGAATATTTTTAAGAGAATTTTCAGAATCGGTCAAGCAGAGATCCACGCAGTCGTGGACAAAATGGAAGACCCCATCAAAATGACGGAACAGGGTATCCGTGAGATGAAAGAGGACCTGGAACAATCGTTGGAAGCCTATGCTAAAGTGAAGGCCTTAGCCATACGTACCCAAAACAATTGTGAAAAGAAAAAAGAAGAAGCCAATGAATTTGAGAACAAAGCTATTCTATTACTCCAAAAGGCACAAAAGGGAGAGCTAACGGCAGAAAAGGCCGAAGGTCTGGCAAAGGAAGCGCTGTTGTTGAAAAAACAGTTATTAATCGAAGCCAGTGAATTGGAGAAACAAGCCGTGATTCATCAAAGTTCAGCCGATGAGCTACACAAAAATGTAGACATTCTCAAATTCAATATATCGAAATGGGAAGGTGAACTCTCCACATTAAAGGCACGTGTAAAGGTCTCTAACGCAGCTAAAATGGTCAATCGGCAGCTCGCTAATATCGATTCAAATAGTACGATTTCCATGTTAGAACGTATGAAAGAGAAAGTCGAGGAAGACGAGGCCCTAGCGAAGGCCTATGGCGAGATTGCACTAGGCAACAAAAGTAAAGTTGATGAGATTAACGAGACCATCGGCGGGTCTGAAGCCGTCAACGACGAATTAGAAGAACTAAAAAGAAAATTAAATAGTGATGAAAAGATTTGAGTATAAAACGCTAAAAATTGAACCTAAGGGTTTCTGGGGAACAAAATTGGATCCCGAAAAAATTGATGAAATCTTAAATGATCTTGGAAATCAAGGCTGGGAATTGGTAACCATGCAGGACCTTGAGGTTAATGGCAGTTCCTGGTCGTTCCATTACACATTCAAAAGGGAAAAAATTTAAACAATAACACGATGACAGAACTAATCAATATCTTATTTAATCCATTATCCAATGGAATTATGACAGTCTTAACGGGCATGTCTGTAGTGTATTGGTTATTTATGTTTCTGATGGGTGATGGAGTACATCTCTTTGATGCCGATGCAGATATAGACCTCCATCCCACACCTGATGTCACGGACGTTGATGGCTCACATGATATCGCAGCTGAGGGGGCCGACCATGCTCACCATCATCATACGGATACGGACGCTAATACAGAACCTGGTTTCTTTGCAAAAGCAATGGATTACATCAATGTTGGCAAAGTACCCATCATGCTTATTGTAACACTATTCAAATTTATAGGCTGGATAATTACCATTGTTTCTTCGCTCTTTATCGACGTTGCTTCATGGGGAATAAAGTCTGTATTAATCCTAATCCCCGTTTTCATTGTTACATTTATATTAATGCATTTTCTGACCAAACCCTTAGCTAAAATGTTTAAAACTATAGGTTACAATGGCGAAGAAAGCCACGATTTTCTTGGTCGCATGGGTAAAATGAGAGCCAGTATTGAAGGCAAGAAAATAGGTTCTGCTGAATTTATCATCCAACAGGATCCTATTCGCCTCAATGTTGTCAGCCACAATGGGGAGAAAATAGGCTACGGAGACGATGTCATTATTGTTGACGAATCCAAGGACAAGAAATATTATTATGTGACCAAAGAAATCACGATAGACAATATCTAATGAAAAAAGAAGAAAAGAATCGACACCTAAACAACTGTTCTAAAAGAACGGATCTTTATTCTTTTAAATCCTAATCGTAAACCCAACTATTAAAATCTAAATAAATACAAATCATATGCTATATCAACCTCTTTTATTTTTAAGTGGCTTAAACGGAATTATACTTTTAATTGTCGGATTGGCTGTCTTTTTAATTTTTGCATTCTTTGTTGTATTGAGTGCATTCTATAAGAAAATTCCACAAGGGAAAGCAATTGTCCGTACTGGTGTTGGTGGTACAAAGGTAGCATTCAACAAAGGAATGTATGTTGTACCTGTATTTCACAAGATGGAGATCATGGACATCTCAATCAAAAAAATTGAGATTGCCCGTATGCAAGGTGAAGGTTTGATCTGCAAGGACAATATTCGTGCAGATATCAAAGTTGCTTTCTTCGTTCGCGTCAATAAAAGTGTGGATGATGTGATCAATGTTGCCCAAAATTTAGGTTGTGATCGTGCAAGTGAGCCGGAAACTTTAAAAAGCATTTTTGAATCTAAATTCTCCGAGGCCCTAAAAACAGTCGGTAAGAAATTTGATTTCATCGAATTGTATGAAGCCCGTCGGGAATTTCGTGACGAAATTTTGGATATCATCGGAACTGACCTAAACGGTTATATTCTAGATGACTGTGCAATCGACTATCTTGAGCAGACCGATATTGAGCATCTCAATCCAAACAATATCTTAGACAGTGAGGGCATTAAAAAAATAACGGAGCTAACGGCGAAGCAAAATATCAATGCCAATTTTATCCGTCGTGATGAGGAGAAATTAATCAAAAAACAAAACGTGGAAGCACGGGAAGCTATTCTAGAACTAGACCGTCAGCTTGCCGAAAAAGAGGAAAAGCAAAAACGGGAAATTGATAACATCAAAGCACGTGAAGAAGCAGAAATAGCAAAGGTACGTGAAGAAGAGCGCTTAAAATATGAAAGTGTCCGTATTTCTACCGAAGAGCAACTGGCAGTACAGGAAGAAAATAAGCTGCGCCAGATCATCATTGCTGAGAAAAACAAGCAGCGCACGGATGCTGTAGAAGCAGAGCGCGTAGAGAAAGACCGTGCTTTGGAACAAACTGAACGTGAGCGCATTGTTACCTTGGCTCAGATCGACAAAGAACGCTCTATCGAGACGGAGAAGAAAAGTATCCAAGGGGTTATCAAGGAACGCGTACAATTGGAGAAAGGGGTTATTGAAGAGCAACAAGGCGTCCGAGACATCGAAGTATTCCGTGAAGTAGAACGAAAGAAACAAGCGGGTGTTATTGCGGCATCGCAAGAAGCAGAAGAAAAATTAATATCCACTGTTAAGGCGGCCGAAGCTGCAAAAATTGCTGCAGAGCAGGAAGCGGAGAAAAAAGTAATCGATGCAGAGGCCGCTCGTAAAATTGCCGAAAAACGTGCTCAGGAATTATTGATCGATGCTGAAGCGAAAAAAGAAGCATCGCTGAAGGAAGCCGAAAGTCGTAAGATTATTGCTGAAGCACAAGCCAAAGAAGAAGCCGCGCTTGGCTTATCCGAAGCTGAAGTAATGGTTGCAAAAGCCGAAGCCGAAGAAAAACAAGGTACCGTTGAAGCTAATGTGATCGAGAAGAAAGCTGAAGCAATGCGTAAAGAGGGCTTAGCACAAGCGGAAGTTGTTCGTGAGAAAGCACTTGCTGAAGCAAAAGGTATCGAAGAGAAAGCTGAGGCGATGAAGAAATTGGATGGTGTGGGCAGAGATCACGAAGAATTCAAATTGCAATTGCAAAAAGAACGTGATATTGAACTCGCACACATCAATATCCAAAAAGACATTGCTCAAGCACAAGCTGGCGTATTGTCGGAAGCACTTAAAACGGCAAAAATAGATATCGTTGGTGGCGAAACCATGTTCTTTGAGAATATCGTCCGTCAAGTTTCCAATTCCAAAGGTTTTGATCACTTGATTGACAACTCTAAACATGCCACAGCTATTAAGAATTCACTGATAGGTCCAGATGGACAAGGAGACCTTGCAGAGAAGGTGCGTGGATTAGCCGATAAATATGGAATTTCCACAAACGATATAAAGAACCTCACAGTTTCAGCAGCATTGATTAAACTTCAACAAGCGGCGACTGACGCTGAAAATGGCGAAGACAAAAGCTTTATCAATTCTTTGTTCGGATTGGCGAAAAACTTGGGCATATCCAATAAAAAGCTGTCGTAATTAATACCCATTATTACCTGCAGATAATGTTCATAATCACTGCAGGTAATAAATAATGATTCTACCACATATACAAAGTCGATAAAGCTCAGTTTTATGCCAGAAGAAAACGTAATAAATCAGAACGACTCCCTTGATCAAGGTGCATACGAGATTATTCGGAAGCGACTTCTTACACAAAAAGAAGAGCTTTCTATCAAACTCCAGCAACTAAATAATGCCCGCAAGGAAGTCTTTAATGCGACAAGTTTTATACTCAAGGCCAACCAAAGGATCACCACAGAAAATAACTGTGTTGCTCGCGGTATTTTAGCCCTGGATAATCTATGTATATTCGGTTATAACGTCCATTTTGGGTTACGTACCGAAATTAAACTCGAAGATGTTTTCAGTGTATATACGTTCGAAAACAATCAATTTATCCCACAATCGCTCGATCTGATCAATGATCCTAATTTCATTGGCGATTATCAAAATTTATATAAATACTATCGCGACTCGATCTTTTCCAAGTTTCGACGCACGGAAAACTATCTTTATATGATCTTTCAGACCAGCAAAAATCCTGCTGACTTGAAGGCATTCAAGTGGTTGATTAAAGACGGAACGCTCCAATATCAGGACGACCGCAGCATTCATGAGGTTAAATTGCCTAATCAGTTTGAGTTTGACTGGACGAAAACAACCTTAGAAGACCGTCGCCTCGGAAAACACCCGCACATTTCCATTAAGGACAAGATCTTTATAGAAGCGATCAATGGCGATATTACTTTTAAAATTGAAAACAATACCGATACGGGAAAAGGAATCTTCTCCGAAAAAGTTTCAAACGCCGACCAACAACTGGATGATGCGGATTACTACTATGCAGACCTTGGCAATTTGATTGCCGTTCGTATTAAACCGTATCAAGAAGATTTCCGTGCATTTGTCTTTAACCAACGGACAAAGGAAGTAGTAAACCTTAAATCGCTGAATGAATCGGCGATTCTACTACCCGATAATCAAGGAATCATTTTTTCTAACGGATACTACCTGCAGAATGGCACCCATAAAATCTTTGACGTCCAGTTTGACCAGGTTAGTTTCCTTAGGCGCATAGCATCACCAAACGGCGAAGACTTTCTCTATATCTTTTGTCAGGAGGAAACGAATACCTACATCTTACTGTCTTATAACATCATTCAGCAGCATGTCGAAACTCCGATCATCTGCAATGGCTTCACCCTTTTCAAAGACGGTAGTTTAATTTACTTCCGCACAGAGGCTGAAGCAACACGACATCATCAGGTTCAGATCTGGGAAACCCCTTACATGGCGGTACTCAAAGAAAATGAGCTAAAAAAAGAAGATCCGCTTTATAAGGTCGGTAATAAACAGATCGTACAAGCCATGGCCGAAGCACAAGAAGTCATACAGCTCATCAACAAAGAAGACAGTTATGAAGGTCTTTACGAGGATATACTCAAAAAATCGACTGTCCTACTTGACTCCTATTTTTGGATAAAGGATGAAGCCTTGTCAAATCTTGGGCAGCCACTGGCACAGATCAAGGAGGTCGCCAATACAGCAATTGACGAATTTGTTAAGGTCCAAGCCCAACGTAAATACGCCACAGAGCTCAATAGCAGTGCCGAGAAGAAAATGGAGGAGCTTACCTTTTCCATCAATAGTACAGTAGTCGAGAAGCTTGATCAACTTGTTCATCAACTGGCAGATTCACGTCGTTTACAAGGCGAAATCATTGACCTCAAAAATGTCAAATATATTGATGTAGTCCGCATCGATGCTTTACTCGATAAACTACAGTCAATCACCACCGAACTCGCCGAAAAGACAATTGCCTTCTTGCTTCGCGACGAGGCTTTACACCCCTATGAGCAGAAAGTGGAGCAACAGAAAAACAATGTTGCTGCAATTATCAAAGTCTATGACGCCAAGGCGATCGAGGAAGCCAATTCGGCTATATCGAGCGAGCTGGAGCTGTTGATCGATATTCTAAACAGTTTAAAAATCGACGACTCCACTCAAACCACCAAAATCATCGAAAAGATAGCTGTTATTTTCTCTTCCTTGAATGAAGTCCGGTCGCAGCTTACACGCAAACTCAATTCATTAAAAAGTACGGAAGCCATTGCAGAATTTTCTGCCCAACTTACGTTACTGGAGCAGTCTGTCACCAACTACCTTGAACTCTCTACGACAACAGAAAAAGTAGACGAGTATTATACCAAGGTCATTGTTCAACTGGAAGAACTTGAGAGTAAGTTCTCAGAATTTGAGGACTTCGCCCTGAAGATAGCAGATAAGCGCGATGAAATCATCAAAGCATTTAATTCCCGCAGAGAGCAAATCGTTGAACAGATCAACAAACGAAGCTCTTCACTCGAACAAATTGGCCTTCGTGTATTAAAGAATATCGAAAACAAGTCAAAGACATTTGCAACGCGTGAGGAAATCCTGAGTTTCTTTGCTTCAGATTTGATGATTGACAAAATCAGACAACTTGTTCAAGAACTGAAAACGCTCAGTGATGTTTCAAAAGCTGAAAATCTTGAAAACCTACTCAAAAAATCTCAAGAGGATGCATTACGCGTTTTACGTGACAAGAATGATCTTTTTGTAGATGGAGAGAACATTATTGCTCTTGGTAAGCATAAATTTGCCGTCAATAGTCAGTCACTCAGTTTAACGCTCGTACGCAAAAATGACGAAATATACTTCCATCTTACCGGAACGAGTTTCTATCAAAAAGTCAAAGGTTCCGAAATAGAAAACTTTAGAGATATTTGGGATCAGGAACTGATTTCCGAAAACAAAGATGTATACCGAGCTGAATATCTCGCTTATAAAACATTCCTTGCTTCTAAAGGACAGCACGATTTTGATGCCAACCTGTTTATCAATCAGACTGTCGAGCAAAGTTATTCGGAAGGTTATGTCAAAGGAGTGCATAATTTTGATGCCCTGGTAATCTATGATACCATCAAACAGCTAGACAGCAAGCTTGATCTTTTACGTTACGATGCTCATTTGCGTGCTATGGCGCAGTTGTTTTGGCATTCACTGGCCCAAGACCAACAGGAAAAACAGAAAGCGTTGATCCAGTCTACACACTCCGTATTAAAAGCATTTCCAAATTCCACACGCTACCAATCTGTCGTTGACGAACTCACAAAATTATTCAACAATTGGGACACTCATTTGGATCGCTCGACAATTAATGGAGAGGAGATCGCGAGCTATCTTTTCCAGACTTTCACAAGCTACAGCAAGTTTGTCGTCAGTGAACAATCGGATGAACTGAAAAAGGCTTTCATCAGGCTATTGGAAAACAAAAAGAGTTTCAAACTCTTTGAAGCAGATATTCAGCATACACAATTTAGTCTCGTAGACCGTTTCTATTTGACTTTAAATTGGCTAAATTCTTTTATCGACGAGAACAGTGATTACCAGGCTTTCCACAAGTACATTGAGGAAACTGCAGTCACACTCCTTTATCCAAAAGATGAATACCAATTGATCATCGCCAAAGACAATGCGCTCATCCAGGGATTAAAGGGAAATCATCCGATCTTGAACAATGGAGAAGAACAGATTCAATACCATCAATTTCTGAGTAGGTTGAAGACATTTGCCGAATTGAATGCCCCTCGTTTTCAAGAATTCGCTTCCTTGAAGGAGCAGCTTGGAAAAACATATGCCAAGGAGCTGAAAATCGGAGAATTTGAACCAAAAGTCTTAACATCTTTTGTCCGAAATAAGTTGATCAACGAGGTTTACTTTCCATTGATCGGAAATAACCTGGCTAAACAACTTGGGGCAGCTGGCGACAATAAACGTACCGCCAGAATGGGTATGCTTCTCCTCATTTCTCCGCCAGGTTACGGAAAGACAACATTGATGGAATACCTCGCGAAAACCATGGGATTACATTTTGTGAAAATCAACGGACCTACAATTGGACATTCAATTACTTCAATTGATCCTGTGGAGGCGAAAACTTCCGGGGAACGTGAGGAACTTAAGAAGATTAATCTTGCCTTTGAAATGGCCGACAATGTGATGCTCTACCTCGATGATATCCAACATTTGAATCCGGAGTTCCTACAGAAATTTATTTCATTGGCTGACGGGCAACGTAAGATCGACGGTATTTTTGAAGGCGAGAGTAAAACATATGATTTGCGTGGGAAAAGATTCTGCATCGTAATGGCTGGAAACCCCTATACAGAAAGCGGGTCCAAATTTCAGATTCCAGATATGCTTGCCAACCGTGCCGATGTCTACAATCTAGGGGATGTGATCGGTGATACCGAAGCACTATTCAATCTAAGCTTGATCGAAAATGCGGCAATTGAAAACAGCTACCTTGAAAAAATAGCAAGCAAATCCTTCAACGACTTTTATGCTTTAGTGAACTACGCGCAATCGGTGGTAGACCAACTTCCCGATTTAGAAGGCAATTACCTGAAGCAAGATATCGATGATTTTATAACGGTATTAAAACATGTGTTAAAGATCAGAAATGTTGTCATCAAGGTCAATCAAAATTATATTCAAAGTGCGGCCATGCAGGACAATTACCGAACAGAACCGCCGTTCAAAATGCAAGGATCTTACCGGAATATGAGCAAGCTCATTGCGCAGATCTTGCCCATGATGAACGATCAGGAAATCGATCAAGTTATCCTCGCACATTATGAAAGCGAGTCACAAACCCTTACTGCCGATACAGAAAGTAATCTTCTAAAATTGAAAGAACTCGCCGGATTGATAAACAATGTGGAACAAGAGCGCTGGGAACACATCAAACAAATCTTCCGCAAGAACAATAAACATGGTGGTTTGGCCAAAGATGATAAGGTGTTTGCACAAATGCAGGACTTCAATGAAAACCTAGAGGGTATCATACAGGCCATTCGTGCTTATAAGAATTAGCATTTTTCATGATTTTTCCAGCTGACGACAAAAGATGAGTCAGCTGGAAAAAACTATCCTAAATAGACGCACAACAGTGCTTTTCTGGAAATAGCGATTGAGGACTACTTATTTACCAGGCCCGAAGAGACTGTAAATATGCCAAAGTCGTCGATTAGCATACGTTCCTTAACGACTCCATTGTAGGCCATCAGACGGTCTAATTCTTTCTGCGAACGACGGCGCATCACCCAGTCTTTTTTCTGATGACTGTTTAACACGTAAGCAATCATCTTTAACTGTGGATGCCATGGCTGTCCAGTATAAACCAAATGACTGCTTTCTTCACAAATCGAAGTTGCACCTTTTACAGCCCTACTTGCCATTTCATTGTCACCAAAAAGTTCAAAAATACCTGAGATAATAACAATGTTAGGCTCAAATTCCAGTTTGGAATAGGTAGCTGGATCAAAACAATCGTAGTTGGTAAATCGTATTCCCTGCAATCCGTTTCTACGGATAATCTTCTCTCCTACCGCAATATTTGACAACAGGAATTCATTAATCACGATTTCGGCTTCGGGATATTTTTCTTTAATATCAAATAAGTAATTTCCGGTCCCACCCGCAATGTCCAATATTTTAACGGTTTTTCCAGCAGCTTTAACTTTTGTTATATGCTCTTCCAGCAACTGTAACAAGTGTTGTTTTCGAATGCGAATTCCTTTCCAGCCGATGGCCTCCAGATAACCACGGTCGAGGATACGCCCAAAGCGATTTTTACCCTGCGATTCATTGCGATAGACGTAGTCCAGCGATATCCCAGAATCAAATCCAAACTGCAGGCCTAAATTCATTCCTTTACTTAAGGAACCTATTTTACCCAATGCCCATTTTTGGACCGCATAATTCAATTTTTCACCCGCCGGAAGTAACTTATGGTATAATTGTTCATACTCTTTCACCGAAAACTCATCGGGTTCAAGCGTCAACTCAGGACTTTGTCGGGCATAGGCCTTGTCGATAAAGTTTCGCAGATACTGGTAAACTTTCTGCCGGTTTGTTTCAAATAGAATCCCATGGTAGAAATTACGTAATGTAATAAAGGTCTTCAACTTTGAAGCAATTGTCACAAAGAATTTTTTCTGTACCGAATTTTTGACCACATAATCTTTTTCAGCAGAAAGGACAATCACAGGAATATCAATCGCCGCAGCGTCTTCAACGATACGCTCGCCAGCTTTTAATAGATCAACCAACAAAGCGCCATTGATAGATTTGGATATCAAAGGATCGGCATCGTAAGCCTTCTGCTGATCGATATCGTGAGTCAACACTTTAGATTTGACATAACTCTGGATAATCAGATCTTTTTTTAGCTTTGTTCCCAAAGCAATCATCTGATTTGCCAAGGGCACATATAATTTAATTTCAAATGCAGGTGCCAACAATGCAATACCAGCGACTTTAGGAGCAAAATCATGTACCCAGGCACTGACAACAACTCCTGCAATACTATTGGCGATAACGAAAATGTCTTTCGAATCAACCAAATATTCTCGGCCTATATAATGAACGAAACTATCTAGATCCCGTACATAATCCATAAAGATCGGTGAAACTGGTTCTTTCGTATAACCATGTCCGCGCAAATCAAATGCAAAGATTGAATGATCGGCAAACTGTGGATCCGTAGCCATCTCCTGCAGACGTTCCGAATGCTCATGCCCACGGTGCAGTACGATCAATGCCCGCTGTCCGGCCTGATAATTCCAAACGCGATATAATAACTCCCCTTGATCAAAACTCTTGAAGTAACCTGATTTCATGTATAATTTTATTGACTAATATCAAATAGTATAGTTAACAACAAAGATCATGCAAATGACTGTCTAGCTATTTCTCTCGACCAGCACCTCCATCAACTTAAGTGTATGTCTATGCAATACAAGATGCTTATTATGAGATTTAACCAAATCTATAGCATCCATTAAATCTAAAGATAATATTTTTTGTGACAATAGAACAGCAAAAATCATACTCCTGTTGTAGCCCATTGTACAATGTATAATCATATTTTCACCTCGCTTCAATTGCTGATAACTGATGACAAGCGCAGCCAATATCCTTTCGGCATCAGCCAGCGTAATTGCCGCTATATCCAACAATGGAAATGAATGATAGTTTTCCTGCACATGTAGGATCGCTATTTCTTCCAATTCTGCAGCCAGGTCAAAAACAACCAGATGCTTATTCAGACCAAGCACATGGAGATCTCCTGCTGTCGTCCTCGGACCTACATAACAACGCGGTAAAATCTCAAGCAATGGCGGATTATTACGACGTCTTACGAATCGCCACAACAACCAATAAATCCATTGGTATGGGCTATAAAACAATTTCTTAAAGCCGGGTATCCAACCTTTTTCATTTTTCAGAAACGTTGGATTATTGATAACATAATTTCTTCCTACCGCAATACAGACTAAGGATGGCCAACACAAAAGATATAATCCAAATGCATGTGTCCCGCCCCATAATGCCAGTAACAGTAAACACCAGCCGATAGCGTAGTAAACGTTGCCAATTCCATGGTTTCTACGACAAACCTCGGCCTCCAAGTCTAATTTCCCCTTTTCGTCTAATTTCATCTTTTCGGTACCGGCCAAAAAGGGCAAATCCCCCACCTTTAGCCTCGATAAAGCGCTGTCATGAAGCAATTCCGATGGAGATGGGAATAGGACAAACCCAACATGAGCCAGAATCAACGCGGTCAACACATCCATCAGATGGTGCTGATAAACGGTGAGTGTAGCAATCCCCATGAATAGCAGCCAAATCCCCACTACCCAGCGTGTCCAGCCTTTTAGCGGCCTACCGAGCACAGACCAAAACAGACATGCATACGCCACATGCAGCGAAGGTGCTTGATTAAATGGAGAGTCATGCTTATTTAAAAAGGTGAAGAAGAATTTAAAAACAGGATGCTCAACGCTAGGCCTATCAAAAGAAAATCGCAAGGGAAAAATAAAAAAACAACAAATAGAGACGATTGTAATGAAACTGAAACGCTTCGTATAGACCCAAAGCTCTTCTCGACTTCGACAACAGAAAGGAACCAAAGCGAAGAACAAACCGCTACTCATGTAGGGGATAATCATCCAAGAAACGAACGGCATAAAGTGTTCAAAAGGAAACACAAACGAAGATACAGTAGCCTGATTTGCAGCATGGACCGCAGCAGCAGAATAAGTCAACTGGAAAAATAGCGCACAATAAAGGAAAACAGCAAATTGCAGCTCCCTATTTTTCAGTCGTTTTTCATCCATTTGGCCTTCCTTGACATAATTTTATTCAACACAATATTTGGAAGTAGTCCCAGAGATGCCATCAACCACTTCATACGCTTCGGAAAAACGACTTGCTTCTTCTTCTGTTCGATAGCTGTCATTATACGCTGTGCTGCATCGTCTACAGGGATTAAGAATGGCTTTTTAGACAAATCTTGCTTATTGAGCGCTCTCAGTTTAGCCGTATCAACATAGCCCGGAGCAATAACAGTAACCGCAATTCCATACGGATGGAGTGCCCTACGATACGCGTCAGCCACTTGGATTGCAGCACGCTTTGTCTTACTATATAGGCTTGAATTGGGAAAATGAAGCGTTCCCGAAACTGATGCAACGATTGCAATTTGTCCTTCCGACTGACTTTGCATAGCCGTTCTTGCCGCTTCAAAACAATTTAAAGTGCCCATCATATTGACCTGGAGCATAGCCACCGCCTCCTGATAGCTTATTTGTTGAGCAACGTCATCCGCGTAACTCCCTGTACAATTGACAAAGAGATCTAAAGGCATATGTGCACAAAATGAACTGACCGCATTTTGCAGGCTGCTCAATTGACATACATCGACTTCAAAACTTCTGATGCTATGTCCCCAGGAATATGCCGACATTTTCGTCAAATCACGCCCACATACCGCTACCTCTGCTCCTTGCTCAAGATAACGCTTGGCCAAAGCAAGGCCTATTCCACTTGTACCACCGGCAATAAATACTTTCATTTCAATGAATTTAATGTCACCTCATAGCCATAGTTCCATTGCGCTTCCATCGCTTCAGCAAATTCTTGTTGATCAATGGGGAAAGACAGCGTAACTTCAAATTTAGACCAATCAATTCCTTTTTTACAGTATTTCCCAGCTAATTGTTCCGCGGCATCCTGTGTGTCAATCCAATGTGCATACGGAAACTGCTGTTCCAAATCTGTTAATCGTTTATTTCCGCTAAAGCCTAATACTGCCCGAACCAACGCTTCTTCTTGCGGTTTATAAGGTTGTTTTCGCTCACATATGATGTTTTGAGCAAGCGCCTTTGCTAGCTCCATTGGTACAAGATCAATTGCTCCACCCGTATAATAGGTTTTATTGGAGCATACAGGTTCAATATAAAACATATCGGACATCGAAATACGGGCCGCCTGTAGCATAGAAAATTCAGCGCTCAAATGAACTGCTTTAGCCACTGCACTATACTCGTAATTATCATCCGAAATTCTTATTGCCTCAACGGGCACGTTTGCCAATACATCCTGAGTTCCCATCAATATCTTTTGATAGAGTTTCCGGTCCCCACGCCGCTGCCCAACTTCAGACGGACTGAACAGCACTTTAGCGCCGACCACAAGTGCTGGAGTTTCTGCTGAGAATGGTCTATCCAATGTAGGCAATAGTGAGGAAAGATCCTGTTCCATATGGACAAGATAGCGATTAAAAACATCCTCAATAAAGGGCGCCCGTTTTCTGTTAAACTGTTTTTTCAAAACATACACGCCCAGCCTCCCCAAACGACGCTGTTCTGTAAGCCGATGATGCAGGAAAAACTGATAAAACTCGTCTGATTGCAGATAGGACTTGCGAGCTTCATGTGTATCAAAGGCTTGTATAACAGCCACTGCCATTGAACCACCACAGCTTGCGATAAGGAGATCTGGTTTTAAGCCCAGCTCATCTAACGCAGCATACATACCAAGATATAGACTGAACCGAGTTCCGCCCCCCGAAAATAAAACAGCACGTTGATAAGCCATCAGATTGAAATTTTAGTTAGCCTTCTCACTACCACATTCATCAAATTCTATTAATTCCCCAACAACAGGATAATCAAAACATAAAACAGGGGCGCATTGAAGATCAGACTATCGATACGATCCAATAATCCACCATGCCCAGGAATTAATGTCCCAGTATCTTTCACTCCTGTCTTTCTTTTCAGATAGGAAAAAAGGACATCTCCCCAGAATCCCAAAATACCGAAAAACAAACCGAACAACGAAAAGTATAGAAAATTCTGAAATGGCAGTAAGAAATAGCCCAATAAATTACTCAGTATAATTGTTAAGCTGATACCGCCCACACATCCCGCAATTGTCTTATTTGGACTAATACGCGGAACGATTTTACGTTTGCCAAAAAACTTACCCATCAGGTATTGAAAGACATCATTCAGTTCCGTTAGCACAACAATATATCCGATTAATTTTAGTCCTAGGAACGCTTTGCCATCCATTTTAATGGATCGGATAAAAGCTAAATGACTAAATGCAAGCAAACAAGCTACCGCGCCCAAAAACAGCCCGAATACAGCTCTCTTCTTAACCTTTAAACCATACTTGAAAAACAAGGCAGTCCCCAAACACAAGAAGCTAGCCAACAATAGATATGCTCGATAGAAACAAAAGTATAGGAGCAACGCTTGCAACAATGCCATGCAAAGAAACACCAATGGTTGCGTCTTACATTCAGGGATAAACATACGAGCAAACTCGCGCATCCCCTGAAAGGTTATCCAGGCCACAAACAAGGGTGATAATGTTGCAGGAACGAAGGCAACCGCCAGTACCAAGACAATATATCCCCAGCTTCTAACACGAACAGGAACATCTGCGAATTTGCCGTTGGCATCAGCCATGCGCCAAAGCCTTTCTCAATCGAGTTACCGAACTCAAAAGTAAGAGTAAGCACAAAACACCAAAAATATAACCTGAAACAGTAACCATGGAAATATGCAATAATGCTAAAATTCCATATACCCCCAACAGCAAAGCACGATCACTTTTACCCATCGGCCCATCGTAACGACGATCATTGGCAATCACCTTCCCGATCAATCCACAAAACTCATTCACAACACTTAATACGATAAAAGCGACGATCAGATATATGCTTTCCGGATGAAACTTCAGCAAAGGAAAAAATAGCACGACATCCGAAACAATATCTCCAACTTCGTTCAAGACTTCTCCCGTCTTGCTAGTCTGATTAAAAAGTCGTGCCAACATGCCATCTAAGGCATTCAAGGCCATTCGTAATAACAATCCGATTGGCAGGGCCAAAAAGAAAATCGGGAAACGATCAGCATACCAAAACAGTGAAGCAATGATCAAAGACAATACAATAGATCCGATCGTGATCTGGTTTGCCGTTACCTTTTTTCTATGTAAAAAGTTCAAGATCGGCATCAGCAACTGCTGAAATTTTGGTTTTAATTTATAAACAGAAATCATCTCGCGCTAGCTGTAATTTATTTTTTCATTTTTTTTTAAAAAAAATTTGCATAGTGTAATATATACACTATATTTGTGTCATCATAATTTAGGTTTATAATTGGTTATTTAAGGTTTTCATTCTCCCCGTTTGGAAACCTTTTTTTTGCCCTAAATTACCGACTACCATCTTCCACCGGCACCACCCCCACCAGAAGATCCGCCACCAAAGCTTCCACCGCCACCACTGCTACTAGATCCTCCGCCGGAGCTACTCGATGTTGAGCGCACTTTAACTGGAATCGAGTGTTCACCATGAGATACCCGATGTCCACAATTCTTACATAAGTCAAAGCGTTCCTCCAATCCCTGCGAACTATAAGTTGCTGCACGTATCGTCTTGGTACGCCCTGTCTCAAAAGTTCGATAATGACATGCAGGACATTCACTGAACCCAACATTCTCATCCCAGGGAACCAGCTTTGTTTCATTGGTCGCCTGATCTACCCAGATTTCATACGAACGGCTACCGATTTTTTCCTCCAAAAGCTGCCCCTTATCCAGGTACGCACTTTCACGGGTAGATACATCATCCTTATTCATGCGCAACCAGCGACCAGATTGATCTGGCGGCATCAATCGAAGTTGATTCTTCCGAATGCGCTTGTTTAATCCAATGAGATCAAATAGTGCCAATGGACTCAGTAATAGCGGAACCAAACCCCAGACACGAAATTTACGTAGGGCCTTTTGAATATTTTCCTCATCCTGATAGGAATTAACAATTTGCGTGCGGCTTGCATTGTATTTCATGGCCAGGGTAATACTACCAAAAACAACTATAAAATAAGGTAGATTTTTCCACTGATAGACCTCCTCAAAATTATTGAGGGCAAATGCACAGATAAACACCGAGATAAACATTAATATCCCCATACAGCCACATCCACTGACTAAAGGCGGAAAATATTTACTTTTTTTGGTCAACTTTCCTTTGATCGCTCGCGTCACCTCGCCCAACCAGATATAACAGATTGCAAATAAACCTAAAACCAACAGTGAATTTCGCAGAATAGGACTTTTAAAGCTCCAGACCGGCGTTGCCTCTGGCATCAAGCGTTCCAGCTCGGCCTTACTATCCGGTGAGGTAAGTATTGTCTTAATAAATTCTGCGGCCTCCTTAACACCGCGGTCGTAATCTTCATTCCTAAAATTGGGTACGAGATATTTTTCGCCAATACGTTTTAAATAGGCATCGGGCAAAATACTTTCCATACCATACCCTGTAATAAAACGGTATTCATGTCGGTCTTTAGCAATAAACAACAAAAGCCCATTGTTACTTTCCTTCTTACCGATACCCCAGGTATTGAATAATTTTAAGGCAAATTCGAAATCACTGTCGCCAACATAATCATTCACGACAACGATGGCAAATTCACCTTTTGTAGCAGCCTCAATCTGCGTCGATAAGCCATCTAATTCGGCCACTGTACCCGAGGATAGAATCCCATCAGGATTGGAGACAAAATAATCCTGTCCCTGTAATTTGGGACTTGGCAAATTGTCAACGGTATAGGCGATAAATTGCCCGAAAGCTGACAGCCCGGGGAGGCAGCTTCCTACCCAAATCAATAAAAAAATATAAAAACGATGTAATCTCTGCATAGTTTTAGAACAACAAAATTTGGCTCATTGTCACGATATTAAGAAAAAAAAATCAAACAAAGGTTTTCATCAAAAAAAAGCCCATAATCAACCGATTATGGGCCTATATAATTCAATATTCGTTTAAGACGCTCTGTCCTATTAATGTATTCTAGCAATATGAAACTTTCCCATTCGCTGTCAATGACCAAGCCAGTGTAAAATCAAGACACCGATCAATCCAATAACAGAAACGAGCGTTTCCATCACCGTCCATGAGCGAAACGTATCCTTCATGCTCACTCCAAAATAAGATTTAAACATCCAAAACCCCGGATCGTTGACGTGTGAGAACATGAGACTACCCGCTCCCGTCGCTAGCACCATTAATTCAGGAGTAACCTCTCCTGCCTGCACAATGGGAATCATAATGCCCGCTGCCGTAAGCCCAGCAACACTAGCCGAACCGATAACTAGGCGAATGATACCGGCTATTAACCATGCAAGCACAAGAGGCGACAAGCTCAGGTCTGCGGTTAGGTCAGCGATGTAATTCGCTACACCACTATCTACCAAAATTTGCTTGAAAGCGCCTGATGCTGCAATAATAAAAAGGATCATCATTATCCCGCGGATTGCTTCTTCCACACTTGCTGACTGCTCCCGCAAACTTTTGCCTTGGCGGATACCCATTGTGTACATCGCCATTAGCGATGCAATCATTAAAGCCACCACCGGGTCACCCAAGAAACGTAGTGCCTTCAGCCAAGAGGAGCCTTCTGGAAATATTAGATGGGAAAATGAACCAAAAGCAATTAAAATTATTGGAAAAAGCCCCGTAAATATACTAATTGCAAATCCGGGAAGCTCTTTTCGATCTGCTTGATTGTGTTCAGGAAAAAACTCAGTGGGTGGGTTGGTCGGAATACGCTTAAGCATCCTGCCAAAGAGCGGTCCACCGATAATTATCGCAGGAATTGCCACAATAATGCCATACACCATTGTTAAACCTATATCCGCTTTGTAGGTAAGCGCTATGGCCGTAGCTCCCGGATGTGGAGGCAAATAACCGTGTGTCACGGACAGCGCTGCCAGCAACGGAATGGCGACGTAAAGCAAGGGCATTTTATTGGAAGCACATACCATGAAAACGAATGGTACTAAGACGATAAAACCGACATTGTAGAATAAGGGAATTCCTACTAAAAAGCCCGTGAGAACCATTGCCCAAGGTAAGTTCTTTTTGCCAAATACAGCCGTTAGTACAGTTGTAATCTTTTCTGCAGCACCACCTTCCGCCATCAATTTCCCCAGTAGAGACCCGAAAGCCAACAATAGTGCCAACTGGCCCATAGTTGTACTCACTCCAGTTTCAACAGATTTAAGGATATCGACGGCACTCATATTCATCGCAAAACCGACCGCAACAGAGGTTATCAGTAATGAAAAGATCGTGTTTAACCTGACGACAGTGACTAAAAGAAGTAGTAAAGCTACTCCCAAAATAACGATGATTAGAGGCATAATAATTTATATCTAGTTAAAACTCACCTTCCAATAAATGGTACAGGCGTTCAAATTTTTGGAAGTTTCTAATATATACAGCGTGATTCTCCGTACTCGGTTTATAACAATGCTCGGTATCTTGCTTTCCTTCCGTTTGTTTGTTTTTTATAGTAGGCTCACCTCTATGTATGCCCAAGGCTTCCAAGCCTATCAATGCTGCTCCCCATGCAGAGCTTTCTACTGTATTTTTAGTAAATACAGGTTTATTGAAGATGTCTGCAAGCATCTGCACCAACAACGATGAACGCGCTAAGCCGCCGCTTGCAAAGATCGTATGAATGGGACCGGTGTTCTCCTCTAATGCGAGTCCTACACTGTAAATTGCAAACAACATCCCTTCCATCATGGCACGTGCAAAGTGCACCCTGCCGTGATGCAACTGTATTCCAAAATAAACGCCTTTTGCATTGGAATTCCAATGTGGTGCCCGTTCACCAGTTAGATAGGGCAAGAATATCAAGCCCTCCGCCCCGGGAACGACGGAGTCGACCAAAGCATTTAGCGACGCAGAAGGATCTCCATCTGCTTCCATTTGGGTAATTTCGCACAAAAAGTTGTCTCGAAACCAGTTGCGTAATACACCGCCATTGTTAACCGCACCACCAATTATATATTCATTTGGTCTCAGCAGGTATGTAAATAGTCTTTGTTTTTTCTCTTGATTTGCCTGCGAACTTGCTACGCGAATAGCCCCACTGGTACCGATTGTTACCGAAGCCACTCCGGGACTTATAGCCCCTACCCCGAGATTAGCCAAACAACCATCGCTACCACCTATAACAAAAGGGGTATCTTCAGGAATCTGCATCAAGGCCGCAATTTCTCGGCTAGGCATATTTAAAATATAATCGACCGGAACTGGAGATGCTAGTTGCTCTTCCGATATACCTGCCAAGCTTAACGCCTGATCAGACCATGTTAGGTGATGTATGTCGAAAAGCCCTGTTGCAGATGCGATGGAATGATCGACCACGTAAACTCCAAAGAGCCGGTAAAAAAGAAATTCTTTGATACCGATAAACTTGTGCGACTGCGCAAATAATTTTTGATCGTTGGACTTTATCCACATTAATTTGCAAAGCAAAGACATGGGATGTATTGGTGTACCCGTCTGCTGATAAAGCAGCCTGCCCGTCTCACTTGCCTCCAAGGCAACCGCAATATGCTCGCTTCTGCGATCTGCCCATATAATGCAATTGCTAAGTGGCTGTCCCGCCGAGTCAACAGCGATTAGTCCGTGCATAGCACTGCTCACCGAAATACATACGGGTTTCGGTATCTCAGTACGAGATTGCCTTAAGCTAATCATTACATACCGAATAGACTCAATACATGCTGCATAAACAATCTCCGGATCTTGCTCGTACCAGCCTTCCGACGGGTTTAATATAGGATAAGGTACACTATGCTGGGATAAGATGTTACCTTCGTAGTCAAATGCAACAGCTTTCGCAGATGATGTCCCAATGTCTAATCCAATGATCATAAATAAAATTGATGTTTAGGAGAACTCAATATACGGATTATCTGTTAGTTTACAACTAAAGGCTCAATACCAGCGAAGTATTTGAAGCGAGAGAAGCGCCACATACCGATCTGCTGATAACTGTCTTTCGTAGTATCAACATAAATGGTAAATTTCAACTTAGAAAACCGGTATTAAACGATGAGTATAGATAAAAAGAATAACTACGATTTTGGAATAGTTGGACTCGGCGTAGTGGTATTGATCGGGAAAGTATCTGTCACACGCTTTGGGATTAAGGGAAAAAAGCTTGAAGATTCGATTCATCTTAATTTAAAACGCGAAAAAGCGGCTTTTATATCAAAAAGCCGCTTTTTATAACTGAGCCCCTATCGGGTTTTACAGTACGTTTATTTAGATGCTAACGTTCAATATCCTTCAAGCTACTCATCTTCTTGTATTCCAAGAAACCTTTAATATCTTCAAAATGCTCCCGTACGCGTTTATTTCCGAATTCAAAGACTTTCTCTGCCAAACCATCCAAAAAGTCACGGTCGTGTGAAACAAGGATCAGCGTACCATCGAAATCTTTCAAAGCATCTTTGATAATGTCCTTTGTCTTCATGTCCAAATGGTTTGTCGGCTCATCGAGAATCAATACATTTACCGGTTCCAACAACAATTTTATCATTGCCAGACGTGTTCTTTCTCCTCCGGACAGCACTTTCACCTTTTTTGTTGTATCATCGCCACTAAACATAAAGGCTCCTAAAATATCTTTCATTTTAACACGCACTTCACCGACAGCGATTTGATCAATGGTATCAAAAACGGTCATCTCTCCATCAAGCAATGCGGCCTGATTTTGTGCAAAGTACCCAATTTTTGCATTGTGCCCTACTTTCAGCGTGCCTTCGAAATCGATTTCTCCCATAATTGCTTTGATCATGGTCGATTTACCCTCACCGTTCTTCCCGACAAAAGCGACCTTTTCACCACGTTCGATGACCATATTTGCTTTTTGAAATACGACGTGTTCATCATAAACCTTGGTTAGATCCTCAACGATAACAGGATATTGACCTGAGCGCGGGGATGGTGGGAATTTAAGACGCAGTGCGGAAGTATCTACCTCGTCGATCTCAATGATTTCCAATTTCTCCAACATCTTTACACGCGATTGCACCTGCAATGTTTTAGAATAGGTACCTCTGAAACGATCGATAAACTCCTGATTGTCCGCAATAAAGCGTTGCTGCTCTTCGTACGCTTTTAGCTGATGCTGGCGACGCTCCTGACGTAATTCCAAGTAATGACTATACTTGGCACGATAATCATAAATCCTTCCCATCGTCACCTCGATGGTCCGATTGGTGATATTGTCGACAAATGCCCTGTCGTGCGAAATAACGATAACTGCTTTAGCCGAATTGACGAGGAAATCTTCCAGCCATTGGATACTCTCGATATCCATGTGGTTGGTTGGCTCATCCAATAGAATCAAATCCGGCTTTTTCAATAATATTTTAGCTAATTCGATACGCATCCGCCAACCACCGGAAAACTCAGAAGTCTGTCTTGTAAAATCCGAACGCTCAAAACCGAGCCCCTTCAGGACCTTTTCAACTTCTGCATCATAGTTAACTTCCTCAATCGAATAGAACTTTTCACTTAATTCGGATACACGTTCGATCAATTGCATATAATCGTCAGACTCATAGTCTGTTCGGATATTTAATTGCTCATTCAGGTTTTCCAACTCATCACGCATACCATAGACTTCTTCGAAAGCCTTTGATGTTTCTTCAAAAACAGTCACGTTATCCTCTGTTAACAAATGTTGCGGTAAATAGGCTATAATGGCATCTTTCGGACCAGCAACATTACCTGTAGTAGGTTTACCCACTCCAGCGATAATTTTCAGTAAGGTGGATTTACCGGCACCATTTTTACCCATCAATGCGATCTTATCATTCTCATTGATGGAGAAAGATACATCTGAAAAAAGAGTTGTTCCCCCAAAGGAAACAGAAATATTATTTACGTCAATCACTGTATATACACTTAATTTTGGCACAAAGATAAGCGAATCAATCTTATAAATAGACAATGGTGCATTTTTGTGTATCTTTGCCCCATGCGTTTTGATATTATTACGGTCTTACCTGACCTCTTGGAAAGTCCATTTGCACACTCTATTTTGCAACGAGCAAAGAACAAAGGCTTGGCTGAAATATATGTCCACAATTTAAGAGACTATTCAACAAATAAACACAAAAGTGTCGATGATTATCCGTACGGTGGCGGATCGGGCATGGTCCTTCAAATAGAACCCTTTGCCAAGTGTATAGAGCAATTGCAAGCTGAACGGAAATACGATGAGATCATTTACATGACTCCCGACGGTGAAACATTCAATCAGGATATTGCGAATGGATTATCTACAAAAGGAAATATGATGATTCTCTGTGGGCATTACAAGGGAATAGATCAACGTATCCGTGATATTTATGTAACAAAAGAGATTTCAGTCGGTGATTATGTACTGTCCGGAGGTGAGCTTCCAGCGGCGATTGTTACAGATGCTGTTATCCGTCTGATTCCCGGAGTTTTGTCGGATGAGACATCCGCGCTTTCAGATTCTTTTCAGGATGGATTACTAGATGCGCCTATCTATACACGTCCTGCAGACTGGAAAGGCCACAAAGTACCTGATATTCTCCTTAGTGGTCATGAGGCAAAAATCGCTGCATGGAAAGATGAACAACAGTTAAAAAGAACGCAAGAAAGACGTCCTGATTTATTAAATGATTAAGAAATAAGGTGAATTTTTGTTTTTTTGTCACAAAAAGTTTGCTTATTTATTTTTTTTTATAAATTTGTGTAATAATGACACGAAGATATACAAATACAAATTGGTGGTGGCCTGAAGCAATAAGCATCGGGAACTAATTGGTATTGTCATAATATTTCATAATCAACCAAAACCATTTATGGAAATTCCAACCCCGATGCTGACCAGTATCGGGGTTTTTTTATGCATAGTTTACAACAAGAAGATAAGACACAAAAAATGAAGTATACATTCAAAACAAAAACCAGAAAGTTGCTTGCGGATACAACTACACCAGTGAGCATCTATCTTCGCCTAAGAGATATCTTTCCAAATTCATTGTTACTGGAAAGCTCCGACTACCATAGTCGCGACAACAACATCAGTTACATCTGTTGTCAACCAATCGCCGGAATCCAGCTCGATGAGAAAGAGTTGACGCTCACTTATCCGGGTAGAGAACGTATCGTAAAAAATGCGCACGAAATCGAATTACGTCAAGAAGTTTCCGATTTTAGAAATTCCTTCGAAGATCATACAATTGCTGAACTTAACTTGATCTCCAATGGCCTATTTGGTTATTTCACCTTCGATTGTATTGAACACTTTGAGGACATCAAACTAACAACAACGGTAGATCCGGCACGGAAAATACCGTTTATGCAATATCATGTTTACAAATATGTCATTGCCATCGACCACTTCCGTAATCAACTCTATATTTTTGAACATCTGCTGGATGACGAAGAATCAGAACTTGAAAGAATGCAGTTCCTTATTCAGAACAAAAACTTTCCTGAATATACCTTCAAACTAGCTGGCGAGGAAAGCTCCAATCGTACCGATGAAGAACACCGTCAGTTGGTTAAGAAGATGAAAGAGCATATCCAACGTGGTGATGTATTCCAGATCGTTCCATCCAGAGGCTTTAAGACACCGTTCTCCGGGGATGAATTCAATGTCTATCGTGCGCTCCGCTCCATCAACCCTTCGCCCTATCTTTTCTATTTTGATTATGGTGACTTTAAACTTTTCGGATCATCGCCTGAGGCTCAACTGCGTATCCACGGGAAACAAGCGACGATTTTCCCTATAGCAGGAACATTCAAACGGACAGGCAACATGGAGGAAGATCAAAAAATAGCCACCAAGCTCAAAGAAGACCCTAAAGAAACTTCCGAACATGTTATGCTCGTCGATCTTGCCCGCAATGACTTAAGTAGACATTGCACCCAAGTTAAAGTTGAGTCCTACATGGAACCACAATATTACTCCCATATTATCCACTTGGTCTCCAAAGTAACGGGTACATTAAAAGATAATATCAACCCATTTGACATCGTAGGTGATACATATCCAGCGGGTACGCTTTCAGGAGCTCCAAAACATATGGCATTGACATTGATTGATCGTTATGAAGGATTACAACGCTCATTTTATTCGGGTGCAATCGGATTCATGGGTTTTAACGGAGACTTTAATCATGCCATTATGATTCGTTCCTTCCTAAGTAAGCAAAACACCTTACATTATCAGGCCGGCGGCGGTATCGTACTAGATTCAGACCCCGAAATGGAGCTACAAGAAGTAAATAACAAAATTGCTGCGCTACGAAAAGCATTACAATTAGCAGAAACATTATGATCAGACCATTGGAATACTGTGTCAACAAGCAACATATCCATGATTCGGTAGACACCATTGACAACCGCATCGTTGAGCTATTGGCATTACGAAAAACCTATATCGGCAAAGGCAAGTCCTTCGAGGATGAGCAAAACGAAGAGCAGAATATCATTCGGAACCTGGACAGTAATTATGTCCTACTGGCAAAAAGATTTCATTTGCCAATCGAATTTATTCAGTCCATATTCCAGGAAATTGAAAATTATATTAATCAAGATTTTATAGCAAAAGGTTATGAGCAACAATAAAATAGTCGTTATAGACAACTACGATTCGTTCACCTACAACTTGGTCCATTTGTTACAGGAATTAGATCAAGAATATGTTGTATGGAGAAATGATAAATTTAAACTGGAAGATATTGATGCTTTCGATAAAATACTTCTTTCGCCGGGCCCAGGTATTCCAGAAGAAGCTGGATTATTACTTGATGTTATCCGTACCTACGCTCCACATAAAAGTATATTGGGTATTTGCTTAGGCCAACAGGCTATTGCAGAAGTCTTTGGTGGTACACTATTCAATATGGAAAAACCTTTGCATGGCGTAGCAACAAATATTACTGTTGTTGATGAGTCAGAGAAATTGTTTCGGGACTTCCCAAAAGATTCCAAAATTGGACGCTACCATTCTTGGGCTGTAAACAAAGACACCCTACCAGCTAGTCTCAAGGTAACGGCGATCGACGAGAATGGCATCATTATGGCCTTAACCCATACCGAATACGATGTAAGGGGAATGCAGTTCCACCCAGAGTCGGTATTGACCACAAATGGTAAAAAATTAATTGAAAACTGGTTGGGAATCTAACATCTAAAAAAATGACTATACTTGATAAAATCATTGAACGAAAAAAAATAGAAGTAGAAAAAGCAAAAGTTTTAGTTCCTTTTGAGGAACTATTAAACTATCCCTATTTCAGTGTGGCTTGTCTATCGTTGAGAGAATCTATTCTTGATCCTGAAAAAACAGGAATTATAGCGGAATACAAAAGAGCATCGCCATCAAAAGGAGACATCAATAGTACTTCAGCAGTGGAAGATGTTGTAAAGGCATACGAGGAGGCAGGTGCTTCGGCAGTCTCGGTTCTTACTGATAGCGAATTTTTCAAAGGCAATTTAGAAGATCTATCGAAAGCACGCGAGGCTATTAGCATTCCTATCTTAAGAAAAGAATTCATCGTGGATAAATATCAGATCACCGAAGCGAAAGCTTATGGAGCAGATATCATCCTCTTAATTGCAGCATGTCTGAAAAAGGAGGAAATACAGGAATTTGCAGCCTATGCACACCAATTGGGTTTAAATGTTTTACTTGAGGTGCACAACGAACAGGAACTGTTGGATAATCTTTTCGATGACATTGACGCAATTGGTGTCAATAATAGAAACCTTAAAGATTTTTCAGTCGACATTCAGCATTCTTATGATCTTCTGAACAAAATACCAACAGAATATATTAAAGTATCTGAGAGCGGTATAGCTGATCCTTCGACAATTAAAGCCTTAAAAAAAGCTGGATTCCAAGGATTTTTAATTGGTGAAAATTTCATGAAGACAGCCGATCCTGGACAAGCTATCAAAGACTTTGTAAAAGAAATATAGAAAGTTATTTAAAATCAATCTAAATAAAATTATATTTGCCCAGGTATAAGCTAAGGTCAGTGTATTTTGGAAACGGATTTTTTTATTATAGATCGAGAGAGTTTTGAGCAAATATATCTTCGTCATTGGGAAGGTATGTTTGCTTTCTGTCTTAGTAATATCCAAGATGAAGAGCATGCAAAAGAAATCGTGCAGGATGTTTTCAAATCACTCTGGGAAAGACGAAATGAACTTCGACTGAAAGAAGTAGAACGTTATCTGATCCGCTCGGTAAAACTCAAAGCTTTTGAATACATTCGCAACAAGGTCTCCCGTCAACAACACCTAAACAATATTTCAAACACCAGCGAATCCCACTATACGGACAATACGTTGATTGCTGAGGAACTCGCAAACAAAATTTCCCGCCTGGTCAACACACTGCCTAACCAATGTCGAAAAGTATTTCGGATGAGCAGGGAACAGGGACTTACAAACAAGCAAATTGCCCAGGAACTGGTGATCTCTGAAAGAGCTGTAGAATACCATATTTCGCGGGCACTTAAAACATTAAAAACAGAATTAACAGAATATATATCGTAAGTTGATCCATAAAAAGAGAAATCTCGTATTTTTGTTAGCAAGTTGAATATACTGATGAACATAGACCAGAAGTTAATAGAGAAATATCATTTAGGCCAGTGCTCGCCAACAGAAAGACTGTTGGTAGAACAATGGTTGCTGGATGATACCTTCGAAACTAAGCCATTGCCTATTTCTACAGCTCAAAAAAACAAATTAGAAAGCGATATCTGGGCCGACATCAATGCGCATATTGAACAATCCAAGGCACCAATAAAAATTACACAACAAAAATACAATTTTAGATACTTGGGCATCGCAGCTTCTTTATTAGCCCTACTGAGTATTGGCTTCCATCTGTTTAACATAAGTAAAAAAACTGATGCGATTTTCGACAACAGAACAAATGCTAGTCTAAAATACATCAATCAGGATAATTATAAAATAGTCTTAGGCAAAAATGCGACTGCTCAGATCAATACCGATACTGGGGAAATTAAAACGACAGGCAATATGCTCTTTATACCCAAAAAGAACTTTGCATTCAGCCTTTCGGGAGATAAAAAGAAAGAACTAAAAACCGGTGAGACCTATTTTGTATTGCAACAGCAAAAAAATGGAAATCAGGTTATCATTGCCAAATCCGAACTAACTTTCCTTGCACCAACATTACAGCACGAACTTAAATTACAATTTAACATCATTTAATCGATCCCTATCCCCCATCCTATAGAACCATGCTAACAAGCCGTCTTATCTTATTCTTACCGCTCTTGCTTCTTAGCTTTACGATAAGTTGCCGATCAGAACATGTTGAGAAAAACTTAGCTGGCAAATATAGCTTCTATACCATGGATAAGGATTTAGGAAACACCATCATCACGACCAACGGCATTGATAGCGGAAAATTGACGATTCGACAAAGTGGAGTTGATATCCCAACACAAGAGTTCGATCGCAGCATCATTGTTAAAAATGGCAGATTTTATTTCCTCAGAGAAGGGATATTTAGAAAATATACACTAGAAAAAACAGGCCTAAAAGAAATTGCTCAGCTGTCTATGCCTGACCAACATATTGAAAATATCAATTGGCTCAACAACGACACCTTACTCCTTTTCACATCAGACAACAAAACCAATCGCCGCCTATGGTACACTAAGGTTGCTGTCAATGACTTTAAAGTCGCTCAGCAACAAGAAATAATCATACCTCCCTCAGCTTCCGATTTCAATATTATTTCTGTTGGCTTTAGTACCATACACCAGCAACAGCTACTCGTTGGATATACCTTCAATAAAATAATCAATGAAACAGACTTCACCACAATAGACACCCTCTATGTAGCAACATTCGATAAAACGACATTGCAATTAAAAGAAATTCAAAAAGATAGCCGATCCACTTATCCCGGAGGGATCAATACGGTACAATCTTATAGTTTCAATGATGAAGAGGGAAACTATTATTTTATGGCATGCCCAGGCATAGCCTTAGGAAATATTCCCTCAAAGCCAACTGCTATCTTTAAAATTGGTCAGAAATCAACTCAAATTGACCCGAATTATTTCTTTGATTTAACAGCACAGACCCATAACCACGCTTATGGTATGTGGTACCTGGGAAATCATCAAGCAATTGTTCGGAGCGAACGTAAAGATCGCTATACCGATTTCAGCGACCACCACTCTACTTATCAATTTGAATATTTCCTTGTTGACCTCAGTACCAAAACCACACGCAAACTCAACCTACCATTTGACAAAGGCACCCGTAAAGAATCTGTACTTGTTGAAAATGGTAAAGCATATATCACCATTGATGACAGCTCAGACAAACATCAGGTTTGGGTTTATGATATCAAATCAGGTCAAATTACCCCAGGGATTCAATTAGACCAAGAGACCGATTTCATTGTAAGAATCGATAGACTAAATTAATTCTATCTGTAAAACAGACTATTACAAAAATTATCCTTCTTTTTCACCTTAGGACCTTCGGTAAATTTAGAGTTACGCAACTTCTTTATGTGTAATTAATCTAAATAAAACAATGTCCAAATTTAAAGTGATATGGTTACTGTTATTTTTAACCCTATCTTTTCCCTCGTTTTCACAGCAACTGGCCCAAATCGAAGGTAGCATCAAAAATAGTGCAAAGGAAGCGATTGAAGGTGCTACAATTCTGCAGAAAGGTACCAACAAAGGTGCAAAAGCAAATAGAACCGGTAGCTTTATACTAAAACATATCCCCTTTGGGAATCATGAATTTATTATTTCAGCACTCGGCTATAAAACTCTAACACTGAAACTCGAAGTCAATAAGTCAACGGAAATTCTAAAAGAGATCACATTAAGTACGGAAAGCAATTCATTGGATGAAGTACAAGTTGAAGGAAAAACTGTCAGCAAAAGGATCAAAGAATCTGGTTTCAACGTTAATGTAATAGAAACCAAACAATATGCCAATACCAATTCCGATATCAATCAAATACTCAACCGAAGTACAGGCGTAAAGATTCGAGAACAAGGCGGCCTAGGTTCCCGATATTCTTTTTCGCTAAATGGCTTATCTGGCAATAACATTAAATTTTTCATCGACGGGGTACCAATTGAGTCTTTCGGTAGTGGCATGAGTCTTAATAATATGCCGGTCAACATCGCAGAGCGCATCGAGGTGTATAAAGGCGTGGTACCGGCGCACCTAGGATCAGATGCTTTGGGTGGAGCAATCAACATTGTCACCAATCGTGATTATAAAAAATCTTTAGATCTCAGTTATAGTATTGGCTCATTTAATACACACCGCGCTGCGGTGAGTGCTGGTTATAAACATCCCAAAAATGGCTTGATGATCAATTTGAATAGTTATTACAATTTTTCAAATAATAACTATCTGATGAGAACCAATCCCAAAGCAGGTGTATATCTAAAGGCTCCCATACCTCCGAAAAATGAATTATTTGACACCCTGCAATCCGCAAGGCGCTTTCATGACGACTATCGTTCATTTATGACACAGGTTGAGGTGGGCATAAGTAATAAAAAATGGGCCGATATCGCCGTCTTAGGCTTGACTTATAATGACGTGTATGACCAGCAACAAACCGCAGCGACACAAGAACGTGTGCTAGGGCATGTATTCAGTAAAAGTCATACGTTTACACCAAGCTTGCGCTATAGAAAAGACAAGTTTCTTTTTGAAAATTTATCAGCGACAGTATACGCAAATTATTCGCGGGGCGAAAATATTATCACCGACACGAGCTCGAGGACATATTACTTTTGGAACGGTATAGCGACAGAATATAGCCCTAATGCAGGCGAACTGAATAGCTACAAATCCATCACCCATCAAAAGATTAACAACAGCTTTTCGCAGGCAAACTTAAATTACAAGCTATCAGCATCGCACCTTTTCAATTTCAACTATAATTTAAACACCAATAAACGCGAAAATTACAATGAGATAGACCCCTACAATGATTTTTATAATATAACAAATCAGATCTATAGAACGACTATTGGGCTCAATTATCAACAGATTCTTTGGAAAGAGCGACTAAATAATTCATTTTTCATCAAAGAGTATGGCTTATCCGGCAAAACTAACACAGCTGGTAAAACCTCCAAAAACTACTTTGGTTATGGCGCTGTGACGAACATTAAATTAGATGCGAGTTACGGCATAAAACTATCGTATGAACATGCCTATCAGCTACCAACTTTTACCGAGCTCTTTGGAGATGGTCTAAACGTTATGGCTAATGAAAAATTAAAGCCTGCAAATAGCGACAACTATAACCTGAATTTCTACTATGGAACAACCTTTGGAAACCACCATCTAGATGTAGACGCATCTACCTATTATAGGAATGTTAAGGACTATATCATTCAGAAATCTTACGACACCCCACAGGGGCAAAAACAATTAGCGGACAATGAAGGTGGAGTAAAGGTCAACGGCATTGATTTCGAAGTTAAATATGGGTACAAATCCAATTTTACGGCCGTATTAAACATGAGTTATTATAATGCAGTCGATCGCGAAAAGTATGATAAAAATAATAGAGAAAAGATAACCTACAAAAATCGTACACCCAATGAACCTTGGCTATTTGGAAACCTAGATATCAGTTATGGTCGGAATAACCTTTTTAGCGCTAAAGACAATCGTATACAGCTAAATTACTACTTGCAGTTTGTAAATAACTATTCGTTAAGCTGGTCCAAATTAGCAGAAAAATCAACAAAAGATTATATTCCAGCCCAATGGTTACACAATATTGCCGCTACCTATTCTTTCAATAACAATACTTACAACATCACCGTCGAGGGAAAAAATTTGACTGATCAAATTGCTTACGACATTTTCAAGCAACAGCGCCCCGGTCGTTCTGTATATCTAAAATTGCGGTACCTCATCCGCTCCTCACATTAAAATTATTTAAAACTATAATATCATGTTAAAATCAATTACAAAAAACGTTAGTTTAATTGCTTTGGCAGGCATTTCGTTAATAGGCTGTAGCAAATCCACACCTGACAACGGTACACCTACAAATCCAACGGAAGAAGTTGGTGGAAATTTTGCGATAAAGTTCAGTACAGACAATGGTTCGTTTATGCTTCCTGTAAAGGATCTCATGTCAGGTACAATCTCTCCAGTAGGCGCCGGTACTGATGTAACAAGTATGTTCCCATGGGAAGAAAATGTAATTCAAAAAGGTAAATATTTCTACTCGATTGATCCAAATGCCGCACAGTTCGGAAAATATAGCTTTGAAAATGGTGTATTAAAGGCTATTAAAGTCATTCCGTTCACCAAATTAACCACTTTATATATAGGCTGGCATAGTTGGCTGGATGACGATCGCTTGGCCGTCGGCCCACGCAATAGCAACGAATACGCTGTAATCAACACAAATACGATGCTTGTAGAGGCAAGTGGTACAATAACCTCAGACACCGACATCCCGAAAGACCATAATATGCGGATTTATGCTTTTCTTCCTCAAGGTAATAAAGTCGTCTTAGGTTATTGTTTATATAACAATATAACAAAGATAAGCTACGACATTACGTATACAGGTTCGGTTGACTATCCATCGTTTAAAAACTTTAAAAAAACAGGTGAAGACAACCGTTCAGCACCCGTAGGTCCAGTTAGAAACGGTTATTTCCATAAATTCAAGGAAAATGGTTACACTTATTTGCAAACGTATACAATGCCTGCATTAGGTGGGGGCAAAAACCTACCTACTGGATTCTATCGAATTAAAGATGGAGATGACAAACTTGATCCAAATTACTTCTTCAATATCAGTCAGTACCAAGGCGGAGATAACCAACTGGGGGTTTCTTACCTAGGTAATGGTAAGGCTTTACTTATCAGCGCACATGACACAAAAAATAATGTTAAAGAATGGAACGATTGGTGGTATGCTGCTATGTGGGAATACCTAATCGTTGACGTAAACTCACAAAAAGTAGTTAAAAAATTAGACTTTCCATTGGTCAGCAATTCCCGCTCGGCAGTTGTCATCAATGGGAACGCATACATAGCGGTAAATGATCCCAAAGCTGACGCCATCTATATTTGGGAGTATAACCCAACTATGGACAAATTAACAAAAGGCGCCAAAATACTAGGTGGTGACGCAGATACACCAATGCTATATAATTTAGATTAATCTCTTATTAAACCGGGGCGACCTGTTGTCGCCCCTTCGATTAAATACTATCCGTTATCATTATTAAATTATGTTCAGTAAAATCAACGCCTGGCTGCATCTTTGGTTGGGACTTGCCGCCGGTATTCCCGTTATTATCTTAGCAATTACAGGTTGTGTACTCGTCTTTGAACATGACATCAAAGAATTGACTACCAATTATATTCACGTCGAACCCAGAAGTGCCGAAGAACAACTTCCTCCTTCTGCTATTTACAAAGCGGTAAACCATATTCTTCCTGATAAAGAAATCGCAAGTTCCTGGTATAACGGATTAGACAAATCCGTCAAAGTGAGTTTGGACCATTCCGATAGTCTAGTTTACGTAAATCCCTACACCGCAGAAGTCCTCGCCATTGTAGATCATGAAGATTTCTTTCATTTCATGGATGAAGGGCATCGTTACCTTTGGATGCCTGTAAAAATAGGACGACAAGTTGTCGGCTGGAGCACATTCATCTTCTTTATATTGTTGATCACTGGGCTTGTACTCTGGTGGCCAAAAAAATGGAACAAGAGATCTAGAGAACAAAGCTTTTCAATCAAATGGAAGGCGAAATTTAAAAGAGTGAATTATGACCTTCACAATGTGCTCGGCTTCTATTCGCTAACAATAGCGCTGGTTATGTGTTTTACTGGACTCATCATGAGCTTTCCATGGATCCGAAGCGCCGTCGTCTCGTTGACTGGGGGGTATTCAAATAAACCTAAGATAGAGAAATCAAATAAAGGAGAATACATTGATCAACCTTTAAACGATGCTTTAGTTGTTGCAGACCAGATTTGGCATAAAGTACGTCATGAATATGCCAAATATAACAAAGAGGCAGTCATTGTCCATTATCCTGAGCCGGAAGACAAAACAGTGTATGCATGTACCGATATGGAAGGTGGCACCTGGCGAGATCTCAATTTCGATCGATATACACTTGAGCTAGCCGGCAGAAAACAAGGTCCCATTGATGAGGCAAATACCACAGAATGGCTAATGCGATCCAACTATGCACTTCATACTGGTTTTATTGGAGGAATGACAACCAAAATAATCTATTTTTTAGCCTCACTTATCTGTGCGACCTTACCGGCAACGGGATTCTATATCTGGTGGGGTAAAAAAAGAAAAACGGTAAAAAAAACAAAACGTACACAGCTAGCAACTCCTTAAATTTTAGTAATCTCTTAATCATAGTACTATGCGTCATATCCAGCATTATATCGTAAGTTTTCTATTTATTTGTACAACGTTCAATTGCTATGCACAAAAAACCAATCCTATTAAGGGACAAATTGTGGGTGAAGATAAACGAGCTATTCCCTATGTAAGTATAAGCCTTCATAACGCCAAAGATAGTACACTATCCAATACGATTCTTTCGGATAGCTTAGGACATTTTACATTCGCCAATGAAAAAGCAGGTCGTTATTTTGTGAAGATAAAAAACATCACGCATCAAGAGACTTTTAGCCCACATTTCAGCCTGACAGAGCAACTGGGTGAAATTAACCTCGGTCAGATTACCCTCTTACCGAATAATACGTATTTAGCAGAAGTACTGGTACAACGCAAAAAGCAATTCATCGAACAACAACAGGATAAGCTTGTGTTCAATGTAGAAAACTCGATGCTTGCTGATGGTAATAATGGACTTGAACTACTGAATAAAATCCCAGGAATAGCTGTAGATGACAACGGAGTATTAAGCATGAAAGGGAAATCGGGAGCAACCCTGATGATCAATGGCAAGATGACCTATCTTTCAGGCGATCAACTTGCCAATTTACTGCGGAGCACATCTTCCAATGATATCAACAAAATCGAGGTTATGTCCAACCCTAGTGCAAAACAAGATGCCGCCGGTTCAGCAGGAATTATCAATATCGTTTTAAAAAAAGGAATAAAACAAGGATGGAACGGTGCCATCTCGCTCAATGGAGGGTTAGGCAGGGGCACGCATCTTGGCGGTAGTCTCAATTTAAATTACCGCACAGAGAAACTCAATGTATTTGGAATTTACAATCAATATCATCAGAACCTCGAATATTTCAATTCCCTCACCCGGTATTTTTATCCCGATCAGCACAATGTTCCAGAATCTTATAGCCAACAGGAAAATAACATACGCCCCAAACTACGGTCTAATAACTTTAGAGCTGGTATAGATTATAACATAGATTCCAAACAGACACTTGGCCTGCTTATCAATGGCGGTTTTGGCAAATATCCGAAGTATGAACCCACGACAAATAGCTTCAGAAACTTTGGCGATAATCAATTAGTGTGGTCTTCTGCTACGATAACGGAAGGAAAAGAACGCTGGCGGGACATGCTTTACAATGTCAACTATACTATCAAATTTAACGAGAAAGGGCACGAACTAAAGATCGATCTCGATCTTGTCGACCATTATTCCAAAATGGATCAGCAGCTGAACACGAATTATACGAAAGCAGATGGCACACCGCTCAACCAACCATCGTCACGTAGAGGAGACATTCCATCAGACAATAAAGTGTACGTCGCCAAGTTGGATTATATACTCCCGCTAGCCCAAGGGTATAAACTGGAGACAGGCTGGAAAGCCAGTCATGTACGCACAGAAAATGACCTACATTATGACACCTTACAAAAGGATCAATACGTCCCGGACCCGACAACAAGCAACCATTTCATTTACAAAGAAACAATACAAGCGGGTTATATCAATCTATCCAAAAGCTGGCATAAAATTTCGGCACAGGTTGGTGTCAGAGGTGAGCATACGCATACTTTAGGTAATCAAATCACCCTCCATGAGCAATTTGAAAAATCATATTTCAAACTATTTCCTTCGGCATTTCTAACCTATACCCTCAATAAAAAAAACAAATTGCAGACAAGCTACAGCTACCGCGTACAAAGACCATCATTTTGGGATCTCAATCCATTTCGCGTATATACAGATCCTTTTTCCTATTCGGAAGGCAATGCTCAGCTGAATCCTGCTTACGAGCATTCTCTTGAGTTTGGCTATACACTTGCCAGCAAATATATTTTGACCTTAAACTATGCAAAGAGGACCAATGTTGTTAACGAGATCATTGGTACGGATCCAACCAATCCATACATTACCTACGAACGTCCTGAGAATATTGGTTCATTTAGAAATTACGGATTGTCCATTATCGCTCCTAGCCAATTGACAGCTTGGTGGTCAGCTACACACTTCGCAAATTATTACCGTAATGAATATAATATCCCACAAGAGGATGGCTTGATCAGCCGAAAAGGCAATACGCTTACACTAAATAGTCAGAATACATTCAAATTGCCTAAAGATTGGTCTATAGAACTCGGCGGGAACTACGTATCCGGGCTGACAATAGGCTTAAGTCAGATCAAGAGTTACGGCCAAATATATACTGGCATCCAAAAAAATATACTCAATAAAAGAGCATCTGTCAAACTAGTTGTAAATGATATTTTGAGGACCAACAATCGGCGTTATGAGACCGTTTCGTCAACAATAAGGCTCGTAGGGAAATCGAACCCTGACAGTAGGACGGCTATACTCTCATTTAATTATAGATTTGGCGGGGTTAGCGATTCGAACAGTCAACGTTCGACAGGGTCTGAAGAGATCAAAAATCGGCTCTAAACTCGTGACAGTTAGCTAACTTTATACTAATGCCAAATTTTGTACCTTTGTAAAAAATTATCGAAGATGTCGGTCAAGATTGGTGAAAATATTGATTTGGGTAAATTCCCATTGTTATTAGCTCCGATGGAGGATGTAAGTGATCCTCCGTTTCGCTATGTGTGCAAACAGAATGGTGTTGATTTAATGTATACTGAATTTATTTCTTCGGAAGGCTTAATTCGGGATGCTGCAAAGTCAATTCAAAAACTTGATATTTTTGAATATGAACGCCCTATTGGCATTCAGATCTTCGGTGGAGATATTGAAAGTATGCGTCAGTCTGCTGAGATCTGCACAAAAGCAGGGCCTAATTTAATCGACATCAATTACGGCTGTCCAGTTAAAAAAGTAGTCTGTAAAGGAGCTGGTTCATCCCTGCTACAGGACATCGATAAAATGGTTGCAATGACAAAAGCAGTCGTTGAGGCTACGGATCTACCCGTAACGGTGAAAACACGTCTTGGCTGGGATGACAACACAAAAAATGTATACGAAGTTGCCGAAAGGTTACAAGATGTGGGGATCAAAGCACTTGCGATTCATGGACGTACGCGCGCGCAGCTGTATAAAGGTCAGGCGGACTGGTCTATGATTCGTGATATCAAACGCAATCCGCGCATCAAGATTCCAATTTTTGGCAATGGCGATGTAGACTCTGTCGAAAAAGCTGCGGCATGGCGGCAGGAGTTTGAAGTGGATGGCATTATGATTGGCCGTGCAACAATCGGATACCCCTGGATCTTTAGAGAAATAAAACATTTTTTCAATACTGGTGAGCGTTTAGAAGGACCAACTATTGCCGAACGTGTCGAGGTTTGCAGAACACATCTGAACAAATCCATTGAATGGAAAGGTGACAAATTGGGTATTTTTGAAATGCGCAGGCATTATGCGAATTACTTCAAAGGAATCCCTAACTTTAAAGAACACCGAATGAAGTTGGTCAGCTTACAAAGCCAAGCTGAGATTCTTGAGGTACTTCATGAAATTGAACACAATTTCTCAGCAGAAATGGTATAATCCTGAAGTCTACGATTTATAAAGAAAAAGGTCGTGCTAAATTAACATTAGCACGACCTTTTCTCGTTTAAGCTTCTTTCCTTATGAATCGCTTGAGCTGATTTCGTTCCATCAGAAATACACCTCCAATGTAAGCAACTAAAAGCCCATTACCAACGAAGGCATTATGATTAAATACAAAGTAGGATAGATAGGAGAAACATATCCCGACAACTATATACATCAGGATCTTGCCTAATTTATAGGGTATAGGATAATGTTTTTGCCCCCATACATAAGATAGCACCACCATAGAAAAGTAGGCTAGAAATGTGACTATTGATGCTCCAACATAACTGTATCTAGGAATCAGATAATAATTCGCAAAGACAGTTATTCCTGCGCCTACCAATGAAATATACAAAGCGTAACGTGTTTGGTCAGAAAGCTTATACCATACCGAAAGATTCATATAGATTCCCAACAGCACATAATTGAATAGTAATAGGGGAACGATGAAAAGTCCAGACCAATATAAGTCACGAGTTTCCACATTTCCTTTAATAAAATACTTCAGCCAGTCGATATTCGCTGTAATCCCCAGCATAACTAACATCATGGCAATTACGAAATATTCCATAATCAACGCATAGGTCTTCTTTGCATTAGCGTTTTTTGCATAAGAAAAGAAAAATGGTTCGGCGCCCAATCGAAAAGCCTGAACAAAAATGCTCAGAAACATTGCTAATTTTCCAACGGCTCCATAGATCCCCAAATCGCGATCCCCAATATCCTTAGGCAGGTAGATTGGCAACACAATTTTATCTAAATTTTCGTTGATGATATAAGAAATATTGGCAATTAAAATCGGAAAGCTATACGATAGCATCTTTAAGATTAGCTGCTTTTCCGGTTTAAAATAGAAACCCCTCATTTCAGGAAGGAGCAATAGAAAGGTTGCTGCACTTGCCACAATATTAGAAATAAATACATAACCTATCCATTCATTTCTATACCAACCGGAACACCAAGTACCCAAAGTATCACCATCTTTTATCAAATAGGGAACTAGCGCAATAAAGAACAGATTAAGAACAACCATAATACCGATATTGGCCAATTTAATAGCACCAAATCGAATAGGCCTTCCCTCCGATCTCAATTTCGCAAAAGGAACAATAGCTAATGCGTCCAATGCCAATATGAGGGCGAAATATTTTACATAGCTCTCGTAATCGGCATTGTAAGTTCCCTTATTCAACCAGCTACCAAAAGTACCCGCAAAGACAAAGGCCGTTATAAAAAATAATGTTGCCAGAAAGGCAATGACGATAAAACTATTATTGAAAACCTGCTTTTTATCCTTTTCTTCGACTTTTTGGAGAAACCTAAAAAAAGTTGTCTCCATTCCAAATGCCAAAACGGCATTGATCATGGATGCCCAGGCGTACATATTAGTAAATATTCCGTAGGACGCAGGTGGATATTTGAGGACATACAATGGCGTCATGACGAAATACAGCATACGGGCTATAATCGTACTCAGGCCATAAATCATGGTCTGTCCGGCGAATTTTTTAAGTACTGACAAGGCGAAACGGCTTAAGATTGAACTCTTTTAACTACTTCAAAATTGGAGAAGCCCTTCATTTCGCCTTCCTTTACCTCAACACTTTCAACGATTGCACCCTCGGGTCCTTCTTGGCAGAAGTCCAACAGTGAATCTAGTGCAAAATCGTCGCCCTCACCCTCAATATAGACAGAACCATCTTTTAAATTGACAACAAAGCCTCTAACACCGACTTGATCTGCAACCGCCTTGGTTGTCAATCTAAAAAAGACACCCTGTACTTTACCTCTTATTGAAATATTCAAATGTTTCATCTGTAACTTATTTTTTCTTCCATCGGTCAGATGGAACTTACCATGACTATAGTTTCGTTATTATAGTCATGGACGGTTCAATAAGAGCAAAAGTACAGAAGTTTTGGGGAATTAAATACTACGCTAAACGTTTTACCTTAACATCTTCATTTAGGCGCATGTGTTCCATACCTTGCAACAACACAATCCCAGGTTTTTTACCCACTTCAAGTGAGCCAAATTCATCCTCAATGTTCAACGCGATAGCACCATTGATTGTAGCCCATTGAATAGTCTGCAAGAAATCGAGATCCTCAAAGTGCGCATGCAATACCTTTAGCTCCTCCAAAATGGACAATGTATCGTTTGAAGCTAAACTGTCCGTTCCGATTACTAAACGCTGTCCGGCATTCATAAAATTCTGAACCTTTGGTAATGTTCCCTCAATATAAAGGTTGGCCTTTGGACAGAGACACCACATCACATCACGATCCATACGTTCTACAAAATCCAAATCTTTAAGAGAGGTATAGGTGTTATGAACCAACAATAATTTATTTGGATAAGGCAAATAAGGAAGATAAGACTGAATCGAATTTCTTGCCTGCGCCTTAATCGCATCAGCATTTTTTCCTATACTTTTATAAAAGTCCAAGAACTCACCCATTTTATAACGGAACAGTTTATTCTCCTCTTCACTTTCTTGATTGTGAATACTGATAATATTTGTTTCCGGAACCATCTTCTTGAATTTTTTAAAAAGGACCTTCGAACAAGAATAGGGAGCGTGCGGCGTAATGGAAACATGCCCATTCCTAAACTCTTGGGTCAACGATTTAGCCTCCTTTAACTTAAAGTCAGCTTCTTCAGGTTCAATTCCGAGCACCTCCACAAATGTGTGATATAATATCTGTGAATCTTCCTTCAATTTTGAAGAATTATCAGTGTTGGCGTGATCTCCGACTGCGACAATGCCATTTTCGTACATATCTCGATCGGCTTTGGCCATAGCGTCATCTATTTTTTTCATCGATGCCGACCGCGTTGTCATCACCTTACTGAGAAAGCTCGGAAGCCCTGTACCTTTAGGAACAATACCTTTCATATGCGACAATTCAATGTGGCAATGTGCATTGATAAAACCTGGAATTATCACTCCTTCATATCTCTCAACCTTCGTTTTATCGGAAGGTGTAAATGAAGTTGGGTCATAGATACCTTGAATTACCCCCTCCTCATCTACCGAAACAATACCGTCTTTTATTGGCATTGAAGTAATCGGCAGAATATAATTAGCGCTTAAATATTTTAACATTTTATCTCCTCACTATCAATTTAGTAACTAAAATTTTTTGACCTGTATGAATACATACCTTTAGTAGAAAAATTCATGCCAAGGTACCTAAAAAGAACAATAAATACCAAAAACAACAATTTGCACAAATTTTTAACCAAAAAGAAATAATACCGCAAATCCGCTGTTTTCCATTTGTCATAAATTACTTCTTTATACTTCATTTCAATTTTAAATTTATATATTCGCAGCATCGAATAGGGGTGCCTTGTTTTGTCAGGAACACAAATAAAGGCTGAGATTATACCCAACAGATTAAATTCTGTACACCTGATCCAGATAATGCTGGCGTAGGGAGAGGTTAGTTAAATAGTGCGGTCATAGTAACCCCTTGCTATGATTTGTTTAACTCAAACAAAATACATTACCATGATCAAATTTTTGATTTGTAGCTCCTTAGCTACTATTTCAAGCCAAATTGCCATTGCGCAACAAAATCTGACAATTAAAGCTGTAGACAATACCAATCAGACCCCCTTACAGTATGTTTCCATATCCATAGATGGACAAGCATCTTTTGCTGGCCAATCGGACAAAAATGGACTGATTAAACTATATCGTATCAATACAGGTAAGCACCAGATCCAGGTATCTTCTCTTGGATATAAAACATGGAGCCAAAATGTGGATGTTAAAGACAATTTGGAGATTACGGTAGCGTTAGAACCTAATACAATTCAAATGGAAGAGGTGCTTGTTCAATCTACCCGTGCCAAAAGAAATGCTCCTACAACCTTTAAAAACATCTCCAAAGAAGAAATAACACGTAACAACCTCGGCCAGGATATCCCATTCCTTTTAAATCAGACTCCATCCGTGCAGGTCAATTCCGATGCCGGGGCAGGCATAGGTTATACCGGAATGACAATCAGGGGATCGGATAATCAACGAATCAACGTAACATTAAATGGAATCCCTTTAAATGATGCGGAGAGCATGGGTTCATTTTTTGTAAACCTTCCCGACTTTGCCTCTTCTACCGAGAGCATCCAAGTTCAGCGTGGTATTGGGACTTCGACGAATGGTGCCGGATCATTTGGAGCCTCATTAAATATTCAGTCCAATACGTTAGTCGAAACCCCTTACGCAGAACTTAACAATTCATTTGGCTCCTACAATACCTGGAAAAATACAGTCAAGGTAGGTACCGGACTAATTAACGACAAATTTGCCTTCAATGCCAGATTATCTCGAATCAGCAGCGATGGTTATATCGAGAGAGGTAGTTCAGACTTACAGTCTTTCTATGTGGATGGAGGCTATTATGGCAAGAAACATATTTTAAAAGGAATTGTATTCTGGGGAAAAGAAAAGACATATCAAGCCTGGAATGGCGTTCCCGAACCATTGATTACTGGCGATCGATCGCGCATGGATGACTATGCAGATAATGCACTCGAAATCTCGGGCGCAGAGAAGGACCGTTTCATGAACGCCAGCCGAAATTATAATCTATATACGTATCAAAATCAAACAGATAATTATACGCAGAAACATCATCAACTTCATTATACCAATATCCTAAACGACAAATTGACGCTCAATACAGCCCTACACTATACAAGAGGTTATGGTTACTATGAAGAAATGAGACCGGGAGATAAACTAAGTAAATACGGTTTGCCTAACGTCATCATTGGTAAAGATACCATACAAAAAACAGATCTCGTCCGTAGGAGATGGCTTGATAATTATTTTTATGGCATGACCTATGCCCTAAATTACAGACCGAATGATCAGCTTGAAATAACTTGGGGTGGAGCTTATAATCAATACAAAGGAAAACATTATGGCCAGGTGATTTGGGCACAATATGCATCAACCGGTTTTCTTGACGACAAATATTACTTCGGGAAATCACAAAAAAATGATTTCAGTAATTTCTTAAAGGTCGATTACAAACTAGACAAGTGGATATTAATGGCCGATATTCAATATCGGAATGTAGATTACCACATGTATGGAGATGATGATAAGGTGAAAAATTATAATTATCATCCTAAGTTTAATTTCTTAAACCCTAAAGCTGGTGCAACTTATTTGCTAAATGACCATTCAAATGTATACGCTTCCTATGCCTTTGCACAAAAAGAACCTGTTCGCAAGGATTTTATAGAGAAAAATAGTGCCTTACCAGACCCGACCCCAGAGAAAATGCAGGACATCGAATTTGGCTATCGCTTTACAAATGAAAAATTCAACATCGGATTGAATGGGTATGGCATGTTTTACAAGGATCAGTTGATCCCAACAGGTGAAATCAGTGATACTGGCTCTCCAATTCGACAAAACGTCAAAGATAGCTATAGAATGGGGCTTGAATTCGATGGATCATGGAACATCAGCAAACAGTTCAACTGGAAAGCAACAGCTAGTTTCAGCCAAAATAAAATTAAAGACTTTGAAGAGGTGATCGGTAATACAAGGATATTTTATTCAAAAACAGACATTGCTTTATCTCCGGGAACGATTTTGTCAAGTAATTTTTCTTATAGTCCGATAACATCACTTACATTCTCTCTTCTATCCAAATTTGTAGGAAGACAATATCTAGATAATTCATCTGCGAAAGAGAGAAGCATTTCCTCTTATTTTGTCAACAATCTGTTAGCAAACTATAGCTTTACAGCATTAGGTATCAAAAACATCAGTGCAACTTTACAGGTCAACAACATCTTAAACGAAAAGTACGAAGCCAATGGCTACACCTTCGGTTGGATGGAAGGTGATACCAGAAAATATTATAATTTCTATTTCCCACAAGCACCAACAAATTTCCTATTGGGCCTGAATTTCAAATTTTAGAAACAATTTATTTAAATAAAAAACGTCTCTTTTTTCCTGAGGAAGCAAGAGACGTTTTTTATTTAATATGGTGGATAAATTGCACATTACATCGTGTTTAAACAATCGGAATTTTTACCTTTGGTTTTATACTTTTCATTATGCGCGCAGTTATACAACGAGTGAAAAACGCCTCTTGTACGGTAGATAATCAGATTACAGGCCAGATCCAGAAGGGTTTAATGATTTTATTAGGAGTTGAAGAAGCAGACACAACAGAAGATCTGAAATGGTTAGGACAGAAATTCATCAACTTACGCATCTTCGAGGATGAACAGGGCTTGATGAATAAATCGATACAGGATATAGACGGAAATATCTTACTCATCTCACAATTCACCCTCTTTGCTCAAACAAAAAAAGGAAACAGACCTTCTTTTATCAGAGCAGCAAAACCGGATAAAGCCAAACCAATGTATGAAGAGATGGCTTTATTGTTAAGTCAATTGCTCCAAAAAGAGGTTCAACTTGGCATATTCGGAGCAGATATGAAAATTGACCTATTGAATGATGGTCCAGTTACCATCGTCATGGATACAAAAGATAAGGACAACTTTTAATTTTTTATTGAAAAAGATGACAATTAAAGAAGCACAAGAGGTTATTGACAAATGGATCAATAGTACCGGAGTACGTTATTTCAACGAACTGACAAACACCGCCATACTCATGGAAGAAGTCGGTGAGGTTGCCCGAATAATGGCTCGGCAATACGGAGAGCAATCTTTCAAAAAATCAGACAAAGAAGTCAATTTAGCAGATGAAATGGCCGATGTATTATTCGTTTTGATGTGTCTTGCCAATCAAACGGGAATTGATCTAACAGAAGCTCTGGAACAAAATCTTCAAAAGAAATCAATTCGGGATGCCGACCGCCATAAAAACAACGAAAAACTTAAATAATTGGAGATCGTATTGTTTGTACAACTCTTTGAGATAATATTAAAGTTTTAAATCGAATACGATGTATAAATTCATAACCTATTCGCTCATAGCGAGCATATGCCTTGCCTCTTGTGCGACAAAACAACAGCTAAATTCTAAGGTCGAGCAGGCCAGTACTTTTAATAAGGCTGCCGTAGTCACAGCGCATCCTTTGGCTTCAGAAGTCGGCGTAAAGATTTTAAAACAAGGTGGGAATGCAATAGATGCTGCAGTTGCCGTGCAATTTGCTCTTGCAGTTGTTTATCCAAATGCAGGAAATATTGGTGGCGGCGGCTTTATGCTCTACCGCGACCATCGGGGTAATTTAGATGCCCTAGATTTTCGTGAGAAAGCTCCTCAAAAAGCATCCCGGGATATGTATCTCGATGCCCAAGGTAATGTTATTCCTGAGTTGAGTCTTTATAGTCAATTGGCCTCAGGCATCCCTGGGTCTGTTGCCGGTATGTGGGAAGCACACAGAAAGTATGGCAAATTGCAATGGAAAGATCTCGTACTCCCAGCAATACAGCTAGCCAGAACAGGTTTTAAAATCAGTCAACGACAAGCCAATGAGTTTGAAAGTCATAAAGACCGTTTTGTCAAGCTGAATCCCTCTGGTGCTGCAATTATCAAAACCACAGCTTGGAAAACAGGTGACCTATTTATCCAGGAGGAACTTGCGAAAACGCTGGAAAGAATCGCAATCGAAGGGCGAGACGGCTTCTATAAAGGTAAAACGGCCGACTTAATTATTGCCGAAATGGGCAAAGGTAAAGGCATTATCAATCATCAAGATCTACTGGATTATCAGGCACTTTGGCGTACCCCAATTTCCACAAATTACAGGGGGCATAAAGTTATTTCCATGCCGCCGCCTTCGAGTGGGGGAACATCTCTTTTGGCCTTGCTCAAATCAGTCGAACAGTTTCCACTTCAACGCTGGGGCTTTCAAACCGATTCAACCATTCGTGTCATGGTCGAAGCTGAACGCTATGTATATGCCAATCGGGCCAAATATTTAGGAGATCCTGATTTTATTAGGGTCCCCGTCCAACAGCTTATTGACTCCAGCTCAAATGCACATAAACTCAATTCATTCAATTTCCGTAAAGCGACATTAAGCAAAGATGTCAATGCAGATGTCATTCCTGGCTATGAAAGTGAACAAACGACACATTTCAATATCGTAGACGAGCAAGGGAATGCAGTATCCATTACAACAACACTCAATGATTCTTATGGCTCGGGAGTATTTGTGGCCGGCGCAGGTTTTCTCCTAAACAATGAAATGGATGATTTCTCTGTGAAGACCGGTGTCCCAAACATGTATGGGCTTACAGGGGAAAAAGCGAACGAGATTCAGCCCGGCAAAAGAATGCTCAGCTCAATGACACCAACTATTGTAGAAAAAGATGGCAAACTATTCATGGTTGTGGGAACCCCAGGGGGATCAACCATCATTACCTCTGTTTTTCAGACTATCCTCAACGTTATTGACTTTCGACAAAATGCACAATCGGCAGTTAGCCTGCCAAGATTTCATCATCAATGGCTTCCTGATCGCATTGATGTCGAAAATAACGCTATCAATGCCAATTTACGTGGCCAATTGACAAAAGATGGCTATACGATAAATCCGAGAGGGGCAATCGGCCGTGTGGAGAATATACTTGTCTTACCAAATGGTAAATTACAGACAGGAGCCGATCCACGTGGAGACGATACAGCGAAAGGCTATTAGATTAAAAATGATTAAACTATTTGATGCAATCCCTATCTTACAAGAAATAACATATTATGATTCAAAGGAATTACAACAGGATTTTCAGAGCAACATTAGCGACTATATTTACGTTGATTTTATTTTCAAACTGCAAAATACTTCAAGGGCCTGATCTTACAAAGATACAAGTTGGTATGACCAAAGCACAAGTTATTCAAAAACTTGGAAAACCAGATGCTATTGTGGCTGCTAAGAAATATCAGGAAGGCATCTTAGAAATATACGAATATAATACTTCTCAACTTGAAAATCCAGTAGATTCAGCCTCAGGATTTCGTCAATATTGGTTACATTTTTTTAATGACGAGCTGCAGGAATGGGGTACTAAACGTAATTATTCACCTCGAGAATACGATCATTATTACGAGAAATATAGAAGACGTCATTAAGTACAAGGCATAAAAAAACCTGTTATCTAAGATAACAGGTTTTTTTTATAAGGATGAATCTTACATCATTCCACCCATACCGCCACCCATTGGAGGAGCACCAGCACCTACAGGGTTTTCTTCAGCTTCGTCAGCTAATACGCACTCCGTAGTCAATAACATTGAAGCAACTGAAGCTGCATTTTCCAATGCTACACGAGATACTTTAGTTGGATCAATTACACCAGCAGCGATTAAGTTTTCGTAACGGTCTGTACGCGCGTTGTAACCGAAATCTGCAGTTCCTTCTTTCACTTTTTGAACGATTACTGCACCTTCGATACCAGCGTTATTACAGATCTGACGTAATGGCTCTTCGATAGCGCGTTTAATGATGTCAATACCGATTTGCTCATCTTCGTTGTCACCTTTAAGGTTTACCAAAGCTTCAGTTGAGCGAATGAATGCAACACCACCACCAGCGATAATACCTTCTTCAACAGCTGCACGAGTTGCATGTAAAGCATCATCAACACGGTCTTTTTTCTCTTTCATTTCAACCTCAGTAGTCGCTCCTACATATAACACAGCTACACCACCTGACAGTTTTGCCAAACGTTCTTGTAGTTTTTCGCGATCGTAATCAGAAGTTGTTGTTTCGATCTGTGAACGGATTTGAGCAACGCGTGCTTTGATATCCTCTACATTACCAGAACCATTGATAATAGTTGTGTTATCTTTGTCAACTTGAACTTTTTCAGCTTGACCCAAGTAAGATAACTCAGCATTCTCTAATTTGAAACCTCTTTCTTCAGAGATAACAGTACCACCAGTTAAGATAGCGATATCTTCTAACATTGCTTTACGGCGGTCACCGAATCCTGGAGCTTTAACAGCAGCAACTTTCAATGAACCACGGATTTTATTAACCACTAATGTCGCCAATGCCTCACCATCTAAATCTTCAGCTATGATCAATAATGGTTTACCAGTTTGAACTTGTTTCTCCAAGATAGGCAACAATTCTTTCATGTTGCTGATTTTCTTGTCGTAGATCAAGATGTATGGGTTATCTAATTCCGCTTCCATTTTGTCAGAATTTGTCACAAAATATGGCGATAAATAACCACGGTCAAATTGCATACCTTCCACAGTTTTTACTTCTGTTTCAGTACCTTTTGCCTCTTCAACAGTGATAACACCGTCGTTACCTACTTTTTCCATTGCCTGAGCGATCAAAGCACCAATTACTTCGTCATTGTTCGCTGAAATAGTAGCAACTTGTTTAATTTTATTATTGTCTTGACCAACTTCTTGAGATTGAGATTTCAAGTTAGCAACCACAGTTGCAACAGCTTTGTCAATACCACGTTTTAGATCCATTGGATTAGCTCCTGCAGCCACAGATTTGATACCTGGAGCAACGATTGCTTGTGCTAATACCGTAGCAGTTGTAGTACCATCACCAGCTTGATCAGCCGTTTTGGAAGCTACTTCTTTTACCATTTGTGCACCCATATTTTCTAAAGCGTCTTTCAATTCGATTTCTTTCGCTACCGAAACACCATCTTTAGTAATTACTGGAGCACCAAATTTTTTCTCAATAATTACGTTACGTCCTTTAGGACCCAATGTTACTTTAACTGCATTCGCTAAAGTATCTACACCTTTTTTAAGGGCCTCGCGAGCCTCAACGTTATATTTTACTTGTTTTGCCATTTTTTTATGAGTATTTAGTATTTCCAAGAAGCATAATCAGACGTTAGTATTGAACTGTAAATAAATTCTATCTTTAACACGTCTAATTTTAAAGCTTCATTAAAATAACCTATTGAATTCTTAATTGAGCCAGTAAGCTCTTTTTAAATAACCTCTTCTTATTAATTAGATAACCGCGTAAATATCAGACTCACGCATTATTAAGTACTCTTTTCCTTCGTAAGTAATTTCAGTACCTGCGTATTTTCCGTATAATACTTTGTCACCAACTTTCACAGTTAACGGTTCGTCAACTTTACCTGTACCTACAGCAACTACTGTACCTTGAGATGGTTTTTCTTTTGCTGTATCGGGGATATACAACCCTGAAGCTGTTTTTTCTTCTGCTGGAGCAGCTTCTACTACTACTCTGTCTCCGATAGGTTTGATACTTAATGCCATAATTAATTTACTTTTTATCTGTTATTGAATTTATTTTTATGTTATAATCGTTATAAACCCATCATCTTTTATGCCAATTGTAAATAAAGCAGCTTATAAGACAATTTTTCACAGAAAAGTTAATATCTCCATCGACAAAAATTCATTTTGCTGTCACACTGTCATTCCCGGCCTGCCAGTCTTACTTCCGTCGACCGACATCCCAATAAAATTAACGGTACAGGTCGGCCTTAGACAAAATACCCAACATAAAAAAGCCCCGTCTGTGAAACAAACGGGGCTCATAATTCTTTATTGATAACTATTTCTTAGCTTCTTCTGCTGGTTTTGTTGCCGGTGTAGTCACTGGGGCCTTTTCTTGCGATTGAGCCGGAGCAGATTGCCCTTGTCCCGCAGGAGTACCAGCAGGTTGTTGTCCAGTACCCAAATTCAATGGACCTTGTTGTTTAGGCGCTTCAATTTGACCGCCCAATCCACCTTTAGATGTACTTGGTGATGTGCCAATAATATTTACACCTAAGCTAAATACCATAATGGCAATAACCATGATCCAAGTACCTTTTTCCAAAAAGTCACCTGTACGTTTTACTCCCATAAGATTCGTTCCACCTGAAAAACCAGATGACAAACCACCTCCTTTTGGATTTTGGATTAAAACCAAAAACGCTAAAATAATACTAGCTAATATGATTAGACCGATTAATAATCCTTGCATCTCTTTATGTTATTAATTTAATTTCTTTTCTAATTCTGTTATGCGTGCCGCAAAGTAAGCATTTTTTTCTGGATATTTCAAAACTAATTTTTTGTAAACCTCTATTGCTTTTGGATATAAGCCTTGTTCCACATAGATCTTTGCGAGCGTTTCGGTAACAAGTGTATGTTGATCTTCCGAACTTTTCCTAGCTTTATTCTCCAAGTCTAATTTTTCCGCTTGTAAAGGCTGAATCATAGGCTCCTCACGAATAAACTTTTCGATCACCTCATCAGTTTTACGCGGTATTTGAAAAGAGATTGTCGTTTTAACCTCATCACTCAACTTTGCTTCAGGCGATTGTAAATGAAAAATATTCTCCCGGATCTGTTGATCGAGTAGCTGAGTATCTAGTTTCTCATGAATTTTAGCAATATCGTCATTGGAGGGCTTCATTGGCCCTAATGGGGATTTAACATAGGGCTGATAGGTATCAGCATATTCTAATCTCGTCTTATGCAACCACCATAAGAAACTGTATGGCATGGTATCATCATCATAGACCGAAACACGTTCTTGACCATCATCCATTATTTCGGCAACAGATTCCGATAGAACAGGTGCTACTAGTGCAGACTCCTCTGAATCGGCAATAATTTCTTGCTGCTGATCGCTTGAACGAAAATAATCTTTTGCAACCCCCGCTTGAATCAAACGATCCAATTCATCAACTTCCACCTTGGATAAAACTGGTTCAACAACAATTTCGCTCTCAGCTTCAATTTCGACAATCCCATCATCGTCGCGAAGTGCTCCATCCACTAGAAATTCATCTGAAGGCATTATTGCATCAGGCTCTGCCGCCGATTTACAATGCATAAATTCATACAACCAACTCGGAGAAGATGCATAGAGCAAAGTAGACGATAAATTCTGAACTGAACTATGCTTGCCAAAAACTTTACGTTCATAAACAAATCGCAGGCTTTGGGCATACGGATATTTTTCAATCAATGCTAAAACAACATCTTCCGCCACAGTGTCCGGATGATTGATTGCTTGAAAAAAAAGCTCGTTATTGGATAATGATATATTAAGATTCATCTTGGAAATAGAATTACCAATTAGCAAACGCTTTATTGTATATATCCTCAGTTAACATTTGAATAATTTCTTTACCCAAGGTCTCTTCTTGTGCACTTTGAAGATTTCCTGCAAACTCTTTAAATCGCGTAAAAGGCTGTTCAAAATCATCCTTCGGATTAATTTTATTATGATAGGCAACCTTGATTGTAATAGTCAATCTATTCATAGCTGCACGATCTGTCCCGGCTTCAACAGCTGCCGGACTTATCGAATACTCTGTAATAAATCCTTCAAAGGTAGCATCACCGTCTTGATTCACCTGACTCAATCGAGATTGGTTACGGATACGCTCTTTCAGTGCCTCCGTAAAATTCTGACTTAACGTCGGATAAACCAAAGGAGCTATATTTTCGAAATATTGAATATTGACTGTTTTCATTCCCTCAGGAATGGATCCACCAGTAAATCCATATTTTACCCCACAACTATTCATTACAAACAAAAAGATTGTGGTGAGAAAAGCATATAAAATTTTTCTTGACAACATCTGTAAACCTTAATCTAAATTTAAGTCTTTAATTTTTCTGTACAAAGTTCTTTCAGAAATTCCCAACTCCTGCGCAGCAGCTTTACGTTTACCACGGTGCTTTTTCAGTGCTTTCTTGATCAGATCAGACTCTTTATCGACAAGCGATAAAGATTCCTCAACTTCTTGAGCATCCTGCAGATATTCATCCTGCGCAACAGGATTTTTTAATACATTGGTCGGATTTGCCGGAGAATGTATCGTTAGCGTTGGGGTTGTATTATAATTTTCTGGATCTGCTTTCAATTGTGGTTCAATCTCCTGATACAATTGATTAATATAGGGAGAATTTTGATCAAATGTGTTAGAATCGACACCTTTCTGAATTAATTCAACCACCAGTTTTTTCAGATCAACCATATCCTTCTTCATATCAAATAAGACTTTATACAGCAAATCTCTTTCTGAAAAATCCTCTTTTCCACCATTATTTGAAGGAACGACCGCTGGCAAACTCGTTCGGGATTCATTGGGCAGATAATTTTGAAGTGTATATGCATCAACAATGCGTTCTTTCTCCAAAACAGCGATTTGTTCCGCAACATTTTTCAGTTGACGCACGTTTCCGGGCCAGCTATAGTTGCGTAGCATATTCTGTGCATCTTCTGTCAATTGAACCCCAGGTGTACGGTATTTCTCAGAAAAGTCCACAATAAACTTGCGAAATAATAAGTTGATATCTTCAGGTCTTTCACGTAAAGACGGCACACGCAAGGGCACAGTATTTAAGCGATAATAAAGATCTTCACGAAATTTACCTTTTTGTACGGCTTCAAACACATTCACATTTGTCGCAGCAACCACCCGCACATTTGTCTTCTGTACCTTGGATGACCCTACCCGTATATACTCCCCTGACTCCAATACGCGTAATAATCTCGCTTGTGTCCCCAAAGGCAACTCACCCACTTCATCCAGAAAGATTGTTCCACCATCAACGACTTCAAAATATCCCTTCCTGGCTTCATGGGCACCCGTAAACGAGCCTTTTTCGTGACCAAACAACTCGGAGTCAATAGTCCCCTCTGGTATAGCTCCACAATTGACCGCAATAAAAGGGCCATGCTTACGGGAGCTCAATTGATGGATAATATGCGAAAAAACCTCTTTACCACTCCCACTTTCACCCTGTATTAATACGGAGATATCAGTTGGAGCCACTTGTCGTGCAATATCGATAGCACGGTTCAACAAAGGCGAATTACCGATAATTCCAAATCTATTCTTTATATCTTGGTTATCCATAAATTTCCAGTTGGAAATAAAACAATCTCAGTTTTCTTAATCAACAATCTTTCCCAATAATGTCGCAGAAGTACATGACTCGATAAGTACATTCACATAATCACCTTGTTTAAATCGAGGATCGATTGGAAATACCACCAATGCATTTTGATCATTACGACCGCAAAAATCGAACTCAGACCTTTTTGAAAATCCCTCAACAAGCACTTTACATACTTTGCCAACAAAATGTTGATAACGATATAAGCTATGATCGCGCTGTTTATTGATAACTTCTGTTAAACGACGTTTTTTTACGTCCTCTGGAATATCATCTGCGTATCTTTTTGCAGCCAAAGTACCTGGTCTTTCCGAGTAAGCAAACATATAGGCGAAATCGTATTTGACATAATCCATCATAGATAATGTTTCCTGATGCTCCTCTTCTGTTTCAGTACAGAAACCTGTAATAACATCTGTAGAAATAGCACATTCAGGAATAATACGGCGGATGGCATCCACACGTTCCATATACCATTCACGGTCATAGGTACGATTCATCAATTCCAATACACGGGAATTTCCAGATTGAACTGGCAAGTGAATATAATTACAAATGTTTTCATGCGAAGCTATTGCATATAAAACTTCATCTGTAATATCTTTTGGATGGGAAGTAGAGAAGCGAATACGTAAAAGCGGGCTGATTTCAGCAACCATCGTAAGCAAACGAGCAAATGTTATAGTTTCACCCGGTTCCTCCCCTTCAGCTACTGGAGCAGTATATTTGTAGGAATCCACATTTTGTCCCAACAACGTAACCTCTTTATAGCCTGCATTAAAGAGATCTTGGGCCTCCTTCACGATAGATTGTGGATCACGGCTACGTTCACGTCCACGTGTAAAAGGAACAACACAGAAAGAACACATGTTGTCGCAGCCACGCATAATCGAAATAAAAGCTGTTACACCATTTGAATTCAAACGGACAGGATTAATATCAGCATACGTTTCCTCTCTAGATAACAAAACGTTTACAGCTTTAGCTCCATCGTCAACCTTATCAATCAAATTTGGTAGATCGCGATAAGCATCCGGCCCTACAACGACATCAACCAACTTCTCTTCCTCTAAGAATTTCGATTTCAAACGCTCTGCCATGCAACCCAGCACACCAACGATCATTCCAGGATTTTTTGCTTTAGCAGCTTCAAATTCCTTTAGACGATTGCGCACACGCTGTTCTGCATTTTCGCGGATTGAACAGGTATTAATAAAAACCACATCAGCTTCCTGATAATTCTTGGTTGTTTCAAATCCCTTATCCAACAAAATAGAAGCAACAATCTCACTATCCGAAAAATTCATCTGGCAACCGTAACTTTCAATATACAGTTTGCGTCCATTACTTAAAATCGGATCCTGTTCTAATAATAATGCCTCACCCTGACGAGATTCGTCGTGTTCCTTAGTGGTATGTGTTAAATCTAGCATAGCTCGATATTCAATAGAATATAATTTTTATTATTTTCGATGGCATAACCAATGCAATGACCGATCTTTTGCTGATCTGATTTTATGCCCTTAGTTATTTCAAAGACTACAAAGTTAGAAATTTAAATCCATATAATGACAGTTTGTCAGACAGAAATATGGTTTATCCTTTGTCAAATTTTAGGAGCAAATGGGCTATATAAAATTCTGACACGCTGTATTTCACAAAAAAAGCGTTGATTAAATCAACGCTTTCTTATGATTCAAGATCAATAGATTTGTTTGAGGAGAATATTCCTTAGAATGCTTACTGACCTGCTTGTTGTTTCGCTTCTTTCTTCATTTGATCACCTGCTACAATAACGATTTCAACACGACGATTTTGAGCACGTCCTGCTTCCGTATCGTTACTTGCAATTGGCTCAGAGAAGTTTCTACCTTCAGTTCTAATACGCGAAGACGCTAAGCCTTTAGATACCGCAAATGCACGTACAGAATTTGCGCGGTCCAAAGATACTTTTTCATTCGCAGCCAACGTACCTACATTATCTGTATGTCCGATAACCAGGATTTCAGTACCTTGTTCTTTGTTCAAGGTTGTTACCAAATTTGCGATATTATCTTTAGCTGACGATTTTAAATCTGATTTATTGAAGTCAAATAAAATACCTGAATCAAACTTAACCACGATACCTTCCGCAGATTGCGTAACTTCAGCTCCTTCAACAGTTTTAGAAATCTCAGCAGCTTGCTTATCCATTTTTTTACCAATCAATACACCGGCAGCTCCACCAATGGCAGCACCCGCTAATGTACCGATAGCCGTATTACCAGCTTTGCCACCTATCAAGGCCCCTAAAGCACCTCCGGCAACACCACCGATTACTCCACCTTTAGTCGTATTATTTGTATTTTGGATAGTAGAACAACTTCCAAATAACATAGCTGAGGTTGCAACTGTCAAACCTAATACAGCTAATTTTCTATTCATTTTCATATGTATGCTATCTAAGACTTTTAATATTCAAATTAAATACCGTTCTACTAAAATCAAACAAAGTGCCAAAAGATATTTTTATAAACTTTTTTGTTACAAAACACTGAAAAAGGCCCTTAAAACTTCCAAAAATGACGTCGATACGCTACAAAATTTTAAATCACCTTTTGCTACTTGTACAAACAGCTAACAGTAACAAAAGCAAAATGTTTTTATTTTTCTTGGGTCTTTACTTCAATATCAGGTAAAAGAGCCCCTTTAGGCCTTCCCTTTGCATTAAAGTCGTCCATAGATTGTTGTACGTAATGCATCAAATCATACTGTCCCCAATGCTCAGCCAAATCAAAAGATGGACGGTAACGTATCATAAAAGCATCTAATTCTGTACTATCCAGCTTCGTCAGATTTTTAACAGCTTCACGAGAGAAAATACGATCAACTTGTAATTCATCCTTCTCTTTGTCCATAAATCGCCCAAAGCGTTTTGCATTCTTGGCTTCCCTTCCAAAAAGATTATAAAGGGCGGTTGCTGGACTACCCAGATAGGTTCCGAACTTATTTTTACCCCCATTATAAACACCCTTTTTAGCGTAATTATTCATGGCATCATTTAATTCGGCCTCCTTCGTTTTTCGTTCAACGATGACGGTCTCCAATCGTATCCCTTCTTGCAATTCCACATAAAACTCATTCAGGTTGGTCAGCACGGTTTTAACAGGTGAATACCCGACTTTGGTAAAAGACAGGGAATCTCCTACCGATGCATCAATCGTAAAAACACCAAAAGAGTTGCTCAACGTTGATCTGTGCGTGCGCATATTAAGCACCACAGCATCTCCAATGCGATTACCGTTCCCCTTTTGCAGTACCATTCCCGAAACCTTCTGCTGTTGTTGCGCAGTAGCTCCGAAATAGGTGAATAACAGCAAAAAAAACCCTAATATATGTATCTGTATTATTTTCATCCTATTATCTCTCTTCAATTACCCCAATTGGTTTCAGTGCGATTGTAATTATCAACAATTTCATTGGGTCAAACATTCAATTCCGTAAGGAACAGCTTATAATTTATTTCAATCTTATTAATTCCCAGCTACACCTAACCTACTTTGCTAAAAGTAGTAATAGTTTGACACTTGTATTGTTAAAAAAGTTTAAATATTCTTTGTTTATCATTTGTATGGATAAAAAACAAAATTAGCCCCTTCAGCAACTACAACAAACAAGCACATATAGTCTTTCGCAGGCTTATAGTTCTGAATAAAAGACGCTTTACGATCTTCTTGAATAATATCCATTTCTACAAACTCTTCCAATGTAGAGGCGTTTATGCTCCATTTCGTCTCCAATTCCTTGCGATCTAATATCACTTCGCCAACGGAAACTTCATGCTGATGTGCGACAAAAATTGGGTAGTCAGAATAACCTTCTTCAACAATCTCCAGCGCTACTTCGCGGATTGATTCACTATAAAAATCGAGATCTACCTGCAGACTCTTTAATGGACTTTGCTCTGTAGACGGCACATTTTCTTCTCTTGCAGATCCTGCAAATAAATCTTCTACTTCCATATTGTATGCTATTACTTCTTTAACTCCAATAAAACCACATTTTCAACGTGTTGGGTATGCGGAAACATATCTACTGGCTTGATCCGCTTCACCTCATATTTTTCACCCAACAACACCAAATCGCGTGCCTGTGTAGCAGCATTACAACTGACATATACAATACGCGGTGATTCCATTTCTAACAAACGAGCTACAACATCAGCGTGCATTCCTGCACGTGGTGGATCTGTAATCACCACATCTGGCTTTCCGTGTTCAGCTATAAAGGAAGGGGTCAACACATCTTTCATATCTCCAGCGTAGAACTTTGTATTCGTAATATCATTGATCGACGAATTGACTTTAGCGTCCTCAATGGCTGTAGGAACATACTCTACACCAACAACTTCTCTCGCCTTCTTAGCGACAAAGTTTGCAATTGTACCCGCTCCTGTATACAAGTCATACACCAACTCATCCCCCTTTAAATCGGCAAAGTCACGTGTGATTTTATACAGCTCATACGCTTGTGCAGAGTTTGTTTGATAGAACGACTTGGGCCCAACTTTGTAACGCAAGCCCTCCATCTCCTCATAGATAAAATCACGACCGGCATATACATGAATATCCTGGTCGAAGATTGTATCATTGCGTTTCTGGTTTACGATATATAACAGGGAAGCGACTTGAGGAAACTTTTCTTTAACAAATTCCATCAACAACTCAACCTGTCCTTCTTCCGGATATGCAAACACAACGATCACCATCATCTCCCCGGTTGAAGAAATACGGATAATCAAATTACGCAATACACCTGTGTGTTCACGCAAATCGTAGAACGTCATACCTTGACTAAGAGCAAAATCACGAATACTATTACGAACTTCATTTGAAGGATCTTCTTGCAAAAAACAATGATCGATATCTAAAATCTTATCAAAACGTCCAGGCACGTGAAAACCCAGTGCATTCATTTCTAATTGGGACGAATCTTCATCAACAGAAGTCAACCATTTTTTGTTTGAAAAAGTATATTCTAATTTATTTCTGTAATATTCTGTTTGCGCAGAGCCTAAAATACTTTCCATCGCTGAAGTATCTACTTTTCCAATACGCGAAAGGGCATTATCGACAGATTGTTGCTTAAATTTTAGCTGAGCATCATAGGTCATATGCTGCCACTTACATCCACCACATACTCCGAAATGCGCACAAAACGGATCTACGCGATAAGATGAAGCCTCTTTTAAACTGGTTACCCGAGCTTCCGCAAAATTCTTTTTCTTGCGCATAAGCTCCACGTCAACAACATCACCAGGAACAGCTTTTTCTACAAACAAAACCAAATCTTCGGTTTTTCCAACACCTCTACCCTCTTCGGCAATATCAATGATGGCAATATCTTTCAAGAACTTTTTATCTTGCGGAATTCTTCTACTCATAGGGTGCAAAAATACAAATTTATACCGATTTTCCATCTGCATAAATTATTTATAGGCATTGATTATCACTGGTATAAACGGGTTCTTAACAGGCTCGTAACTTCGTAAAGGAAACAATGGAACAACGGAATATGAGCAAAAGTAACTCCCGTACAAGAGAATCATAAGAAAAGAGAGCTATACTCAAAAGATGGCGCCGCGATTTGGGCAGAGATGAAAGGCTTAGGATAACTTTACTGAACTGTTGCCTGAACAAGATAAGGAAGGATCTCTTTCTGAAACGAAATAAAGTTTTTTCGCACATCGGCATCTGAGACGGCCGTAAAAGCAAAAGAAAACACAATGCTTTTACTGGACTTGATCAAAAAGGTCAGCTTTTCTTCGCTAATCGCTTCATTTATTTTTTCATTCTGAATGAATGTGCTTAGGAGCAGAAACTCCAAATCTTCAGAAAGCGTTTTTAAATATTCTTGTGCATTCGCAGATTCCCGGATAAACTCCCAACCGATCAATTCATTGCAAGCCGTATAGGTCAGTCGGCTTACCCGCAAAATTGTTGAAGCCAAAAACGAAGCCATATCATCTTCATATTTAGTTGTTTTCAAAATATCCTGCAGACTCGCACGAAGATAATCCATGAGAATGGCATGCAAGATCATCTCTTTACTATCAAAATACTTGTACACCGTCGCCTTCGCAATCTTAGCTTTTTTTGCCAATGTGTTTACACTGGTTTTATGGTAGCCATTTTGACGAAAGAGCTCACGTGCTGTTCTTTTTATGGATTCAATAATATAATCTGGTTCCATATACGTTAGATCGTACGAATGTTGAAAGTCATCTACAAAGCTTAAAGACCAAAAAGCATCACATTGTTCTCTTGCCTAGTTATCGTAGAGAATAATGTGATGCCACAATCTTTACAATGATTAATTTATATTAATTCAGTCTCAAATTGAGACAAGAAACGTGTGTCATTTTCTGAGAAAAGACGTAGGTCTTTAATCACATATTTAAGGTTTGTGATACGTTCTATTCCCATACCAAAAGCAAAACCTGAGTATTTTTTACTATCGATACCACAGTTATCAAGCACATTTGGATCGACCATACCGCAACCTAAAATCTCTACCCAGCCAGAGTACTTACACAAGTTACACCCTGCCCCTTTACAGATTGTACAGGAGATATCCATTTCTGCCGAAGGTTCAGTGAAAGGAAAATAGGATGGGCGGAAACGTACTTTGGTACCTTCGCCATACATCTCTTGAACAAAATGATATAAAGTTTGTTTCAAATCGGCAAAAGAAACGTTCTCATCTACATATAAACCTTCTACTTGATGAAAGAAACAGTGTGCACGGGCTGATATAGCTTCATTTCTATAAACACGTCCAGGCATTATCGCACGAAACGGTGGTTTACCGGCTTCCATTAAACGCACCTGAACCGAAGAGGTATGCGTTCTCAATGTAATGTCATTACCTTCCTGTTTTTTGATAAAGAAAGTATCTTGCATATCACGCGCAGGATGTTCCGGCGGAAAATTCAAGGCAGAAAAATTATGCCAGTCATCTTCAATTTCCGGTCCTTCTGACACAATAAAGCCTAATTTCTTGAAAATTTCAACAATTTCTTTACGAACTAAAGAGATTGGATGTCTAGACCCCAGCTGAAAACCTTGACCAGGCAATGTTAAATCACTTGCAAATTCCTGGGATTTTTGCTTCTCACCAGACCCGAACTTTTCTTGTGCTTCTTTGAATGTATTCTCTGCTAACTGCTTAAATTCATTCAACACTTTTCCCAAAGTACGTTTCTCTTCAGGCGTAACTGTTTTGAATTCATCAAAAAGATTTTTCACAATCCCTTTGGAAACCAAAAACTTCAATCTGAAATTTTCTACATCGGCTGAAGAAGTTGGCGCAAATGCCTTAATCTCTTCAGTATACTGCGTAATTCTATCTTGCAACATAATTAGAGCAAACATAGCCAAAATTTCCGCTAAAAAGAAATTTTGAACTTCGACTAAGCATCATAAAAGAACACATAACAGAAACAGCGTACTCGCTTGGGAGAAGGCAATCAGATTTCCACCCCCAAAACACGAATAAAACAAAAGAGCAGGCTTAGTTGCCTGCTCTTTTGTTTTTCGATGATTTTACTATATTGACTATACATGTAAAGTTTTTACATAATCTCAAATTCTCAGCTTAAAATGGTAATGGATTATCCTCCTGGTCATTCTCCGTAAAATCGACCTCCACTTCCTTATCTTCGACTTTTTGCGCCTGCGTGTTTGCTGTATTACCAGCACTCACCCCTGCATTCGGCTCAAAATCCGATTTACGGCCTAAAAGCGTAAAGGTTTCAGCGACAACCTCGGTAGCATATCGTCTAATACCTTCCTTATCCTCATAAGTACGAGTCCGCAGTCGACCTTCAATATAAACTAACTTCCCCTTTGTTAGATATTTTACAGCCACGTCAGCCAGACCTCGCCACATAACAATATTGTGCCATTCGGTTTGTTCTACTCTTTTTCCGTCTTTGTTATACGTTTCTGATGTTGCCAATGGAAAACTGGCAACAGAGACATTGCCTTCTAAATAGCGAATTTCGGGATCTTTTCCAAGATGTCCCACTAAAATGACTTTGTTAACTCCTGACATAATTTAAAAGCATAAATGGTTAAAAATTTGATCTTTCCAAAAAGGTAAAGATCAACTTGTGTTTAGCTAATTTATCTAAATCTTTTAGAAATACATAATCCCAATTGGATTTTTTTTGAATTAGATCGCCTTTTAACCGCACCTCAAAAAATGTCGCATAAATATTTTGATGACTCAAGATATGTTTTGTCTGCTGCTGTAAAACATGTAGTTCTGCATCGGAACCGAAACAGGAAATAAACCACTCATCGCTAAGAACATCCGGAATTGACAAGCTGTAATTAGACTCCAAAAGTGGAAACTCATATAGATTCTGCCAAACATCACCTTCACCGCGTTTAGACATCAGTATCCGATCGTTGTCCTTCAAGATAAAATAATTAAAGTATCTATCTTTGCTTGCCTTGGCTTTAAGCTTTACAGGCAATTGATCTACCTGGCCTTTAGATAACGCATAACAGGAAGGACGAAACATACAGAATTCACATAAAGGCAGCTTGGGCTTACAATGGGTAGCACCAAAATCCATAATCGCCTGATTATACAACGCCGGGTGTTTATGATCAAGATTTTCTTTGGCTATAGCTGTAAAAATCTTCTTTCCTTCCGTAGAATTGATAGGTGTTTCTATGCCATAGTATCGCGCCAGTACACGAAACACATTTCCATCCAATACCGCCTGGGCTTCATCGTTCGCAAAAGAGGATATCGCCGCAGCAGTATACTCTCCTATTCCAGGAAGCGTTATTAATGTTTGATAATCTACCGGAAAAACACCATGATACTGATCGCGAACTATTCGCGCGGTCTTATGCATATTCCGTCCTCTAGAATAGTAACCCAGACCTTGCCAAAGATGGAGAATATCATCTTCTTCTGCATTCGCAAATTCCACAACATTCTTAAATCGCTCGACAAAACGTACATAATAGGGCAAGCCTTGTTCGACACGAGTCTGTTGCAGAATAATTTCAGAAAGCCATATTTTGTAGGCATCTTTTGTTTCTCGCCATGGTAGATCTCGCTTATGCTGTCGATACCATGCTTGCAATTCCTCGCCAAATTTCATAGCGACAAAAATGCGCATTTTTTCGCTAATACCAGCATTCCATCATTCGAGGATAGGTCTACGAATGTAGGTAATCTGTTCATCAGGTTCTAAAATCGTATTTTCCAATGTGATAAAGCCTTTGTATTTTTCTTTTAGCGCCTGATAGAGACGTCCATCATAAGAAACAGCAAATCGCCCATCTGCTTTGAGATAAACCGGCAAATGTCGATTGCCCACGTCGAAGCAGAACTCGCCCACAACAGATAGATTCTGACTATCCAACAATACACAAAGACAAGGTAAAATGTTGACCTGGATGAATAAATCACCGCGATGATAAATACACTGTCCTGAACGCAGTGCGCTGCCATCATCACGCTGTATGCGCACCAGATTACCCTTTCTTGTTTTCCGCTGGATAACGCGCTTATTTACCTCATAATAAGAAAGATCCAAAATATCTGAATCACGACCCAGCTTCAATGTATCAAAATCAGGGATAACATCAATCCATATCTCGTCATGCTGGCTCCCTTTATGCATAGTTAGTTCCTTCCGCCACTACAGCATCCACCAACTCCCGCTTACTTTTTCGACGAGGTTTTCTGTGTTCAATGACGGTGATTTCCCCCGTCTTCGATTTCTCAGCTTCCGTTATCGCTTCAACGGCTGCGTCTTCCTTCTTTTCAGAAAGCTTATGTTGTGTAAAGTCCCAACACAATTGCCCCAACATATGTAAAAAGTCGTAAAGCAACTCTCCATCAGTACCCAAAGCACGTAGGATAACCACATCTTTTGAAGCCTGCGTAAAGCCGTAAGAGATGTCATTGTATTCAACAGTTAGGATTTCATCCAATTCATATTTTAATTCTTGCGCAAAAAGAGCCGAGAACACAAAAGTTGCCTGATGGGTGTATCCCTCAAAAAATAACATCTTCTGTATCGGCTGACTTTTGGGACGCAAAAGCTGATTGTCAATAAAGGACAGTTTACCTTGTCTAAAAATCTTGGTTTGCGTATGGAGACTATCAAACTCAAATGCTTCTTTCATGTGGATTCTTCCAACACTAATAATGTCACCCCACATCAAAACGGCATCTTCAGCCAAGTGAATATGATTGCTTGCCCTAAAAATAGAATCCTTAAACGGCGTTACCGGATGTGGAATGTAATGAAACAAGCCACCGGCACCCACATGCACGTCCGTATGTTGTCTTGCGCCGGTTTTCATAGGATGAAGCTTATTAAAGGACTGTGTAAAAAGTTTCAATTGTGCATCTTTTTTCACATGAACATCAATGTGCAAATAATCCGTATCCATAATACCGGGCGATGCACTCATGATGATCATTTCCAAATGATTGGTCAATCCTGCCGCGCCATAATGCGTTAGTTTATAAGGGGCATTATGATAACTCTCCTTCAATCTACTTCTGCCGTCCTCTTTGGCAACATTTAATACGATTTTGCTATCCATATACGATAAATTTTAACCTACGGGCTCCAACAAAGCATACTTCTTGATCCATGATTTCACATCTTCTAAACCTTCTAAAGTCATTAAGTTTGTAAAAATAAATGGTCTTTCACCGCGCATGCGGATTGTATCCTGCCGCATAACTTCCAAGTCGGCATTTACATAAGGGGCAAGGTCTATTTTATTGATCAACAACAAATCCGAGCGCGTAATACCTGGCCCACCTTTACGCGGCATTTTCTCGCCTTCAGCAACATCGAGAACAAATATGGTCAAATCGGCTAGATCCGGACTAAAAGTCGCCGTCAGGTTATCACCTCCACTTTCAACAAAAATCAGTTCCACATCCTCAAAACGATTCGCTAATTCTTCTACAGCTTCAATATTCATCGAAGCATCTTCACGGATTGCCGTATGCGGACAGCCCCCTGTTTCAACACCAATAATACGTTCAGCGGGCAGTGCCGAATTCTGTTGTAGATACATAGCGTCCTCACGCGTATAAATATCATTTGTTACAACACAGATACTATAATCCGCCGACATCGAACGTGTCAACCGTTCAATAAGTGCCGTCTTGCCAGAGCCCACAGGACCAGCAACACCAATTTTCACGTAATTTCTCTTAGACATCTTTTATTTCAGTTATTTTTACGAAATGTAAATTCTCGTGTATAATTTTTCATGTTGCATGCATCGAATATCCTGAGCGATACAACAATTTCCGATCAGATCATCATCCAGTTCGGGCTGTAATCCGACCAATTTATTAATCAAGGGCTGTAGTTTAAACAAAATCTGCTGTGCATCCATTTGGCTAATTGGAACCAGTTTGGCACAATTCGTCATAATACCATTCAAAGAATTATAATAAAAAGCACTCAGTGCGTCTGCATAACTAATTTCCTGCGCATGGGCAAACATGGCAAATGCCATCGCATAGTGACCATGCAGTTCTTGCGCATTTATCGCCTTTAGATAAGCCGAACAACGCTTGACCGGTTTTAACTTTTCTGTCAATTTTAAAAACCGTATTCCCAATTTCTTACTGGCATCCCGAATCTCATAAGGGGCTTTGAAAGCGGTTATCAATGCATCCAGTTCAGCGATCTTTTTTCTGGTTGCTCTTGATTCACACAATTGCCAAGCTTTATGAAAAAAAGCGGCATCGTTGTAATAGAAACTATGCTCCAATAAAGTCTGTGCATATTCTTTTGCAGTTTTAGCATCATGTACAATCTCTTTATTGATATATGTTTCCAAGCCATAGGAATGTGTGAAGCCTCCAATCGGAAATACAGAGTCGTTAATCTGCATTAATGTCAACAATGGATTCATATGTAATCGTTATTAATTAAGTATTAGAGCCCATTGGCCAAGGTAATTTTGTGCTGGACTACGGCATACTGATGTATGCGTAACGTATGGGTTCTTTCAATCACCCGTAGTTCTTTCGTCGGTGTAAAACCTGCCCTTTCTAAGGTTTTCCAAAGGGGATTTTCATAGGCTGCAATAATTTCATGTGCAGCATTGATGAAAACAGGGATATGTTTGTTGCCAATTTCGAGACATATCCGAGCCATATCCAAGCGGTTTTTAGGACGTACAACTAGGCAAGGACAGGGCAATATTCGAACAGCAATGCGCAGTTCCTTTGTTTCGAACAAAATATCACCGTCAAACAAGGATTCCGTTCCTAAATTTTTAAAGCCTATTTCCCGGCCTTCAACAGTGAACCCTCGGATAATACGTCTTTCCGTATCAAACCATTCGAGTTCCAAAAAATCAAGTTCAACACTGTTCTGATCTGTGCTATCGGCCCAAATATTCCCCTTAATGTCTCTTGCTAACAACATAAATAACCAATTAGAATAAGAAGTACCGTTGGGCCATTGGAAGTTCCTTCAATGGTTCACAGGTCGCCAACACACCATCGACTGTTACTTCATAGGTTTCTGGATTAACGACGATATTTGGTGTTGCATGATTATGTACCATATCTTTTTTCATCACCGTACGACATCCCTCCACAGGCAGACATTTACGCGACAAATTCAATTTTTGAATATTTCCGTTCTCCAAAGAAATTTTCGAAACGAAATTGAAACATAGTTTTGAAACCGCTTTACCATAATTCCCAAACATTGGCCTATAAATGATTGGCTGTGGTGTCGGAATTGACGCATTGGCATCCCCCATTTTAGCGCCCAAAATCATACCGCCTTTGATGATCAACTCGGGTTTTACACCAAATAATTCTGGTTTCCAAAGGATCAAATCTGCATACTTTCCTTTTTCAATCGAACCAATATATTGGTCAATACCATGTGCTTTAGCAGGGTTGATTGTAAATTTAGACACATAACGTTTGACACGGAAGTTATCATTTTCTTTGCCTTGATCTTCAGCTAAAGGGCCGCGTTGGATTTTCATCTTATGGGCCGTTTGGAATGTACGGGAAATGACTTCTCCCACACGCCCCATCGCTTGGCTATCCGAACTCATAATTGAAAATACGCCCATGTCTTGCAAAATATCCTCGGCAGCGATTGTCTGTGGACGGATACGTGAATCAGCAAATGCCACATCTTCTTTCACATTTTTATCCAAGTGATGGCAGACCATCAGCATGTCTAAGTGTTCTTCAGCAGTATTTACCGTAAAAGGCTTCGTTGGATTGGTAGATGCAGGGAGGATATTGGGATACATGGCAATCTTAATAATATCCGGAGCGTGTCCACCGCCGGCTCCTTCCGTGTGAAAAGTATGGATTACACGACCATCTATCGCAGCAACAGTATCTTCCAAGAAACCGGCCTCATTCAGTGTGTCAGTATGGATCGCAACTTGTACATCGTATTTATCAGCAACTTTCAATGCCGCATCAATTGTTGCCGGAGTCGCTCCCCAATCTTCATGGATTTTCACGCCCAGTGCACCAGCTTCAATTTGTTCTTCGATAGGTTTAGTGGTCGACACGTTACCTTTTCCGAAAAAACCAACATTGATAGGAAGGTTTTCAAAAGCTTCAAACATACGCTCGATATACCACTTTCCTGAGGTCACTGTCGTTGCCAGTGTTCCATCTGCTGGTCCCGCACCGCCACCAATAAAAGTAGTTACACCAGAATATAGCGCTGTTTCAATCTGTTGCGGCGAGATAAAGTGAATGTGCGTATCAATACCGCCTGCAGTTAGGATATAGCCCGCTCCCCCATGCACTTCCGTAGAAGCACCGATGATCATGCCGTCGGTTACACCATCCTGTACATCTGGGTTTCCAGCTTTACCAATACCTACAATTTTACCATCCTTAATACCGATATCGCCTTTTACAATACCCCAGTGGTCAATGATAATGACATTAGTGATACAAAAATCCAACACCCCCTCATCACGCAAGGCACGAGCCGATTGCCCCATACCATCGCGAATAGTTTTACCGCCACCAAATTTGTTCTCTTCTCCATAAACATTGAAATCTTTTTCAATTTCAATAAAAAGCTCTGTATCTGCCAGACGAACCTTATCTCCAGTGGTCGGTCCAAAAAGAGCCGCATATTTGTCTCTCGGGATATAAAGTTCCCCATCAACATATTTTACAGATGATTTATCTAAACCTAGTTTATCTAAACCAAGCGCATGTAGACCAACAGTAGTACCCAAAGTAGTGAGCCCTACAACTTTAATCCATTCGCGTCTATTCCATCCTCCCATATTTATTTAGATTGTCTGAATTTCAATTTTTTCATTTTATCAATGGCTTTGGTCTTCACCGATTGATCTGTATACTTCCCATTTGTCAATCCATTAAAACCGTGGATTTCCTTACTTCCGCCAAATTCAACCAGAACAACTGATTTTTGTTCCCCTGGTTCAAAACGAACAGCGGTGCTGGCTGGAATATTCAAGCGCATCCCAAACGCTTTCTCCCTGTCGAAGGAAAGCAACTTGTTCGCTTCAAAGAAATGATAGTGTGAACCTACCTGAATCGGTCGATCACCTTCATTTTTCACAACAATGCTTGTGGTTCTGTGCCCAACATTAGCTTTGATTTCCTCTTTTTTTAAAATGTATTCTCCTGGAATCATATCATTCAATATTTATTAACGAATAGGATCATGGACAGTCACCAATTTAGTTCCGTCCGGAAAAGTAACTTCGATCTGTACATCATGGATCATCTCGGGGACTCCTTCCATGACTTGGCTCCTCTTCAATAAGGTAGTACCATAAGACATTAAGTCCGCCACAGACCTTCCGTCCCTAGCCTCCTCCATAATCTGGGCACTGATGTAAGCGATACACTCTGGATAATTTAATTTTACCCCGCGTTTCAATCGCTTAGCCGCCAATTCGCCGGCCAAATGCAACAACAGCTTTTCTGTTTCTCTCGGTGTTAAACGCATAAAAAAATAATTATTTGTTAATTTGTTAAAGGAATTATTATAAAACTGGAATGGTAAAATATGCCCCAAAGGCTAAGCGGTTGTACTGACTCTTGGCCATATCCATATAGCCCTTATAGTTTACGGTGTTACCAACGTAACCTAAATAAAACCGAAGATCCTGGTTGTGAAACGGCTTATGTTGCAAAGCCGCAAAATAGGTCCAGTTTTGGCGAAAATTCTTACCGAGTTGGTTATCATCTCTCGATCCCGCGATCTCATACCCACCTTTCAAAGCCACCTCCCATTTTTTACTCAAAAATTGATCATAGCGCAGTATGGCAGAGCTATAGTTCACATCTTTGGCCAATACACGGTTCTCGCCAGTTCTACCATAAAATTCGTTGATCGCCGAAGATGCAATCATCACATGATCGACAGCAAGATAAGAGTACTGTAAATCAAGATATAGCATCTGTTTTGCTGTTTTGAATTTATTCGCTAATGAAACGGCATGATTAGTATGTCCCTTTGCAAACTGAGAGATGTTGTAAGACCATTTCGTATTAAAACGCTTATCCATAAATGCACCCACCCAAGTGAAATAGGCTCCCATTGGTACACTAGAGCGTTCCAAATCACCTACAGCAAAACCATTTTTTGCATGAAGCTCCATAAAACTATCATTGGTCGTGTTGTAAACTTGGGCATGTAACGAATGATTCGGGTTGACTTCATAAGATAACATTCCACCGACAACAAAGAGATTCAGTATACGGTCGACATAGTCTGTGAACTTATATTCGTAAATTGGGTTATTTTCAAATTCATAACTCCCGACCATCGCACTTTGCTTACCGGCCGTAACGGACCATTTGAGATCCTTGCCAAACTTGTACTTGATCAATGCCATGTCCAATGCACGCGAGCCATTATCCTGACTCGTTGGAGCAAATGACCTATTCAAGCGAAAACGCACTTTATACGACAGTCTATCATTGTATTCCCCGCTCATCAAAATACGGGCATCATCAAGGTTTGCTTTTGCTTGAGACTCCCCCTCCCCATTGTCCGTTTGCAGACCTGCTCTTAACAGGACATCCAATTGAAATGATTTTGCTCGCGCGGGTTCTTTCAGTAACAAGCTGCTTCTTTGCGCCTGAACAGAGTCCGTTTGGATCTGCTCCTGCGCATGCAATGATGCTATACTAATCCCCAGTGTTGTAAAAAGTGAAAGTGTTTTTTTCATCCTTATATTTTGTTCCTTTATGGTAACGAAGCAATCCCGCGGTTTCAAAACATAATCCGATTCGAAACAACAAGATAGATCCATGAGTTATACTTATCTCTGGTACAAGTATATCACAGCCACCTAAAAATGGAATAAGGATGAGATTAAAATGAAATTAGAAAGGAGTTTTTGGTATTGTAACAACGACCAGAGTGCCTTGACCTTCCGTTGAATTGAGGAACAATTCAGCACCATGAAGGTCAAAGATATTTTTGGCTAAAACAAGCCCCAAACCATTGCCATAAATATCACCGACATTAGAAGCGCGGTAAAAAGAGGTAAAAATATGTGGCTGGTCTTTTTTAGGAATACCTATCCCTTGGTCAAACACTTTTATCGTAATATTTTTGCTATCGCTACTTATGGCTACGCCAACCTGCAGTCCATTGCCGTACTTAAATGCATTTGAAATAATATTGCTAAAGGCAATAAAAAACAGATCCGGGTTAGCCAAAACCGTAAGTTCATCACTATCTTCTGGAATTTCTGTTAGATCAAAAGAAAGCTTGAGGTCCTTATGAATACTTTTTTCGGCTTTATAAATTTCATAGAGTAATTCGTCAATTCGAATAATTTCTTTATTGTCCACTTCCCCCTTGAAGCCCATGCGGGATAGTTGCAAAAGATTATTGATAATCAACTCCATTTTATCCGCATATTTCGCGATCGTCTCCAGGGAATAATAAGCTTCATGCTCTTTCGACAGGAGCTGTTGTGCCAATTCGGCTTCTCCCCCGATAATTGTAAGCGGGGTCTTTAGCGAATGAGAGGCATTTCCGATAAAACTCTGTTGCGACTGAACCGAGATATCCAATCGGCTAAGCATTGAATTTAAGTTCGCAATCAAAACACCCAATTCATCTTTGCTATTACTAAATTTACTAAACAGGCGATGGTCTAAATGTGCGATATCAACTTTATCTAAATCATTGTTGATATCCTTAATGGGTTTCAATAATCGGTCAGCAAAGTAAAAAGACATCAGTACAATTAAAAAAATCGCCAAAATCCCACCTGTGATCAAGGTACGATCCAATTGACGCTGCTCATCATGACCGTAATCATCAATCCCTTCCGATACAACAATCAAATTTTCCTGGTGAAGATGATCCTGAAAGAATACCGCTACAAAGGCAGTCTTACCATGCATGTATCTTCCCTTTCCATGACGAATTACATCGGCATAGAATGTTTTTGGCATAGGCAGCTCAGGCCTCAATTGAACTCGATCACTTCCCTTAACAACACGAATGAGATGGTCTGTTCCTTCAGATAATTGTTTCAGGTATTTACGTTTTACTTGAATATAGAGTGCCCTATTTTCATCCTTCTGATGGACGATATGATCTCCGACAATCACGGCGTTCTCTTCTAGCCGATGAAAAAATTTGGTTTGTAGACTGTCGTACGTGAAATAAGACACATAAATGGCAAAAACAACAAGCAGCAGGGTGCTGATGATAGAAAATAGGAGAACTATTTTGGTCCTAATTTTCATGACGGATTACATAGCCCATCCCAATCACTGTATGGATAAGTTTACGTGAAAATTGTTTATCGATCTTTTTGCGCAAGTAATTTACATACACATCAACAACATTGGTACTTAAGTCAACATCCATACCCCATACTTCTTCCAGGATATCGATCCGGCTCAATACCTTATTTCGGTTGAGCATTAAAAATTCAAGTAAACGAAATTCAGTAGCTGTGAGAATAATAGGAGAATTGGCACGTTGAACCGATTTACTGTCTCTATCCAATTGAAGATCGTCAAATACCAATATATTTTTCTGCTCGGTAATGGTTTTGGATTTGCGGCTATAGCGACTGATTCGAGCTTTTAATTCCTCTAAACGGAACGGCTTTGTCAAGTAATCATCCACATCCCTATCAAAGGCCTCGACAATGTCCTCTGTTTGATTTAATGCTGTTAAAATAATAATTGGGACTTCGTTGTTAGACATCCGAATGTTTTTACAGACATCTAAGCCATTCATACCCGGCAACATCACATCCAATAGGATCAGGTCATAACGGTTCAATCCCGCCATTTTTAGACCAGTATAACCATCCATAGCAATACTAATATGATAGCCTTCTTCTTTTAAGCCTCTTTCGATCAATGATATGACGGATGGTTCATCCTCTATTAGTAATAGTTCCACAGGTATCTTTTTTAAACAGTAAAAAATTCGAGGTTTGTAAAATACAAAATTAACATTTCACCTTTTCCCCAAAAGCTACATTCCTTAATTATTTTCGCTTTTTCTTGACGATTATATGATAATAACCTATAAAACAAGTAAAAAACACATACACTCCCGCAAGACCGCTATCTTAACCGCCGTCCTTACAACCATTTATTTCACTTGGTATAGAAATAGTCCACAACGCAAGATCTTTACTCAAAATATAAGACGCTAGTACCTGAACCTTAAGTACAGACCAAAAATCGGTTTTAAACAACCAAATACAATAATATCTATTTTTGAAAGAATTTCCACAAACAACGAAAGATTATTTCAAAAATCAATCGAATTTCAATATTTTTGCAGCTTAAAATCACACAATGAAACAATTTATCCTTTGTTTACAGTTGGCGTTTTTACTCCTTATCGGACAAGGACACGCTCAGCAAAAGCTATATAAAATTTCATATCAATTTGCTGATCCTGAAACGGGAACCGATACCGCATCTTCAGAATTCATCAAAATATTGGCTGGAAATAATGAAGCATTAATGCAGGCCTTCATCACCAAAGACCAGATGCGAATTGAAAGTTTATTATTCGGAAAATCGATACAGATCAGCAATATCCACGAAGGCAGCTCTTTTCTACTGGATGAAATAAATAAAACCTATACTGCAACAGAGCTGGCCACCGGCAAACTCATTGAGACTGCCGTAAACGAGGGTGATAATTATGCCTATTCGGGAGATTTTGAGATCAGCTTAGTTCCCGATCAAAAGAAAATAATTGCAGGAATTACCTGCGAAAAAGCAACATTCAATCTAACAGGTAGCCAAGATCCACAAACGGAAATTACCGTTTGGTATGCACCCAAATTACCAAAGTTATACTGGGGTACTTACGATTATCTCGAAAAAGTGCCGGGGGCAGCGCTCTATATCGGATCGGCCGGGCTAGGAATTCAAGCGACCAAGGTAGAAGAAATAACATTCGACAAATCACTCTTTGAAATTCCAGCGGATTATGAAGAAGGAGAACCTATTGAGGAAGCTGTAGATTCCACGCTAAACGACCATCTATCTTGGTATCAAGATTCCAATACAGCATATTTTGGTGTACAGGACAGTTTAGGAAACAAATTAACACCAGCAAAGTATACGGCAATATATAGCTATATAGGAGACTATGCCATCGTAAATGATGCAGCACAAATGTTTGGCTTAATAGACATACACGGCAAAGAAGTTATTCCATGTCAATATGAATCGCTCAGCTTAGAAACCGAAGGCGGTCCAGTAGTTTATATGAGAGATCTTAAGTATGGACTGTTGGATACAAACGGTAAAATATTGCTGCAGGCCAAATATGACTTTATTTCAGTTCCTAGCCCAGAATATGCACTTTTTACGGAAGGAGAACATACGGGTATCATGGATCAAAAAGGCGCTGTTTTACTTCCTGCCAAATATGAAACCATTTCGGATTATCGCGATAACCTCGCGTTAATTCTAGTCAACCAATCCTACCAGCTTATTAATAAAACGGGGCATAATCAACTTAAAACGGATTATGAGTTCCTATCGTTTGCAGGTGAAAGACTTCTACTGGCATTTAATGACAATAAATATGGGTACATTGATTACACAGGAAAAGTCGTTGTTCCATTTAAATTACAAAATGCCCAAGCTTTTGAAAACGGGCTAGCGCTTGTAACGGAGGATCTAGAGAATTTTTACTATATTGACGCAAAAGGGAAGTTTATCAAGAAATATGAAGAGTAATCCACAGACATTCCACTTGTCGACATTGCATCGTGGAAAATACATGTTAATCTTGCTGATTTCAATCTTTTTGATCGGAATGGGAATGTCTAAAGTTCCCATACAGGAAATTCTCAAGATTATTATTGCTCTTTTAATGATTCCTTTAGCACTGTATCTGGCCATAAAGTCTTCGACTTTGTCATCGACATGGGTCTTGGATGAAAATACACTTCAGATAAGTAACGCTAAAAAAACAATCGTTTTCCCTTTGAATAATATTTCTCATATCAGGAATCTCAAACGTTCCGGCGGCAACCTGATCATTATCAACCAAAACAAAGGTCCAGCCTTCCGTACCTGGCGCAACAAATTATTTCAAAAGGAAGATGATCTTCCCCTGCTAACGGAAGCCCTAAAGGACGCTGACATCGAATATTACGACCTATAAATTCTTTCTTCCTTCGGTAACATTTGTTACAGGCTTTTGCAAAGGCAGTATGTACCTTTGTAACATCACTTAAGAACATTGTTATGCTATTGGAATACATCAAACAACCATGGCCCTGGTATATTTCAGGACCTTTAATTGCACTGGTCATGTACCTGCTGCTCAAACAGGGAAAGGATTTTGGCATGTCCAATAATCTGCGCACCATGTGTACTGTATTAGGGGCCGGAAAAACTTCCTCTTTTTTCAGATTCGATTGGAAGACCCAGTCATGGAATTTATTGGTAGTACTCGGGACAGCCATTGGCGGTTTTATTGCACATAATTTTTTGAGCGACGGCACTGCAAGCCAGATTAATTCCAAAAGTGTTGCCGACTTAAAAGAGCTGGGTATTATCGACCATCTACAAGGCTACCTTCCTGAATCCATTTTCATTTTCGACGGATCTTTGTTTCAGTTTCTACTTTTAAGTATTGGCGGTGTATTGATTGGGTTTGGAACCCGCTATGCTGGTGGATGTTCATCTGGCCATGCTATTTCTGGACTTAGCAATTTTCAGCTTCCTTCTTTGATCGCCGTTATAGGTTTCTTCCTAGGTGGGATCATTATGGTTCATTTTTTATTCCCGCTAATTTTCGCATAAATGAAAGCACTAAAATTTATTTCCATCGGTATATTGTTTGGAATCATCTTATACAAATCAGAAGCCGCATCATGGTATAGAATCTACGAAATGTTTCAATTTCGTTCCTTTCATATGTATGGGATTATCGGTACAGCACTGACCACAGCAATTATAATCGTACAAATCATCAAGAGAAAGCAAATTAAAGATAGTAACGGGATGCAAATAGCATTCCATGATAAAGACAAAAGTATTACACGATACCTGCTCGGGGGAGCAATCTTTGGCTTAGGATGGGCATTGACAGGTGCTTGTCCGGGACCAATGTTTGCCCTAATCGGTGCCGGTTATTGGACTATAGGAATCGTCTTGCTTTTTGCTTTGTTGGGTACTTGGCTTTATGGAGTCTTGCGCAATAAGTTGCCGCACTAGTTTTAACAAACTACTTTAGACCAAATTACCTCATATACGCGCAATCTGAGGCCTGTACCACTAGTTAAAATTTTAGAAAGAGAAAATGGAATTAATATTTATAGCTGGTTTTATATTAGCTGTTCTGGTCGGCCTGTCAATGGGTTTGATGGGTAGCGGCGGAAGTATTCTAACATTGCCAATATTTGTTTATATTTTTCATATAGAACCTCAATATGCATTGGACTATTCGTTGTTTTCGATAGGAATATTAGCCTTGGTCGGATCAATTTCTCCGTTGAAAAAAAGAGAAATTGACCTGAAAACTACGGCCATTTTTCTCTTTCCATCGCTAATTTCAGTCTATTTGACCAAGCGTTATCTCCTTGTAGCCATACCAGAGTCATTCCACCTTGGCGAGATAGCGATCTCCAGAAACCATATCATCATGCTCCTTTTCTCGATTGTGATTCTGATTTCTGCGACAGCAATGGTACGAAGACGTAAACAGGTTCAGCACGATCGATTCAGAGGTGGAATTGGCCAGATTTTCAACGTTGTCCTCGTCGGATTGCTCGTCGGTATCATGACTGGCCTGGTCGGTGCAGGAGGAGGCTTTATCATTGTACCGGCCCTCGTATTACTCTTAGGAATTCCACTTAAGCAGGCCATTGCCACCTCGTTGTTTATCATCGGTTTAAACGCCTCATTCGGTTTAATCGCGAATTATCAGTTCCTGGAACATATGAATTGGTTTATATTGGTTACCTTTACGTTAATCACTTTAATAGGCTTCCAAATTGGTTCCAAATGGAAAGACAAATTAGATGCGGCAAAATTGAAAGGTATTTTTGGGTACTTTTTAATTAGTATCGGCATCCTAATCTTTGCTTTCGAATTCATTCAATTTGTAAATTATTAAAATCACACGTTATGTTTTTTCAACACATTTTTGAGTCATCTTTAGCACATTCGAGTTATATCATTGGTTGTCAAGCCAAGGGTGTAGCGCTAGTCATTGACCCTAAAAGAGATGTAGACAGCTATCTTGAGATTGCACAAAAGAATAATCTGACCATAACCCATATTGCGGAAACGCATATACATGCCGACTACCTTTCAGGTACGCTAGAATTAGCCGCATTGACAGGCGCCCAACCTTATCTTTCCGATGAAGGTGGAGAAGATTGGCAATATGAATTTCCACATATTGGATTAAAACATGGAGATCAATTTCAAGTTGGAAATCTGATTTTCCAAGTTATCCATACCCCTGGACATACGCCCGAGAGTATCAGTTTTATATTGATTGATACGCCTGCAACCATGGAGCCTGTCATGATATTTACAGGTGATTTTGTATTTGTTGGAGATATCGGACGCCCAGATCTGTTAGAAAATGCAGCGGGAATGATCGGAACCAAGGAAATTGGAGCCCACCAAATGTACCGATCGTTGCAACATTTCTTGGCTCTACCTGATCATATTCAAGTATGGCCCGCACATGGGGCCGGATCCGCGTGTGGAAAGGCGCTAGGCGCCGTTCCGAGTTCAACAGTTGGTTATGAAAAAATACGAAACTGGGCGCTTCAATACCAAAACAACGAAACAGCCTTCGTGGAAAAACTATTATCAGGACAGCCCGAACCGCCACGCTATTTTGCCATGATGAAAAAACTCAACAAAATAGCACGGCCTTTGCAAACGGCAGTTCCTCAGTACAAGAAGTTAACGAACGAAACTTTTCTGGATTTATACCACAAAGGAACAACTGTCATTGATACACGCCATAAGTTTGAGTTTGCCAAAGGATATCTCCCCAATAGCATCAATATTCAGCATAACAAAACGTTTAATACCTGGGCTGGTTGGATCCTTAATTACACGGATCCTTTTATACTCATTGTAGAGGAAAGCCAATTGGACGACATCGCCCGCAAGCTTATGCGCATTGGATTGGATCATGTCGCTGGATATGTTACGCCTGATACGATTCCTCATTTGGGGATTCCATTGGAACATCAGCAACTCATCGGTTTCGAAGAGATGAATAGTGTATTGGGCAAATCCGACATCCAAATACTTGATGTGCGTAATGCCGCTGAGTTTTCAGAGGGCCATTTGCCACATGCGACTCATATCTTTGTTGGTACAATTGCAGACAATCTTAACCAAATTGACCGAAATAAACAGCTATACCTGCATTGTCAGTCCGGAGACCGAGCAACCATAGCGGCATCCATATTGGCGAAAAATGGTATTAAGGACGTCAAAATTTATAGTCCTTCCATCAATGAATGGAAATTAAAGGGTGGAACATTGGTACAATAACATGTAAAAAAGATCCCAGGATATTTATCCTGGGATCTTTCTTTAAAGAACCAAGCTATACGATCGAACTTTAGCTGCCAGTGCATTCAATATAGAGCAACTCAGCTCGGCAGTATGTTTCGTTTATAGACTATTTCTATTGATCCGCAAGAATTCGATGATCTCATCCTTCTTCTCTTCCATCTTGCCTTTCTTTTCCGTAAATTGATGATTATAGATGGTCAGGTACTGATGGTCGTCCGTTTCAGATTCATATAATTCGGCAGTGGCAAAAGAGAAATGCTCTTCTTCATCCGAAAGATGGTCATACACATAGGCAAAATCATGATTACCCAAGGAGCTTACTACAGCATCTTTATCCGCCACGAATTTTAACCTTCCCGGCAATGTCCGCTTATTCATCCATGCTTCGTCTTTTTCAGAAAAAGGATAAATAGTAATACCCCTGAATGCCATAATAATTGGGGTAATCAGAATAATACCCATTTCAATCGCCCACACGGCCCACAACATACCGCCCGAAACCGGACTCTTTTTCAAAGTAAAAGTGCCGACTTCATTTAAACCCTGCATCGCTTCCCAAATAAATGAAGGGTGTAAGAAAAATGCCTTGAACCCCTCCAGATTAAAAGACGATTTTACCCAGGTATCTCCGCCCATTGTCCCCTCCGCATTGTACATCAGCGACACAAAAAGAGCCCATTGGGCATAAAAGCCTAAAATTGCAATCAGCAAAGTAATCAATATTGCAATGCCCTTATTTCTTAATTTCCATTGTTTGAAACAAAAGTTAAGAACATAGAATATTCCAGCGCCAAATCCCAATGTAATAAATACATTAAAATAAATAATAGGAATAAACCATTGCAAAGCGATGTAAACAATTGCTAGAACAATGGCACCCAATGTACCTAGCACAAGAGATCCAATAAATGCCAAAGCAGGAGCCTTTCCCGAGGGCTTATAATATAGATTTTCCATAAAAACAGTAAAATTGATTTTTAACTTAACAGATAAATCCCCTAACCAAAACCAAGCCAATTCTCCAAAGACCAGTCGATTTTCTTCAAGATTTGATAACATTAACTTCGTTACATTCGTTTAAGTGCCATTTATTGAGACAATTTTGTAAGTTTGGGGCATGAAAATCAAAATAATATCCTTTTTTACACTTGCATGTGTATTAAATATTTGGGGGGCAGTAGCGAAGGCCCAAAGAAAAGGATTCTGGCAACAGAAAGTTGACTACAACATGGATGTCAACGTGGATGAAAAAGCATATCAGTACGATGGAAAAATGACCTTGAAGTACAGTAATAATTCAGGGCAGTCACTAAAAAAGGTATATTTCCATTTATATTTTAATGCGTTTCAACCAGGATCGATGATGGATTACCGCTTAAAAAACATAAGTGATCCCGACAAGCGAATGGTCACTAACTTGGGTACAAAAGAAAAACCGGTATATCAAAGCCGTATCGGAGAGCTGAAAGCCAACCAAACTGGTTATCAAAAAATCAAAAGCTTAACAGTCAATGGTGCCAACACAACATTTAAAATTGATGGAACTATTTTGGAGGTAACTTTACCAGTTGCAATCCAAGATGGGGAAACAGCACGTTTTGATATGGAATGGACGGCACAAGTTCCGGAACAAATCAGAAGAACTGGCCGAAATTCGGCCGAAGGTGTAGCACTATCTATGGCACAATGGTATCCGAAGATGGCTCAATTCGATGAATTCGGCTGGCATTTGGATGAATATACGGGCCGTGAGTTTATTGCCCCTTTTGGCAACTTTGACGTTACCATACACCTCAATAAAAATTATGTCGTTGGTGCCTCAGGTGTTCTTCAAAATCCATCAGATGTTAAAGGCTATCAACCAAAAGCAAAAGTAAAAGCCGTCGACAATAAAGCAACCTGGCACTATAAGGCCCAAAATATCCACGATTTTGTATGGGCTGCAGACCCCAAGTTTGTCGTGGATTCCGCCTCAAGTAAAAATGGCATAAGAGTGTATACCGTGTTCTTGCCAACAGACAAAGAAGTGATCTCGAATTGGAAAACAGCAATAGGACTTTCTACCGAATTCTTTGACTTCTGTAGTGCGAAGTTTGGTAAATATCCGTGGCCAACTTATACCATCATTCAAGGTGGAGATGGCGGAATGGAATATGGTACAGCTACCCTTATCACTGGTGGCCGCAATCTGAAAAGCCTTGTCGGTGTAATATTCCATGAATCGGCACACTCTTGGTACCAACAATTGTTTGGGATCAACGAAACCGTAGATGAATGGTTTGATGAAGGCTTCACATCCTATGTCGAAGAGTTGGCTATGCAGCATATCTTTGAAAAAAGAGGTGCCATAGCATCTAACCCACAAATTGCAGCCTACCGTGGATATTACAAATTGGCCCTTTCAGGTAAAGAAGAACCGATGAGTTTACTGGCAGATTATTATAACACCAACTATGGCTACAGCAACGAAGCATACAACAAAGGTGCCGTGCTTGCTGAGCAGTTGGGTTATATAATTGGTCAGGAAAATTTAGAAAAAACCTTCTTGAAATTCTATGACATCTGGAAGTTTAAACATCCGACACCAAATGATTTCAAACGCGTGGCTGAAGATGTTTCCGGTATCAACTTGAAATGGTATTTCAACCTGTTTATCAATACGACACGTCAAATCGATTACGCCATTGAAAAAGTAACAGATACAGAAATCCTATTGGCCAATAAGTCCAATTTTGCCATGCCACTGGATGTTCTGGTAGAATACACCGATGGAAGCAAAGAATTATTTTATATCCCTTTGCGTGAAATGCGTGGAGAAAAACCGGAAGAGCATTTTGACATTTACAAAGGTGTTAAAAGAACCGTGCTTGAGGATTGGTTCTGGACCAAACCCGACTATACTATCCATGTGTCGAAAGCACCAAAAACGGTAACAATTGATCCTTCATTGCGATTAGCGGATGTAGAATCGGCAAACAACAGTTTTAGTAAGTAACTACATATCTTTCCCATTATCCGAATAGATGGGAAAATCAAGGCAGCTTCCAAACCCAATATATACAACGCGGTTTGGAAGCTGTTTTTTTAATTCCGTGGATTATATACGCTTAAGAGGAATAACCATATTCCATGTACGTTCAAATTGATAGGGCTCTGAACCATCTCCCGTAGCAGCAAACAAATGAGTAGGATTCCCACTTTCAAATAGTAAAAACGGTCGTTCAAAATTGGCCTGATGACTCGTCGTGCCATCATCCCATTGAATTGTTTTAGAATAAGCTTTTACAGACTTCGAAAGATGCCAATCTATGCCATCCTTCGAATAAGCATGTATCCCGCCCCCCTCTTCACCACAGATCTTTCCGTAACGGTCCTTCATAATAAGTTCAAACTGCTGACCGTTATACCAGACAAATGGATCTTCTACATCGTTTTCATGGTTTTGGTCCGTATGGAATGAAAAAATAGGCTTGTCCGATAAACGGCGATAAGGTCCGAGGAAAGAATCCGCTTGCGCGGCTCCCAATAAAAGTGGTGGATTATAATTTACTGGGGAAGATTTATAAATTAAATAAACCTTTCCGTTCGGTAAGACAACTGGCGAAGGATTTGATGTAATGGAGGCATCCCATTCCCCTTTTCGGGGATTCAAAATCGGTTGATCAACTCTTTTCCATGGCCCTGCAATTGACTTGGAATAGGCCATCCCAATACGTTTATGCATCCAGGCTTTCTGGCCTAAGCCCGACTCCCATACATTTTCTGTAAAAGAGGGATTTGGTTCGTCATAGTTATTGCCAAAGTAATAAAGCACATAATAGTCACCATTTTTTACAATTCGAGGATTGTGTGTTGTACAGCCATCAAAATATTGCTTCCCCCGGGCAGGCAGTACAACTTCAACAAATTCGTATGGCCCTTCAGCGGTATCTGAAATAGCCCTGACGACTTCGGAGTTTGTCACCCAATTACCAAACCCATATTGTTTGCTCCAACGCGAAGCAAACATATGATATCGTCCATCTTCTCCTTTTATGACCGATGGGTCCCAAATCCAATAATCTTTCATCGCAAATCCTCCTCCTTTTGGCGCCGGTAATAACTTATCTATAAAGGAGTCTTCAAGACTGTCGGCCAAAGCATATCCATGGTTTGAAAATATGAAGAAGCCAGAAACACCGGCTACATTTTTCAGAAAGTCTCGACGAGAGGTTTTCATACGTTTTACATTTATTAGAAGAAAATAATTCGTTTTTTAATCTATTTGATAAGCTCCCATGAAATAATTTACACGAGCCTGATACCTATAGCTTTTCGATTTTTCCAGAAGGAAACTTTTGAATTCACTCCTCCTTCATCAGACATTAGGTGCTATATTGGTGCTTTCTACCAACAAATATTGACAACAAGATAAAGAATAACTAGCTTGTTGTCAACCTTCTTTTAGATGATTCTTCCATACTCTTGCACTTTCTTTTTAAATCCTTAATGAGCGTGCGGAAAAGCCATGCGAAGATTTCAGGTACGCATAGTCGAAAGAAGAAAAAATAAAGGGCGATTTGGTCAGGTCTTGGTATATTTGTCCCCATGATTTATGTCCATATCCCCTTCTGTAAACAGGCTTGTCATTACTGTGACTTCCATTTTAGCACTTCACTACAATACAAAAGTGAGATGATCAATGCCATACGACGGGAAATCGAGCTCAGAGCAGCCTATTTGGAAGACAAAAAGGTCGAATCGATCTATTTTGGTGGTGGCACGCCATCCTTATTGGAAGCTGAAGAGATCGCACGGATCATCGATACGATAGCAATGCATTTTGACATCGTAAATCAGGCTGAAATTACGTTAGAAGCAAACCCCGACGATCTAAATGCGGCCAAAGTAAACAGTCTGCGGAATACAGCAATCAATCGATTCAGCATAGGCATACAGTCTTTCTTTGAAGAGGATCTTAAATGGATGAACAGAGCACATAATCAGCAGGAAGCACTGGCTTCTATCATGCGGGTGCAAGATGCTGGATTTGAAAATATTACCTGTGATCTTATTTATGGCTACCCACTGTTGACTGATGAGAAATGGCGCCACAATATGCAACAGCTGATTGACTTTGAAATTCCCCATATTTCTTCGTATTCCATGACCGTAGAAAATAAGACAGCGTTGGATCACTTTATTAAAAAAGGCTTAAGTCCAGCTATAGATTCAGATCAGGCAGCGGATCAGATGAGTCTTCTTATCCATACATTGAAAGCCGCGGGATATGAACAATATGAAATTTCCAATTTTGCAAAAAATGGCCGTTATGCGCGTCATAACACAAATTATTGGAAAGGTAAACATTATCTTGGTATAGGTCCTTCGGCACATTCGTTCAATGGAACTTCCAGATCCTGGAATGTTTCCAACAACGCAAAATATATGACCTCAATCAATTCAAACCAACTTCCCCTGGAAATTGAGGAGCTTTCTACGCTGGACCAGATCAACGAAAGTATCATGACTTCGCTAAGAACCATGTGGGGACTGGATTTGATTGCGCTGGAAAGCAAATTCGGACAATCTGTCAAAAACCGAGTCCTAAAGGATGCTGAACCATTTCTAGCAGAGAAAAATCTCGTTTTGGAAGAAAACAAATTACGCTTGTCGGATCCCGGTAAATTAATGGCCGATCATATCATGTCTGAATTATTCATAATAGAGGATTAATAAATAAATCACTAATATTTTATTAAAATAATAATATTACAAGTATTTACGTTTAAAAAATTACGAAAATCAAAATATAAATCTATTTTCTAGGCGGTTTGTACTATGTTTGCAACATAATCTATTATAAAATTATGATGTCACACAAGCCATCTTTTGATTTAGAGATCAAAAGTTACAGAGAGCAACAAAACGCTGCCGTAAGCTTAATTCAAATTGTCAGTAACCTGTGGTATAACCACGCTATTGAACTTGTATTTTTTCGAAATCAACTCATTGATGTAAAATCGAGTTCAATTCTCAACCTGATCAAGGAAAGCGTCCTCCTTACCGAAGAGCCATTCAATATTTTTGACACCCTTCACACAGCACAAGTATTGGAAAAACTCACGCTATCACCTGCGCGTATCGATATCGGAAAACTTACCTTACAGGGCAAGAAACAGACTATTGACAACTACGATCTGCCTAGTTTTATTACAAATGAATTAAAAGATATCAATCAACAAGCGGAATTAAAACCACGCGATGTTGTGCTTTATGGATTTGGTCGTATCGGCCGTCTACTCGCCCGAGAGCTTATGCATAAAGCCGGTGCTGGACAGCAGCTTCGCCTTCGTGCCATTGTAACGCGAGACGCCAATGATAGCAAGTCCATATTGAAAAGAGCGACACTATTAAAAACAGATTCCATACATGGTGCGTTCGAAGGCGACGTACAGGTCGACATTCCAAATCAGGCACTTATTATCAATGGCATCACTGTCCACCTCATCTCAGCCAAACAGCCGGAGGACATCGATTATACCTATTATGGAATACAGCATGCTTTAGTCGTCGACAATACGGGTGCTTTTCGAGATGAGCAAGAACTGAGTCGCCACCTGAAATCCAAAGGTACCGCCCAAGTTTTATTAACAGCACCCGGAAAAGGTATTCCAAATATCGTATACGCAGTCAACGAAAATGATATTGACGTGCAAAAGCATGCGATCTTTTCTGCGGCTTCCTGTACGACCAACGCAATATCCCCTATTTTGGCGGTCCTTGAAAATAAAATAGGCATTGAAAAAGGGCATATCGAAACCATACATTCCTATACTAACGACCAGAATCTTGTCGACAATATGCACAAGAAGTCCAGACGGGGCCGTGCCGCAGCGCTCAATATGGTGATCACAGAAACTGGAGCGGGGGCTGCCGTTTCAAAAGTATTGCCTTCACTGAAGGGCAAACTGACCTCCAATGCCATTCGCGTTCCCGTGCCAAATGGATCATTGGCAATTTTAAATCTCGAAATTAAATCTAAAACTACCGTCGAAGAAATCAATGCACTTTTAAAAGAGGCATCACTACAGGGTGACCTTGTCGAACAGATTAAATTTTCTAAAGACAATGAACTCGTTTCTTCAGATATCATCGGCTCCACTGCCGCTGCTATCGTAGATGCTCCAGCGACGATAGTCTCGGCAGATGGCAGGAATATCATTCTATATGTCTGGTACGACAATGAATACGGATATTCCCATCAGGTAATGCGTTTATCTCGTCATATTACCGGCGTAAGAAGGTATACCTATTATTAGGGACCAGTAAAGTATCAAGAAGAACAAGAATAAATAAATCACGCGGAACCGGTTGAATATAGGCGGCGGCAGTACAGCTACCGCTTATATTTTTACGGGATTGCTTTTGAGGTATTTCATAATGATCGGTGTTGCTCCTGCTTTCTGCAGAACATATTCACGGGCCAGTTTTCCGGCCTTTTGACGGACAGTCTGATCTTGCAAAACAGCAAAGACTTTCTTTAATTCTTTAGCACTGGCAATGGCGAAACCTGATCCATTTTGCACAAGATCTTTCGCCTCCTGAAACTTCTTAAAATTTGGACCAAATAGAACCGGTATGCCATAAGTTGCGGCTTCGAGTGTGTTATGTATCCCCACACCAAAACCACCACCAATATAGGCCAGTTGGCCATACCCGTACAAAGACGAAAGCATACCAATGTTATCGATAACCAGTACCTTTGAATCGGCTATTATTGCGGCATCGTAGGTAGTCATGTCCGAAAAGCGGAGTGCCTTCGGCCAAAGGTTAAAAATGCTCGCTAAATGTGATTCATTAATTTCATGCGGAGCCAAGATCAGCTTATAGTCTGAATTATCCAAAAGCAATTCCTGTAGAGCCTGCTCATCCTCGGGCCAGGTACTTCCTGCAACCAAGGCCGGATTTTCACCAATAAATTGGCTGATCTCGGGAATCATTTTTCTGCTTTTAGGAATGTCTACTACACGATCAAAACGTGTATCTCCGGCTAACCCGGCATTCCGTATCCCAAATTCTTTCAAAAGACGTACACTTTCTTCATTTTGCACAAAGAAGTAAGTCACATAACTTAAAATTTTCAGAAAAAAAGTACCATAGGCCTGAAAGAAAATCTGATCGGGTCTAAATATTGCTGAGATCAAAAACAAGGGAATGCCCCGTCTATGCAGGCCCTCAAAAAAATAATACCAATATTCATATTTCGTAAACACAGCGAAACTTGGATTGATCAAGTCGAGAAAAAGCCGTGCGTGCTGAGCAGTATCGTAGGGGAGATAAAAAACATAATCGGCCAAAGCAATGTTTTTTCTGATTTCATAGCCAGAGGGAGAGTAAAATGTTACAATTATTTTATGATCCAAATAATTATTTTTCACCGCTTCCAGGACAGGTCTTCCTTGCTCAAATTCCCCCAATGAAGCAAAGTGAAACCAAATATGTTTTTGGGAAGAATCAACCGTTTGTTTCATCCTCGAATACCAGTCTTTTCGTCCCGCTACCATGAGCTTGGCTTTGGCATGAAAAGGAGCCAAAATACGCAGTAAGAGTCCATAAAGAAAGATTCCAATTAAATAAAGCAAACGCATGTTTTTAAAATAATGTTTATCTTAGTCAAAGATATTAAACCCATTTCATTAAACGGAACCATTGAGTGGAAAATAAACATCGCAAACGGATTTTGATAACAGGAGCAGCTGGCTTCCTCGGTTCTCACCTTTGCGATCGCTTTATTGCGGAAGATTACGATGTAATTGGAATGGACAACCTAATTACCGGAGATCTACAGAATATAGCACATCTATTTAAGTTGGAAAATTTTGACTTCTATCATCACGATGTCTCAAAATTTGTCCACGTTCCCGGGCACTTGGATTATATCCTGCATTTCGCTTCGCCAGCCAGTCCCGTTGATTACCTTAAAATTCCGATACAAACATTGAAGGTAGGATCTTTGGGCACACATAATCTCTTGGGCCTAGCGCGTGCTAAACAAGCACGCATTTTGGTAGCCTCAACCTCTGAGGTTTATGGCGACCCACTGGTTTCACCACAATCCGAAGACTACTGGGGCAATGTAAATCCCGTGGGACCTCGCGGTGTATACGATGAAGCGAAGCGCTTCCAAGAGGCGATAACGATGGCCTATCACAATGCACATGGTCTGGAGACCCGTATTGTCAGGATATTTAACACCTTTGGTTCCAGAATGCGTCTCAATGACGGCCGAGCTATTCCCACCTTTATCGCACAAGCGATACGTGGCGAAGACATCACGATTTTTGGGGATGGTTCACAAACACGATCATTCTGTTATATTGACGACCAGGTCGAAGGCATCTTTCGCTTGTTGCATTCGGCATGTGCAACACCTATAAATATTGGTAATCCAGACGAAATCAGCTTGCTACAATTGGCCCATGAAATTGTCGAATTGACAGACAGCTCGAGTAAAATCGTCTACGAACCTTTGCCGGTTGATGATCCCAAACAACGGAAACCCGATATTGGCTTGGCCAAATCAAAATTAGCCTGGGAACCTCAAATAGACCGAAAAACAGGATTGAAAAAAACCATAGAATTTTACAAAAAGATCCCTTTGGATACCTTATCACATAAAGACTTTACTTACTATAATCAACAATAATGAACAAAAAAATACTAGTCACAGGAGGAACAGGTTATATCGGTTCGCACACAGTGGTCGAACTACATAAAGCAGGATATGTACCTGTCATCGTGGATGATCTGTCCAATTCAAACATCAAAATTTTGGATCAGGTTGAAAAGATCATCGGCGTTAGACCTGAATTTCACCAATTTGACCTTTGTGACACAGAACGCGTGAATGAATTTGTAAAAAACAATACCGATATCTCAGGAATTATCCATTTTGCGGCCTCTAAAGCTGTAGGTGAATCTGTACAGAAGCCTTTGAAATATTACCACAACAATTTCTTCTCGTTAATTAACTTATTAGAGGCATATCAAAATAAGCCTATTAATTTTGTCTTTTCTTCAAGCTGTACCGTCTATGGTGAGCCGGACTACTTACCTGTAGACGAGAGTGCTCCCGTGAAAAAGGCAACCTCTCCTTATGGAAATACAAAACAAATTGCTGAAGAAATTCTACAGGAAACTGCTGCTGCATATGACAACTACAATATTATTGCGCTCCGTTATTTCAACCCTGTAGGTGCACATGAGTCGGCATTGATCGGTGAATTACCAAACGGTGTTCCTCAGAACCTGCTTCCTTTTATCACACAAACAGCCATTGGAAAAAGAGAAAAATTAACGGTATTTGGCTCTGATTACGACACACCGGACGGATCTTGTATCCGCGACTATATCCACGTTGTTGATTTAGCAAAAGCTCACGTTGCAGCAATCAGATTATTGGAAAAAGGCAACCCGAACGGAAAATACGATGTCTTTAATGTGGGAACAGGAAATGGATATTCTGTCCTTGAAGCGATCAAGGCTTTTGAGAAAGCTTCAGGACAAAAACTAAATTACGAATTTGGTCCACGTCGTGACGGAGATATCATCAAGGTTTACGGGGACGTCACTAAATCGGCCAGTCAGTTGCATTGGAAAGCAGCACTTGGTATTGATGAAATGATGGCTTCTGCCTGGGCATGGGAAAAAAATCTGAAGGAAAATCCATTGGATTAAACAGTAGCCTCTGCGGCTACAGCAAAGCATTATACTCAGCTTAACTTTATATGACCGTCTTAAAAACTGAGGCGGTCATATTTTTAGCTGTACAAGTCCTTCCACGTCCTTTGTTTCCAATAATTCCCATCAAATTACTTCTCTCTTATCATACAAGCTGAAAAGCCGTTAGAATCGAAGCTGGATTAAATCCTTTTCGTTGGGTATATTTAGTTAGAACTAGCCGCCCAAAGGGTCCCTCTGCCAACTGAAGGTCGACATTAAACAAACTCCTTGTCGGAAATATATTCCATGAGCATCCCGGCCTGATCTCCAAGCTTCTTTTTCAAGCGCTGCATAGATTTTTTTATCGCGTCTGGAGTAACCCCCAATACGTTGGCTACTTCCTTATTATTTAGCCCCAGTTTCATAAGCACAATTACCCTCAGGTTAGATTCCGTTATATCGGGAAATCTAGATTGTATATCCTGGAGTAAATTGGGAAATTCTTTTACAATCAATAATTTAAATTCCTGCCATTTCTCTTCAGTGATGAGATGTGACTGCAACAATGTTTTTAGCTCCTCGCGATCTTTTTCAACAACATTCCCTTTTTCTTCAAGCATCGCAGAAAGTACATTTATCTGTTCATTATTCCGCTTAAGATAAGCGACGTATTCTTCAACTTGGCTTTTAGAGCTCACCAGTTCCCTGTCTAATTCTGCTTTTGTATACTTTAAATTAAGAAGCTGATATTCATAGTCACGTATCCGTTTTCTAGCACGGGATCGAACAGCATTATAAATAAAAAAGAATAACACCAATACCAATAAACTTAATATTAGCCATAATCGCCTCTCAGCTTGCTTTTTCTTAATAACAGCTTGTGCCAGCGATAATTTATCGGCATACTTTTGCTTGTCGGCCATAAACTTCAACTGGGACAATACCGGATCACCATCTAAAAAGCGTAGTGAGTCTTGGAGACGTTCTATTCTTCTTCGTGCATTCAGCTCACGACCTATATCGTTACTTTGCATCGCCAAATTCAGCTTGTGAATCTCAAGTTCAAGTATTGTCTTCTTATCATCCGAGCCCAACAAAAGGGATTCAGCTTCCGCAATCATATGACGAACATCCTTCGTTTCCTTATTCGCTATATTTAATCGAATACGCATCACTAAGGCAAAGATTGTATTTCGGTCATTCCCAAGAGATCTGGAAATCTCAAGATCTTTATCTAGGAGCAATAAAGCCTTATGATAATCCTTCATACCTTCAAACACAGCCGCCTGATTACCTAAAATCTTCGCGTAACGTAATGAGTCATTTTCTGAAAGGGCTAAAGTTTGAGCCAATTCAAAAATTTTCATTGCCTGCAAGGTATCACCACCACTTTTCAGAGTCAGTAAACCTAAATTGTCCAAGATTTCAGCTTTCAATTTCGGTGAAATTTGTTCTTGTCGTTGCCCTAAATCCAGATATTTAATTCCAGAAGTATAATCACCTAAAGTTCCAAAAAAATAGCCAAGCTTCTTGTAAGTTTGCGTTAGGTCTAAAACAAGTTCTTTCGGTATATCTTCGAGCCCTTTCTCTCCTTCCAAGATAAAAGGTAATGCCTCAGAGGCTTTCAGGCACCGATATAGGTAAAAGCCATACATTACCTTTGCCCAAATGCGTACATTTTGATAGCTATAGCCTTCTTCAAGGTCCAGCGCTTTTAAATAGTATTTATCACTAAAGTTATTTCTTGCACCTTCGTCATTAAACGACTGATCCGCCAGTAAACAATAATAGATTGCCAAAAGTGCCTTATCATTTTTTCGTACCGCTTGGCTAAAATATGGTGCAAGATATTTGCTTAACGACAGACTAGAAGACTGATACTGCGCTGATTCTTTTATAATTGTTTCGTAAAAGTTCTTCTCTTCTATCGAGGAATTGGAATCCATTAAATCCATCCCATAGACAACATGACAAGGTATGATTGTTAGGAAAAGAAAAAATAGAAGATATCGAAACATATCGGCACAGGCATTGAATTTCGCAATAAAAATAAAAAATAATTTTAATTAAATCATCATGAGACAAAATCAACCAACCACAAACACAGTTAAGATTTAGATCGTTATTAGGCCTTACATTCTTTTATTAAAAATAAGAATAGTACATTAAATAATATGCTACTATTGTCCGCGAATTAAACAAAGCAGCCACTTATTGGAAAACCTTGTGACTATTCACTAAAAGCGGTGAGATTATTCTTCTGACCAATAGTATTACTTGTTATCAAAAAAATGATAAATATGATCTGGTGTTATAGCTTTCGTTAATTGGACATCATATTCATCTTTGTCCGCAATAACATCAATTGGATTAAAAAAAGATAGTCCGACACGCTGTACACCAACTTTACAAGAAGAGAAAAAACGATCATAAAACCCCTTCCCATAACCTACTCTGTATCCGAAAAGATCAAAAATTAACAACGGCACTATAACCATATCAATAAGCGATGAAGCTACCGTAATGCCAGAGGTTGGCTCTGGAATACCCCAGTTGTTCGTCTCAAATAGTGTATGTTCATCCAATATGAAATGTTGCATCGAGTAATCATCAAAATTAGATCGCGAAACAACGATCTTTATCTGTGGAAAAAACTCTTGAATATAATTTATTATTAAATATGTATTGGGTTCGTGGTATTTCCCTATGGGAATGAAAATATGCAAGAATTCGACCCCTGAGAGATCAAGCTTTATAAATTGCGAAAGTAATCGTTCATTGAGCGCAGTTTCTCTCTCTAAAGACAATTGACATCGCTTAGTTTTATACTCAAGTCTCAATTCTTTTTTCGATTTCATTTGTAAAATAGTTATTTGTAAAATTTATTTCCCTTTCTTACCAAAATCCCCATTAAATTCCATCACTTACGCCAAGATCAATCAAAAATAGTATTCCTTCCAATTCAATTTTTATTTAAGCTTCAAAAACAAATAGAAATTCTCGTTCAGAATAGAAAAACCAGGTGTTAAACGCAGTCTAGTCATACAAAAAAAAACGGCCTTGCAGCGAGCGCTAACAAGACCGAATAATCAACCTAAACCTAAAATCTTTCTATTATTTTACGCGCTCGATATAATTACCTGTTTGCGTATCGACTCTTACTTTCTCACCTTGATTAATGAACAACGGTACCATAATTTCAACACCAGTCTCTACAGTTGCTTTTTTCAACGCATTTGTAGAAGTATCTCCTTTTACAGCCGGTTCAGTATATGTAATTTCTAACTCAACACTTTTTGGAGCTTCTGCCATGATAGGCTCATCACTTTCAAAAGCAATAATTACAGTCATTCCCTCTTTCAAGAAACGAGCTGAATCACCGAACAAAAATTTAGGAATATTGAATTGCTCGTATGTATTGTTATCCATTACCACGAAGAAATCTCCATCCTCATACAAATACTGATAATCGCTAGTTTCTACACGTGCAATTTCTACAGATTCGTCAACTCTAAAACGGTATTCAACTAACTTACCAGTTTTAACATTACGCATTCTCGCTTGATAAAACGCACGTAAATTGCCTGGTGTACGGTGTATATATTCTTCTACGGATACTAATTCTCCATTAAATCTTAAGATATTTCCTGATTTTACCTCTGATGCCTTAGCCATTCTTTGAATTGAACTTTAAACGGTTATCTCATTATTGAGTCGTCAAAAGTACAAAAACTAATTGTGTTATTAAAATTTCATTCGCTACTTTTTTTTCTGAAAGTGTTTGTTTTTATTGGCCGGAGAGAACCTTCAGTTCACTTTCGTAGCAGTTAATGGTTATGCAATCTTGATGGTTTTATCGAAAATAATCATTTTTGATACAGGACAAAAACTTTTCTCCTATTTTTAATAGGGCAGAAACAATTGTTGATCCCCTAAGACTTGAAATCGACGATGGAAATACTTTCATCGCAGAATTCATACTCTTTTTTTTGGTTGGAACAGACGATAAACAATCTAGATTCCACTTTTGTGCGCTCAATTAAACGAAGATACCATTGTTCACCCGCACTATCCAAATTACTTGTAGGCTCATCCAACAAAACCAAGGCAGATGCAGAACAACAAGCTAGCCCTAGCTTTACACGTTGACGCATGCCTGATGAAAAAAACCGGATCTCTCTGTCAAGCGCATGCTCCAATCCCAATACGTTTACAACGGTTTCTTTATCAAAAGAAGGAAGATAATTTTTAAATTTAAAATGAAAATCAATCAGCTCGTTTAAGGTAAACTCCTCGATCAGCTCAACATAAGGAGCTGCGAGAGACAGCTGCTGATATATAGTTTCCACACCTAGGACTTGGTCTCCATCCGTGTAGATCAATTCACCCGATGAGGGTGTCAAACTACTTGAAAGCACTTTTAGGAAAGTGGACTTCCCAGAACCATTATGGCCAAGGATGGCATAACTCTTGCCGGACTCGAAGGTATAGTTTATATGCCTAAAAATCCATTCATTGTTATACCTCCTACCAATATCTTTTAATGTAATTTTCAAATTCACTAGAATCGACAACGCGACTACATCGCTCTATTATTGAATCCTTTCATGATACCCCGGCCAGAGTTCCGAATAAAATCCAAAATTTCATCACGAATTTCTGTTGCCTGATATTCAGCTTCTATAATTTCTATTGCTTTAGCCAGGTTTCTGTTTTGGACAAAAAGAATTCGATAAAGATTCTGAATCTCGGCAATTTGCTCTTCCGAAAATCCTCTTCTTCTCAATCCAACAGAATTAATACCAGCATAAGAAATCGGTTCACGTGCGGCCTTAACAAAAGGAGGAATATCCTTACGCACCAATGAACCACCGGTAACAAATGCATGCGAACCAATTTTGACAAATTGGTGAACAGCAACCATTCCAGCAAGTACAACATAATCACCTACCGTAATATGTCCAGCAAGTGTACTGTTGTTCGAAAAAACACAATTATCACCTACTTCACAATCATGTGCAACATGACTATAAGCTTGGATCAAACAGTTTTTTCCAATGACCGTTTTATACCTATCCTTGGTTCCTCTATTGATTGTTACACACTCACGAATGGTTGTATTGTCTCCAATTTCAGCTGTAGTAATCTCACCATCAAATTTTAAATCTTGAGGTTCCCCAGAGATTACTGCACCGGGATATATTTTACAGTTTTTTCCAATTCGAGCTCCATCCATGATCGTCACATTTGATCCTATCCAAGTGCCTTCACCAATGACGACATCTTTATAAATGGTTACAAATGGCTCGATGACCACATTTTTAGCAATTTTTGCCTCCGGATGAATATAAGCTAATGGCTGTATCATCTATACTACTTTAGTTGTTATTTACTCTTACGATCTGTGCCATAAGCTCCGCTTCACACACAATTTTCTCTCCTACCATAGCCACACCTTTCATTTTTGCGATACCTCTTCGGATTGGCTCCATCAAGTCACATCTAAAAATAACAGAATCTCCTGGAGTTACCTGCGCTTTAAAACGTGCATTTTCAATTTTAAGGAATAAGGTCAACCAATTCTCTGGATCAGGGACCGTCTTCAGCACTAAAATTCCCCCTGTTTGTGCCATAGCCTCTACTTGCAAAACACCAGGAAATAATGGTGCACCAGGAAAATGTCCCATAAATAAATCTTCGTTCATGGTAACATTCTTCAAACCTACAACATGTGTTTCTGTCAACTCAAGAATTTTATCGACCATAAGCATGGGTTGACGATGAGGTAAAATCTTCATGATTTCAACCGTATCGTATAGTGCCGGCATATTGGGATCGTAAACTTTAATTTTTTTACGTGTTTTATCTTTCTTGATCTGCTCCTTTATCTTTTTTGCAAAAGCCACATTCGCTGCATGGCCTGGCCGTGCAGCCATAATATGCCCTTTCAAAGGTCTTCCGACTAGCGCTAAATCTCCAACCATGTCCAACAATTTATGTCGAGCAGGTTCGTTTTGGTAACGCAATTGGTTATTGTTTAATATTCCTTCCTTAGCAACTGCAACGGTTTCTTTATGAAAAAGGTGCGCTAATTTTTGTAATTCCTCAGGAGAAGTCTCCTTGTCGACAATAACGATTGCATTACTTAAATCACCACCTTTAATAAGGCCATGATCAACCAACATTTCCAATTCATGTAAAAAACAAAACGTACGCGAAGAGGCTATTTCAGATTTGAAATCCTCAATCGATGTTATTGCTGCATGTTGACTTCCCAACACAGGCGAATTAAAATCGATCATACAAGTCAAACGATAACCATCCATTGGCATGCCCAGTATTTCGACTTTGCGATCTGGCTCTGCATAATGGATATTATTCGAAATCTCATAATAATCCCGATCAGCATCTTGTTCTTCAAATCCCGCTTCCTCTAACAACTTCACAAAAATAGCTGAACTACCGTCTAGAATTGGTATTTCAGGACCATCAATATCAATCAGCACATTATCAATTTGTAAACCAATTAACGATGCCATCAAATGTTCAATTGTACTCACACTTGCTCCATTCTGCGTTATTGTCGTCCCTCTGGAGGTATCCGTAACATTATCCGCATCAACCAAAATTTCTGGTTGCCCCTCTAAATCCACACGTCTGAACTTAAACCAGTGATTTTCCGGAGCGGGTTTAATAGTCATCGATACAATTTTTCCTGTATGAAGACCTACCCCCGAAATTTCAACCTCGTTTTTGATGGTTCTCTGTTTTACATTCATTTCTAATAACATATTTTTAAATCAAAACTTCTTTTGACAAAACATTTATCCTTTAAGCTATATCGATGTTCGCCATCGCCTTGCTAGGAATGATTATTTCATCACAATTAAAGAACAGTTTATTTTCAATGAAAAATAATTATTTCAATTTTTTTTCTACTAACTTTTCTAACTCTTGGATTCGTTTTTCCAACTCAGGAAGACGTGCAAAAATTACATTGGAACGCAATTGCGGCTGATAAGGCATCACTGGTGTACCGCCCCACTTTTTACCTTCTTCTTTAATCGACCTATTCACTCCTGATTGGGCTTGGATTTGAGACCCCTTTGCAACAACAATATGCCCAACGACACCAACCTGACCTCCTAAAACCACATGTTCTCCAATTTTTGAACTACCAGAAATACCTGTTTGCGCTGCGATTACTGTATTCTTTCCAATATCAACATTATGTGCAATTTGAATCAGATTATCCAACTTAACACCATCGCGCACTATTGTAGCGCCCATTGTTGCCCTATCGATTACAGTATTGGCGCCAATCTCAACATTATCCTCCACTTGCACATAACCGATTTGAGGTACTTTTTTATATGTTCCGTCTTCTTGTGGAGCAAATCCAAATCCATCCGACCCAATTACAACACCAGAATGTACTACCACATTTTTCCCAATCTTACAATCATGATAAATCTTCACCCCTGGATAGAGTGTTGTATTATCTCCAATCGTAACTTTATCGCCAATATAGACTTGTGGGTAGATTTTCACATTATCTCCAATGGAAGCCCCGCGCCCAATATATACAAATGCACCAATATAACCTCCTTGGCCGATCTCCGCTTCAGCATGTATAAAATGAGGTTCCTCACGTCCGCTTTTGTCAAGACGAAATTCATTATACATATTCAAAATAGTAGAGAAAGCAGCATATGCATTCTTAACCCGTATGATCGTCAATGTCGGTTTAGTTGCTTGGATCAATTGTAAATCTTCATTAACAATTACAATCGAGGCGTCAGTAGTATAAATAAAATGCTCATATTTTGGATTTGACAAAAAAGAAAGATCGCCTTTTTTACCTTCCTCAATTTTGGCAAGGTTACCTACAGTAACTTCTGGATTTCCTTCAATCCGTCCTTCTAATAATGTCCCTATTTGTTGAGCAGTAAATTGCATGGTACAAATCTATGTTTTTTTATTAAAAAATAACTACTTGATGGAAGTAATTGCAACATATCCCACCTCTTTTGGATAACATAAGGCATATTTAGCTACATTTTTCGATAGTGCTTCCAAATTACCTAGATCAGAAGCCTCCGTTATATCGACGAGCTCGCCCGATTTCAATAGTATTTTAATTTGATCCCTGGAAGAATTATAGGCCCGGTTTTGAATTTCCTGCATAAATACATAATAATGAATATCCTCTTGAGCCACTCCCATCTCAGCTTGTACTTTCGCCTTCACTAAATCAACATATTCTGGCAAGAATGGCTTATCACTCATGACAGATCGATATAGATTACGTTTCATAACACGTTGGCACATTGCACTTAAAATAGGATCCTCATGACGTTCCCATGTTTTTATGGCCGACATAATATCCGTATCATCTAAACGAGTAAACCAATCCAAATGTAACGGGTCATCCAAAAAGTTAGTTTTGTTGACCTGCTGGCTTAAGAACCAATGAAACGCCGGAGTAGAAAAAAGCTTATGGCCAGCAGCCGTCAGATATTTTGCCCGCTGCAGAATTTTAATCAATAACTGTTCAGCACCGATAACGGTCTTGTGTAAATAGACTTGCCAATACATCAACCGCCGCGCAATCAGAAATTTCTCTACAGAATAAAGTGCTTTATACTCCACCACTATTTCGTCCTCCACCACATTGAGCATTTTTATAATACGGTCAAATGAGATGACGCCTTCCGATACGCCCGTAAAAAAACTATCTCTATTGAGGTAGTCCATTCGATCAACATCCAATTGGCTCGACACCAATTGATGAAGAAATTTACGTTCGTATTTATTATTAAAGATTGTAATTGCAAGACTTAGTCTTCCACCCAGATCATGGTTGATTCGATCCATTAAAAGGGAAGACAATAGCTCATGAGAAACACCTTCGATCAAACTATGCTCCAAAGAATGTGAAAAAGGGCCGTGACCAATATCATGCAGCAATATTGCCGACAGAACAGCCTCCTCTTCATCCGCTGAAATTATAACACCTTTACTCCTCAAAGTTTCCAATGCCATCGACATCAAATGCATCGCTCCTATGGCGTGCTGAAAACGAGTATGCAAAGCTCCGGGATAGACGAGATGTGTCATGCTCACCTGCTTAATATAGCGGAGCCTTTGGAAATAAGGATGTTGCACTAGATCGAAGACCAATCCTGTAGGAATAGCGACAAATCCATATACCGGATCATTAATAATTTTATTTTTGTTCAATGTGGAGACAAATTAATACGATCATCAACACTATAAATATGAAACCGAGCCCTTTAATCATGAACTCCTGGTTAACACTAGTATAAACTTAAAACAAAGATAGTTAGTTCATCGTTAATAAATGTTAAAAATAAAATCTGAAGCACGATATTTGCTTATGTTAGCATGAGATCGAAAATCCGATCCTCCCCTCTACTACTAATAGACATATAATAACAAGATGCAAAAAACACATATTCTTTGGGCTGACGATGAAATTGACTTTCTAAAACCACACATTTTATTTTTAGAAAGCAAAGGTTACAAAGTTGACACAGTCAACAATGGAAATGATGCCGTTGAAGCCTTTAAAAATGGTTTTTTCCACCTCGTTTTCTTAGACGAAAATATGCCTGGGCTAACCGGGCTCGAAACACTTGCTATACTCAAATCGATCAACCCTACTGTTCCCGTTGTTCTGGTCACAAAAAACGAAGAAGAACATGTCATGGAAGATGCCATTGGCTCCAAAATAGATGATTATCTTATCAAGCCGGTCAACCCCAAGCAGATCTTGATGACAATAAAAAAATTAACGGAGAACAAACGTCTTGTCAATGAGAAAACATCCATGGCTTATCAACAAGACTTCCGCAATTTGGGGATGATCCTGAATGATAATCTGGATTTCAACCAATGGTCAGAAGTTTACAAAAAACTTGTCTATTGGGAATTGTCTCTCGAAAAGCTTGAAGATAACAATATGCATGAAATTCTGACGATGCAAAAATCCGAAGCAAACATGCAATTCTCCAAATTTATAGAAAACAACTATATTCAGTGGATCAATCGCCCCGAAAACGCGCCCATTCTTTCACACCAGCTATTTAAGAAAAAGGTATTTCCGACCATAGAAGATGATACACCGACATTTTTCTTTCTAATAGACAATTTGCGTTTCGATCAATGGAAAATTATCAATGAGGTGATCACTGACTATTTTAGACTTGAGGAGGAGATAAACTATTATAGTATTTTACCAACAGCAACACAATATGCGAGAAATGCCATCTTCAGTGGATTAACTCCACTGGAAATGGAAAAACGCTTCCCGAAATTATGGCAAAACGATGAAGATGAAGGCGGCAAGAATTTATATGAGGATAAATTTTTGGAAGATCAGATCAAGCGACTTTACCGCAAATCCATAAAACATTCCTACACGAAAATTTTGACCCTGGAACAAGGAAAGGATGTGTTAGACAATCTCGGTAATTTGATGCACAATCAACTGAATGTGTTGGTGTATAACTTTGTTGATATGCTTTCTCACGCACGTACGGACAGCTCTATGATTCGTGAATTAGCAAACGACGAAGCAGCGTATCGATCCCTCACTTTGTCATGGTTTGAACACTCACCTTTATTAGAGGCTATAAAATGGCTTTCACAAAAGAAAGTCCGTGTGATTATTACAACGGACCATGGCACGATCCGTGTAAAAAAGCCAAGTAAAATTGTTGGTGATCGAAATACAAATACAAATTTGAGATATAAGCAAGGGAAAAATCTGAACTATATTGACAAAGATGTTTTTGCTATCAAAAATCCCCACGATGCACAGTTGCCTAAACTTCATGTTAGTTCAACATACGTTTTTGCCAAAGAAGATTCGTATTTTGTTTACCCCAACAATTACAATCAATTTGTCAATTACTTTAATGGAACATTCCAACATGGTGGAATCTCTTTGGAAGAAATGATTATCCCCTTTGCGACATACTTACCGAAATAGTAATTTTGCAACATGGAAATCATTGTAAATACGACAGCAGATCTATCTCAAGCGGCACAGACACTTTTAAATAGTTTTCCAAAGGACCGGATTTTTCTATTATATGGTTCAATGGGAGCAGGAAAGACAACTTTTGTAAAATACCTGTGTAAACAATTGAATGTACAAGATAGTACATCTAGTCCAACATTCTCCATAGTTAATGAATATGAGTCTGCCGCTGGCCCCATATATCACTTTGATTTTTACCGCATTAAAGATGAACAGGAGGCATTCGATTTCGGCTATGAGGAATATTTCTATTCAGGTGCATATTGCTTTGTTGAATGGCCAGAGAAAATCCCCAATTTACTTCCTGAAGAAGCAAAAGAGATACATATTAGCATCATAGATGCAACAACACGTAAAATTTCTATTCGTTAACCTCCTTTTTTCGACTCCTTACTATGGCTAATTTATCATCTTGTCAATATATCCCATCTGATATCCATGTGCCCGGATTAGCGGCTATACACGCCGAACACCTTAGCTTTTCCTTTCATGAGAATAATATGCAGTTTGCTGTTGAAAATAGTTCTTTTGATATCGATGAAGGAAAAATAACAGCGATCATTGGTGAATCTGGCAGTGGAAAAAGCACCTTGCTAAGATTAATATATGGTTTATTAGAACCGACAGACGGTACTGTCCGTTATAAGGGATGGCAGGTTCCTACACGTAAAGACAAGTTGATCCCCGGACATGATGCCATGAAATTAGTTTCGCAAGGCTTTGACGATTTGAATACTTATGCCAATGTATGGGATAATGTTGCTTCACAATTGCCAAACACAGATATCAAACGCAAACAAGACAAAACTGCAGAAATATTACAACGTCTACGGATAGATCACCTCGCTAAAAAAAGAGTAGCAGACATCAGTGGCGGAGAAAAACAACGCGTCGCCATCTGTCGCGCCCTGATAAACGAACCTGAAGTTTTACTAATGGACGAACCCTTCAATCAGGTTGATGCCTCTTTTAGGGACACCTTGCAACAGGACATAAAGGACATTGTTAAAGAAACTGGGCTAACCGTCATTTTAGTTTCACACGATCCTACGGAAGTACTTGCTTTAGCAGATAACCTCATCGTGATGAAATCTGGTAAAATCCTAGATCAAAACAATCCACATGTATTGTATAGCAATCCATCACACCCTTATACTGCGCAATTACTGGCAAAAAGCAATATATTACAAATTGAGCAAGCTCAAAATTTAGGCATAACAAGCGAAAAACCAATCGCGATACATCAAGAATGGATTTCAATCAGTCCTTCTGAGCAGTCTACTTTTTTTGTAAAAGATGTCCGGTTCAGAGGTTTTTATTATGAAATCGTCGTCAGCAATAATGAGATTAACTTACATGCGATTATAACATCGCAAATAATTCCACAAAAACTACAGGCTGTCGATCTAACTATATCTCACTGGATCGCTTTTGACCATTAATTTTATGCACTAGTCTTGTGTGTCTAGCCAAGATAAAAATGCGTCAAACCATAACTTATCCGAGGTTTTGTTAATTAACCCAAAGCCGTGTCCCCCTTGCTCAAAGGTATAAAGCTTATTGGGCACTTTTGACTTGTCCAAAGCTGCCATCATTCTATAGCTATTTTCTATTGGCACAGCCATATCGTCTTTGGCATGTACAAAGAAAACCGGACAAACCTCAGAAGATACCTGCAAATTGGAAGAAAACAGTTTGATTTGGTCTTCCGAAGGGTTTTCTCCAATGAGATTTATACGCGAACCTTTATGTGTTATATCATTTTCCATAGAGATTACTGGATAAATCAATCCTGCAAAATCAGGTCTTAGCGATACATGGGAAGGATTCGCTATATAATCTTTCTTAAACTTCGTAATTAAAGTGGAAGCCAGGTGCCCGCCAGCGGAAAACCCTATTACCCCAACTTTTCGAAGTTCAGGATGCAAGGTTCGGATCAATTGCATTGCCCGCTGGGCATCTTGAAGAGGTCCTATTGATTTGTCACGCATAATGTTCGGCGAAGGCAATCGGTATTGTAAAACAAATGCTGAATAACCATTTTTTATCAACTCTTTAGCAACAGCATGACCTTCATGATCCATTGCTATATGAGAATACCCACCTCCCGGGATAACTAGTACGGCGATATTTTTATCAATACTTTTATCTGCTGTATAAGCAAATAACTTCGGTACATTTTTTTCTAAATTTACTTGCCCCTTATCAGTCGAGTTCGGAATGGAATCGGCATAAAGGTTTATTGTTTCCTGCGCCTTAACGAGAGAAATCAACGAACATAAAATCATAAAAATTCTTTTCATTAAAATGATATTTTAAAAGAGAGCTCCAGACTACATATACTAGAAAAAATGAATCAAACATGAGCTGGATATCCATGGTTTATAAGGAAGAAACAACTAAAAGATCTAAATCTTTCGCCGTCATATTAAATCTTGAGGCCATGTCAATATTTGTAAGGTTTCCTTGGTACAAATAAATAGAACTCCGAATACCGGGATTCTTCCAGATTGCATTTTTCAGTCCCCCGAGTTCAGCAAAATCAAGCAAAATAGAAGTAAAAATATTACTCATTGCATAAGTGGCTGTTCGTGCTACCCGAGACGCTATATTGGGAACACAATAGTGAATAACATCAAATTTCCGAAAGATAGGTTTATCATGTGAAGTCACTTCTGAGCTCTCAAAATTCCCGCCTTGATCGATACTTACGTCTATCACTACAGAATTAGGTTTCATTTTAGAGACTGTTTCCTCCGAAATTATACAGGCAGAGCGCCCGTTGCGAGCTCGCAAGGCGCCAATAACTACATCAGAGCTGATCACAGCCTTATTTAAAATAATAGGTTGTATAACGGAAGTAAAAACACGGCTACCAAGATTGTTTTGCAGGCGTCTAAGTTTATAAATCGAATTATCAAAAACTTTTACCTGTGCACCTAAAGCCAAAGCCGTTCGGGCAGCTTGTTCACCAACGGTCCCGGCGCCTATAATGACGACTTCTGTGGAAGCTACGCCGGTCACCCCCCCGAGCATCAGTCCCTTCCCTCCAAATGCATTGCTCAGATACTCTCCAGCAATTAAGGTTGCCGTTGCCCCCACGATTTCGCTCATCGCACGAACAACCGCCAGGCAACCACCCTCATCTCTTAAATATTCGTAAGAAATTGCAGTGATTTTTTTATGCATTAATGCCTTTAGTACATCCAGGTTCATGAGTGAAGGTTGTTGAGAAGATAACAAAAGCTGCCTTTCTTTCATCAACTTCACTTCACTAAGGATAGGGCTACCAACTTTAATGATCAGATCTGCTTGGTACACCTCTTCCCGAGATGAAACGATACGAGCCCCCTGTTCACTATAATGATGATCTAAAAAATTGGCTCCAGCACCTGCTCCAGTCTCAATGATGACTTCGTGTCCATTTTCTACCAATAATGCAACCGCCAATGGCGTCAAGCAGATCCGCTTTTCCTGAAGCGAGATTTCTTTTGGAATGCCTATAAATAAACTCTTTGCATTCTTTTTCTTCTCAAACAGCATCTCTTTTGGAGAAATCATAGCCTGACTCGCAAGCTTTCCTAACTCATTCATCTTGTAAAATTGATCGTTAGCTAAAATTACAATAAAAAATCAATCTTATCAAACGAAGATAAATTTGGTTTGGCACGGCTTTGGAATGAAACAAATTTATCTACATTTGTCTAAATTAATCAGATATAATACCATGCTCAGTAAAGTCAATATAGTGCCACGGTGGATCATTTTTTTATTGGACATCTTTAGTGTTTCCATCGCCTATCTCCTCGCAAATGTCATTTACTATGATTTTAACTTCGATTTTCTGCTCGACATTGATTTTAGCATTCGTTACATTTTATTTATAGCCATATGTTCTTTATCATTCTATCTCTTCAAGATGTATACTGGGATAGTTCGTTACACGAGCGCTATCGATTCAATACGCATATTATCAACGATAACATTTAGTGTTTTCGTTCTCCTGGTTATAAAATTAGTGATCCAGGCAAACGAGATAGAGCGAAACATTCCAACTGCACTCATTATCTTCTTTGCCCTCTTTTCATTTCTTATTTTAACCGTATATAGAACAATTATTAAAATTTTCTTTCTATACACCAAAAAAGTCAACGGATCCAGAAAAAAGACACTGATCTACGGTGCCGGTGATTTGGGAATTGCTGTAAAAAGAACCTTAGACCATGATGTACGATCCAAAAATGCGATCGTTGGATTCTTAGATGATAATGAACAGAAAATCAACAAGGTAATTGATGGGACCAAAATATATTCCTCACAGAAGTTCAGCCATCTGATCAATACATTGAATGTTGAGGAGGTTATCATCGCTTCGCACAACATTCCTTCGGACCGTAAAAATGAAATTACAGATGTTGCGCTCGAAAAAAATGTCAACATATTAACGCTCCCTCCTGTTAAAAAAATCATGAATGGTGATCTTAATCCCAATCAGATCCAAAAAATAAAAATTGAAGATTTACTAGAACGGGAGCCGATAAAGATTAACGACGATCACATCCTAAGCCAAACTAAAGGCAAAAGAATCTTAGTTACTGGGGCAGCAGGCTCCATAGGGAGTGAAATCGCAACCCAATTAGGAAGATACGAACCTCAGATGATCATCCTCTGCGATCAGGCCGAGTCGCCGTTACATAACCTCCAACTTGACCTTCAAGATGAATTTCCAAATCAAGTTTATCATACTTATATAGCAGACGTCCGAAGTACAAAAAGGATGCAATTACTTTTTGACACTTTCAAGCCACATTATGTATATCATGCTGCAGCATACAAACATGTGCCAATGATGGAAAGCCATCCTTTGGAAGCAGTACAGACCAATGTCATGGGTACAAAGAATCTAGCTGATTTAGCCGTGGAATTTCAAGTTGAAAAATTTGTTTTTGTCTCTACCGATAAAGCTGTCAATCCCACTAATATCATGGGAGCGACAAAGCGTATCGCAGAAATCTACGTACAATCGTTAAACAATCATTTGGAAAACTCCTTAGGGGCAAGTGTTCACACCAAATTTATCACAACCCGCTTTGGCAATGTCCTGGGCTCCAATGGATCAGTTATCCCTCGATTCAGAGATCAGATTCAAAAAGGTGGCCCTGTAACAGTTACTCATCCAGAAATTACGCGGTATTTTATGACCATCCCCGAAGCATGTCGACTAGTCCTTGAAGCTGGAACAATGGGACAAGGTGGCGAAATTTTTGTATTTGATATGGGTAAATCTGTAAAAATAGTTGAGTTAGCTAAAAAAATGATTCGTCTTTCAGGATTTAAACCGAATGAAGATATTGAAATAAAATTCACTGGATTAAGACCTGGTGAAAAACTGTATGAGGAATTACTGAATGATTTAGAGAATACCTTACCGACTCACCACGAAAAGATCATGATCGCCAAAGTCAGAGAAAATAATTATGATATCGTGTGTATGAAAATTGGCGAATTGCAACAGCGTTTAGCGACACAAAACAAAAACGAAGTTGTCTATCAAATGAAAATTATTGTACCTGAATTCAAAAGTAAAAATTCCATCTACGAACAGCTAGACAAGGAAATTGAACTATCGAACAAGTCGGAAAACCAAAGTTAATTCACTTTAAAATTTGCAAAACACTTGCAAATTTGCTCGAAAAGTGTATTTTTGCAATCCATATTTTACTGATTAGTAATGTCTAAAAACACAAATAATACAAATCAAGGTTTCAAACCTTCAAAAGGATCTTTTTTTCAAGATAACCAAAAAAGTGTAGTGTTCATTTTAGGTGGTATCGTTGTATTGATCTTACTTTATTTTGGATATCAAAAGCTGTATCTAGATCCAAGAGCAGAAGAAGCTTCGAACCGTATGTACAAAGCAGAACAGCTTGCTACAATTGATTCTTTACAAAGTAAAGCAATCATGGGCGATGGTGCGTTTCTTGGATTTAAACAAATTGCGGACGAGTATTCCAATACAAAATCTGCAAATATTGCAAACGCCTATTTAGGAGGTTTATATTTGCGTCAAGGTAAATTCGATGAAGCTGCGAAAGCGCTTGAAAAATATGCTCCAACAGGAAGCCAAATTCTAGACCCACTCGTAATTGGTTTAACAGGTGATGCTTTTTCAGAGTTAAAAGACTACAAAAAAGCCGCTGATTACTACAAGCAAGCTTCTGAAAAATCAAGCAACTCGTATACAACTCCACTCTTTTTGAAAAAACTAGGACTTGTATATGAAGCACAAAATGACTATAAAAGTGCAGAGACTGCTTACAAGAAGATTAAAACAGATTTTCCAGAGAGCCAAGAAGCTTCAACAATTGATGGTTTATTGGGGCGTGTACAAGCACATTTATAAGAGAATAATTATAAAAATATAATAAAAAGAGGCTATTTGATAGCCTCTTTTTTTGTGACCATCTAAAATCACTATCTTTGTTACTATTATGGCAAGTAGCATTAAAAATTTATCCGACTTTTCGCACATCCAGGTTGCGGATGCAAGTCCATTCAAATTTGCAATCGTTGTTGCACAATGGAATGCAGAAATTACAGGTGCATTATTGAATGGTGCAATAAAGGGCTTGGAAGAGCATGGCGCTAAGGAAAACAATATCCAAGTCATAGAGGTTCCTGGAAGTTTCGAGTTAATTTCAGGAGCAGACCTCGCATTCAGAAATCAGGGTTTTGACGCTGTAATCTGTTTAGGCTGCGTCATTCAGGGAGAGACCAGACACTTCGATTTTATTTGCGATGCAGTTGCAAATGGCATTGCCAATGTAGGGCTCAAATATAATAAACCAGCTGTTTTTGGCGTATTAACAACTGACAATCTTCAGCAAGCATTGGATCGTGCCGGAGGGAAACATGGTAATAAAGGTGAAGAAGCTGCTATTACAGCAATACAAATGGCCCATATTGCCAAAAAATTCTAGTTTGGTATTAATTTTGCCTACCATTCAATGATGAAAAGTATTACTGAGCACGGCTTATTACTCAGGTACTTATATTTTGAACAAATCGATTAATAAAATATTCTGTTATCTTATTAATCGATTTTTATTTTTTCACTAGAATAAATTGTTATTGAATTGTCTTGATTGTAGTGTAAATCAGTTATACAACAATCGGTAGTTTTATAGACAATGACGCAATGATGAAGTTTAATACTATCAATTTTGATACGAATTACTTGATGATTGTTTCTTTAAAAAATAGGATTATGAAAACATTATCGAATGTACTCTTGGTCGTTATACTGACGTTATTTTGTCAGTTGGATCTAGTGGCACAAGACGATAGTCTAAACAAGCAGATTTGGCAAAGTATCGGTGGCCAGGAAAAATGGGATTCTTTGCAGTTTTTGGCTTTCTCAGCAAAGGGAAACACCATCTCAGACCAGTTGTCAAACGACGAACGAAAGTTTCTGTTCAATAGAACGACTGGAGCATGTCGATTTGATGGCTATAAGGGAACGGATCAGGTGACCTACCTGTTTAATTTTAAAACCCCAGGGTCAGACAAACTCTTTATTGGAGGGAATTTATCTGCAGATGGGCCAGAGCTCAAGAAATCAATTAAAAACCAGCTATTTTCGGATCTCAATCTGCTACTTTTGCCCACCTTGATCGGGCAGAAAAATGTGCAGCTGAAAAGCCAAAAGGAAAGTTTCAGTGCTGGACAGAAATTAACGATAGCAAATATCAGCTCGTCAGGCCCTATCTTTGGTTCAAAGATTGATGGTTTGCTTTATATTGATCAAAATACCGGTGAGATTGTCCGTTACGAATACACAGATAAGGGCGAAAAAAACACCTATGAAGTGAGCAAATATAAGGAGATTGGCGACGGGATAAGTTTACCCAGTTTCTTCAATTCCACAAGCAATGACCAAAAGAGTTGTATATTCTCCTCTATTTCATCTTTTGTACAGGTAGAACAGAAAAAATTTACAGAACTATAATATGATTAATTGGATAGAATTAAATACAGAAGAACAGCTACAGGAGCTTTATCAATCCGATAAAGTTGTAGCCATCTTTAAACATAGCACGACTTGTGGTATTAGCAATATGGCTAAGCGTAGTCTTGAGCGTATGTCTGCTACTTCAGACCATGATTATGCGATTTATCTTTTAGACCTTTTGCGTTACCGCCCACTATCGAATGAGATTGCCCAGCGTTGGAATGTAGAACATCAATCACCTCAAATACTGATTGTTGAAGGAAAAGACAGTTTATATAACGCTTCACATGGTGATATCCAATTTGATGAGATAGAACAATACCTAACGGCAATTTGACATAATAGGCCATAACTGCTGTTCAATAAAAATAGTTAGCATAAAATATCCCAAGCGATCTTCAACATGTATTGTATTGATCACTTGGGATATTTTATGATGCTGAAAACAGCTGAATTGGCTATTTATAAATTTCTACTGTTATTTTACCGTCTTTAGTCACCGTACCCCGATACATGCCGGCGGTATTAAAAGGCATAGCAACATGTCCATTTTTATCTAATGCTATCATGCCGCCATTACCGCCCATTTCACCAATCCGATCGATTACTTGCCTGCTCGCTTGATCAACACGTTCACCTTTATATTCCATTAAAGCCGACACCGAATACGCGGCCACGGTGCGGATATAATATTCACCCCATCCAGTACAGGAAACAGCACAGGTATTATTGTTCGCATACGTTCCAGCTCCGATAATTGGTGAATCTCCGACCCGCCCAAACTTCTTGTTTGTCATCCCTCCTGTAGACGTACCCGCGGCCAAGTTTCCTGCCTTATCCAAAGCAACACATCCTACTGTACCAAATTTAGCGTCTTTATTGATGATGCCTAAACGTGAGCTTTGTTTTTGATCGTGATCTAGTTGTGTTCGTATACTGTCATCCTTGCTCACTTTCTGCAAAGCCTCCCAACGTGCTTCCGTCCAAAAATAAGAAGGGTCTACGATGGTTAATCCCACTTGCTTCGCAAACTCTTCGGCACCTTTACCCACCATCATAACATGCTCAGATTTTTCCATCACTGCCTTGGCTGCCGAGATTGGATTTTTGATCGTCGTCACTCCTGCAACGGCGCCTGCGGCCAAGGATTTACCTTCCATGATGGAGGCATCCAGTTCGTTGCGTCCGTCATGTGTAAAGACCGCTCCTTTCCCTGCATTAAACAAGGGTGAGTCTTCCATAACATGGATAGCAGATTCGACGGCTTCCAAACTGGATTTACCTTCTTGCAACTTTTGATAGCCCATAAGAAGCGCTTGCTCCAAGACGATCCTATAAGCTTGCTCCATCGAATCTGTCATATTCTTTTTCAAGATCGTCCCCGCTCCACCATGGATCGCCAAAACAAATTCACCCTCCGTCATGGCTACAGGTTTTTTATACGATTTACAAGAAATTGCCAACAGGCTTCCCACAATTATCATGGCGCATATCTTGAGGTTATTCATCTTCCTTCTCCCACCATTCTGAAGATTGTAAATCATCTATCTCACGACGGTCTTTTTTAGTAGGGCGCCCTGTACCGCGGTCGCGTTTTAAGACAGGAGCATGAAATACGGATTTAAACCCTACAGTTTCTTCAACAGGTGTTTGATCCTCGTAGAATTGAACAGCAGTCTTGGCGTCAACACGACGTTCCAAAAGACCTGTAACCATCACCACTTTTTTCTCAATTCCCTTTTGGACATGGTATACATCTCCGATCTTAACTTCATAAGAGGGTTTTATATTTTGGCCTTTTAGTTTCACCCGACCTGCCTTACAGGCCTCTGTTGCCAAAGTTCTTGTCTTAAATAAGCGAATTGACCACAAATATTTATCAATTCTCAATTTTTCTGATGTTCCAGCCATAATACAAAAATAATTATATTTTTAGAACCATTATAACCAAAAGCGATTATGGAAAATTCCTATTAAACTGAGTTCACTTAATTAAAACGTCTTTCATCCGTTCGCCGGAAGAGTTTAAGAGCTAATTGCGGACAAGTTGTCATCAAATCCATACCAACTCCTAACTGCAAGCGGGTTGTTAAAACAATGTCTGTAGCGTGAATGCACCTTAAAAAGGTGGACTCAACGTGGACTCACTGTGCACACACTGTGGTTGGAGTCAGGAGTTGATCATAATCTGGCAGGGTGTTGCTATCAGGAAAGTCTATCGCAAGGAACAATGGATAAAGTTGTTTTTAAGTCCAACTTTATCTAAGTTTGTACATCAAAATAAACTAATTCAAATAAGAAAATAAATAATATGGTAGAGCCACTTAAAAAACTGATTGAGGAAGCTTGGGAAGATAGGCAATTATTAGAATATAAAGAATATACAGAAGCCATCCGCGCTGTTATCATGAAATTAGATAGCGGTGAAATCCGCGTCGCTGAAATGATCGGTACAAGATGGCACGTCAATGACTGGATTAAGAAAGCTGTTATTTTATATTTTCCAATCAATGATATGCGCGAAATGACTGCAGGTCCTTTTGTGTTTCATGATAAAATGAAATTAAAGACAGACTACAAGCACACTGGAGTACGTGTTGTACCAGGGGCTTCTGCTCGTTTAGGTGCATATTTGGCTAAAGGAGTGATTATGATGCCTTCTTACGTTAACATCGGTGCTTATGTAGACGAAGGTACCATGGTGGATACTTGGGCAACTGTTGGATCTTGTGCACAAATTGGTAAACATGTACATTTAAGTGGCGGCGTCGGAATTGGTGGCGTATTAGAGCCCGTACAAGCAGCTCCAGTTATTATTGAGGACAATGTTTTCATAGGTTCAAGAGCGATTGTAGTAGAAGGTATTCGTGTAGAAAAAGAGGCTGTATTGGGTGCTAATGTCGTATTGACAGCGTCAACAAAAATTATCGACGTTACGGGACCTCAACCAGTAGAATATAAAGGTTATGTACCTGCCCGCTCTGTTGTTATCCCGGGTTCTTACACCAAAAAATTTGCGGCAGGGGAATACCAAGTTCCTTGCGCTTTGATCATTGGTCAACGTAAAGAGTCTACAGACAAAAAGACTTCATTGAATGATGCACTACGTGATCATAATGTAGCTGTATAAAAATTAAAACTAGTATAAAGATAAGATGAGTGCATTCGTAGATCGTGAGGATTTAAATAAGGCCTTGGAGACGTTAAAAAACGGCGGATTAATTCTATACCCCACCGACACCATTTGGGGGATAGGTTGTGATGCCACCAATCCAGAAGCCGTGGAGAAAGTTTTCCAGCTGAAAGGAAGAGATAAATCCAAAAGTCTGATCGTCCTTTTACACAACGACAATCAATTGGCGAGTTATGTAAATGAAATCCCGGATGTGGCTTATCAACTTATTGAATACACCGAAAAACCCTTGACAATTGTCTATTCGAATGCCAAAAATCTTGCGCCCAATGCGATTGCTGAGGACGGTTCAATTGGCATTCGAATTGTCAAGCACCCTTTTTGTGAACAACTTTTACAACGGTTTCGCAAACCGATAATTTCAACTTCGGCAAATATCAGTGGTGAACCAACGGCGAAAGATTTTGACGAAATATCTGATGTCATCAAAGATGGCGTAGACTATATTGTCGCCTATGACAGAGACGTAACAACAGATGGAAAATCATCTACTGTCATGAAGCTGGACCCAAGTGGTAAATTTGAATTTATTAGAAAATAGCATGAAAAAGATCGTTTTATTTTTTGCATTAGCATTTGCTGTTACCAATTTATCTTTCGCACAGCAAAAGGATATTCCCGCCGCCAAGCCTGGTGTAAAATATGGAAAAGAAATCTCTGCGTCCAATGCGATTTCAGTGGCAAAGCTTGAAAAAGAACTCACGCAAAAGAACGCATTCAACGGAAAGGTGACAGGTAAGGTAGTTGAGGTATGTAAGAAAAAAGGCTGTTTCATGACCCTGCAACGAGAAGGCGAAGAGCCTATTACCGTCCGTTTTAAAGATTACGGTTTCTTCATGCCAGCAGACATTGTCGGCAAAACGGTTGTTGTCGAGGGTATCGCAAAGAAAAAGGAAGTTTCTGTAGCATCGTTACAACATGCGGCAAAGGATCTTGGTAAATCACAGTCTGAAATAGACCAGATTACACAAGCTAAAAAAGATATTAGCATTATTGCTGACGGTGTTTTGGTTGTCAAATAAGGCGTTCTCACACCAAACCTAGCATTGTTCTGATGAAAAGATTCCACACTTCACCCTGTCACTCCATACTGGTCGATGGTACCTTAATGACCTTCGAAAAGCCCATTATTATGGGGATACTCAATGTGACTCCAGATTCTTTTTATGACGGAGGTGACAATACAACCGTCGAACTCGCGGTAGAGAAAGCAAAGAAGCTATTGCTTGAAGGTGCTCAAATTCTTGATATTGGCGCATATTCCTCACGTCCGGGCGCTCCATTAATTTCATCACAGGAGGAAATGGATCGAGCTCTTCCCGCTATTCGAGCAATTAAAACGGCATTTCCTGACGCTATTTTATCAATAGATACCTTTAGGGCAGACGTTGCTGCGGCTGCAATCGATGCGGGAGTGCACATCATAAATGATGTGTCGGGAGGTACACTCGATGATAACATGTTCGCCACGGTGGCAAAATATCAAGTTCCTTATATTCTCATGCATATGCGCGGTATTCCCGAAAATATGCAGGAAAAAACAGATTATACAGATATTGTAACTGACGTAGCCACCTTTTTAGGTGACCGCATTGCGACGCTAAGAAGTATGGGGGTGAAAGATATTATTCTCGATCCGGGATTTGGTTTTGCAAAGACAGTCGAACAGAACTATGAGTTGATCTATCGTGTCAATGAACTTCACTACTTCGAATTACCAATTTTGGGCGGAATATCCCGTAAATCCATGATTTATAAAAAAATCGGAATCACCGCCCAAGAAGCTTTAAATGGCACCACCGCTTTAAATACCTTACTTCTCGAAAGAGGCGTACAAATTCTCCGCGTACATGATGTAAAAGAAGCGAAACAATTGGTTGATCTCTTCTATTCATAAATCAGCATTATTTGCCTACAAATTTGGGATCACTTAATGTTTTAATAAAAGCTATAATAGCTTCCTTTTCTTCTTCTGTCATAGGAATTCTTTTGCCATTTTCTTTAAGAATCGGATCTAGGTTAGCTGCATCCAAAACTCCTTTGTCAAAATAATCCAGGACAGATTTCAACGTTGGGAACTGCCCAAAACTTCCATAAGGCGCTGTATATTCCGCATTTCTTAAAGAAAGTACCCGAAAAGCCATATAGTCCGTTTCAATACCTGTGATACGTGCTCGCCCGGCCTCGTCTGGATGGTTATTTAAAGGAAACCCTACATTTCTAAAACTCTGATCGGTAAATAATTCTGTTGCATGGCAGCTTCCACATTTCAACTTAAACAGCTGATACCCCCGTTCTTCCTCGATCGTGAATTGCTCCCCTTCACCTCGTTTTACCTTATCATATTTACTGTCGGCCGAAATTAAAGTATACTCATACTGTGCAATGCTTTTATAAATTCGTTCAGGTGTAATATTCTCGTCTCCAAAAGCCTTCTTGAACAATACTTTGTAGTCAAAATCCCCATTAATTTTACCGATAACCTCCAGAATAGATGAGTTCATCTCCTCATGCGTGATAATTGGCACTAAAGGTTGCTTTTCCAATTCAAGTATATTGCCATCCCAATTATAAAATTTCATAAAAGCCAAATTCTGTAAAGGAGGAGTGTTCCGAAATCCGACACGATTATCTATACCCACTGCCTGCATTTTCCCATCGGAAAAAGCCAATGAGGGATTATGGCAACTGGCACATGATATCGTATTATTTCCACTGAATCTTTTCTCATGAAATAGCTTTTCACCCAATTCAACACCATACTTTGTTGGCTTATTGCTATTAAATGCATTATTCAGACTCGGAAAATCCGCAGGAATACTGAACGTGACTGTTGGGTTGTCTTCCTGCGTAGATTCAATGATATCATCCCTACTACAGGATAAAGCAATCAGTATAACTGTCAGGATTAAGATGACTTTTTTCATCCTTTTATTTTTATCAATGGTTGATGAATATTCAAAATGCACACTTGAAAGTCATGGTACAATCAGAAGGCGTTCTTTTTTTTATGCATAACGTATTTTCAGCAAATGGCTACAACCTCATTCAAGATCATAGCCATTTACGTAAAATTTAGTTAGAAACACTCTCAACAGTGAACATCCCAGCTGTATCACTGCTACCATTACCACCGAGATTATCAACAAACTTCACCATTTCCACTGCAGAATGAATACTAGGCACAGCATTGTTGGCACCCAATGTAATGGTATTCGTTTTCCCACTTAAGAGCTTATCGAAATCCGCCCGGATATTAATCTGTGGTACACTTTTTCCAACAGTAACTAAGGAAGGTAAATTCAACGTAATATCCCGATAAGCGTCTACCCCCTGTTTATAAGTGGATTCATCACCATTTGTTCCGTTGATCGTACTTCCTGTGTGAATAGACAACTCTTTATGATCAGCACCATAAAAGCCTTCCAATTTCGTAAATCGGTAACCTGTCCCCCATTCCCAGTGCATTTTGGTGTCATTAGCCCCTGCTGTTGCATAGAAAACTGGGAATCTCAGTTGATCCAACGTATTTATTTCCTGTTTTACCCCCAAACCGAATTTGATCTGTTTATACTCTCCAACAGGTATATTACTCAGTACATAATTTAAAGTTGCCGCTTTCGCCTGATCAATTACTGCAGCCCCTTTATCCAGATCATTTACATTATAAGGGATTTCAGATCCATCGGCTTTAATAAGCCTGATATTGCTAATTACATACTTCAGTTCAGAAAACTGATGCAGTTGTCCACTGGCTGATGTATTTGTTGTGGCAGCTGGTGAATCTGCACTACCCAGCACAATTGTTGTATTTTTAAATGTATTGTTGAAATGTAAGTTAACACTGTTGGCGACATCTTCACTTTTGCTACAAGAAACCATAACCAAAGAAATCATCAGGAGTTTAATTGTATTGTTTTTCATTTTATTCTAAGTTTTAAGGTATTTAAAAATTGATTTTTAAGGATGTAAAAATATTCCTACCCATGCGAGGTATATTTCCCCAATCGGCATAGGTACTATAGTATTCATTGAAGAGGTTCTCCGCACCGACCTGAAACACGGCATTTAATTTTCCAATAGTGAAGGTATAGTCTGCCGAGACATTCCATATCTTATAGGATGCAGTTTGGTCCTCTCCGTATTCAGGGCTAAAATTGACCTGGCTAAAGTCCCCGTTCATTGAAGTTTGCACACCGATCATTTTGTATCGGTAATGCAGTGATGTTTGATAACTTAGGGGACGTATAAAAGGTAGGTTTCCGCCCATATTGTCTTGCCCTCTGGCATAGGTAAGTACGGCTTTCCAATCTAGACCTGGCAAAACTTGATATTGCGCATTGAGTGCCAGATTAAACAGAGTCGCATGATCTAAAGAGGTATAGCCTTTCACGCCTACCGATTGATAGTTCATCGGGCTACCCAAACTCAAAATCCGGCCAATAATGTAGTCTTGGATAAAGAAATAATTAGCCTTGGCCCCAATGCTTAACTTTCCGGTCTTAAATCCGGCACTGGCATTGGCTTCATAAGAGACTTCATTTTTTAAATCCGGATTTCCGATATAGTCATAACGATCGAAACTGTTGTAAATGTAATAACCATAAGCCTCCGAAACAGAAGGAGCACGGTGCCCAAACCCTGTTCCTAGGGAAAAGTCAAACTGACCAATATTTAACTGATAACTGGCGTGTAGGCTCGGAAGAATTCTATTTTTCTTCTGCGGAGAACCAGGATGGAAAATCCAGTTGAATTCAACGTATTTCGAATAGTTATAGTTCAAACCCAATGAACCTCCAAAGACAAGTCTACTGATATCAGAAAGATCTAACGCGTTATTAATGGCTACACTCGCGAAACGGGTGGTCACCCATGGCCAGCTATAGGCAAACATGGTCTGTTTGGATCGATCCTGCGGGTACATGCGCATCTCAGCTATCGAGAGATTATCGTAAGCATTTACCTGTATTTCCGAAGAATAGCGGTCTTTCTGCAGATTAATTTTAGATAAAAGACCGTAGGTCGTACTCCAGCCTGGCATATCCATATGGACCAAATTTTCCGGACGGGTCGTATCATCCATATAGTGCTCAACTGCATTAAAATAAACTTTGGTGTCCCATACTTTTACCAAGCCCTCTTCAAACAACTGTTTGTATGCAGCGGAAGTGATGATCGCTCTGGATAAGGATAAGTCCATTGGCAAAGCAGGAAATCCCACATCTTTTGCACGATCAAAAATAGCATCTACCCGAACAGCAGAAAGCGGACTTGTTTTATAGGCCAAGCCCAACGACGCATTGAATTTATTATATTGCGAATGCCGTACTTCATCGTCATTTCCATCATAATAATTTCCAGCCTTCCGGAAGGCAATACTTCCATCTGCCACAAATTTGTCACTTGAGTAATATAAATTCCCAAGATTGAAAGTCTGCTTATTATTGAATTCAAAACCTGTCTGATAGGCTCCGCCAATTTTTTTCTGCAGACCAAAAGCGGTATTCCTTCTTTTTAGATCTATACTGCCAGCGACCGTAGCACCATGCAGATTACCTTCCTGCCCCGATTTAATATCTATCGCAGCAAGGTTATTACTTTCTACATACGAGGTTATCGGGTCCATTTTATCCGTACATGCTCCAAAGACATGCATCCCATCGATCGTAATTGTCGAACGCTCGCTACTCATATTATTGAGCAGAGGTTCCCAAGCATAGGCACCCCGTTTTATGAAACTGATATTACTTGCAGAAGCCAAATATTCATCCACGGATACTGTCATCTTAAGATCGTTTTCAATCCTCTTTTTGGCAGCTGCATTGACTGTAACCTCGGCTAGACGTCTCGTTGTATCGCGGGTAACAGGATTGTTTTGTCCGTGTACGTTCCATCCCAAAGACAACATAAAGAGAATAATACTTATCTTCCTCATAGCCTCTAGAATAGAATATCAATGTATAACTCACTTTTACGACCTTCTACCCCCGGTGTAAAGTCCTTGGGCACCTCAGTTCCTGCTATCACCCTTCCATTTTGGTTGACCAAAATAAAATTCAATGTCCAATTACCTGTCATTGTATAATTCACAACGCCATGGTACAATCCGTCGGCCTGTTGTACCAAGTCTTTATTATTGGGCGAAGAATGGTTGCCCATCGAAGGTTCTGGCATACGCGGATCCAATTGTAGGGTATATCCATTTGCTGTCGTATAAGACAATTGTGCAGCGTCCAACTTATAAATCCCAGCGACCAGCTTATTTTCAGAAACAGTTGGTTTCCAAGGAGCAATCAAGGCGATTAAATACTGTTCGCCATCTTTCCCAGTGAAAGTGGTTAGGTTACGATTTTTATTTACCTGCGGCTTCACAGTTACATGCTGTGTAGCTGTGAAGGTCTGTCCGCCAATTGTAAAATCGATTTCCAAACTCCAGTTTGCTGCCGCAGAGCTTTCATCTGTAAACACACTGTAACCCGAAAAGTAGCTACCATCCAACGTGTAGTCCATTTCGGACTGGTGCGGACAAACAATTTTCATTCCTTGCACATTGGTTTGGACTGGAAGCAATTTGACTGAGGAAACGGCTACAGGTTCGTTATTTTGCTGCTTATTGATTATCACGCGGATATCATTATAACCGCGATACAATACCCCGCCTAGAGCCTCAATACGAATACTATACCCTGAAGAAATAAGGCTTGTAACCTCTTTAAACTCCGTATTCTCTGCCACAGTATTTCCCCGCTCTGCCTCATAGTCTGTTTTCTCCTTTGTACAAGCGATTAGGAGAAAGGATATAATCGCGCTATAAAAACCCACTTTTTTTATAAATAAATCTCTCATCTATAATTTTTCATTTGTTAGGAAGCTATCCGATTTATTGCGTGAGCTCCGGAACTCACGCAATAAATCAAAATGATATCCTATTGTGACGAACGGATATATTTCATCGTAATAGATGCGCTCCATTCAACTTCTAGCGAAATGAAACCATCATATTGACATTAAACAGATTATTAGCTATTATCAATATTCAAATGATTCGGATCCACACCGCGATGTAGCCCAAATAATTAGGAAGGTTTCATTGAAATAAATAGTTATTGAATAAATAGCTTAACCGAAAGATCGATTTTATGGACAAAGCATCACTAAAAGCAGTTTCACAGCGAAATTATAACGCGAAGGAAATCTTAGCATACCTTGTAATCCATCTTAAGTGATCGACTACTTAATCAAATAAAATATTAACTGGATTTAAACCAAAGGGGGGTGAAATATTGTAAAGATGGGATTATAGGAATAATCTTCTTTATATACTGGAAGCAGGCGCTCCACAGTGTCTTCATAAAGAGCCGTGTTTTTAAAAGTAAAATCTTGCGTATTATTTATAAAAACAACATCAATAATACGTAATTCAAGATTTTTTTGTTCCTTTTCCTCATGCTCGCGCATTTTCTTCATCAAAATACACTGGCCTCGACAGGCAAGCGCATTATCGTTAAAACGATTGATACATTCGTAACGTGCGATATAATCTCGATTCAACTCGAAGACTGTCCATAGCCATACCGTTGAGAAGCTCTGCAGGAGCATCAAGGGTAATAGAATCCATATAAACAGTCTAATTTTCATTCGAATATTTTATTCTCAATAGCAGCTTACATCCTTAAGATTACTTCTTTATCTTGTAAGCTTACCAAATCGAGCTCATGCTAATTCGTTTTGAGTTTGGGCAAATATAACAAATGAATCTTGGAATAAACAAATGCTATTTAAAAGAAAAAGTCCTAGGCAGACTACTACCTAGGACTTATAAAACTCAATTTTAATTATTTTGACGCAACCGTCAAAACCGCTTTCTTATTGCCGGCAGTTAAATCCAATGTAAAAACATAGGTTTTACCTGCCTCTAAAACTTTACCCGTTTTGATGCCTAGATTGCCTGAATCACGACCATTCTTGCCATCCCCCACAAAGACGATATCATTTGAGGTTGTCACATCTGTACCCCCAAATTCACCGCCCCATCCTTTTTGATGGAAAAATTTGAAGTTGATGTTATCAGAATTTATGGACTCTCCTGCCTTAACAGTTATCTGGTATTTCTTGTTACCTAGTGGAACCAGACAAAGCGCTTTATCCGTGTTCCAGCCCACTTGGTTACTGGATACTTTAGGCTTTCCAATTCCTTCACCAATAATCCAGACAGCCCCAGATCCATCATCTTGGAGTTTTGCCAAATCATTGCCTGTCATCGCCTCAACCACAAAGTATTTTAAGTTAAAGTCTGCTGTAACACGGTATTTTCCAGTTGATCCTTTAAACGATAGGGTTCCATCGGCCGCTTTGGTAAAGAAATCTGGATCGATCCACCAATCTTGCAGATCCGCAATCCCTTCAAAAGTCGTCGTTTTCCCTTGGGCCAGCTCGATTTCAACTTTAGCATGTTTATCATCCAGTCGACTGAACTGCGATCCATTTAGCAGTACAACAATAAATGGAGATGCCTGAAATGTTAATGTATTAAATTGAATTGGATATACACCAGAAGTCGAATTTGAAAAAGGAATTTCAGCGGTAGACCCCAAGTTAATAACATTATTGACCCATCCAAAGTTCATCGCATTGCCCTGTGTACCTACTTTTGGCGCTTGAATATAGCCTTTTACCTCAGCTGCAAAATTCTCTTTTGCCGCATATTGGTTGCGCCCTACCTTTTCCATGCGATAGGATTTGGATTCTGTGACTAAAGTCAAATATGGAAAGTCGGGTCTGCTCAGGTTAATATCAAAAGATTGTTCCGTTATTTTTTGGCTAATATTCTGTAAGACAAACTTAAGGGTTGCTTTTCCATCGGGAATATCTTTCAGAAACGGAACATAAATCTTTCCAGTATAGTCTCCATTTTGTTTGGTACGGATAACGGTTTCTGTTACCTTGTCATCTGTAAAATACAATTGTGCTTTAACAGTAGACAGCGCAACTTCACTATCCGACACATGGACCTGAAACTCGAGACTATCCCCAAAATTTGCAGCCGAGATAGGCGATTTCAATTCGATTTTAGGATCCCCTATTTGATAGGTATATTTTTCATCCTTTTTACAGGAACTAACTGCAGTAATAGCAGCAGTTCCCAATAGTATATTGATGAGATATCTTTTCATTTGTTCATAATTTATGCGCTATCCAAGTGATAGCGCTTAGGGTTTATCATCCTCCAGTTAATAGGTCCAACGGTAAGAAACAACCGACTTAGCTGGCACATCATAGCTAAAATGATGTTTACCGTCTGCGACGGTAATTTTACGGCTATCTCCCGACTCGTTTAATAGAACAACAGCGTAGGTCCCATCTGTATTTTGAAAGGCTGTATAAACTAGCCCTTCTGCTGTATACCCAGAAGTACCAATCCGCGAGGCTCCTGATTTGACAACCGAAGAAAGATGACCAACAATATAGTAATGCGAATTGCGCGTTATATTCTTATAATTTGCCTTACTAATATCCACGGCGCCATAACATGTCTGACAGCCACCTTCGCGATTTGGCCCTTTGTCAGTATCAAGCATCAGGTTCCATACTATGACACCCTTACTCCAATTGTTCACTGTACCGAGAGCCACTTCACGCATATCCTCCATCAAACGTTTTTCAAGATTGCGTCCATCATTCCATTCCCCAATGGATGTTTCCGTAAATATCAATTCCTTGTCTGGGCGTTGATTATGAATATCAATAAGTTCAGCTTTATCCCCACCATAATTATGGTACGCCGCTCCGGCGAAGAATGACGCTGCTCCGGCATCGTTATAAATCTTTACTGGGTAATCAGTCTGATCAGCGATATTATCATAATTATAATTATGATCAAATGCATAAATCTTTGTTGATAAGTTAGCCGCTTTTAATTGCGGGCCTAACGCTTGTTTGACAAAAGCCTGTTGTTCCTGCCATGACATATAAAGCGAAGCGGAATTTTTTCTATTCAATGGTTCATTTTGAACAGTAATCGAATAAATATTAATACCTTCTTTCTTCAGTGCCTGGATCCATTGAACGAAATACCAACCATAATCCTGGTAATATTTTGGATTTAACTGACCACTGGTCCATGAATCAAAGGGCTTTAAATCAGTTAGGTTGTTAACTTTCATCCATTTCGGTGGAGTCCATGGGGAGCCCATGATTTTTATGGATGGATTGATAGCAAGTATTTCTTTAAGCACCGGAATGATATATTGGGTCTCTTCAGACTGCAATCCAAAATTTTCCTTTCCTTCTTTGTCCCAACAGGTATATTCACTCAAAGAGAAGTCGGAACATCCAATAGCAATACGGATATAGTTCATTCCCATTCCATCTTTATCTGAAAAAGTCTCTGTAAGGAATTTTGTCCGATCTTCCTTACTCATTTTCATTAAATTATAACATGTTGAGCCTGTGATGGCTGCACCGAAGCCATCCATCGTCTGGAATTTCTTAGTAGGATCTAGCGTAATTGTATTGGGCGACATATTAAATTTGGAACTGAAATCAACAAAGCGCTTTCCAAAATCCAAAGACCGACTGCCTGTCGTCGTATAAATGGTAACATCTCCACTTTTTTTAATTTCATCACCTTGCGAAGGTGTATAGCTGTCACGGTTACAAGATGTTGCCGTCACTAGACAGGACAACAAGAATGTATATATCATAGTTTTTTTATTATTACGTTTCATCTGTTAATATATTTGTCTCCATCCATCAGATGGGGGATTCCACCTGTTAAATCAATTAATACCCTGGATTCTGAACTAGATTAGGATTCTGATCAATTTTTGGTTGCGGAATCGGTAAACGGTAAGAGTTCTTCGTGAAGGGATACACCTGTGGCTTTCTTCCAGCGTCTTTTGCATAGACCGCATTCATGACAGATTCCACCTTATCTAAGCGCACGAGATCGAACCAGCGTTGTCCTTCGAAGGCTAATTCCAAACGACGTTCTTTCAAATAAGCATCTAATAAAGCATCCTTATTTGAACGTATCGCAGCTGACAATTTTGGTAATTTAACACGTGTGCGAATTTTGTCAATAATGTCTGCTGCGCCGGATAAATCTGATCCCTGTTGAATTAAAGCTTCTGCCTTAAGCAGTAAAAGATCTGCGTAACGAAGCTTGACAATACTATTAAATGCAGACCGCAGTTTAAACATGAATGGATAATGATTGGAAGGATAATAGTTGCTCCAAGTAGTGGAATAATAGACGATAGATTGCCCCAAACGAATCTGATCCCCTTCATTCGTATATGCTTGTATCAAATCCCGTGATGGGGTTATCCATTTTGCCCATGTGAAGTTATTATCATAATTGGACAAATCTCTTCCAAACATCCAAGTCGCCCAATTGCCTCCACCTGCAGTGAACTGTGCTTCCAAAATCGATTCTTTCGTATTCCGTTGTGCAAGATCTGTGCTGCTTGCATTCATCGCATATAAATCCGAGTAATTGGTATTCAGATCAAAGCCATCCCCAGTCAATGCATCAACAAATTGGATGACTTTAGCATAATCGCGAATTGGTTTTTCGGCATAGATCTTTGCCAGCATAGCTCGGGCTACGGATTTGGTAAATAACGTCTTATTTCCGTTATTGTTGGCTGGCGCATCTGCCAATCCATCCATCAAATCTTTTTCGATCTGCTTATAGGCTTCTTCTTCGGTAGCTTGTTTAGGGAAATACTGCGGATAAACTTCATTGACATTATCACCGGTAATATCGGGTGCAATTGTGGTAATGACAGGGATAGATCCAAATATACGGACCATATCAAACATCGCCAATGCTCTGAATAGTTTCGCTTGTGCTTTATAAGTCCTAATTTCTGTATCGCTCACCGATTTATCAGCGACACTATCCACATAAATGATCAATCGATTTGCACGTCCAACATCTTCCAGATATCTTCCCCAATCCCGGTCAACCACAGAATTAGACCCTTCAATAGAATTATTTTCAAAAGGTACAACTTCCGCGCCGGTTGTTCCCGCATAGGAATTATCGGCGTGCGAATCGCCAATCAAGAGCAGGTCGAGATACCAATGTTCCTGGCGATCTTTCATCTGTTGGTAGATCCCCGCCAAGTAAGTTTCAACTTCGGCTTTATTCTTGAAAACGACCTGTGTTCCTGTCTCTGTCTTCCCTTGACTGACATCTGAATAATCCGAAAGTGGATCACGGTTCAAAGAGCAAGAAAATAAAAACAAAGAGCCGGTTAGCAAAGAAAGAGCGTTACTTATATATTTTTTCATGATACAGACAATTAAAACTCAATATTAAGACCTAAAACAAATGAACGATTCTGTGGATAGGTTCCCCAATCAATACCCTGGATTCTGGAATCAGATCCACCGGAATACTGGTTCACTTCGGGATCCATACCTGAATATTTAGTCAGGGTAAATAGATTACTTACAGATAGATAAGGCTGAATTTTATGGATACCAATACGTTTCAGTCTCTCCGGAGAAATGGAATAGCCCAAGGAAACATTTTTCATCCGCAAATAACTACCATCTTCAACAAAATAGGTTGAATTTTTCATGTCAAACCCAGCTTTCGGAACGTTGGTAATCTGTCCCGGTACCCGCCAACGATCCAATACAACAGTAGTTTGATTTCGACCATCATACATCCCCTCTGTTTCCATGCGGCTCGCATTGAAGATATCGTTTCCGTAAGTTCCCTGAATAAATATACTGAGGTCGAAATTTTTCCAGGAGAAGCTGTTTGTCATACCATAGACAAACTTTGGAAGAGGATTACCGATATATGTGCGGTCGCTCGATGAAATCTTTCCATCGCCATTCAAGTCGCGGTACATGAGTTCGCCGGTTTCAGGGTTTACACCATCAGAGATATAACCGAAGAATCCTGCAAGTGATCTTCCTGGCTCATTCTTCACTACAAAATCATTGACATAATCGTTTGTCTTTACATCGTAGTACACTTGTTGTAGATCCAGTTGTTTCAGTTTATTTCTGTTAAAAGAAATATTAAAATCGGTATTCCAAGTCACGTTTCCGGTCAGATTTTTTGAATTTACCGCAAATTCAAAACCATGGTTATTCAACCTTCCACCATTTCTTTGGATTGTGGTTGCTTGCTGTCCTGCGGGCAAACTTGCATTCATTAAAAGATCTTTCGTATCCTTGTTGTAATAATCTGCACTGATGCTGAGTCGATTATTCAACATGGTGATATCAAAACCAATACTGGTTGTGCTTGTCGTCTCCCAAGTCAAATCTTTCGCTCTTAAGATTGTTGGTTTATTGATATTTGGCAATGAATTGTCTTTTCCCTCAACGAACCACTGTTGACGTTGGATCCCACTCAACTGTAGGTACGCATAATCACCTAATCCATATTGATTACCTGTCTGTCCCCATCCGCCTCGGATTTTAAAGTCGTTTATCCAGGTTACATCTTTCATAAAATCTTCGGAAGAGATTCTCCATGCAGCTGAAACCGATGGGAAATATCCCCAGCGACGTTCCGGACTCAGCTTCGAAGAACCATCGGCACGCATATTTGCGGTCAATAAATACTTGCCATCATAATTGTACATTGCGCGTGCGAAATAGGACATAATCCCCCAATTAGATGCTGTAGATCCTGTTCTATCCCAAGAGATCTTATTTGCCGCATTAAGTGTCTCAATGATTCCATTTGCATAGTTTGAACCATAGATATAGCTTCTGGAGTACTTGGAATCTGTCCATGACGAACCGCCCATTACTTCCATGTTATGCTTTCCAAAGTTCTTCGTGTACGTCAAGAAATTGTCCCAAGTCAACACGGTATTTGTATTACGAATATCTGAAGCCTCTCCGAATTGGTTTCTTCCCCAAGCTGTTGTCCAAGGGTCCAAAAAGGTCGTCATCACACCTGATCTTCTATCTAATGAAAACGCAGTTTTCCAAGTTAAATTAGGCATAAAAGAGACCAGTGCACTTCCTGTGGCGACAAGGCGATTTTCCCGGTTATTATTATTTCTTGTCCGGGCTAGGTTTTCCAAAGGACTGGTGATGTTGTTGATCCCATAGAAATTATTATAGAATCGATCCGGATTGGTTGGATCCCATACAGGCGCGTAGGTTGGTGTTGTAATCACCGATGTAACTACCCCCCCACGATTAGAACCCAATCCTGAGGTAATTCCATTATCATTGTTATCGGAATAATTGATATTCGCATTCACCTTTAGCCATTTTCGGACTTGGTTATCAATATTAGCACGAAAATTATATCGCCTAAAGAAGGATCCCTGTAATGTTCCTTTTTCGTTCAAATATCCCCCACCCAAATAATAACGAAGTTTCTCATTGCCATCCGAGACGGATATTTGATGATTTTGTTGGATCCCCGTCTTATAGGTTTCTTTAAACCAATCTGTTTGATCCAACAATCCCTCTGGCAGATTTATCATGCCTATTTCATCCTGTAAATCTTTGTATTGACTGGTATTTAAAACTTTAACGGTGTTATTGACAACATTGGCTGTCCATTGTGTTCCCAGTGTAATTTTTGCTTCCCCGGCTTTTCCTGATTTTGTCGTAACCAAGATAACACCGTTCGAACCACGCGAGCCGTAAATCGCTGCCGATGACGCGTCCTTTAGAATTTGAATATCCGTGATATCATTAGGAGACAAGAACTTAATATCTTCCACAGGAACTCCATCAACAACATACAAAGGAGTGGTATTACTATTAAAAGACGTTATCCCACGAATTTGTATCTGAGGTGCTGCACCTGGCTGACCACTCGGCTGAATAACAGTGACCCCAGCAGCTTTACCTTGAATGGCTTGCCCAAAATTAGTAACGGGTCTCTTTTCTAAGTCTTTAGTGGAAACTGAAGAGATTGCAGTCGTGACATCTTTTCTTTTCACGCTACCATAACCGATTACAATAACATCCTCCAGCAAATTGGTTGAGGAATTTAATTGGACAATCATGGTACTGTTGGCAGGTAGTTCTTTACTGTCGTAGCCAACAAAAGTAAATTGGAGTATACTGCCCGTGCTAGCTGAAATCTGAAAACGCCCATCTCCGTTACTGGAGACTGCGTTATTACTTCCTTTTTGTGTAATGGTTACTCCAGAGAGTGGTTTCTGATCTTGAGCATCCAAGACACGTCCACTAACTTGAATTCGGTCTTGGGCAAACACCAAATTCACCAAAGTAAACAAGAAAGCTAACCCCGTTGAAAAGGCAACTTTTCGTGTAAAGTAAATCATATGAAATAAAAAAATTGGTTATTGTTTAATCTTTTGGTTATTCCAAAATGGCAATGAGTTTCCCCTGCTTCATTGCTCAAAACAAAACTAAGATCACCAAGACGGAGAAAAAAGAGCTAGTACTTAAAAAGTACCGAAGAAAAAATATAAACAACTAAAAACAAGATACCTATAAAAAATATACACCCTTAAAAAGTACCTAAAGGAGCGTACAATTGTCTTTAACATAGCTAATTTTCGGGTATTACAGCACATTTTATGCCCGGTCGATCACCGCAATCTGACATACAGCCGCCTCGAAAGCATCACGATTTCCCGCGGCTTTATTACGTACTTTTGTTCTGTAATTATAAACCGTCCGAAGCGAGTATCGCAGGAAACTTGCAATCTTCACGGAATCATCGATCCCTAATCGAATTAATGCGAAAATCCGAAGTTCGGTATTTAACAACTCTGTCTTTTTGGGATAGATCTTCTCCTCTTCCTGCAGTAGTGCATTGAATTCATCAACAAAGGTTGGATATAGATTTAAAAAGATACGATCAAAATTAACATAAAGTTGCTGCACTTCCCTTTCTTCCATTTGCGTTGACTTTAACTGTTCACGTAGCGCATCCCATTGCTGATTCGTCGCTTTTTTCAGTAATGCCTTTCTGATATCTTCCATTTTATCGATGTAACTCGAGCACATATCAAAAAATTGCGCAATATATTCTTCTTTAATATGATTGGATTCAGATAATTTAAGGTTAGTCTGTTTTATTTCATCATTCAATGAGCGAAGTTGTTGGTTTGTAGCCGATAATTCCGACCGTATCCTTCTCAAATGTTGCACCTGTCTATAGATAATGACAAGGCCAATAATGACACCGATCAATAAAATACTGACGATAATGACCAGTCCAACCAATTGTCGGTTTTGACTACTGATTTTCTGCTGATAGGCGGCATTGATAATGGGATAAGAAGAGGTCCCCTCGATAATGCGATACCGTACTTTACATAACATCGCATCGTCTATGGCTTTTTCAATAAACTGAAAAGCCCTATCAAAATCCTGTTGGTCGTAATACGTTAGCGCCAGATCATGAAAAGATGCGTTATCACGATTTGCCATTTCAATATCTGCACTGGCCGATATTGAAAGATAGTAAATTTGGCTTTTCGTATCCTTTTCATATTTATAAATGAGCCCCATGAAATAGGCAATCAGCGCGCGCTGTTCAATATCCTTTTTATTCTCATTCCAAAGGACCAACAATTGCTTTTTAGCGTCCTCCCGGTTACCGTTAAAAAGTGTTTTTATCGCAATGGTGGTACGATATTCCAAGGAAGACTTCGGTAGTACCGTTAACAAAGAATCACGATACTTTTCACTTGCCTGGTAATATTCTGACCGATTATTGCTCTGACCGTAATGACTATAGAACGAGCTGTAGGTATCGTAATACTTGGCAAGAAGCTCCCTACCTAGATGAGCGGGATCGACTTGCTTCAACAATTGTGAAGCTTCTATATACCTTCCGATGGTGGAATACACCCAAGCCAAATCGAGATGAATCACTGCCTGTAGGGAGTCATTAAGCGGTGGAGCGAGCTTTTGACACAGTAAAATATAAGTAAGCGCTGCGTCAGAGTCAAACTTCTTATAATTTTCAAAGATTTCGTAGTTCTTCTTCAAAAATTGAGTGGGATTGCCTTCTAATGCTTTTGCCTCCTGTTTTAATTTCTCCAATTTATCTTCACGGTTCTTGATGTAAATTTTCTGATTTTCCATCAGATATTCCAATCGTTGCAAAACCCGGGTGCTATCGGAAGCCACTTGTGCAGATAGGTAAAGACTAAAATGTGCGAAAAGAATAAAAAGAAAAATGCGCTGCAACATAATAAAATCGGTTCAAGATAGTGTAGACTAAACTACATAAAAATAACAACAAAAAAGAGGACGTCTCACGACGGCCTCTTCCCCTGACCCATTTAAGGGTCCAAGAATTAACAAGTTAATTCTTTATCGCATGAAAAATAGTTTTCTTTTTAATCTATAACCACCTATTTCCAACCTCCTCCTAAGGCTTTGTAAAGTAGAATCTGATTTAAAGTATTCTCTTTCTCCAATTCTACTTTTCCTATTTGGGCTTCCAGAGACTCTTTTTGGGCCGTAACAACATCTAAAGAAGTCACCCGCCCCGCAATAAATAGTTCCTGTGCCGCTTCAATAGAGAGGTTTAACGCTTGAACATGTTCATCTACAAAGCTACGTCGTTTGACGATCGCCTCTTGCGTCATGACAACATTGGAAACTTCGTTATAAGCGTTTACAACTGCTTTTTCATAGTCTACAAACGCAATTCCATAATCTGCTTTCGCAATCTCATACTGCGTTTTAAGCTGTCTTTGATTAAATATTGGCAGTGTAATACCGCCAAATAAATTATACGCAATAGATTTATCCAAATTAAATAACTTGTTAAAGCTAAAGCTCTGTAACCCGATAAATGGACTTATTGCAACAGAAGGCAAAAAAGCCAAACGTGATGCTTCCTGATTATTCGAAGATGCAATGACTTTCAAATAAGCGGCTTTAATATCGGGGCGTTGGTTCACGAGATCATCTGGTGTACCAAAACGCATTGCATGATACAAATCTGCATTTTCGGTATATGTACTTCTGACAATAGGTTGATAAAAACGCCCCAACAGGCCGTTGATATGGTGTTCCCAAAGTGCTATTTCCTGGCTCAATTGTTCTTTGGCAGCTTTCGAGTTGGCTAATAGTGCTTTAAATTGTTGCACAGAAAGTTCAGTCGCATAACCGGCATCTTTTTTCACCTCAACAACCTCCAGTGCATTTTTATGTAATTCAATATTCCGATTGTAAACTTTTATCTTTTGATCCAAAGCAATTAGTTCATAATAAGCTGTCGCAATATTGGATACCAATTCCGTTTCTAATAGACGCTTGCCTTCCTGCTCAGCTAAAAAGCTAAAATAAGCGGCCTGCTTTTGACTCTTCAACTTTCCCCAAAGATCAATCTCCCAGGACGAACGAAGTCCTATAAAATAATCTGGGATAAACGGTTCGGGCAATTTTTCATCACTTTTCAAGTTCTCCGAAAAATTTGAATCATAATTACCTATTCCTGATTCTGTATAATGCCCATATTTCCGAATTCCTCCTTCTACTGCAGCCTCTACAGTTGGCCCTAATGCCGCCTTCCGTTGTTTAAAATAAGCTTGTGCAGATTCCAACCGCAAAATGGATTGACGAATATCTAAATTGTTCTGCAGCGCAGAATCAATTAGAGAAACCAACTTCGGATCTTTAAAAATTTCCTTCCAAGACCGGCTTCCTACATTTAAACTATCTGGAGAAAGATGTTTGGAAAAAGAAGTCGGTACATTTAATTTCTCCGGTTGAAGCGTTTTTTTGGGAACCGAGCAACTACCAAATAAAATAAGTGCAGCTATGACTAAAGAAGCTTTTTTAACGACCTGTTTCTTGTTGTCCTTTTTTGAAAATAAGATCACTAATCCCGGGATGACAATTACTCCGAGTATGGTTCCGATAAGCATTCCTCCCACCGCAGCGGTACCGATACTTCGATTACCCAATGCTCCTGCTCCACTGGCCATCATCAAGGGAATTAGACCTGCAATAAATGCAAAGGAAGTCATTAATATCGGACGCAAACGGGCAACAGCTCCTTCGATTGAAGCGGTCACGATATCCATTCCCTGCTTATATTTCAAATTGGCATATTCCACAATCAGGATCGCATTCTTACCTAGCAAACCAATCAGCATGACCAATGCGACCTGCGCATAGATATTGTTTTCCAATCCAAAGACTTTCAAGAAGATAAATGCACCAAAGATCCCTGCCGGAAGACAGAGCAGAACAGGTAAAGGCAACAGAAAGCTTTCATACTGTGCACATAACAACAGGTAAACAAACAGAAGACAGAGTGCAAAAATATACAAGGCTTGATTTCCGGAGATTTTCTGTTCACGAGTCATCCCCGACCATTCGATACTATACCCTTGCGGCAAAGAAGAAGCAATTTTCTCGACTTCTTCGATAGCTTGCCCGGAGCTGAAACCAGCTGAAGACTGTCCAGTAATCATTGCTGAACTAAACATATTGTAACGGGTAATTTGTTCAGGACCATATATTCTTTCCATCGAAATAAAGGCATTGTATGGTACCATCTCACCCGTCTCATTCTTCACATATAAGCGTAATACATCTTCTGGCTTTTGGCGATATTCGGGACCAGCCTGTACCATGACCTTATACATCTGTCCGTAACGGATGAAATTTGTCGCGTAAAGACTTCCCATTAAGGTCTGCAGCGTATTCATGGCATTCTCCACCGATATTCCTTTTTTTGCAGCCATATCGTAGTCCACCTTCAGCATATATTGCGGGAAGTTTACATCAAAACTGGAACCGATATCCTGAAGGACTTCGCTTTTCTCCATATCGTCCATAAACTTCTGCAATACCTCAGCCGTCTTATTGAGATCTTCGTTACCACTGCGATCCAAAAGCCGCAACTCAAAACCTGATGAGTTACCGAAGCCTGGCACCGTTGGCGGTGGAAAAAAATCAATCTCTGCATCCGCAAAATCCTTAGTCTTATCACGTAATTCTTTAATGACATCCGCTACGGTCTGATCACGTTCTTTCCAAGGCTTAAGGTTAATCATTCCCATGCCATAGGAAGCACCGGATACTTCTGTAATGATACTATAACCGGACAACGTAGAGACGGTTTCAACAACATCGAGTTTCCGTGATACGGAGTCAATTTTATCCAAAACGCGTTCTGTACGGTCTACGGTTGCTCCCGGTGGGGTTGTTACAGCGACATAGATCATTCCTTGATCCTCGGTTGGAATAAAACCTGAGGGTAAGATGGCACTACTTCCCCAGGTCGCTAGAAAGAATCCTCCAAGTAGAAGGAGAGTCAGTCCACGTCGCGCACTGGTTTTTACCAAAATTCCCTTATAGCCGAAGGCAGTCTTGTCATAAATAGCATTGAATTTTTTAAAGAAACGGTCCAACCAGTTATTCGAAGGTTTACGATCATGGGGCGATTTTAGGAAAAGCGCACATAAAGCGGGTGTCAATGTCAACGCGTTGATACCTGAAATAACAATGGCAGCCGCGAGCGTCAATGAAAATTGACGATAAAATATCCCCACCGGCCCTGAAAGAAAGGCAACTGGAACAAACACGGCAGACATCACCAACGTAATGGCCACTACAGCGCCACCGACTTCTTTCATTGCCTCCAATGTCGCCTCCATTGGTTGAAGATGTTCTTCTTCCATCTTTGCATATACAGCCTCGACGACGACAATTCCATTGTCTACCACAATACCTATGGCCAGTACCAAGGCAAACAAGGTCAGCAGGTTGATTGAGAAACCTAACATCTGCATAAAAAATAATGCCCCAATCAAACACACTGGTACAGCCAAAATTGGTATAATAGTCGCCCTAAAATCCTGTAAAAAGATAAATACAACGATAAAAACCAAAAGAAACGCCTCCAATAAGGTTTTGATGACAGAAGAAATTGAAGCATCCAAAAACCGCGACACATCATAACCCATGGTATAGGTCATGCCAGTCGGGAATTGCGTTTGTTTCAATTCTGCCATGCGGTCTTTTACACGCTGAATAACCTCTTGTGCATTTGATCCCGGCAATTGCTTTAGCATGATGGATGCGGATGGACGTCCATCAGTTTTGGATACCATTTCATAATCCAATGAACCAAATTCAACATCTGCTACGTCTTTTATACGAATAATAGAACCAGTTGAAGTAGCTCGAATAGGTATATTGGCATATTCCTCAATTTCAGTAAATTTACCTGGATAACGCAATACATATTGCTGCATGTTACGCATTTTATCGGAACTGATACCGGTTTGTCCAGGCGCAGCCTCGATATTCTGTTTTCGTAATGCGGCCACCACATCCTCCGTAGAGATATTATAAGCTGCCATACGGTCAGGTTTAACCCATACACGCATTGCATAATCACGCATTCCCATAATCTGAGCGAGACCGACACCTTCGATCCGTTTCAGTTCCTTTAGAATGTTGATATCTGCGAAATTGTAAATGAATCTTTCATCCGCGGTTTCATCATCGGTAAAAACATTCAGATACATCAGCATGGAGTTGACCTCTTTTTCGGTGGTTACCCCTGCTTTGATGACCTCTTCAGGGAGTTCATCCAACACAGTAGTTACCCTATTCTGTACGTTTACAGCTGCAATATCTGGATCTGTACCAACTTCAAAAAAGATTTGAATAACCGTGCTGCCGTTATTGGTAGACACTGAATTCATGTAAGTCATCCCAGCTACACCGTTGATTGCTTTTTCCAAAGGAATAGCGACGGCATTTGTACTCACCTCAGCATTGGCACCTGTATAATTGGCATTGACAACTACCGAAGGTGGTACAATGTCCGGAAATTGTGTGATGGGCAATGTAAATAAGGCCAACAACCCTAAAAGTGTAATAAACACCGAAATAACCAACGACAATATGGGTCGTTTTATAAATGTTTCAAACATAATTTATCCTCCCCTACAGTTTCCTCATTTTTGGATTAATCTTCATTCCACTCCGCAGTCCCTGTACCCCCTCATAGACAATCTTGGCGTTGGGATCTAAACCTCCATCCACAATGTAATAATGCCCCACACGCGGGCCCGCTGTAAAAGGTGTCATTTTTACGGTACTATCTGCCTGTACAGTATAAACGTATGTCTTGTCCTGAATTTCAAATACTGATTTCTGGTGTACAAAGGTATGTTCCCCTGTCTGCATTGGCACTGCAATCTTACCTGTTGCACCATGCTTTAGGATATGCTCGGCATTGGGAAATTGAACCCGAAGGGCAATGGATCCAGTATTGGCTTCAAATTCACTTTCTACCAAATGGGCAATTCCCTCGTGTGGATACAGCTCACCATTGGCCAAAATTAACTTGACCGATTTTTGCGTTTCCTTACCGTCCAACTTATCACGCATAAGTGTCAGATACTCCCTTTCAGAAATATCAAAATAAACGTTCACTTTGCTTAAATCGGAGATCGTCGTAATTAAGCTACCCTCGGTCAATAAAGAGCCTTCTCTCAATAAGATACGGTCTATACGACCGTCAAAAGGAGCCTGTATAACAGTATAGTCCAATCTTGTCTGTGCCTGATTAACCAAAGCTCGGGCTTCTTCTATCTTAGAATTCGCCGCTTTTAATTGAATTTTCAATAAATTATATTCGGAAGAGCTTACTATATTCTTGTCAACTAATTTTTGAGTTCGCTCCATTTCCAGCTTAATCTTTTGTGCTTCGGCAATGGCATTATCATACTGTGCTTTGGCCTTGGCTAATTCCGAACGATATTCCTCATTATTATACTTAAACAGCATTTGGCCTTTCTTTACCCAAGCCCCCTCGTCTACATAAATTTTATCCAAAAATCCATTCAATTTGGAACGAATTTCGACGTTTTTTAGGGCTTGAACATCCGCAATATACTCTTGATAAACAGTCGTATCCATTACCATTAAAGGTACTACAGGTATATTTTTGAGTTCTTCTTTCGAATCAGCGTTAGCGTTGGATGAATGGCATGAAGCCAGCATCCCAACCATACCCACGAAAAGGCACAGTAAAAGTAATTTCTTCATAAACGATAAAAAATGTAAAATGTTAAACCCTCCTACGGTATTTTAAAATCAGTCGTTAGGAGAATGTGTTAGATGGGAGCTACAGCAATTCTATAGCGTAAAGAGCGGCCCAAAGCCTTCCATACCATATATAGAAATAAAATTAAACTGTTGCAGCCTCCGCTAGAAAATTAGAGGAGCGTAACTAGAATGGCCTAAAACGGGATAGGAAGCGATAATACCCTGGTAAGCATAGGGTTTTAGATCGGTAAAAAGGATGTTCATCATCTTTTGCAAAACATAATGCCGTAAAGACGATTCCAAAAACAAAAATAAAAATTGGTAGTACTTGACTATTGAGTGAAAATATACGATAATCATCTTGCAATAGTACTTTTTCTTCTTGGGAAGAATGAATGGGTTCCAAATCCAATACGTCATCCAGAAAATACTCCACAATGGTCTCACCTGCATGCAACACCTGTCCAGTTGCCGAGGAGAAAGACTCATAGGTCAACAGATTAAGGTATGCAAAGAGTGTTAAAAAATGAAATATTTTGCCTAACATATCGAAATTTCGAATCACAAAGGTATGACTTTAAATAGCTAAGATTATTTTATTCGTGTAAAAAAACCATGACAGCCTAAAAAATTAGCTGTCATGGTTTTCAAAAAACAAGTAATGTTCATGGTTTCCGTTATAAACCTTAAAAGATCAATTAAACAGTCGACACAATTACTTCGAACTAAAGTATCATCATTGAATTCATTATTGTCTATCAGAACTCAATCTTTATTTTCCTTTTATTTTTTCGTTACTAAAGGAATATGGAGCATCTTCTTTTTTTGTACCTCTATTTTTATTCGGTGCTTCGCTCATTTTGAAATCAAGTTTGGCACCCTGCAATAAATCTTTATAACGGATATAATTATGACTATAAGGCTTTCCATTCCAAGTTAGTTGATCTACGTAGACCTGATTTGCTCCCTGCTGTTTCGCTTGGATATTCACTTTTTTCCCATTTTCGAGATTTAGTGTCACCTTATCGAATTGTGGTGAACCAATCACGTATTCGCCCGAGGCAGGAGAAACGGGATAAAATCCCAGCGAAGAAAAGACATACCAGGCTGAAGTCTGCCCGTTATCTTCATCACCACAATAGCCGTCTGGTGTAGGCAAATAAAGTTTATCCATTATTTTGCGCACCCAATATTGTGCTTTCCAGGGCTCTGCAGCATAATTATACAGATAAGGCATATGTTGGATAGGCTGATTTCCATGCGCATACTGCCCCATATTCATCACCTGCATTTCACGCATTTCGTGGATCATTCCGCGACTTTTCATGCCCTCATAACTCGGAATAACAAACACCGTATCCAACATGGACACAAAAGATTTATTACCACCCATCAAATTAATTAAACCCTGAGGGTCATGGAACACACAAAAACTCCAATGCCAAGCATTTCCTTCCGTATATTCTCTTGACCAGGCACTTGGATCAAAATCTGAGACGAACGATCCGTCTGCTTTTTTCCCACGCATAAGTTTTGTACTTGGGTCAAACAGATTTTTATAGTTCATCGCGCGTGTTGCATAAATAGCTGTTTCAGCTTCCGGTTTGCCCAATGCTTTGCCAAATTCATAAATACACCAGTCATTGTATGCATATTCCAGTGAACGTGCTACATTTTGGTCTACTTTTACATCAGCAGGTATATAGCCCAATTTATTATAATATTCATAACCGAAGCGTCCTGTCGAAGAGTGTTTCGGATAGGCACTATTGGCCCCATGCTTGAGCGCTTCCCATAACAGGTCTTTATCATAGCCTTTGCGATCAGTAATCAAGGCATCTGCTACAATAGAAGCGGAATTGTTTCCAATCATTGATGCACGATGTCCCGGCGAGGCCCACTCCGGAAGGTAACCACTCTCTTTATACGCATTCACCAAACCTTCCTGCATCCGATCATTCATCGACGGATACAATAAATTCAACAGCGGAAACAAACTTCTGAATGTGTCCCAAAAACCTGTATCTGTAAACATTTCACCAGGTAGGACCTGCCCATTGTAGGGGCTATAATGCATACGCTTGCCTGTTCCATCAATTTCAGAAAAATCCCTCGGAAAAAGTGTTGAACGATAGAGGCTGGAATAAAATGTACGTAACCGGTCAATGTTATGGTCTTCAACCTGTACACGTCCGAGGATTTCGTTCCACTGTGCCTTACCTTCGTCAACAACCTGTTGAAATGTTTTCGATTTAACCTCCTTCAGGTTAAGTTCTGCCTGCTCAAAACTTATAAAGGAAGAAGCAATACGGGCGGTGACCTTTTCCCCTCTTTTCAAGGAAGAGAAACCAACGACTGCTCCGGCGTGATTGTCCTGAATTTCCAATTCATCTTTACTTATCGCTCCACTTTTAACAGCAGCTTTGTAGGAGAATGGTCTATCGAAAGTAATGACGAAGTAATTCTTGAAATTCTCTGGAACACCACCGCTATTTTTTGTTGAATACCCGATAATCTTATTTTCCTGCGGAATTACTTTAATATAAGACCCCTTATCAAATGCATCAATAATAACATAAGCACTGTCTGTTTTGGGGAAGGTGAACTGAAAGATCGCTGCCCGTTGTGATGGCGACAATTCTGTTGTCACATCGTGATCCGCAAGGTAAACGCTATAATAATAAGGTTTGGCAATTTCCGCTTTATGCGAAAACCAGCTCGCCCGTTTTTCTTGATCAAATTGCGGTGTACCTGTTATTGGCATGATTGAAAACTGACCATAATCATTGTTCCAGGGGCTTGGCTGGTGCGTTTGCTTAAATCCTTTAATTTTATCTGCCGTGTAAGTATATACCCAGCCATCGCCCATATTTCCAGTCTGCGGGGTCCAAAAATTCATACCCCAAGGCCGAGCGATTGCAGGATAAGTATTGCCATTAGACAATTCATACTTCGATTCAGTACCGATCAAAGGGTTAACGAAATCAACAGGCGAGGTTTGTTGCGCCATTCCAGCATGCGTCGCGAACAGAAAAAGAATACTACCTGTTAGTTTTTTAATATTAAACATAAATGAAGCGTTTGGTTAAGCTTAAAATTATTAGCAAAAAAGCTAAAACGTATTAGTAAATATAGGTAAGAAATTTAAATATAGTAGATTACCCTGGTCTTTTTCACAATATGGTTACAAAAAGAGAGTAGATCGTATCCCTACCCAACATAAAAGTAGCCGTAGAATATTCCTCTTTCAAGCGAATACCTTACGGCTACTTTTTGAGCCAATCACCCTCTTGTCGCTAACTTGCTGATGTCATTCTTTAGTATCTACTGAGGTAGTTCCAAAAGCCTAAATTCGCTCATTTGGAAATTTGATCCAGAGGAGACTGATTTCACAACATACCGATAATAGGTGTAAGGTTTTGAATTCGTAAAGGTGAAATTGACCGATTTATTTCTATCTGCCGGAGTATTTCCAAAACTATACCCCGTGACAGTGCTCAATGTTACCCAAGTATCTCCATTTTCAGAGGCCTGTATTTCCCAATCTTTGGGATCTCGTTCTGGCGAGTCATTTCCTGTTGTTATGGTATAACCATTAATGGTTTGTGGTTGATAGAATACAAATTGCCAATACATCCCCGGCTGATACCCTCCAATAAATAATTTCGTCTTGGTATCACCATCTATTAACTTCTTCGATCCTTCACCTGCATCAGGGCCGCTCGAGTTGTCCTGAGAGATTCGAAAGGTATTATCAATATTTGTCCAGTCTTTTATAATGCCTAGATCTGTAAGCATCTTGGTAACGACGATTTGAGATCCTTTAGGAGTTTTTACATTTAGCTGGTAGGTTTCGAATTTTCCCACCTCAATCGAAATATCGGCTTTCTCCTTGTCAGAAACTTGCTCATATTTATCTTTATCAGTCATCTTTGACCAAATGACTCCTTTAACGGCAATATCACTAGCATAACTTAGGATCAACTTTCCTGTTCCGTTCTTTGTCGCATTGAATCGAATTAGCTTCTCCGCATCAATTTTAATGACCTCCTCCCGTTGAGCCCAATCGCCATTTTCATTGAGCACTTTAAGTCTAACAGTGAAATCACCCGTCCCTAAAAAAGTATGTTGCGGCGAAGTTTTCGAAGAGGTGCTATCGTCACCAAAGCTCCATCGCGTTTCAGTATAATCTTTTGACTGATTTGTAAATTCAAAAGTAAATGGGTCATCCTTCACAACCTGCTTAATAGAAAAAGCAGAAACGGGATTGGGAAGCTGAGGTTTGTCAACAACCACTTCCTTTTCTTTACTGCAACCTAGTAAGGTAAACAGTAAAAGTATATAAAAGTTATATCTTACTAATTTCATCTTCATAATTCATCGTTGTAATACCATAAGTTACCGTCCGTTTATAAAAATTCGATCATTCTCCATTCAGAACACTGGAATAAACTACTTCCCACGTTTTCTGTAATATTTAGGCGATAAAATTTATAATTACCTGGTTTTTGGATATTAAATCTTCTTGTTTGAATTCTATTTGGGAAACTTTCATTTACTCTGGTATCAATAGTGACCCAATTTATACCATCTAATGATCCCTCAAGAAACCAACTTTTTGGATCACGTTCTATAGCATCATTTCCAGATGTAAGCGTATATGCTCCAATCTTCAGCGTTCTGGTAAATGTAAGCGTGCACTTCAGATCACCTGTAAATGTGCTCTGCAAGAATTTTGTGTTCGTTAGATCATCCACCAGCTTGAGACTTCCCTCACCTGCATTTGCGCCACCATTATTATCACGATTTACCGTTAGAGTTGCTTCCCCAGTTACATCGAATTCGACAACCTTTGCACAATCAATTAAAATCGTAGTATAATTTTTCTGAGGATTGATCACATGCAGCGTCGGATCCTTCAAGTAGACCGTTACAGCGAGAAACTTATCTTTATTTTTGGTAATAACATCCCAAGGAATTGATATATTGAACGCCGCTGCAGATTTATTACCCAAAACCTGCACGCGTGAAGGAATGGAGTATTCATTCTCCTTTAAACCGATCGTGTTCACAGGTACCTTTTTCTTCGTTATCCAATTTGAAATTGAATCAGTTGTTCCTCGCACTTCAACATAAAAAAATTTACTAGGAAAGGATGCTAACGAAACACCGATCGGTATTTCAATTCCAGAAGGTGTTGTATTGTAATTGTTATGATCGCTTGCCAGGATAATATTGCCAGGTGAATTTGTTATCGAAAGATAATGGATATCTTGCGCAGTCAGCAGATCCTTTGAGTCCATCGTTACAATTATGCTATTTGGATTTCCCAACTGATTACCTTTTCCTGGATTAGACAACTTATACGACAGTGCAAACTTCTTACCGTAAACACGTTCAATTTCTGTTCGCGAAATCGTTAACAAAAAAGAGGTGGTATCAGCACCATATTGAAACTTTACTACATTGGGAAAAGAAAATGCCGAATTCGGAAGTGTAACCACATCTTTTAGTATTCCCGATTCGATTAATTTAGTAACTGTATCGGTATTCAATTGAAGCTCAACATCAAAAGTTTGGGACGCTGGACTACTCAATTTCACTTTCATCGGAACTTGTACATAATCATTTGTTTTGATCAGATCTTTTCCCTCACCTTCTGCGATAACTTGAACAGGAGCCCCTCCTTGTAAATTAAACCCTTCTAAATTATCTTTTGAACAAGCCAAAAATTGACTACAGCCCAAAATTATCGTTATATAATAAAATAGTCTTTTCATATTAGCTTTTTTAAGATTATTTGTCTACCCAAACTCGTCCATCTAGTTGCCAATTCTCCTGTCTAGCGATCTGCAACCAGCTAAATATCTGGGCAGTTATATCGGTATTTTTCGGCACTAGCGTACTTATTGTTTCAACAGAAGGAGCACAAAGGAAATCATTCAGCTTAGAAATTTCATAGGTGGAATTCCCAATCTTCAATGTATTGCCATAGGGGCCATCATCATAAAGTACACCATCAGTAACAGTTCCCACAATAGGCCAATTGGCTGCAAGGTTTGGATAATAGGGATGTTCTTCACTTACTCCTACTTGGCAGTTATATTGCGTAATAACTGCCAAGGGCAATGCTACTTTCCAAAACCGAACATCAGCCAAGTAGTAATCGCCTTCGTTCCAATTGCTTCCCCCATTTAACAGTCCCAACCTAAATTTTGCTGGACTACTGATCGAACCCCATGAACTAATGTCCATCTCATTGCCCGGGAGACCATTTGTATAAGTTTTCACTATGCGTTTACCGTCGCTTGTCAACGCTCCGACTATTGTTACATTATTCCATGTTGCATTGTTCAATTTCGGACCATTCACCTCACCACTTCCATTCGGACCGCGACCATTGAACATCCAATAATCGTCTTTGAAAGCCATGATCCATCCATTTGTCGGCGCGCCTGATTCCCATTTCTCTCGTTTACCAATAAAAGATGGATAATTGGGAAATTTATAGGTATTATTTGGTCCTTTATTCTTCTTAACTTTTAATTCAATGGTAAACTCCTCATTATCGCCGAGATCAAAAACAGGATTATCCCCTTCGGTCAACTCCGCGTAAATACCGCCTTTAAACCTTAAAAAATCTCCCGAAAAGCGACTGCCCAAATAAGGTTTATTGATATACCTTGAATTATATTTCGGCGAGTAGAAAATAGTAAAGGTATTAACATTTGGGTTGCTAAAGATTGTATTGTCATTCTGCGTGGGAGGAATTTCAAACGGGCCGCCTTTACTCGAAGTGATGATTACCAACCAATTCTCTTTTTTAAAAGCGGGACGTTGCTCCAACGCCTTAATAACTTCCCCTACCTGCTTATCGAAATTTTCTATGGCAGCTTTATAAACAGTACTGCTATTGTCATAGGCACTAGCCTTTCCCGCTTTATCAATCGCTGTAAAATGTGCAGTTAGCATTGTCAACTCGGGTTGCTTTAACCCCTCCTTAACACCATTGACAACCTCTTCGTCTGTACTCTCCAATTTAGCTACCGCAACAGGAGTTAGATTATCAACAAATAGTTTAGAACTACTATATACCTTGAATTCGGGGTTTTTCATATTTGAAGCGACCCTTGTATAGACTGTCGGAAAGGTCTGAAAATTATTGTTCTTAAAATTATCACCAATGACCAAATGTTTATTTTGGCTTACCCCAGTGATAATACTGGATAAATCAGCGCCAGTAGCAGTTGCATCGTCATGTTCTTCGCTTAACGAAACCCATGAATAAATCGAATGGCTGAGCAAACCGTTCATCGTTGGAATATTTGCCGTTCGAACCGATTCTCCTCTTGCTCCATCCACAATGAGCATGAGCACTTTAGGCTTACCATACACTAGGTCCACGGTATCTTGTTTACCCTCATTATCCGGCAGCAAGCGACCGAATTCATCTTTACAGGACATGAACATCAATAACATGACCAAAGACATTAGCCAGCGGCTTATATTTCGAAAATTAGCTTGAGATCTCATCAGTTTAAAATTTAAGTTACTGTTCCAATTTTATTCGAATCAGATTATGTACTTCTTCATTATTAAATCGGCCAAAAAAGCCCATCAAAAGTAATGCGCGTTTGCCATCTTCTGTTTTTGTCTCGACAACTTTATTGATATAGCCAGAGAAATAACCAGAAGTATTATAATCTCCATTCAATTCTCCATTGGAATTCAGGATCATAAAGCCATTTCGGGCAATATTACTGTAGCGTGCAAAATCTCCCGAAACGACAACTAAACCATCATTTAATTGCATCGCATAGAAAGGACTTCCTCCTTCAAAAGTTTTGGCCTGGAAACTTTGGTCCACTGTTCCATTTGCATTCAACATAACAACTTTTATTGCAGCTACACCGTTGTATTTACTAAAATCTCCAACAACCATATATTTATTCGTGACATTATTGTAAGTAACCGAAGACACATTGTAGTCCGCTCCAACTCCACCAGGGTTAAATGTAGCATCTAATGTCCCATCAGCATTTAACCGTGTTATATATCCTGCGTATTGTCCATCAAATCTATTGAAAGAACCATAAGCTAAAATTTTCCCCTTTAAAGCCCCACTATTATGATAAACAGTTGCTACAGAACCATTTCCACCAGCCATTGCTTTGCCATCTGCCCCAAACCTAAAAGACTTATCCAGTGAACCATCCAGATTCAATCGGGCGATATGCCTGATTTCTGTACTATCCAAAATAACGGTATCTCTTGTCTCAAGCCGATTTGGTTTATCATAGGTGCGATGAATGTAATATCTAAAATTTCCTGTCGCTAAGATTTTTCCTTCAGACTCATAAATATTTCCAATATTTCCATCAAACCCGCCATTAAATGTCGGATAGTACTTTAGTGTATCTGTTTGCCCAGGACGTCGGAATGGTTTAATGCCCATTGTATCGATAGCTCCTGTTGTATAAATTCGTGTCAGATTGCTGATATCTGAATTACGCTGCCCATACCCCGAAAAAGAACCTGCCAAAAAATAATAATTCCCTAATTTTAAGATGCTATTTAGCGAATTATTGGCGCCAGTACCTATACGAAAGCTTGCATCATACGTTCCATCTGCAAAAGTTCTGACGAGACGATTAATTGGCCGGATCGATCCTTTATTATTATAATTTGTAAAGGACCCTGTAAAGATCATTTTACCATCTTCCAAAAAAAGAACATCAGAAACGGTATTATTTGTTCCTACCCCCACTTGAAAAGTTGGGTCTATAGATACATTTCCTAAAACCGTAAATTGTGGTCCAAAAAATACAATATCGTCAATTGCAACAGAAAGCACTCCCGTACTAGCAAAAGGCGGAACCTTCAGCTTTACGTAATCTGCTGTTAACTCGACAATCTGTGCTTTCTCGCCGTTAAATCGGATGATAGCTTTATCTTTATATTTATCTAACCCTTTAATCCGCATGATGGTCTCAACTCCCGTTTTACCCGATTCTGGTTGCATTTTATCGGTTGGATTGATTTCTATATCCAAAGGCGGTAGCCCTTCCTCATATGGAGCTGAAAACATCTTATTATTCTTATTGCATCCCAAAAAAAGAGCAATAACAAACAACAGGGCTGTAAATTTCCAAATCGTATTGTACATAACTTTCATAATTTAAACTACAACTGGTTATTGTTATTAACGCTTACTTTCTAATATATCCCATAGAATATCGCTCTGATTGAACCCAAACTGAGCTTTGGTATAATCGATTACATGAACAACGCCATTATCCGGTTGAATATCTGATGAAGCGACCGGACATGACCGCCATTCATTTGGCCTACTGATATCTGGAATATAAGAGATATACAATTGTCGGTACCCCATATATTTCAACCGGGTGATATTGTTTTTATCAGAATCATTTATTGCATCGTTATAGACAACTCCTATATTGGAAACTGTATTTGCAAATGAGGTGTAATTTTGTCCTTTATAGACATTTAGTAAATCAAAATCGATCTGGGGATAGTCCATTAATTTTCGTTTTCCATTAAACATATAACGCAGTAAATACTTACGCCAAATCGCACTATCTACATCTGCCAATGTTTTGATGGTATCTCGCCCTAAATTGTAAAGCAGCCAATTAACACTTGACTGATCGATAATGGAATTTGATTTCGCTCGACCAATCAACCTCTTTATATTTTCATCTCTCGGTGCAAAAAAAGTAAATTCCTTGGTCTTAAAATCTTCTTCCAAACCTGCCAGCCTAATAATTTTGGCGATCGAATCAAATTCCCTTGGTTTTGAATCCAGGTAATCTATAATGGAGCCATCAAATTTTGCCTGCGCCAATCCGCCATCTTTATAATATGCATCCTTTTTGCATGATCCCAGGCCAAACAGTAACATCGTTATGAAGGCATATCCTATAATCTTAGCTTGTCTCATAATAAACTGATTTAATTTCCTCCTGTCCAATAATCGTTCAACACGATTTTTGAATTAAAATTTTTAGCTGAAGCATCCAAAGGCCAAGTCCACGCACGACGGTTATACTGATCAATTGTCATGGGATTCATGGTCCATTGTGGATTTAGTATTCTTCGGGTCCGGATCAGATCAAAGTATCTTGCTCCTTCTCCAATCAATTCACGACAACGCTCTTCGAAAATAAAATTCTTAAGATCTGTACCACCACCAGCATAGCGAGGGGCTTCAGCCCGATCCCGGACAATATTAAGTACTGTGATTGCCTCAGCCTCACGTGCAGCACCTAAATTAGCTAGCGCCTCCGCTTCTAATAGCAGCGCATCCGCATAACGAAATATCATAAATGTATTATCCGGATTAGAGTCTTCATTTCCCGACGCAAAGACATTGGCTGCAAATTTCTTCAAAACAAATAATCCATCATTCGCATACATATCCTCATACCAAAGCTCTTTTCGCTTATCTGCAGGACCATTTAGCGGATAAATCCTGTACATGAAAATGGAGGAATAATAAGCAATGCTGAATTGCTGGTTATAACGAGGAAACTTATATGGCCAACGTAAAAAATGATCCCATAAAGGCGCATATGCATTGTTCTGATCATCGTAATTGATCGTCCGGTAGAATTCGAACAGCGACTCCTCCGTACGTCCTTTTGAGACTTTAGCCCACTCCTCGGGGGTTAGTTTGTACAGATGGTGAACGCCACTAGCACGCAACTCCTTACCTAAGCTAGCCACACTTTCATAATACTTCGTTGCATTTGACGAATCAAAATTCGCATTCCACATTTTCATGTGCATCAATAAAGCGATAATGCTTCCCCGGCTTGCTCGGGCCCCACGCTGTGAAGACTCCCCAAAAGTCCATGGCATAATATCTTTAACAGATTCTAAGTCGGCAATACTTTTGCTAATTACAGAAACCATATCCTCACGTGGAAGTTGCTTTGCGAAGTATGCATCGGTATAATAAACCACATCTCCATATAGACGAACCATCCAAAAGTAACTTAGACAACGCATAAAAGTAGCTTCAGCTTTATAGCGATCTTTATCCGAAGCAGATAAGCCTGGAATTCCCTCCTCCAATTTGGAGATTAAAATATTGCAGCTCTGAATTACCTTATAATAAGTATCCCAGATAGAAACCTTATACATGGCATAACCTTGGGAACGACCGCCACTTAGTGTATTGTTATACACAGCATTCATGTTATTTGTTCCCAAGTCGCGAAGTATCATACGATCCGTTCCAGCTGTAGGGGAGTTAAAAATTTCTCCCGACCTCGCCTCGCCAATGGCACCGATTACCCAAGACTCGTTCAGTTTTTCAAAAAATTGACTGTAGATACGTGCTATATTTGCTTCTACATCCTCCTTTGACTGATAGAAATTGTTGCCCGTAAGCCTATCGATCGGCTCCACCGTCAGAAATTTCTTACAGCCCATCATTACGGTTGTACATAGACATATGACAAACGCTATTCTTCCTATATTTCTTTTTATTTTCATAATACAGCTCGATTAGAAATCAATATTAACACCAACATTATATTGCCTAGGAACAGGGTATCCACCAGAAGCATCCCTACCCATCGTGCTTACATTTTCGGGATTAGGTCCACTGTACTTGGAGAATGTATTTATATTTTCAGCCGAAACATATACCCGTAGACGCTCAAGTCCATATCTTCTGATAGCATTTTTTGTAAACATGTAAGACAGCGTCACACTATTTAACTTAAAGTAGGACCCATCTTCAGCCCAGAGATCTTGATCCATCCGAAAAGGGTTAACACTTGAGTATCTTCTGAAATCGTAAGCATAAGGATACTTCGCAATATCGCCGGGTTTCATCCACATATTAACATCATCTAATGGAACAACCGCTCTATCACCATAGGGATCGCTCATCAATTGCAGTCGCTCGGCAAGTGCATTGTTCAAGATGGTGCGTTTTGCCGTATAGGACGCATATAAGTTCAAACCAAATGATCCGAGAGTTTCATGATTGTAATTAAAATTCAATTGCATACCGCCAGTAATCAATGGTTGAGAATTCCCGGTACGGGCATAGTCATTTTCATCTAAAACATAGTTGCCATCTAAATCTGCAAAAATGGGATCACCCGCCTGAAATTCTGTACCATTGGCCATTCGATAACGTCGTCCAGTCGCCGGATCAACCGGTACATCAGCATCTGTGCTGTATACGCCTCTATTTAATAACATGTAGTTGGACATCGTTGAGGTTCCCACTCTAAAAACAACGTGTTGTTTATATTTATCAATATTTTCCCAACGGACAAATTGTCCACCATAGTGCTCAGGTAGTTTTAACAAAACATCCCGGTTATAGGCTCCGTTTACCCCTATGGACATGGTAAAACGACCTTCGGTCAAAGGCCTTAACATAACAGATAACTCATGTCCATAATTGGCAATGGCAGCTGAGTTGCTATTTACCTTTTCAAAGCCGAGCGACGAAGAAAGCAGTTCTTCAAATAGAATATTGTTTACTTTCTTATAATACGTATCATAAGTCAATTCAAATCTATTTTGAAAGAAAGCGAGGTCCAAACCTAAGTTATACTGGCTTGTTGTTGTCGGTTTTAGATCAGGATTTGGAATTTGCTCATAATTGATTCCGATGCCTATCTTATCATTATAGCTTCCTGCAATATCATATTTTCCGTAAACGCGCTCCAAGGTACTATTCGGCATAACATTCACCCCCCAACTGGTTCGAATGGAGAGCAAATTAATCCAGTCCACATCTCTCAAGAAATTCTCATGATAGGCATTCCATCGAAGACCAACAGCAGGATTTTTAGTATACAGGTTTCCAAATCCATTCTGTGACGACCCATCCATTCTGTAAGAGAGGTCTACCACATACTTCTTCATGTAATCATAAGTCCCAGCGATTGCAAAAGATAATCCTCTTTCTTTTCCGAATCCACGGCGCAATAATCCTCCTCCTTTGGAAAAATAGCCGTCAAATCCAAGGGGGCCTTCAAATTGGTCATTTGGTGTACGGGCCTGTAAAGTTGCATTTGCTTGTTTTTCCAAGGTCCGAATCTCATTGAATAGATTGAAAAATACGGTATGCTTTTCATTAAACGTGTGACTATAATTGATAGAGTTCCTATTATACAATGAATTGTATCGACCATAATAAGCATAAACTTGTGCAAATTGACCATTTGCTGCCGCTGGTGTAAACGTGTTTTCATTATCGGAAGTAGACTCATAACTCATTGTTGTTGTTGCCCGCAAACCCGGAATAATTTCATAGGATGCTTCAATGAAAGGCTTGATCGATTTAGACGAATTATCATTTCGGGTCTTCAATGCTGAATTATATCCTGAGGATGCCAGATAAAAAGACGGACCAGGCAACAACGTTGATGCCATCCCGTTTGTTGCCACACCAGATTGTAAAATACCTAACCCGTTCCCCTTACTTTTTGAGCCAAGTGAAGCACTTATCTGCGCTGTAAACTTAAATTTTTCGTTGGGATAATATTCAAATCGCATATTGGTCATATAGCGATCAAAACCCGTATTTTTGATGATACCATTTTCATTATAATAATTCAGGTTCGCCTTATAGTTTAACTTCTGGTTCCCACCATCAATTGCGACATTATGCGTTTGGTTGTAGGTCGTCGCATAAAATAAGTCCTGCCAATTGGTGGAATTATTATAATAAGCGTTCAAACTATCCGATAACATGGGTGTTTGTGAAATTCGGTCCAGGTCATCCTGCGACAACGCATTTCCGTAGATCTGCAATAGTTTTAAACGGCGTTCTAGATTCCCTCCCAAAGTTGGACGTAACTGGGGTGGCGTTTTCAGGAAGAAATTGCCCGTATACCTTACTCTGGGAACCTCAGAATTACCACGTTTCGTATTGATAATGATCACACCATAGGCAGCCAACGATCCATATAGCGATGTAGCCTGCGCATCTTTAAGCACCTCTATACTTTCTATATCCTCAGGGGGAATTAATGACAATGGACTGATTCCTGGCCCCTGCTGGCTTAATCCAAGTTCATTGGCTCTATCCGCATCCATTGGTACGCCATCGATCACATACAACGGTGAGGTGGGGGTCAGAAATGACTGATCACCGCTACCTGTCACACTGATTGTCGAAAGTCCACGGATCTGTGTGGATCCTCTAAATCCCGGTGCTCCGGTATTTACCTGTATATTTAACCCTGCGACCTTGCCTTGAAGCAAATTTTCTACATTCGCCGATGGAATATCTTGAATTTCTTTTCCACTGATCTTAGTCGAAGACCCTGTAGTTGTCTCTCTTGGACGCTTCACATAACCCCTAACAACAACTTCATCCATTTGATTATCGATCTCCTTCAATTGAACGACTACATTTCTGTCGGCCTTCACAGTCATCGTGGTTCCATCATAACCAATTAATCTAAAGGCAACGGAAGTTCCGGTTGCCGTTGTTAAGCTAAATGCCCCCGAGGAATTTGTCGAAGTTGCTTCCTTTCCAGATTTGCCAAAACGTACTGTAACACCAGCCAGCGGCCTCCCTTTATTATCTGTTACCTTACCAGACATAATGACTGTCTGCGCAAAAACCTTTGTAGAAAGAAACACACACAATATCAACAGCATGCAGCTGTTATAAAATATCTTAAATTGCATAACTTTTTCAATTATTCATTATCAAATCGTGGATTCTCCCTTTGAAAATGGAAAACAATCTCCCAATCTCCTTTGGTAAAAACTTTAAAGTTCAACCCAAAATTGGCCGTAATTAAACCGCCGCCAAATCCCTTTCTGGAATAGGAAAAATCGACCTTTGCACTGTTCCCATTGCTATACTTTGTTGGGAAACTTGTTAAGGGAATTGGATAAGCTACATCATATTGCACATAAGCAGACGTTTTTTTCATGTTGAAACCATGTACCAGTTCATTCCACTTTGTTTCATTAAAACTATCCGGATTTATCGGTTCTCCATTTTTATTCAAAAAGACAAAGCGCAAATTATGTCCATTTCCTCCAGTAAATCTGCGGATATAGACAACCAGATCTTTAAACTGATCATCCGTGCGTAATAACTGATTGGAAGATTCCCCATACACCCCATTCATGTAGGAAGGCCAGATATAGCTTTTCTTGTTTGGATTTTTAGGGTCATTTGGATCAGGAGCAGTTTCGCCATTATATGGATTTTTATCCGAATAAGGTTCATAGTCCTGAACACGCCATGGCAGGATCATAAAATCCTTGATCACTGTAGACCCACCCGAATTGGAGACCTTTAGATCAAAATATCGTATATTCTGCACCAGATCTATACTGTCTTTTGAGCGCGGCTCGATCAGCTCGTTTGTCGAAGAATTCCACAAAATAAAGCTACCTGTAGAATCTACCTCAAAAAGAGGGCGATACACCAACTGGCGCTTGGCCTCAATTTCTTCCAAGTTCTTTTCAGTACCATCGTAGCGGGATATCCACCGATAGACAGGTTTTACTTCGAAAAGGTCCTTGTAAGGACGCCCATCACCATAACGGGGATTAACAATTTCAAATCGTAGCGGTGTGGTCGAATGATCGGTATTAATATTCCCCATCAGTGAGGTTCTTCCCAAGATGGGATAAAAAGATTTTCCGTCGTAAGTCAAGTTGACACTTAAAAATTCCTTTTCATCAGGTAAATTGTAAAGCTTTTTACATCCATTTAAGCCGACGCACATCAAGATGAGCAGTCCCAAGTTGCATGTCTTATTTATTGTGTTAAATTTTCTAGCAATTTTCATGTCCATACATTCTTAAATTGGTTATTGATTACGATTCATTGTCCAATCTGCCAACTGGAAATCGTTACCACCGTACATACGTGCAATATTCAAACGATAAGCTTTGTACGTCTTCGTATTTGTAAAAAAGAATACGCGCAATTGAAACCTCTCGTCAAACTCCTCCCCTTGTCGAGAGTCCAATAAGATCCATTTCCCACTTTCTCCATCAAGTCCCTGTAAAGTCCAGTCTGTTGGATCTCGGTCTTGAATATCATTAGCTGAGCGGAGTGTGTAACTGTTGGCAAGTACTTCGACAGGAAAATCCCATTGCAGATAGAACTGCCCAGGACTTGATAAAAAGAACTTTGTTTCTGGATTACCATCGAATACATATTTTGATGCTTCTACTGCATTGGGCCCACCTGAAGTTTCTTTCGATGCAGAGCCCTGTCCTTTGAATTTTATGAAAAGATTTTCCGGCGGTGGGATGTAAATGATCTGACTAACAAATTTGTTAAATCCAAATACATGGTCTGGGTTCAACACATGAACAACGGCATTATCTGTCTGGATATTTAACGAACTGGTTTCAGTCGTTACCCAGTTACGATTGAAAACAGATCTTCTTGTATCGGACAGGTCAACAATCGTAGGGCCGCCATTCATATAGCCAGATGAAGATTGTTTGTTCAGCCCAATATGCATTGGATAGCCATAGCGAATTCCCAATACATCCTTTCCATCCTGACTATTAAGGGAATCACTCGCAATTTTTCCTTGGATAATATATTGGCATAACAAAGAATCCAGTATTTCATACTTGACCGAATTCAGGTATTGTGCAGGCTTGTCAGACACACTCAATGTATTATTCAGGTTTTGAATAGCCAATTGAAAATTGGCATTGGTTAGCGCAAACAGTGTTACTGTACTATCTTCCAGTTTCTTTTGGAGACCGATTCTATCTATGACCTTAACCAAAGAGTCATACACACCAGGTTTACTTTTAAGGTAGCTATATAAATTGCCTTTAAACACCGGCTCCTGGGATATGGGCGAATAATAGCCTTTATCCTTGGCACAAGCATACAGCAGGGCTGTCATTAAGAGTGCATATACACCACATACAAATAGGTTATTTCTCATAATTAACTCCTTTACTTCCAATAAGCATTTTGTTCGATCAACTTATTTTGTGTTAGAATCTCTCGAGCAATTGGCCAATAGATTCCATCATTGGCTATCAATTGTGCCAACTGAGGATTGTCATGTTTTATCTTCTCTCGCCGAATCATATCATACCAGCGGTGCCCTTCACCCATCAATTCTCTCTTTCGTTCTAAAAAAATGGCATCTACCAGATCTCCATTTGTCGTTTCACTATAAACTTTAAGCCCCCTTCGTTCCCTAATCTCATTTAGAAGTTCAATGGCCGTAGATTTTTCACCCAACACGGCTAAAGATTCCGCCCGCAAAAGCGTAATATCTTCCAAACGTGTGAGTACAGTCGCACTGGTAAAAATGCGAAAAGTAGGATCGGAAGAACCTCCCATGATACACTTGATTTTACTAAAGATTGGATACTTACCATTGAAGTTTCTGAAATACACTTCAGTAGTGGGGCTACCTAATGTATCAATACTAAAGCGCTGATCCTTCTTCTCATTAAAGGTTTTTAAAATCGTTTCTTTCGGCATATAAATATCTGGCACCGACTTGTTGACAACAGGAGCAGCCAGTGTCAATTCTTCAATATGCCCTGTAAACGATGCCTCCACATGGGCCCATATGTAAGGAAATGAGAACATCTGCTCGGACCGTTTCTCAAAGAAAAATCCATTGCCCTCCGTTAAAAACGAAGTAGACAAATAATAGGCTCCTCCTTTACTATAATTATCCATCACAAATTGTGAATAAGAAGCCGCATCAGCATAATTGGCTTGCCATGCCGCCAAATGTGCGAGAATAGCATAGACAGAAAGTTTCCTAACCAAAGCACCATTCCATCTTGAAGAGGCCTCATTGTAATAGTTGCCAATTTGCTGTTCATCACCGGTACTATAGGAATAAGGCAATAATTGCGCTGCATCATACATTTCTTTTTCAATCCAAGCATACAGTTTTAACCGATCTTCCTTGGGCATATTCTCAAAATTTCCGTCATGGGAATTTAGTATTAGGGGTACATCCCCCCAAATACGGACCATATTAAAATAAGCGTAAGCACGTAGAAATCGAGCCTGAGCAACATCTACTACCAAATTATTCTCGGTGTAGCGCATGTCTTTTTCTCTTACTCCCGATGCACGCTCCATAAAAATATTAGCGGCATTAACTACCGCAAACCACCTTCTCCAATTCGATAACGCATTCAGCGATTCATAATTCGCTTTGAGATCATTCTTAATAATTGCTTTGAGATCCTGCCGATTAGGGCTTTCGAAATCCCCTGACCGAACTTCTCCATAAAGCCAATAAGCATTATTGTCGTCCAAAGCCGCTTTGGTTAAACCATAAATTCCCATCAAACCTGCACGCGTATCCTCCAAAGTATTCCACATGTTCTCTTCTTTGACCGTACGAGAGGAGTCTATATCCAGCATTTTCTTACAGCCTCCCAGAAGCAATAAGAAAAGTAATAAAACACTCAATATGAGGTGATATCTTTTCATTTCTTTACGTTTAAAAGTCAACTTTTATTCCTAGCGTATAAATTCGCGGTATCCTCATTTTTGACCCAATGTCGTACCCTGTGTAATCTACAATCTCAGGATCAACACCACTATAAGATGTAATTGTAGCAACATTGTTAGCAGACACATAGGCATACGCATTTTTAATGGCCTGAGTACGGCCCGCCAAAAGAGAAGTTAAGTTATAACCCAAAGTGATCGCTCTTATTTTAACAAATGAAGCATTCTCTAAGAAAAGATCTTGATCGGCCTGATAAGCTATAACAGTACTCCACGGGTTATACAGTGGATATTTACTGTAATCACCCCTTTTTTCCCAATACGTAATCTCTTTGATAGCATCTAGATTTTTCGCCCCTTCATTATTGATAAAATCAAACCGATTGGCCATTTCTTGGTTAATGAGTTGTCGACCAATATTGTAGTACATATTGATCCCCAGGTCCCATTTTCCAAACACAAAATTGTTATACCAATTACCAAATACAGCAGGTAACCGATGGCCTTGCAATTTCCGATCCTCATCATTGATCGTATTGTCGCCATTTCGATCTGTCCAAATCGGATCACCCGCACGTAATTGGATCGCATTGTAGGTCATTCCCTGTGGAACTTCAGCATCTGTCCTGTAAATACCCTCATTAGCAAGTAGCCAATATTGGTCTAACGACTTGCCGACCTCCAAAAGATTATTCCCTATCACGAGCCGATCTAGACCATTAGGCAATGCCTTTAATTTATTTTGATTATGGGATACATTCAGTGCCGTAGACCATTTAAAATTATCGGATTGAACCGGATCAAGCCCAACAGTCAATTCAGCACCTATATTCTGCACATTCATTCCTGCTTCGTAGCTCGATTTATAGCCATATTCGCTATAAGATGGAACGTTAATCAACTGGTTTTTTGTCTGTTTCACATAGACATCAAGGGAAACATGAAAATTTTTCTTTTGAATGGCATAATCCAGGCCCAGATTGCCTTGGTCTATGTAGGCCCAAGGAATATTGTATCCAACCCATCCCGACTCATAAGGTCTTACCAACCCTGCAATCGCATTATAACCAGCGATAAGCTGATTACCCGTAAAGCCCATTTGAGCGACATAATTGGGACCTTGTGCAAAATCATCAAACACATTGTTCAAGCCAATACGTCCAACACTGAAACGAGCAGTAAGGTCTTTCAGACTAGTATTGGTATTAAAATAACTATTCTTGATATTCCAATTTATAGACAGTGAAGGCGTAAAGATCCAGCGAGCATCCGGTTGTGCATTAGAAGATCCATCAGAACGCAGTAAGAGCGACGTCTCAACCTTATCGCCATAGTTATAGGTCGCTTTTCCATAAAATGAGACCAGATTATGACGAATTCGATCTAAAAATTTAAATATAAGCGCCTTAGGATATGCAGTAGCTTCGAGATAATTTGATTTAAGCGCATCATCTTCCAACAGATTCACCTTAATGAAATCATTCACTCCCTTATAAGCATAAGCATAGTTGTAGCGATAGGTATCCCATTGCAAACTATTGCCGACCAATAGATTTACCTTATTCTTTTCATTAATATTCCAATCATAAAAAGCCTTATTGTCAAATACTGCCCGCTGATTATAGCCATAGTAGTTTGACGCAAAATTATTGGATTCCATCAGCTTACTATGATAGAATTGGTCCCTATAGCCCTCATTATAATCGAGCATTCCCGTCGAAAGAAAATGAAAATTTCCAAAATCAAACTGCAGCTTTCCGTACCCCTGCACAACGTTCGACTTGTTGTTATCAAAGCCCTTTTTATAATAACTTAAATACTCATTGTAGACCTCCTTATTGGGTGACAAGGGTGCCGACAGATCCGGAAAATAGGCTAACTGGGCAAACCTATCCCGCAGGTTCAGATTACGATTACGATCGAGTCGAGCTATATTTGCCTGCATGGAGAACGTCAGCCAAGTCATCGGCCGCATATTGAGCCCAAACAAAGCATAATATTTATTCAATTTTACCCGATCAGCCACGCCTTTATCCTGTGTTGAGCCCGCTGCAAATTGAAAATTTGCACGTGGCCCACCACCTGATAAATTTGCATTCAAATTGTAAACTAAACCACTATTGTAATAAGAGTCTGTCCAATCGGATTTTCCAAAATAATTCATGTTAAGCGAGTCGCTTAAATACACAGGGTATGAATCACCGTCATTATATTTGCCATTGGAGGTATACAGATCATAAAACTGCTTTCTGAATTTATTTTCGTATTCACCATTAATTGTTGTGACATGTGGTCGCTCGGCCAAACCCGTATACATATTGACCGCTATCCGGTTGCTTTTATCCGCTTTATACTCTTTCGTACGAACAACTATAGCTCCGTTTGCAGCGTTTGGACCATACATCGCAATCGCGGCAACATCTTTTAATACTTCAATAGACTTAACCATGTCTATATTAATATTCGCTAATAAATTGGTAGCCGGGCCAATACGCTCTAGGTTATAAGTTTGAACGGCATAAGCAAAGGGGTGTTCTCCAACCAAAGGAACTCCGTCCACAACAACTAATGGCTGATTCTGAAATACGTCGATATCAGAGAACAATGGCCTCGAAATACCACGAAAATACATTGGCTGCTTGGTGCCCGATTCCCCGGAAGGTTCAGTTACATAAAGCCCCGTATTATTTCCTTTCAGATATTGCTGCAGGGAAGAATAAGGTAATAATGCCTGTTTTTTTATTTCTATTGGATTTACTTGGCTAGTCTTAATCTGAAATATTGAATCCAATTTTGAAGTTCCAATCTGAAGCTTAAGACTATCGGATGGTGATAACACCTTATCTTGACCAAAAGCAAAAGAATAACAGGCACAGGACCACCCTAAAAGAATAAGCCTATCCAAATACCTTTTTTTTATCATGTGCATATGAATGATATATAATTAGGTTATTTTTACTTTTCTACTATAACTGGTTAAAATCACCTCAAAAAAAAGGTGAAAATTCATTGATTTTTCGGGATAGGAAAATTGGTCGATTCCCATCCAAAATTGATATTATGCAGTATCAAATAGGATTAACATCATAATTTAAGGTTTTAAGTTTAAAATATAAAAACGTTTTAGCATAACACAACATAATGAAATGTCAAAACGAGTCGGTTTGCTTAATTGGTCAGCACTAATCTCTCTTGGTTATATTGAAGATATATAGAAAAATGAGAAAAAAAAATTATCAGTGAAATTTTCTTTATTTGCTAAACTGGTTTAGTTACTAACATTAAGCAATTTATAGCTTAAAAACTGGTTTTTTACGTAGAAAAAATATGATTTTGCTAAAATGGAATTTTAAATTAATTTTTTTTCCAATTGTAACTTCATGGCACAAAGGAATCTAAAAACGAATGGAAAACTTAGCAATTATATGAATACCAGCTTGATAGCACTACTCATTCAGAGTGTAGGCAAAAATAAAAACCCCTCGTAAAAGAGGGGTTTTTATTTTAGTAATCTATCTCTGCTCCTATTTGTTCGGTTTATTACTCATCTCGAAGATTAATTCACCGCCATTTATAATGCTGCTATAGGGTAATAGAAAATCAGCCAATTTCCGCCCATTTAAGGAAACGGATTTAACGTAAACATTCTTCTCAGACTGGTTACGGGCAACTATAGAAAGACTGCGTCCGTTTTCAAGATTAATTTTTGCCGATTTTACCAAAGGACTGCCAATCCAATAGTTATCTTCCCCAGGTGCCACCGGATAGAAGCCTAATGCAGTAAATAAATACCAAGCAGACATTTGTCCACAGTCATCATTTCCCCCTAAGCCCGCATGACCATTATGATACTGATTCCGTATAATTTGTCTTACACGCGCCTGAGTTTTCCAGGGACTCTTGGTTATATTGTACAAGTATGCCACATGATGGGAAGGTTCATTTCCGTGCACATAATTTCCGATAATGCCATCTCGGGTAATATCCTCCGTATGTTCAAAATATTTATCCGGTAATTCCATGGTAAACAGAGAATCCAAATAAGACTCTAAACGTTTTTTGCCTCCCATTAATGCCATCATTTCAGTAGGTTGATGCGGTACATACAGGCTGTAATTCCATGAATTACCTTCAATAAATCCTTGTCCATGTGTATCCAAAACATCAAATTTCTCCTGAAATTTACCCGCTGAATTCTTCGGACGCATAAATCCAATAGCGGAATCATAGAGTGATTTCCAACTTTCAGCCCTTTTGGAAAAGGTCGTGTAAATATCCTCTTTTCCCAATTTTTTCGCTAATTGCGCGATACACCAATCGTCATACGCATATTCCAATGTATTAGAAACAGATGTTCCCGATACATCTGCAGGAACATATCCCTTATCTATGTAAGCCCCAATCCCCTCGTACTGACGTGTATTTGCTGTTTGTACACAAGCTGCTAATGCAACCTCGGCATCACCTTTGTAAACACCTTTGAGGATAGCATCAACAATAACCGATACGGAATGATAGCCACTCATGCACCAGTTATCATTTGCATAATGCGACCAGATCGGCAACATTTTCAATACACTCTGATCATAATGAGCCATCATGGATGCCACAATATCTGCATTACGAGAGGGGTTTATTAGATTCAACAGCGGATGAAAGGCCCTAAAGGTATCCCATAAAGAAAATGAGGTATAATTCGTAAAGCCTTCAGCACGGTGCACCTCCTGGTCCAACCCTTTATACTCACCATTGCTGTCCATATACACCGTCGGCATTAAGCTTGCATGGTACATAGCTGTATAAAAATTAACAAGGTCTTCCTTGTTCAACATTTCAGCTTCTATCTTATGCAACTCCTTTTCCCAGGCGTTTTGCCCTTGCTTCACGTAGCCGTCAAAATTCCAGTCCGGAGCCTCAGCCTCCATATTGGCCAAAGCATTCTTCATGCTTACTGGACTTAAAGCTACTTTCAGAAGGATGGCCTCTTGTTCTTTTGTATCAAAATCCAAGTGAAGCTTAATATTGTGTGCTGCAAGATCAGGGAAATTGTTCTGTTGATCAAACTTACGCCAGAAACCATTATAGACAGATTTTCCATCTTCATATTTGGCGCCGTAATTCTTAAAGGCTTTTGATGTCTTTATCGCAAAGTATACGGTGCGGGTTCTTGACCAACCGTTTGTCTGGCGGTAGCCTACCAGGGTTGAATCGTTCAAGACCTTGACAACGGTCCAAACATTCTTGCCGTCATAATTATAGATCCCAGCAGTTAAGTCTACAATAAGATGTGAAGCATTTGATTCTTTGAATGTATAACGGTGCAGTCCTACACGTGTTGTTGTCGTTAATTCAGCTTTAATCTGATGTTTATCCAGTAAAACACTGTAATAGTTGGCCTCAGCCCGTTCGTTGGCATGCGAATATGGTGATCGATAACCATCCTGTGGTCGATCAGCTGTACCCGGGTTTAATTGGACTTTTCCTTGTGTCGGCATGATCTGTATATCACCAAGATCGGAGTGACCTGTGCCACTAAAATGCGTATGACTAAACCCGACAATCGTCGGATCATCATACTGATAACCAGCACAATATTTATAAACATCACCGTTATACCGCCCATTTACAGCATACGATAATGTATCCGTATCAGGGCTTAATTGTACAGCACCGAATGGAACTGTCGCCCCCGGAAAAGTATGCCCCATTTTCGCCGTACCGATGAGCGGTTTGACATACTGAACTAATTTCGTTTCTTGTGCCTTTAATAGATATGGGACACTAATTAATCCCAAAAAGACTAAACTTCTGATATTCATCGCTTATGAATTATAGTTTGGGGTTTTGGCTATAATCGGCCCACAGCTCATCAATAGTTTTACCCGTCTCCACTTTCCAAAAAGCATCACTATAGCTTTTGCTACGCATCGCCGCATCCAATTTTTTGACAAAATCCTTCTTTACATGTAGATTGATCCAGTACAAAAAGCGCGCTGTAATACGATAAGAATCTGTATATTTCTGCTTTTCGTTATATTCTGGCAGCTTCCAATTTGCTCCCGCATTATCTATTCCATTATCAAATCGCACAAAATCGGCTATCCCCTCGGTAATCCACCAAGGGCCCGCCCCGTCGGGGTATGCTTGGACAATATGCATTACCTCATGGGTAACCACATCAATATCGCCCGGATTTTTGGCAAACCAAGCTGGACTGTAACGGACAATCCCGCCCGCTGTCGCTGCCACACCTTTATAGTCCGGATCAATAACGAAAGACACCTTTTTTATGGTCTTTTTATTATATTTCTTGGCTAGTTTAGGATAGTTTGTAAAATATGCCGCCACCAACCTTTCTTTTAAGGGAGCACTAAAATCTTTGTCTTTATTTATCCAAATAAGGGTGTATCCACCTTTACTGATACTATCAACATCCACAGCCACCTTGCGGTCGTTTTCTGTATGTTTCCAGTTGTCCTGCGCGAAAAGTGAACAAGAGTATACCAAGCCAAATACGGTAACAACTACTTTTAAGTTTTTAAAGTTTATCATAACCCAATGATTATTTCTTTTTGTTCGATTTCAACTTGATATTTGTTTGCAAATCCGTTGTCATTGAATAAGGCGCTGAATTTTTGGACGATCCCCTCGTATAATTGGGTTTTGCCGCCATGTCAAAATTAAGTGTGCCACCTTCATGCAATGCTTTGTGACTTAACCAGTTTTTACCATAATCCTTACCATTCATTTGCAATGTATTTACATATACATTTTCAGCTGAGTTCTTTGGTGCATCAATGGTCAATGTCTTACCATTTTCAAATGTTAAGGTCGCTTTTTTAAATAATGGAGCTCCGAGCACATATTCATCCGTCGCCGGACAAACCGGATAGAATCCAAGCGCTGAAAAGACATACCATGCAGAGGTTTGACCATTATCTTCATCACCACAATAGCCATCAGGTGTAGGTTTATACATTCGGTCCATCACTTGACGTACCCAATATTGTGTTTTCCAAGGTTGGCCAGCGTAATTATACAAATATGGCATATGCTGAATTGGCTGATTACCATGTGCATATTGCCCCATATTCGCAACTTGCATTTCACGTATTTCATGGATAATACCACCATAATAGCTATCGTCGAAATCTGGGGACTGAACAAACACCGAATCCAACATGCTCACAAAAGTCTTCTCTCCTCCCATCAGATCGATCAGCCCCTGAACATCGTGAAATACGCTCCACGAATAATGCCAGCTATTTCCTTCTGTGAATGCGTCACCCCATTTTAATGGATTAAAAGGAGCCTGGAATTTTCCATCTTTATTCTTTCCACGCATAAGATTGGTCGATGGATCAAATAAATTCTTATAGTTCTGTGCACGCTTAGCATACAAATCAATTTCAGCCTTCGGACGGTTCAATGCTTTTGCCAATTGGTAGATCGTGAAATCGTCATAGGCATATTCCAATGTACGTGCAGCATTTTCATTGATTTTAACATCATATGGCACATAACCTAAACTATTATAATATTCCACCCCTTTTCTTCCAACAGCACTCATTGGTCCTTCGTTATTAGCACCGTGTTGCAAAGCTTCGTATAACTTATTGATATCATAACCGCGCAATCCCTTCATATAAGCATCCGAAACCACCGAAGCGGAGTTATTACCCACCATGATATCGGCATATCCCGGACTGCTCCATTCAGGAAGGAAGCCTCCTTCTAAATACGCGTTAAGTAAACCTTCTTGCATCTCCTTATTAATGGAAGGATACATAAAGTTTAAGAATGGATACAACGCTCTAAAAGTATCCCAAAAACCTGTTCCTCCAAATAAATAGCCAGGAAGTGTTTTTCCATTATATGGACTGTAATGTACAGCCTTTCCTTGTGCATCAATTTCATATAACTTGTTCGGGAAAAATAAAGTCCGATACATGGTCGAATAAAATGTACGCAGCTGATCGATATCATCACCTTCTACTTTAATTTTTCCTAAAGTGGAATTCCAGATCTGACGTCCGTCTTCCTTTATTTGATCGAAAGATTTGTTACCTAACTCATTTAAGTTTAATAAAGCTTGTTCGGCACTGATAAAGGAAGACGCAACTTTCACCTGCACTGGTTTCGTTTTGTCTTTTACCTTAAACCCGACGATTGCACCAGTGTGATCACCTTTGATCTGAAGTTGCCCATCCTTCTTCTCTTTGCCTTCCCAAGTAGCGACACTTGCAAAAGGTTGATCAAAAACCAAAACAAAATAATTCTTGAAATTAGCAGGTAGTGGACCGCGTGCATATTTCGAAGAATAGCCAATTATCATATTTTTTTCTGGAATAATCTGAACTTCAGACCCCTTTTCATAAGCATCCAAAACAATATAAGCATCATCTGTTTTATTAAACGAGATCCTAAACATGGCTGCGCGTTCTGTTGGTGTCATCTCTGCAGTCACATCGTGATCTGCTAGATAAACCGAATAATAATACGGTTTTACAATTTCCGCTTTATGTGAAAACCAGCTCGCACGCTCATCTTGATCAAATACAGGCTTTCCGGTCACGGGCATAATAGAAAAAACACCGTAATCATTCATCCAGGGTGATGGCTGGTGAGTCTGTTTTAAACCACGAATCTTATCAGCGGTATATTGATACTGCCATCCATCGCCATTTTTCCCTGTTTGTGGTGTCCACATATTCATGCCCCAAGGTCTCGCAATCGAGGGATAGGTGTTACCATTTGACAACTCAAATTTGGATTCGGTACCCATTAATGGATTAACAAGATCGACAGCTTCTAGCTGCTGCCCTCTAAATTTCTGAGCCAAAACCGGTTTTGCGTAAAACAAACCCAAAGACAATAACGACCCTAGAAAAACACTTAAAGATTTCTTCATTATTTAGGATATATAAAAATATTTCTACTAAAACGTATTAGTAAAGATATAAAAAAGAATATTAAATCAAAATAAAGTCCTAGAATTGGACAAACACGTCTTATGATTTTTACAATTCAATTTCTATATATCCATTTGTTGTCCCTTTTTATCGCTTGATCAATTTGGTCGAAATGACATATTCTTTTGGTATGGATATCCCCTGATCTATTTCCTTCAACAAAACCTTCACACAAGTTTTAGCCAGAGGTTCCAATGGTTGCTGAATACAGGAAATTTTAGGAATCAAAATATCAAATAATTCATGGTCATCAAAAGAAAACATCGGAAAATTATAGCTATTCTCAGGCGCAGACCGCAATACCTTCAATCCGAGAATACAAAGATAATTTGTGGTAAAAAATAGACCATCTAAGCCGACCTGATTAGCAGCCCAATTTTTCAGCATACGTGAACCTTTCTGCTTCAGGTGCTGATAAGGTAATTGCAGTACGCGAGGTTCCATTCCATATGTGTCACAAAACGCCAAATAAGCACGCTTACGTGCCAGCATTTGTGGTTGATCCGAATCGATGGTTACCAGCCCAAAATTTCTACAACCAATAGATTTCAAATAGTCACATGCATTCTTCCCACTAACTTCATTGTCAATATGTACATAATGGGTTTCCACTGTTGGAGAATTTCTATCAAAAACTACCAACGGGACCTTATGTTCCAATATTTTGCGCTGATATTCTTCCAGATCTACTGTCGGAGCCAAAATAATACCCTCCACTTTCTTTTCCAACATCGAATCGATGATATCGCGTGCATTTTGCGGATCCCCAAGCGTACTACTGTAGAGGACATGATAATTTTTCTTTCGGAACAATTCCTCTACATATAATGCAAATGGACCAAAAAAAGAATCCCCAATATTCTCTACAATTAGACCAATAGTATTTGACCGCCCCGTTGCTAAACTCTTAGCGAGAGCATTGGGCTTATAGCCAACTTTTTCAACGTATGCAAGTACGCGGTTTTCCAATTCCTTGCTAATGCGGGCTCGTTCGGCTTTGTGATTAATGACTAACGAAACAGTTGATTTAGACACATTGAGTTCCTGTGCTATTTCTTTAATTGATTTGGCCATAAGAGCATTTTCATAAAATTAGGGTGAAATTAGAAAATAAATATGAACATATCGGAGATTACAATTGATAGCATACAATAAATTATTACACAATCGTATGCGCGGGAGTCAAAAAAGGATCAGATTGACAATGAAGACTGTTTAACTAACAATATTATACTTCTATGAATGAAGACCGATATGGCCTAAAAGATATTTTTGCCTAGATTTAAACTTCATTCTTTATGAATAGCAAATGTCTATTACAAATAGATGTATAAAAAAGGAATACAAACCATTATTGATAACCATCAGAATTTCTTAAAAGATTAAGATGACCATTATCTAAATTAGTGGCCTATCCTAACCAACAAAGAGATTTGATTTGACGAATGAACTAGATGCAAATGAAAACACCTTTTATGTTATCTTTTCTGATGATGTTAACAGCTATGGCTGTAGCGCAAGAGAAAGACAAAAGACCCAATATCATACTTATTATGGCAGATGATCTTGGTTATGGAGACCTTGGGGTATATGGTCAGCAAAAAATTGAAACGAGGCATATTGATTCATTGGCTGCTAAAGGAATGAAATTTGATAACTTCTACGCTGGTACATCTGTATGCGCTCCGTCGCGGTCATCGTTAATGACAGGACAGCACACCGGCCATACCTATATACGCGGTAACAAAGAAATTGAGCCCGAAGGACAACAACCCTTAACCGACTCTGTACAAACTTTTGCGATGCTTCTACAACAGGCAGGATATACAACCGGTGCGTTTGGAAAATGGGGACTTGGAATGGTCCATACAACAGGTGCTCCTGATCAAAAAGGATTCGATGAATTCTATGGCTATAACTGCCAACGTCAATCCCATCGCTACTACCCAACTCACCTCTGGCATAATAACGAAAGGATAGAACTCCATGGCAATGGTTTAATGGCCCAAGGGCAGTATGCACCAGCATTAATCCAAGAAAAGACCTTGAAATTTATTGATGAAAATAAAGAAAAACCTTTTTTCCTTTATGTACCTACAGTTCTTCCTCACGCCGAATTATCAGGTCCGGATGACAAATATTATCAGTTATATGCAGACAGGTTTGATGAAAAACCACATAAAGGAAATGACTATGGCCCACAAGCGACTTTTCCCGGTTACGCTTCGGTAGAAAAACCGCATGCCATGTATGCGAGTATGGTAAGCCGTATGGATGCTTATGTTGGTCAAATTGTTGATCGCTTACGCGAGAACAAGCTATTGGATAATACAATTATCATTTTCACGAGCGACAACGGATCGCACAAGGAAGGCGGAGCCGATCCCAATTTTTTCAATAGCTCTGGCGGGTTACGCGGCAACAAACGCGACCTCTATGAAGGTGGCATCAAGACTCCTTTCATTGTTTATTGGCATGGTAAAGTTGCCGAAGGGAAAACCTCAAACTACCTGGGCGCTTTTTGGGATATTATGCCTACGATGGTCGAACTTGCCGGGACAAAAAAACCGCATTATACAGACGGAATTTCATTTTTGCCAACGCTGCTAGGTAAAAACAAGCAACAAAAACAGCACCAATATCTGTACTGGGAATTTCATGAAGATGGGGGACGTCAAGCCTTGCGCCAGGGAGATTGGAAACTTATCTTACAAAAAGTTACAAGTAGCCAACCTACAGCCGAACTATATAATCTCAAACAAGATCCAAAAGAACAACACAATATTGTCCAGGAAAACCCAACGAAAGTAAAAGAATTACGTCAGCTGATTGAAAAAGCGCATGTCGAAAGTGGTATTTTCCCATTGACAAGTGTAAACACGCACAAAAAATAAAACTAAGGTTTGGAGAGTAGCTAACTGCGTGTTATTCCCCAAAAAACGATTAAAGTCACTGAAAATATAGCAATATAGTAAGAACGCTAAAAATAGAGATTGTCTTTCCTGTAACAAGAAATCATATTTTTTTCGCTAAGTTTACTGCCCGAGTACACCCATGAAAAATCAAAAATCATATCAATATCACGAACTTCTCCCTCTTATACGCCAAGGGGACCAGCGAGCATTTGTTATATTATATGATCTATTTACGCCCGATTTAATTGCTTTTATTGCAAAAAAAGTCGCTAGCAGTGAAGTCGCTGAAGATATACTGCACGACCTTTTTATGTCAGTATGGAAAAATCGGGAAATGATTGAACAAATAGAATCTCTCCCGGCCTATCTATTTAGCTCCTGTAGGTACCTCATCCTTGCTCATTATCGCAAGAATTTAAAATTAAAGGTATCAACTCTCGATTTTGAGGAGCTCGAACTGGAAGATGAAACCGTTGCAATCGAAGATAAACTCTATTATCGTTATATCATCGATATTGTCGCCAAAGAAGTCGAAAACCTTCCCGAAAAGTGCCGAGAAGTATTTAAATTGAGCCGTGACTTCTACATGAGCAACAAAGCTATTGCCCAACAGCTTAATATCAGCGAGTCTACTGTCGAAAAACACATTAATAAAGCAATCAAACATCTTCGAGCAGCGACAAGCCATTTATTTCATTTTACACTGTTTTTCTAGTCAACACCCGCCCCTTTTTAACAGGCATTTTCATAGATATTTTACCCATTTTTTAAAAAAACACTTTTTTTTCATTTTCGACTAGAGGTTCCACCTTATTTTACACACTTCTATAGTAACTGACCATTCCAATGGAACCTGTTATGAATCAAATGAACGAAATATACAAGCTGATTTCCGTCTTCTTGAACAGGAAGGATACTGTTCAAGATAGAAAAGAACTACTCGACTGGTTTGAAAAACAGTCCGAAAATGGCATTTCTGAGACCGAATTTGCGGATATTCAAAATAATGCAAAAAAGAGCCTTATCAAGGAAATACAAAATCCGACAAGAAAGATTATACAGCTTCGTACAGTCAGGTATATAGCAATCGTCGCCAGCATACTGCTGATTGGTTTTTCGATCTTACAATTCTGGCCAAAGTCCGAGATCCTAGCGACCACAGCGCAATTGGCATCAATTCCGCCCGGTAAAGAAAGAGCAATCATTATCTTGGGAAATGGTAAACGAATAGATCTCGAACATCTTTCGCTCAATCAAAGTATACAAACAGGCGATGTCATTATAAAAAAGGATGGTAAGGGACAAATCAGCTATCATGATGTTAAAACAGGACAAATAAGTATACAAAAAAATAGCATGTATACGCCAAAGGGTGCCACCTATGACCTAACCTTATCAGACGGCACATTAGTGACACTAAATGCTGATTCGAAAATCTCTTACCCAACCTCCTTTGATAATGGAGACAGAGAAGTTGAATTACAGGGTGAAGCCTACTTTCATGTACAGAAAACAACCAATAGAAGCAAATTTATCGTTAAAACACGTGGTCAGAAAATTGAAGTTCTTGGAACCCGCTTCAATGTCAACGCATACCCTGAAACAGATAGAACACAAACAACCCTAGAGGAAGGGTCTGTGGTAGTCTCAGCACAAGATGTACCTCAATCCAATATTTATCTAAAACCAAATGAGCAGGCTACTCTGCAACATGGCACACTAAATTCCCGCCACATAGATCTTGATGAAGTATTAAGTTGGAAAAAAGGTCAGTTTTATTTCAATGGTAATAACACGGAAGAGGTAATGCAACAAATTGCCCGCTGGTATAATATTGACATTACGTACAGACGAAGTAAAAGCAAAGAACAATACACGGGCACAATCCCCCGCAATCTAAGTTTAAACAAATTGATTGAGCTGCTCAATTTTGCAGATATCAATACAAAAGCTTTGGTGGGTGACAATAGCCGAATTAAATTAATCATTACATAACCAATTGCTAAAATTATGACAAGTACAAAACTGCCACCATAAATCCTTATTGATATACCAATAAAAAACGGACCCTGTTGGCGCAGAATCCGTAGTAGTAATTGGTATTAAAGCATCGTATAACATCTCAATTATTAATACATTAAAACCAAACGAATTTAATGAAATTTTCAATAACTCCGTTCATGAAGAAGGAGAGGGATTTTCATGAAGGTTTGTTGGGCGATCGCATGACGCCTAATAAAAGCCTTAGACGTGAAAATCAAATACCTTTTTTTGCGCGACCATTACCTAGATCTCTTATGAGGGTCAACTTAATCACTTTATTGATCGGCATAGGACTATCCCAAGTGGATGCTCATACCTATGCACAGCAAATTACGCTTAAAAAGCATAATGCGAGTCTTCAAGTTATTTTAAAAGATCTTGAGAAACAAAGTGGATATACTTTCTTCTATAAAAAGAATGAAATATCCGCCAATAAAGACATCTCTATCGATGTAAAAAACCAGCCATTTTCACAGGTTTTAAAAATTATATTGGGGAATGCAGATTTTACTTACGATTTCTTTGACAAAACAATTGTCATTAAGAAAAAAAATGAACCGCTGAGAGATGACCTTAACAAGATTATTAGCAAACCAATAATCAATAAGAGTTTAGACCTACAGCAAGAAACTCAAGTAACAGGCTCTGTCAGTGACACCTTAGGCAGAAAACTTACCGGTGTAAGTGTAAGTATCAAAGGGAAATCAGGCCTTGGTACAGCAACAGATATCAATGGAGCTTTTGTACTAAAAGTACCAGTTAATGCGACCCTGATTTTCACAATGGTTGGATATGACCCACAGGAAGTTGCTATTAACGGAAAATCAAAATTTGACATCATATTAAAAGAATCTGCATCAAGTTCCATTGACGAAGTCGTTGTTACAGCATTTGGTCAACGCTCCAAGAAGAGCGACCTTATTGGTTCCGTTTCATCACTTAGCCCCAAAGAATTACGTGCCCCAGTAAGCAATCTTACGGCAGCATTGCAAGGCAAAGTTGCCGGTGTCGTTTCATTTCAACGTAGCGGAGAGCCGGGAGGCGATAATGCCGATTTCTTCATCAGAGGTGTAGGTACTTTTGGAACAAATAACAAGCCATTAATCCTTGTCGATAACATGGAGGTCACAGCGGATGATTTGGCACGTATTCCAGTGGATGACATTGAAAACTTTTCGATCTTACGTGATGCCACCGCATCAGCCGTGTATGGCTCTCGTGGAGCAAACGGAGTTGTCCTCGTGACAACAAAGGTAGGACGTGACGGACCTGCAACGATCAGCTTTAGAGCCGAACAACGAATATCAACACCTACCCAAACGTTGAAATTTGCTGATCCTGTCACTTGGATGAAAATGTACAACGAGGCTGTTACAACACGTGACCCCTTGGGGGTAGAACCTTATGGGCAATATAAAATTGAACGCACCGCTGCTGGAGACGATCCTATCACCTACCCAGCAGTAGATTGGCTCAATGCCCTCACTAAGAAGACCACAACAACCCAAAACTACAACTTAAGTGTATCTGGCGGTGGACAAATTGCAACTTATAACGTGAGTGGAAATTTTACCAATGACAATGGTCTACTTAAAATGGATGCTTTGAACAACTTTAACAATAACGTTAATTTCAAGGTTATGAACCTGCGGAGCAATATTGGTATCAACTTAACCAAATCAACATTCGCTATGGTTCGTACCGTGGCCAATCTGCAAAACTACAGTGGTCCACCGACAAATGGAGCAGAGGCCTACAATCTTGCACTTCGTGCAAATCCTGTTTTATTTCTCCCTGTATATCAAGCTGGTCCTAGTCAGTCCTATATTCAGCATCCACTCTTCGGAAATGCCGATAAGGGACAGTATGCCAACCCTTACGCACAGATTATGCGCGGATACTCGGAAAGAAAGCGAAGTGATATTCAGGTACAATTGGAATTAAAACAAGATTTTTCAACAATTCTTTTGGAAGGTCTAAATTATAGAGGACTCTTTAATCTAAGCAGAAATTCTTATTTTGCCCAATCACGCCAGTACAACCCGTTTTATTATGAGCCAATAGGAACCGATCCAAAAAACAACTCTTTGCTCTTTCGCGAGATCAATCCTGAAACAGGAACAGAATATCTCGACTTTGTTCCTGGAGAAAGAACCCAATCCGCTGTTTTCTATATGGAGAATCAGCTCTCCTATCAACGGACCTTTAATGAGAAACATAATGTATTTGGAATGTTGATCAACACCATTCGTGATAATGTCAAAACACCCGTCGACAATAACATTTCCCTAATCAATACGCTTCCCAACAGAAATGTGTCCTTATCAGGTAGTTTCACCTATGGTTATGATAATCGTTATCACGCTCAATTTGCTTTTGGGTACAATGGCTCGGAGAAGTTTTCGGACAAATTTCGTTGGGGATTTTTCCCTTCCTTCGGTTTAGCATGGAATGTCTCCAATGAGCAGTTTTTCGAACCAATTAAGGACGTCGTCAGTAATTTAAAATTCCGCTTCACTCGCGGTATTCTCGGGAATGACCAGATACTTGATACTCGATTCTTCTATCTTTCAGATGTCAACCTTAATAGCACAGACTATGGTTATTCCTTTGGCTTACCTGCCGAGTCAGGGCGTAGAACCGTCAACGGTATTGTGGTCAATCGGTATGCCAACCCCGACATTAGATGGGAAATTTCCAAACAAACCAATTTAGGCATTGACTTAAGCTTATTTAAAGGCGCATTAACATTTACAGGTGATTTTTATCAGCAAGAACGCGACAATATCGTTCAAGCACGTTCATTATCCTCAATCAATGGTCTAACCGCCTCTGTTTTTGCCAATGTCGGGAAATATAAGAGTAAGGGATTTGACGGAGAATTGGTCTACAATAAGTCTGTTAACAGTGATTTATGGTTCCAAGGTAGAGGAACATTCACTTTTGCAACAGGGGAATATGCATTTTTCGAAGAGCCAGCCTATAAAAACGAGTACCGTCAACGCCAAGGAACTTCCGTCAGCAATCAGTTCGGCTATATAGCGGAGCGCTTGTTTATTGATGACAACGAAGTCTATAATAGTCCCGCCCAAGAATTTGGATCAACAGTCCGTGGTGGAGATATCAAATACTTGGACGTTAACCGAGATGGGTTAATCAATGACGACGACCGCATGCCAATTGGCTATCCTACGACTCCAGAAATCAATTATGGGTTTGGTTTAAGCACTGGCTATAAAGGTTTCGACTGCTCGTTCTTTTTTAGCGGAGTTGGAAGAACATCGTTATTTATTAATCCAACAACGAATAATACGAGCAGTCCATTGAGTCGAGGAATTGCTCCATTCGGCGTTGAAACATCACCCAACGCTGTCTTCCAAGAATGGGCAAATAACTATTGGTCCGAAGACAATAAAAATATCTATGCAGCATGGCCTCGTTTAAGCGTAATGCCTATGGCCAACAATACGGTTCAAAGTACTTTTTGGATGCGTAATGGCAGTCTGCTTCGGTTAAAACAAGTCGAATTAGGCTACACATTCAACAAAAAACTAACGCAACGATACAAATTCAAAAACCTACGTATTTATGCCAGTGCAACAAATCTACTGCGATTTAGCTCTTTCAAATTATGGGATCCTGAAATGGGTGGTAATGCGCTAAACTATCCGCTGCAAAGGGTATTTAACATTGGTATCAATGCTAATTTATAAGAAACTATGAAAATGAGATTTAAGAAAAGTATAATCGCGTTAGGGTTGTTCGTAGGTCTTTCGACCTCCTGTAATAAGTTTCTGGATGTTGTTCCAGATAATGCACCTGTACTCGATCAAGCATTTGCAATGCGTACAATGGCCGAGCGTTATTTAGTGACTTGTTATAGTCAATTACCACAAAGCTTTTCGATGACCAATAACCCTGGCTGGCTCTCTGGAGATGAGTTTTGGTTAAACTCCGAATCAACCTATTCGGGGTACTTCAATTGGAGAATCGCTTTGGGCAACCAAAATGGCGACAACCCCCTATTAAATGCTTGGGATGGGAACAATGGAGCAACAAATCTTTGGGTGGGTATCACAAACTGCAATACATTTCTCGACAATATTATGTCGGTACCGGATATGACAGACGAAGAGAAACAGATGTGGATCTCAGAAGTCAAATTTCTGAAAGCCTACTATCATTTTCTCCTAATGAAACAGTACGGTCCAGTACCTATCAGAGACAAGAATATTCCTATCTATGATAGCCCGGGATCTTCTCAGTTGCCTCGAAATAGTGTCGAAGAATGCTTCAACTATGTTATCGGCATGATTGATGAATCCATCCCCAATTTAATGGATGACGTTACTGCGGTGAACAGTGAAACAGGACGCATCACAAAAATCGTCGCCAAGGCAATGAAGGCTGAGATATTGGTTTATGCGGCCAGTCCTCTTTTCAATGGAAATGTTGGTACGGAAGCTTCTATTAAAAACAGCGATGGGAAAGAGTTGTTCAACCATACCTATTCGGCTGAAAAATGGCAATTGGCAGCAAAAGCTTGTAAAGAAGCCATCGATTTTGCTACTGAACATGGTAAGAAACTGCATATCTGGACGCCCACTGGAGGATTCACCCCACAAGCGAGTACACAGTTTCAAATGAATATTCGGGAGGCCTATAACGAAAACACCGATAATCCAGAAGTATTGTGGTTAGATACGAAATCAACCGCTAATGGAACCATCCAAGGTTATTTTATGCTCCCTCGCTATACCGCCAATGCAACGTCGGGGACCTTGTTGGGCTTTATGTCTGCAACAATAAATATTGTTGAAAAATTTTATTCAAACAATGGCGTCCCTATTGAGGAGGATATTACTTATCCATATACATCGAGATTCGATTTGATTACAGTTCCCAACACAGATGCTTATAAATACGATTTGGTCGCCGGGAAACAAACCGCCCGGATGAATCTAAATCGGGAAAATAGATTTTATGGCACCTTAATGTTTGATGCCGGACGTGTATTTATGTTGCAAGCCGGTTCGGATGCAAATGCCTACAATATTGATCTCAAATATTCGGGATCTTCAGGAAAAGTGGACCCCACACGATTCAATTGGACAGGGTATGCCTCAAAAAAACATTATAATTATCGAAGTACTGTTGGTGCAAGTAATGCATATACTGCGCGGTTGTTTGGCCATCCGATCATGCGTTTAGCCAATCTTTACCTTTACTATGCAGAAGCGTTAAACGAAGCAAATGGACCCTCAGCAGAGGCTTATTCCTACATTGATGCTGTTCGAACGCGCAGTGGCCTTAAAGGTGTAGTTGAATCATGGCAAAATTACTCCTCTGCACCAAATAAACCTGCAACCAAAGATGGACTGCGTGAAATTATCAAACGTGAACGTACCAATGAGTTTGCTTTGGAAGGTGTACGTTTTTGGGATCTTCGCCGTTGGAAAGATGCTGTCAAAGAACTAAACAATCCAATTTTAGGATGGGATATCAATCAATCATCCGAAGGCTCTTACTATCGGACAACACTATTATATACACGGTCATTTATGGATCGGGATTACTTTTGGCCATTGAGCTTAAATGAAAGAAGACGTAACCCAAATCTTGTCCAAAGTGCAGGATGGTAATTTAAATTACAAATATCGCATAATGAAAAATTTAATAAATAAAACCGCTCCAATCATGCTAGCAATCCTTTTGACGGCTCCATTACTATGGACAAGTTGCAAGGAAGACATAGGCATTACCGCAGCAAGACAAGGAGAAAAACCGAATACCTTAAAGAACCTTGCCTATGAAGAAGCTCCAGGGGGAGCAAAGATCAGCTACGATTTACCTACTTCAGCAGACTTACGCTATGTCAAGGCAACGTATACATTGGAAAATGGAAAAGAAATGATCACCAAGGCCAGCATATACGATAACCAACTTGCTGTGCAAGGATATGCTGCGATAGGTGAACATGAAATTAAACTTGTTGCTGTCTCAGTTGGTGACGTGGAATCTGATCCTGTTACTATTAAAATCAAGACAGGAAAGCCCAATTATATCATCTTAGCCGAATCGTTTAAATCTAACGATTTTTTCTATAGTACATTTGGTGGTGTAAACCTCAAATTTGAAAATAAAGATGCTGCAAATATCATTTTAAGTGTATTCAAATACGGGGAAAATCCGACCACCAAAGAGATCGGCTGGAATGTCCTGAACGAGACCTATACAAAATCCAAAGAAGGTGTTATTCGCGTTCGTGGAGAACAACCGATCGCAACAACCTACGGTATTGTCATACGCGATCAATGGGGAAATGTATCAGACACCATTCGTCGCAATTTAACACCACAAGAAGAATATGAAATCAACAATTTACTGATCTATAATGGTATCACGGCCTATAGCGATATGAATAGAAATGGTGATTACATCAGCAATTACAATGCACAAAGTGGAAGTGCTGAAATGCAGGTATCACTATTTGATGGGATTGAAGGATCACCATATTATATCACAAACAAGCAGTGGTGGGGTAAGGCTGCTCCGATCCCATTCCAATTCACGTTGGATGCGCGTAAAAAGGCACAGGTAAGTCGGGTCAAACTTTGGGGGCGAAACGACAATTATGGGCTATTGTTTCAAGCTACACACCCAAAAGAATTCGAACTTTATGGCAGTAATTCACCTGCACAAGATGGCTCCTGGGATTCTTGGACATTACTCGGAACATTTGAAGGCGTCCGTCCATCCGGCCTAGCCTTTGGCACTAACGCAAATAGTGAGGATCAAGATTATGCACGTAAGGGAGAAGATTTTGAAGTAAACTGGGACAACCCGAGCGGATTCAAATATTTCCGCATAAAAGTAAACTGTACATGGAACGGCGTTAGAGAACAGCCTCTAGGTAATGCCCTCACAGTTGCGATATCGGAATTGAAATTATATGGAAAATACGTAGACTGATAAATTATGAAAAAGATATTGAATTATATGCTGATCGTATTGGGTACTGTCCTTTTAACCTACAGTTGCAAGCCATCAGACTACTATTATGGGGAATACCTAAAAAATGGGGAAATTTACTATCCGGGCCGGGTAGATTCGCTATCTATTATCCCCGGTAACCAAAGAGGGATACTACGTTTTAAGGTAACGACAGACCCCAAAGTGAATAGCGTAAGAGTCTATCTAAGGAGCAGTCTCTCGCCTATGGCGGAAGTAAAAAATTATCCGATAGAAGCCAGCGAGCATGGGAAAATCAAACTCATCACCTTAGATGCACTTTCGGAGGCAACATATACGGCAAACGTTTATTCATTTACCAGTCAAGGCGATAGTTCTCGATCAGTAGCCTCGAGTCAGTTTATTTACGGTCAGAGTTATATACGTACCCTTGTAAATCGCTCATTTTCAAAATTTGACAAAGCGAACGCCAATGAGCATTTCCTGGTACTAGCCCGAGAGAACAATTTGCCCAGACAGGGCACATTTTATCCAATGCAATTTACAGAGGTCACCTATCGTAACAATTCCGGAGATTCCACAACTGTTCGTATTACACCCTATGAGGATTTTGCAAGTTTAAAAAATATTTTTAGTCCAAGCACGGTCAAGTATAGGACTGTTTACAAACCTGTACAAGCTTCTTTCGACTATTTTTACACCGCTTTTACAGAACAGAAATATAGCAAATAACAAGAATACCAACAAAATTGTAACTATTGCGACGATACTTGGGTAAGGTTAATAATTGGGATTTCCTTACATGCATTTTTTGATCCCGTAGATTACAACAGAAAAGGTTAGACTGAAACGCTTCTCAAGCAGTTCCCTGTCTAACCTTTTTAACTATCTTTTTTTTAGATACATTTGTACCATAATTGGGGAACTAAAAGATGGATAGTACAATTGCACTTTGGCTAAAACAAATCGCAGAAGGCGACCGAACTGCATTCGATGCACTATACAATCATTTCTGGAAAACAATCTACCAATATGTTTACCCCAAAACTAAAAATACAGAAGCAACGGAAGACATTCTACATGATCTATTCCTGAGTATCTGGAAAAACCGGAGTAGATTGCAAGAAATCAATAACATCGAATCCTACCTCAAAACTGGCGCACGCTACCTCACCTTCTCCTACTTCAATAAAAATAGCGAACAGCATAGGGTGGATATCGATAAAGTAGATATCATCGTTGATGATGCGCCAATCGAAGATCGCTTACATTACCGCTATCTATTGGACCTCATCCAAGAAGAAATACAAAATCTTCCTGAACGTTGCCGAATTATTTTCAATGAAAGCCGCATCAACCACAAATCCATCAACCAGATAGCCCTTGAATACGGCCTATCAAAAAGTACCGTTGAGAATCAAATAAACAAAGCTCTCAAACGTTTACGCTTAGTTACCAAAGACTTCCATGCCTTTCTCTCCTTTTTTTAATTTTTTTCATTTTAGCGTAGGTGCTTTTAGTTTTTTCGATGACTATATCTATACAAGGCTAACCAAACGACCTGTGAAGTCATCATGATGTATTCAAGTGATACAGGATAATGCATATCACTGATAACTCAATCATAGCTGAAACAGTCGAAGGCAACATAAATCTCTTAAAGAGACTGCTTACTAATGAATAAATAGATTTAACTAGATGAAAGTACCTAATACGCTGCAAAAACTAATCAAAAACTATCTATTGGGCTTTGAAAATAAAGCCGAATACGATACCTTGAAAAAATGGTTTGAAGAGGCCGAGGCAAACAACATGCCCACGGATAACGATATTCAAGCAAGTCAGCACCGTATACTACAACGTCTAAATCATAGTATTGCATTCCCTGAACCTAAATCTATTGGCTATAGGTATGGAATTCGTATAGCAGCTTCGATTACGATTGCGCTCGGTTTTGCCATGGGCTACTTCTACTATCAGCATGCCGTGTTCGATAAAATAGCACCTGCGCAAGTAGCGATGATACGCCCCGTTCAGGAAAATGTACAGCTTACTTTTGAAGATGGAGCAGTCGTCATACTCAATAACCAAGGAAAAGCTACCCAAGCCATTGAAGGCGTTCAGGAAATCAAAAACGGAGAACTTGTCTATAATGACAATGCAAATCACATCGTTCAAAATACGCTTTCAACACCTCGGGGACAACTATTTAAAATTGTACTTCCCGATGGAACCAAAGTATGGATGAATGCGAATAGTTCCTTGAGCTACCCTTCGAAATTCATAGGCCCAGAGCGTTTAGTTGAGTTACATGGTGAAGCCTATTTTGAAGTTAGCAAAAATCCGGAACAACCGTTCATTGTAAAAACAACCGATCAACAAGTCAGAGTTTTGGGTACACATTTCAATATGAATGCCTACGATAATGATCTTACGACGCAAACAACACTTGTTGAAGGTAAAGTTGAAGTACAACATCAGCAGCAGAAAATACTCTTGACACCCAACCAACAAGCGAATTTTAAAGGTACAGCGCTCAGTAAGAAAAATGTGGATGCCGCGGAGTATATAACCTGGCGTGAAGGTTATTTTACCTTCCATAATGCCACAGCAAATGAAATCATGCAACAGTTGGCAAGATGGTACGATCTCAACGTCCGTCTTGATGACTCCGAAATAAACGAACGATTCAGTGGAAAAATCAATAAGCAGATGAATTTGCAGGAAATCCTAACCGTCCTCCAAACTGCTGGATTGAATTTCGATATCGTACAGAATAAAAATCAACAAAAAACAATCCTACTGAAAAACTAAATTATTAATACTGAACTTATAAAACATTAACCTAATGCAAAACAACAGGAAGGCCAAACCTTCGGTCCCATGGGATAACCATGTCCAAATTTCAGCAAACTCAGACGCCGTCACCTGGCCTCGGGCTTTTGTGGAGAGCAGTAATGACAACAAATTACCCACCGTATTTAACCGAAAAAACAAACTGCGTTTTCACCTTGTTTCGGCGCTTTTGACGATCAGTTTGATGCAGCTCCATGGCACAACAAATGCGCAACGCATCTCTATCAATTCAAATAAATCGTCCATCAAACAAGTTTTCCAGCAATTGGAAAAACAGTCTGGCTATAGTTTTTTCTATAAAGACGTCATTCTCGAAAAAATTAAGGATACGGGTGTTAAACTCGAAAACAGCTCCCTTCAGCAAGCTTTAGATGCCATTCTTAAACCAAATGGTTTGGATTATGAGGTTGTTAATAGGACTGTAATTATTAAACCTATCTCAATACCAATCCAAACCACTAAACTAATTAATAAAAACTTACAAAGCTATATCACCGGAAGGATCCTAGATGAAAACGGCAAACCTATTCAGGGCGCATCTATTCGACTAAGAAACGATGAAAAGAAAGGTGTTAAAAGTCTAGTTGATGGAAGCTTTAACCTTCCCATAACCTCACTAAATGAAATTCTTATTATCTCTTCCGTAGGTTATGAAAAGAAAGAAGTTAAAGCTAGTTTGAATAAGGATGAAATGATCATTCAGTTAAAGCCACAAAATACCGCTCTGGATGAAGTTTCTATAGTTTCGACTGGTATCTTTAAAAAAGAAGACAAAAGTTTCACCGGAGCGTCTCGAACTATTTCTGCTAAGGAATTAAAACAATACGGTTCCCGCAACTTAGTAACATCACTTCGAAATATAGACCCATCGTTTAATATCATTGAAAGCAATTTATTTGGTTCCGATCCGAATAGGCTTCCAGAGATTCAAATGCGAGGGAATGCAAGTATCCCAAATGTTAATCAGATTCAAAGTGAAACGAAGACGCAATTAAATACGCCTTTAATAGTAATAGATGGATTTCAAACGACATTGCAAGCGTTGATTGATATCAATGAAAACGATGTTGAGGCTATTACGCTATTAAAAGATGCCGCAGCGACAGCTTTATACGGTTCCAGAGGTGCCAATGGAGTTATAGTTGTAACAACTAGAATGCCTCGTCCAGGAAAGCTGAGATTAACTTTTGGATCAGAATTAAAAATCGAGATGGCAGATTTAAGCGGCTACCATCTCCTCAATGCAAGGGATAAACTGGAACTCGAGCGGCAAGCTGGTTATTATGACAAAGCAAATGCTTATCAAGATATACCTTCAAAGAGATATTACAATTTTCTTCTCAACGAAATCAATAGTGGCGTAGAAACGGATTGGATGGCAATTCCCTTAAGAACCTCACATGCATTGAGAAATAACCTACGTCTTGAAGGTGGTGACCAGCAATTTCGGTATTCCGCAACCTTACAGAACAATAATACTGCAGGTGTGATGAAAGGTTCTTCACGAAATACAATAAATGGATCGATCACCTTATCATACACCTACAACAACCTATTATTTCGAAATTATCTGAATGTTAATAATGTCAAGAGTCAGGAATCTCCATACGGTACTTTTTCAGACTATGTTGAACTCAATCCATACTGGCGTCCTTACGATGTTAATGGGAATGTCAATAAAGTATTGGGCGATCCGGGAAATGATGACAACATATACGTAAGGGGTACCTTACCAACTAATCCCCTTTATGATGCGACATTAAAAACATTTGACAAAGGTGAAGAAACGCTAATCACAAACCAGACGGCTATTGAGTGGAAAATCATAAAGGATCTCCTACTTACAGGTAAATTTAGTTTTACGAAAACAAATAGCCAAAATGATGCATTTAGACCCGCAGAACATACAAACTTTGCAAATTATACCGGTGATGATGTCTTTAGAAAAGGGGATTATGCTCTTGGAATTTCAAATGGAATGAGATATGAGGGTGGATTGAACCTATCTTACAGGACCAAAATCAAAGATAAACATCAGATCTTCGCAGGGGCAGAGGCAAATATTTTACAAAGTAAATCTTCCGACTATTCATTTTTAGCAGAGGGGTTTCCAAATTCTAATCTAGATTTCCCATCAATGGCTTTACAATATCAAAAGGGAGGAAAACCAAGTGGTAGAGAATACTTCTATCGAACGTTGGGATTTGTTGGAAATGCAAATTACAATTATGCCAATCGCTATTTTGTTGATGGTACATTTCGCTATGACGGATCATCCCAATTTGGATCAAACAAGAAATTCGCACCTTTTTGGTCTGCAGGTTTAGGCTGGAATATAGATGAAGAAAAATTTTTCAATAAAGAAGGAAAAATCAACAGACTTAAGCTGAGAGGGTCTGTAGGAACCTCAGGTTCTACAAACTTCGACACCTATCAGGCGCTCACGACTTACGCTTACTACACCGGTGATCGCTATTATAACTGGATAGGGTCCTATTTATTGGGAATGGGTAATCCCGACCTCAAATGGCAACAAGTCATGAAATATAATATTGGAACAGATGTCGATCTATTCAATCGCTACCTTCTTCTACAAGCAAATTATTATATCGAAAACACCAATGATTTAGTCTCGGCTATTAATACCCCGGCGTCTAATGGTTTTGAATCCTACACATCAAACGTTGGAAAACTTCGCAATAAAGGATTCGAATTCTACGCAACAGTTTTTCTTATGAAAAAGCCAGAAGGAGTTACCTGGTCTGTTTCAGGAACGGTTTTACATAATAAAAATAAAATCATTAAAACCTCCGAAGCCTTGAAAGATGCGCAGAAAACTTTACAGGGAAACCAGTACGATGCTGCGCAGATGTATATAGAAGGATATTCTAGCAACGCGATTTGGGTTGTAAAATCTCTTGGGATAGATCCAAGTACAGGTAAGGAGCTATATTTATCATCGGATGGTACACCTACCTACACATGGAATGCAAATGATGTGACAGCAGTCGGAAATACAGATCCTAAAATATGGGGTAGTTTAAATACCATGGTACGCTATAAAGGATTGACATTCACTGCAGCCTTGAGTTATAAGTTCGGCGGACAAACGTATAATAAAACACTGGCCGACCGGGTAGAAACAGGGAATTATTCCAATAATGTTGATCAACGCGTATATACTGGCCGCTGGCAACAGCCCGGAGATATTGTTCCGTTCAAAGGACTATTAAATACTACGCCGACTTATAAAACATCCCGATTTGTACAAGACGAGAATACCTTTTATGCGCGGAATTTCAATGTTCAATATGATTTCCGTTATGCAAAATGGGTTAAAAAAATCGGTTTCGAAAATGTTAACGTAGGGCTAAATATAGCAGACCCATTTATCATATCAACTATTCGTCAAGAACGAGGAACCAGTTATCCATTTTCTCGTCAATTTACATTGAGTTTAAATGCAACTTTTTAAACATGAAAAAATCTATCTATATAATCTTGCTTGCTACTGCGTTTTATACAGTTTCATGCAACAAATTCTTGGATATCGTACCAAAAACCCAAGTTCCGCAGGATCAACAATTTGATACTGAACAAGGATTTAAGGATGCTTTGACTGGCGTCTATATTAATCTAAAAAATGAAAGTACATATGGCAAAGAATTAAGTTTTGCTACCATTGAAAATTTAGTATCAAGTTGGGATGTCACAAACAACACCGTCGAACAACAATTGGGCCTTTACAATTTCTCGGATAGCAAAGTAATCGACAAATTTAACCGAATCTTTAGCCAACAATATAAAACAATAGCTCATATCAATGCTATACTGCAACAAATCGATTTAAAAAAATCGGTCTTAAAAACAGCAGGTATATACGAAATCATAAAAGGGGAATGCCTCGGTTTAAGAGCCTTTATCCATTTAGATTTAATGCGCTTGTATGGTCCTATGCCTCAAAACCCTGCGATTGGCAACGAATTAGCCTATGTGACAGAATTTGGAAGAAATATCAATGCACATATTTCCTATGAATCCTACAAAGCACAACTATTGAACGACATCAAACAAGCAGAAGAACTTATTAAATCAGTAGATCCCATGCTTAACTATTCAATGGCAGATATACGCAACCCCAATGGGTATGGTAGTGCTTTTAAACCAGATGATGACTTTATCGCCTACCGGAATATGCGCATGAACTACTATGCAATAAAGGCATTGGAAGCTAGGGCGAACTTATGGTATGGAGATAACGACAAAGCATATTTGGCTGCAAAAGAGATCATCGAAGCACGTAACGAAAAAAATGTCCCTAAATTTCAATTAGCTGGTGGCGTCGAATATACAGCATCAAATTTTATGCTGACAACCGAACAAATTTTTGGCCTTTATGCTTATGATATGGCCAAAACTTATACAAATTATTTCGGAAACGGCCTCTACCGCAAAGGGACATCGGCCACAACAATTACAAATCAATTATACGGTAATACCGGCACCGATTTCAGGGAAGCTACCTTATGGAATTTAATTACCATGACTAACGGCTCAAAATATAACGTCATCAAAAAGTATCTCACAAATGAAAATAACGTTACTGTAAGCACGGATTATAAACAAATTCCACTACTTAGGACAAGTGAAATGTATCTAATTTTAGCTGAAACAGCACCATTTAATGAAGGTTTAGATTATTTTAAACAATTCAGACTCTCTCGGAATATTGGATCCACTGCTATACCACAAGATAAATCAGGCCTGCTATCAGAAATAATTAAAGAATATCGGAAAGAATTTTATGCTGAAGGTCAAGCATTTTACACTTACAAAAGGTTAAACGTTCCCAAAATCCAAGTGCTATTCGCTCCATCAGCAGCTTTAATTAATTACTTATTACCTATGCCAACGGTTGAATCATCTAATTAAGGAATACAATGAACAACTATAAATCCATACTATTTATGCTCTCAGTATGCACCATAATATTTATCTCCTGTGCAAAAGATGAGTACTATATTTTTAACGATGAAGCTCGTATTCAGTTTGGGCCTCCTATCGTACCGCGAGGAACGACTGTTTCGGAATATCAGGATACATTAAAAGGTGCGACTTTCTATTACGATGCTGAAAAAATCACTAGGGATACCATATACTTCGACATTTATACAATTGGTAAATTGTCCAAAACAAACCGCAGCTATAAAATTGAGCAAATAAATCTACCAAATGTCGATAATGCTATCCCCGGAAAACATTATGTAGCATTTGACGACCCGAGTCTCACAAATGCATATAGCATCAATGCCGATTCAGTACATGCAAAGGTTCCAATTGTTATCTTACGCGATCCAGAATTAAAAGCCAAAACGATAAATCTCGGATTTCAATTAGTAGAAAACAACAATTTCAAGCTCGGAGAAAACAGCAAACTCTGGCGTAAGCTCCAAATAACAGATCGTCTAAATAAACCCAATAATTGGACAACTACGGTCTCTCAATACTATTTTGGAGCATATAGTGTCCGAAAACATCAATTTATGATTGAGACTACACAAGAAAGATGGGACGACAATTTTTTTTCAGAAGTATATAGCGCTATAGATCTAATCAACTATTATAAATCTTTCCTTGGCACTGCATTGATCGATTACAATAATGCGCACCCGGGCAATCCATTAAAAGATGAAAATGGAGAATTAATCACCTTTCCAAACTAAAATGAATATGAACAAGTTTCTCTATTATTTACTAATTGGACTTACACTAATTGTCTCCTCTTGTGCTAAAGATAAAAGCAACTACACATACAATACAGAAGAGTACATCGAAATTGAAGGTATCGAAGACAAGTATACTGCAGTTGCATTTCAAGATACCATCAAGATTGAACCACAGATCAGCTCAAACAAAGATGGTGATTTAGAATATAGCTGGGGCATATATGAAACAAATGTGCAAGGTCGATCGGCTCCAGTAGACACAATTAGTCATACGAAAAATCTAAAATATGCAGTTCATGAAGACGCAAAAGACTGGGTGCTGGTGTTCCTTGCAAAGAATAAAAGAACAGGATACACCCAATATAAAACTACAACACTAACGGTCGCTACTGCTTTTACTAGAGGTTGGTACATATTGAAAGATGACGGTGCAAATTCAGATCTAGATCTTTTTTTAACCCCCCAAAGTATCATGGTCAATGGAAAAATCGAAAACGCGCTTAGCACAGCGAATGGTTCTAAACTTCAAGGAAGAGCAAGTAATTTCAGTTTTACATCTGCATACAAAAGTAATATCTTGAACCCTACAACATATGCAAATACAAGAACCTTATTTATCACCACAGAAAAAGATGTACAAGCTGTAGGCATTAATAATTTAAAAACAATCAGAGACAAATCAACACTATTTATCGGTGGAGACCAAAATATCGCTCCCCCAGTGGGTGCATTTGTTGGAAATTCTGCCATATATCTTATTAATAGAGGTGAATTATACAATATCTATTCCAATAGCGTAAACAAAGGCCAATTTGGGAGCAAAGTAAGATATGACGACAATAATAGCCCATATAGCCTATCCCCTTATTTTGCAAGCCAATATAGTGTAGATCCTATTTTATTTGATAACAACAGTAGTTCATTTGTTACGCTTGTAAATGGATCGGGATCTACATTGACGACTTTCTCAAATGTTGATGGAAATACATTACCTACGGTCAAAAACAATAAAACAGCTTTATATTTAGGATTCAAATCCACCACATACCTACCAGCACCGGATTACTATTCTAAAAGACAGGGATACGCTATTTTGAAAGATAAAACAGATCCTTCCTTAAAATCCTTGTGTTTTCTAGAAGGCGACAAAACAAAACTGACTATTAAAAGTGAAGCTTTAAGCCCCAGCTCTCTATTACAAAATGCCTCACTATATACCTTGTTGACTGAAGATGAAAATCTATTATATTTTGTCACCAATAACAATGTTTACAGCAGAAATCTTAGCAATGGTTTTGAACAATTACAATATGCTGTACCAAGTGGAGAACAAGTAACTTTTATCAAACATCTAAAATATGCCGTCACAACCGAGCCGGAATACAATTTCAATTTCTTTATCATAGGAAGTAAATCTGGCTCAAACTATAAAATAAGAATGTTTAAGAAAAACTCTGGAAATTTAGAATCTGTTCCCACTCAAATTTTAGAAGGAACTGGTTCCGCCAGATCAATCTTATATATCTCGCCAAGAGTATCTGAAAGTAGTTATCCGAGTACCTATTAATTCATTATGGAGATCTAAAGCCATCTCTAAGGTTCTAAGAAAAACAGATGGTTAAAAGTATTTAAAACCAATTTTATGTGGTATACACAAACAAAAAAATCAATTTTATCTGGGTTATGTGTCTTAGCTTGGTTCAGTAGCTACGCACAATCTACAGAAATATTTACCCAAAAACTGCTTCAAGCGTTCCAGCAGAAAGACACCGCTTTCATAGCTGGAGAATTGGCCCCCAACTTCTCAATAGCAGGACATACAGATGCTGGAGCCCAGTTTCGCTTAAACCAGATTGTCAAAAATTACCCGGTTTCAAAAATTGAGGTTACATCAGAAAAAAAAACAGCAAAGGGAACTATCTTGCAATTGAACATCACATCTGGGGCCGATAAACAGCGTAATACAGAAGCGTTTCTCGATAAATCGGGCAAGTTAGTGCGCCATTCCCTATTTGACCAACTCTATGGTATGCAACGTAAGGAAAAAGCACAATTACGTGCTATTATCCCCTTCGAAAACAAGAACGGCTCCATTTATCTCCAGGTCAAAATCAACGGATACGAAAAACCATTACGACTATTGTTTGATACTGGAGCGGACGGCATGGCTGTAAATCAACAATTAGCCGATGCTATTGGCCTAAAGGTCACAAGAGAGAATAATGCTTCTGTGGTTGGTGGCAATACCAAAATTCAAGTATCGGACAATAACAGCATTCTATTAGATACCTTAAAATTAAACGGACAGGGTATTGCGATATTCCCAGAAATGGGTAAAGAAGGTGATGGTATCATTGGTAATACATTGATTCGTCAATTTATTACTCACATCGATTACGATAAAAACTTAATTTCGCTGTATGATTTTGGAGATTTTCAATATAAAGACAAAGGAACTACCGTTCCGATTACAATGCCCGCGGGAGTAATGATTCTTCCCGGCCAACTTGAAATCATACAAGGCAAAACGTATACGGGACATTTTGTATTCGATACCGGAGCATCCTATGACCTCATCTGTTTCCGTCCATTTGTACGCCAAAATAAGTTACTTGTTAGTGGATTTAAGCCCGAAGCTCAGGCAGCAACCGTAAGCATGGGCGTCTCTTCACCAACCTTCTCCGGTAACAGTTATCAATTTGCTATTTCACCACTACCCGCCGTAAAAGGTTTACCCATTACATTAATGGGAGGTAGTTCTGCAAACGAGCAATGGAAGCCAGGATTTGACGGATCCATAGGCGTCCGACTCCTCAGCAGATACAATATCACAATCAATCTAGCAGATAATGAGGTCCATTTTTCACCGAATAAGCTACATACCGCCCCGCAAGACTTTCTGGTAAAAAACTATCAATTTGGATGGGACAATGTTGGTCGACTGAAAGCTTTAGGAATAATAGGTGCTCTTGAAAACCCCGATGGCTTAAAAGCAGGAACCATAATTCAAAGGATCGACAATTACACCGAAGATCAACTGAAGAAAAAACCGATGCTGATTGAAGAAATAAGACTAAAAGCAAAGGAACTGCCCATTGTCATTACTGTTGCCGACAATAAAACAATTACAATTTAACAACTCAGAGGCCCTAAATATACAATCGCCCAAAACACAGATTAGATGAAAAAAAATATCTTTTATATGGTCGCAACCTTTTGTGGTCTGCTCTTGTCATGCCTGTTGCATGCGCAGGAAAAAATAGTTCAAGGAACTTATGCCGAATGTCAAGCGCTGGCAAAAAAAGAGAACAAACTTATCCTTATTGACCTTTACTTTGTCGGATGCATGCCCTGTGCGGAAATGGATAAACAAGTATTCCCAGCCCCTGCTGTGGTCAGTGAACTCAAAGCCAATTATATTCTCTACAAAACCGACGTGATGAAGGAGGTGGATGGCAAAAGGCTGGCCCGAAAATACGGTGCCCCCGGTTTCCCAACTTATATTATTGTAAATCCAGATGGAAAAACGCTATTGACCGAATCAGGATTCTTTGGGGTAGACCGATTTGTCCCCTTCTTAAAAGAAGCCGTTCAACGCAGCAAATCCGAATTATTTCTAGCCTTTAATAACAGTCTGGACAATAACTATCCAGCGGCCTATAGTGAGCGGTTTATCAAGACTGGTGAGAAGCACGATTTTGCAGAATTAGAAGGCTATCTGGATCAACAAAAAGACCTTTTCGGCGAAGCAGCATTTTTAGCCAATAGCGTTACCTCATTCCCGAAATACAACGATTGGGTTTACACACACCTACCTCAACTCATCAAGATGTACGGTGGTAATCTACTTCGGAATAAAATTTCAGCAATGGCATCAAAGAAAAGCAAACAATATGGTTCTGCGCAACAGCTGGACAGCTTAGAAAGTATGCTCACGTATATTCGTCCAACTTTTAATGACAAATTATGGGATACCTTTTTACCCACGTTTATCTCCAATTATTACACAAGCTCCAAAGATGCCAATACCTATTTGAAATTGATCACGCAATTCAATCTTTACACGACTTGGGATCTTAGAAGCAATGCATTGGGACAAGTCATCATAGACCAAGCGAAGGAGCCTAAAATACTAAATAAAATATTAGCCGAATACAAGCAACAGCAAAGTGTACGGCAACTAGATGTCATCGACAACTACCGCTTGACCTTACTTTATTACTATCTAAAAGACTTTAAAAACGCGACAAAATCCGTGCAAACACTCTTAAATGCTGATCTGTCTAGCTCCAATCATTCCACACTAAAAAAAGAAATACTTGCCTTGAAAGATGCCATAGATAAAAAGAATCCAGATTTATTTCAAGCGAAAGATATCAAGAAAATTATTCCATTTACACTTAGTTAAACCAATTCAATCATGATCAGAAAAACCATTTTATTATTGACGACATTCGTTTCATCGATTGTTGTGTTAGCACAACAACCGAGCAATGTTACCGGAACAACAGATCCTATTAAAGTAAAACGTGTAGGCCTATTCAAAGTACTCAATGGACGACTAAAAGAAATTGCAACAGCTATTCCGGATGCTGCTGGCCGATTTGGATTCCGTTTCACACCAGAGTATGAAGGCTTATATTCGATTGGTAGCGGAACCGCACAAAATCAACAGGGATTGTTCCGCTTCTATTTCAAAGGCAGTGAGGAACTTAATTTAAAATTGACACCGAGTGAATATGAACTTATTGGCAAGAATAGTCCCGAAAATGAGGCTCTTTATCATTGGGACAAACTTTCAAAAAGTTTCCATGATAAAGGAACAACACCGGGAGGTATGAGTACCTATGTAGATTTCTTTCCTGAGGTGGAACAATTCAAAGGAAAACTCGATGGTATCAAAAAAGCAGTTAAAACCGGAAACACAAATTTCGAAAAATTTTTCCCTGAAATAGTAGATTACGATTTTGCGTATTATGCCATCTCCTATTTATACATGCCCCGTACGGCACACCCGAGCAAAGAGGAAATGAGCGATTATTATACGCAATTTAATGCTGATCGCTTTCTCACAACTGAACTTCTTAAATTTCCTTACGGAGATCGCTTCATGAGTAATATGGTGTACAGGAAGTTAGACTTGGCAACGAAACCGACATTTGATCAACAGGTTGCTGCGATAGGTCCCGATGTGCTTAAAGGACAATATGTGCTACAACGTCTGGAAGGAGCACGCTCTTACAGCGACTTTCAGGAAATGAATAATAGCTATAGAAAATACTTTACTTTACCTGAGCAGATTGAACGTGCAAAGATTGTTGAAGCTAAGCTTGTCGAGACAAAAACTGGTGTACCTGCATTTCAGTTTAGCTATCCGAATATTAATGGTCAAAAAGTTAGCCTTGCGGACTTAAAAGGTAAAGTTGTTTTAATCGATATGTGGGCAACCTGGTGTGGTCCCTGTCGTGCAGAAGAACCACATTGGGAAAAATTGAACGAGGAATTCAAAAACAAATCAGTTGCTTTTGTTGGGGTTTCCGTTGATCAAGATAAACCCAAATGGGAGGCTTATGTAAAGGAAAAAAACTTAAAAGGGATCCAATTACACGCAGGATCTGGAAATACCCTATCAGACGCCTATAAAGTCAACTCGATTCCACGTTATATCCTCATCGACAAATCTGGCAACCTGATCTCAGCCGATAGTCCGAGACCAAGCGACCCTAAATTGAAGGCACTACTCGAAGAATGGAGTAAAAAATAGGAAAATCCAGCCATACATTTACCTAAAGAAAGGCCATCCTTGGATGGCCTTTCTTAAAATAAAGTATCTTTCAAGTAGCAATAATCCTCATCTTTGAGACAGCATTGGAAAAAATAAAGGCATCTCCTTCTCCTCGAGTTGACGTCCAAATTCAGCAATTTCATAGGATTCAATATACTTTATCCCGGCAATATCCTTTCCATACCACTTGAGCAGCGCAGGTCGATTAATGTCGGTAATATTACTGAATGGATAAGCATTGTCATAGATTATTTTCTTCTGTTTCTCAGGGTCTGCCCTAACTTCATCCAAAATCCCCATACTATGAGGAATAACATCCGCAAGCTGAGATCGATGAGCCCCTAAAGCGGCTAGTTTGACCGGCCAAACAGGATCAATGGCAACAGCAAAATCAGGTATATATGAAAATTTGATGGTGTGGTAATCACGAACATATACAAAGACAGGCTTTTTCTTCATCTGTAGGTTTGGTGCTGCATCACGAACAATATAACCGGCGGTCATATTATCTATATGCCCTCCTTCCGCAGGGTAATATGTAAATACAACATCGGCCTGCCAGTCTTGAATACTCTTGATAACCTTCTCCTGTGCCTCTTTTGTATTTTTCAGATATTTATCATGATAATCCAGTACTTCATAAGCATCTAATGCCAATATTCGTTTAGACTCCATAGCCTCCTGATAGCGCATCTTAGTTAATTCAACTGGATTCATCGCATAATGACCCGCATCTCCGTTTGTTAGCGACATAAATTTTACTTGATGCCCCATTTTTGTATACAAAGCAGCAATACCGCCCGTATATTTCTCGCCTTCATCAGGATGCGCAAAGATGATCATTATCTTTAGGCTCTTTTGAGCCACACTTAGTGTAGTCTGCAATAAGAACAATGCAGCGAATAAAAAAAGTCTAATCATGGTTAAAATTTCTGGTAAGTCAAAGTGTATGATGAATTTAACTAAATTCATCATAACAAACAAATGATTGACTTCCTATACAGGCACAAAAAAAGATCCTAGCCCACTGTAGAACTAGGATCGTATAGATAAAGAAGTACCGCCAACAGATACCATTTATCGATGAATCGTTAGCTTATTATCCCAACTGAGGGTCAGTTTTCGAATGATTACCCGTTTCCACGCGCCCCGCAAACTGGCGTACAAATTTGGTTCCCTCCACGTGCAGCGTCACATCATACCAACCATGGGTTTTATGAGATTCCACAATCCACTTCGTAGATTTCCCTGCCTCAAGTACAATAGATTTCTTCCAGGTGCTGTAAGCATTATCTTCTACATGTACAGGCATTGATTTTTCCCCGTGATTACGAACCTCCAAAACAAGATTACCCGTCAAAAGACCTTTCTTTCCGATTTCATAGGTCGCTCCAACAGATAAGGGTTCCTCCTGTCCTTTAAATCCGCGCATAAAACCATTAGGTCCGTACACAGTCAAATCGTAGTAGTGATCTTTAAAGTCCGCCAAGTTCCAGTCAAAGCTTAGTTCCTGACCAGCGACAACTGCAAATGGCCAAAATTTCACTCCGTCTTTATAACTCGGTCCACTATAGACATTAAATGGGCTGTTTAGCGATTTACTACCAAAGACCTTATTACCGGCCTCTAGTGTCAGATGAATCTGATTGTGTTCCTTAGCAAATGAGTCTTTGACATAAAGCTCGTAAGCCAACGCGCTGGAGTTTTTCTGACCTTTCTCCTGTCTAGCCAGTAAAGTGGAATGACCTTTAGACCGTAATCCTGCGGCATCCTCTTTCGACCAAACATGAAAATTATTAGGTAGCGGTTTCGATTTTGCCTGATCAATGGCATAAATCTGCTGATTCCGATCAAGGAAAGGCAAATCAACAGCATTCGCTCCCTCAGCTTTCCGAAATATCGATGTCAAATCACCTGTAATGGCCCGGCGCCAAGAGCTGATATTCTCCTCTTTCACATGCTTGCCCAACTTTTTCTCAAAGAAATGCTCCATAAACTGAATCGTCGATGTGATATCGCAAATCTCCGAATTGACCCAACCGCCTTTTGACCAAGGTGACGCCACAATCAAAGGCACGCGGTAACCGAGCCCCACTGGACCTTCCGTCGCATTATCTTTTTCTTCGCCGTCGGCAAGCTCCTGTGCTAAACTCACATATTCACCACTATAATCTAATTCTGGTGAAGTCTTTCCTGAATGGCTATCTGCTGGGTTAGGCGCTACAAAAGGAGGAATATGATCAAAATAACCATCATTCTCATCATAGTTCAGAATAAAAATGGTTTTCTTCCAGACTTCTGGATTCTCTGTCAGAATATTCAAAAGCTCCGATACATACCAAGCACCGTACATAGGGGCGCTCGGATGATCTGAGAAGCTTTGTGGTGCTACAAGCCAAGACACTGCAGGTAACTTCCCAGATTTCACATCATGTCTAAATTGGTGTAAAACATCTCCCTTAGGAACAGTAATCTTTTCACCCTCATGTGTCACCACGCTTGTCTCACGATAGAAAGAATCACCCTCGTTCGTTTGAAAAGCGCGTTCATGCAAGGCACGCTGTTCTTTAGGAAGCTGCTGAAAAGCATGATCTGTAAGACGTGCCAAATGTTTTTGGTAGCTATTCAGCTGCTCCTGCTTCTGCTTGAGTTTATTCTGTGTTTTTTGTACGCTCTCGGTATTATTATTTGCTAATGCCTTTTCTAGTTCTTGAATCTCCGCTGGTAATTCTGCCACACGTTTACGCATAAAATCAAGATGGCTTTTCTTGAATTCAATATGATATTGTGCAAACCATTCCAAATTATTGTCTGTAAAATTTCCCAACAGATCCTCACCGTCTAAGCCGCTTTCTATGCTGACTTCATTTTGGTAGACTTTCCAGGAGATCCCTGCTTCTTCCAAGCGTTCCGGAAAAGTTTTCCAATGTGCCCAACGGTTAAAATAGATATCTGAATTCCGCACCAATGGTTTAGCCCCCTTATGTGGCACACAGGTTCCCGTCCAAAAGAAATGCCTATTGGTTGTTGTACCTGTAATAGATGAACAGAAATGCTGGTCACAGATTGTAAAGGCATCAGCCAATGCATAATAAAAAGGAATATCTTCACGTGTATAATAACCCATCGTCAAAGGAATCTCTTTCAGGACCTTTCCCCCCGGACGCTTCGCTTCGATCCAGTTATCATGTTTTCCCTGATTACGGGCTGCCATCTGGTTTTCCCAGGAATGTGGTAAATTTCCGGTCCAGGCAGCATTTGAATTTTTGATATCCAGTCGAAACGGCGAATAGGTCTTACCTGCAGCCGACGACTGCAACCATACGGGGTTACCATTAGGTAATTTAATCGCCCGTGGATCATTGAATCCCCGAACCCCACGAAGTGTTCCAAAACTATGATCAAAAGAACGATTCTCTTGCATTAATAATACAATATGTTCGGCATCTAAAAAGGTACTTCCTGTTATAGGTTCAATCGCCAATGCGCGCTGTATGGCATCTGGCATAGCACTCTGTAAGCCAAAAACACCGGCTAACAATGAAGCCTTCTTGATAAAATCTCTTCTGCTATCCATAAATAAATTTGTTATCTCTCTACTAAATTCAATGGTCTAAAGCGAATATATCCATTCGCTGTCGTTTTTAATGTAACGTTTTTAACAAAAATCCCCGCAAACGATTGATCTCATTTGCGGGGATTGTTTTTTTCGAAGGACTTATTTCAAAAGCCACATCAATTGGTTGATCTCATCATTGCCTTTATATTGGCGCTGCATTGCCTCGTCCAAATTTGCAGAATTATAATTGTACTCTAATGATGGGTAACGCCACCGCATCGGTATTTTATCCGGTGCGACTGAATTCAAACTTGATGTTGGATTGATTTTCCATTTAGGATAGCCCGTTCTTCTATAATCATAATATGGAGTCATACGTCCCTGCAAGTAACTGGCTAAATATTTTTGTGTCATAATAGCCTCCAGTTGTGCTTCGAGTACGACCGGAAATTGATTTCCATAAGTTGCTACTGCTGTATTGATGTAGTTAGCATCCAATGGCATATTATGAGTATATTGAGCCGTATTCGGCGTATTATCCGCTATAAATTTCATTGCGGCTTCAATTCCTTTCTTATACCAATTAACGGAAGATTCGGCAACCCAGCCGCGTGCGGCAGCTTCAGCTATCACAAAACATAGATGTGCATAACTGTATTGTTGTGTTGGTTCACCACTAACTAGTTCCGTATAACGGTCATTCAATTTAGAATAATCATTTTTCTTCTTTAACTCAGCAATTTCACTAAAGGAAAGAGAAGGATCTGTCCCTATGTAAGCGCTAAAATCATTAGATTGTTTGCCGTTTGTGATCTGTAATGCGGAAGGATTCGCATAATAAAATAATCTTCTATCTTGATATTGTTTCAATCGGTCAATAACCTCTGTCGAAACAATAGGATAAATAACAAAGCTATTACTAATCTTATAAAAAGGATAAGTTTGACTGGCTTTGTCCTCATGAACGACTTGAAAATTATCTGCATTACTACCAAAGATCGGTTTACTGGTCAAGATTGATTTAAAACGATCTTTTATCTTCAGATCGGCATCACTTTCTTTTTTGCTTAATTGAATAAGAACATTTAATGCAAAGCTGTTTACCAATTTGCGCCATTTCGTGACATCTCCAGCGAACAATGGATCACCATCAAATTTTTCACCTTCCGAAAAGAGCTTATCTGCAAGCTCCAACTCGTTCAAAATACCCAGAAAAACATCTTTTTGAGTATCATATTTAGGGAAATAAACTTTATCCGTTTCCCCTTTTAATGCATCTTTATAGGGAATATCTCCAACACTCATTGTCCCCTCGTAAAACTTCATGGCTCGAGCAAAATACATCAGACCATTATACGAGTTCTTGAGTTTTTCGCTTGTTGCAAACTCTCCCATAAAATGAGCATCGTTGATCGAGGTCATCGAGATATCCCATTCGCCGAGGCTATTGTATTGATATCCCTCTGTTAATTCTGTCCAAGCAATCTCTTTGGTAAGCATATAAGGCTGCATAAAACCTTTAGTTGAGGATTGGCGTGCCAAATTTAATATTATACGAGTAGCCAACATGGAAGGTTTAACAACCGATGGTGTCTCAGGATTGGTATTGATCTCATCAAATTTGGAACAACTTGTCGACATCACCAAAGTACCAAGGGTGATATACGTCAATAATCTTTTCATGTTCATATTTGTCATGTAATTTTTAAAAAGTAAGGTTAATATTGAAACCAATGTAACGCATCGATGGTGAACTTAAATCTTCAGAACCAACATCTGGATCTGAGAAACGGAACTCTTTGGTCCACAACAATAAATTTTGCCCCGTCACACCGACACTGGCGCGTTTCGCTTTAAACTTCGAAGCGATCTTATCGGGCATTCGGTAACTAAGCGACAATTCACGAAGTTTAATGAATGTTTCGTCCCAATAATTCCATCGGCCTGAATAGGCTCGTTTGTAATACCCCTCATATGAAACCACTTTATCATTTGGAGCAAATACACGTGTATCCTCTGTAATCTGACCGTATTTATCATAGGTCACACTACCGGAAACAATTTTAACACCCGGAGCGATAAAGGTTTTATTTCCATTAACCACTTCCTCATAACGGTATGGTGTATCTGAATCAGGATGAGAACCTGTCTGCCATAAACGACCATTCATTGTTGAGTAGGACATCCCTTTAATTCGACCATCTAGGCTAAAACCAAATGAGAAGTCTCTATAACGAAACTGATTTGAAAAACCCCAAAACCATTTTGGCGCAGTATATCCTATTAATTGATTGGCATACTGAGCTGAAATTGGCATCCCAGAACTATTTAGTATCATCTGTCCATCCGGAGAACGCTCCCAGTCCTTATATTCGATATAATCGGCCCGCAATCCTTCCTTAACATATAATGCATCTTTTGAATATTGAGGATCTAACTTGTGGAAATAGCGCATGTTCTGAGAAAGGTTCATCGTAATATCCCATTGGAAATTTTCACGCTTAATCGGTGTACCTCCCAATGTGATTTCATGCCCTTTAGTCATCTCCTCTTCCTTTGTATTTATCAAACGCTCCTCAAATCCTGTAGTTTTTGAAATCTTAGCTTTGACAATCTGATTGTGTAATAAACGATAGTAGCGGGTATAATTACCATACAACCGATTGTTCAATACCGCGAAATCAAACCCGAACTCCGTCAAATCGCGTTGCGTAGGTGAAATCGAATAGTCTTTGATAATATTCGGATAGGAGGCTGTTGGCAAGCCATTCCAAACATTGCTTGTAACCGTAAAAGTTGAATTTATCTCATATGGATTCAGTACAGATTTTGTAATAGCCCAAGATCCCCGTACTTTGAACATGTCCAACCAGAGAGGCTTTGATGGAAGTAGGTCCGTAACAACAACACTTCCTGAAACTGAAGGATAAAAATAAGAGCGATGATCCTTCGTTAACGTTGATACCCAATCATTACGTCCAGTAGCTTCCAAAAAGATCGCATTTCGCCAAGACAAAGAAAGACGTCCATAAAGGCCATTCCGCATTTCTTTAACACGCGACTCAACCGCTTTTGCCGGATCGATTGAATTCCGTAATGAATAAAATCCTGGAATTGACAAACCGTTAACCGTATTCGCGATCAAATTATTATCCTTGCTATAGAAAATAGACCCCCCTAATAATCCATCAACTCCCCAGTCGCCAAAATTTTTCTTGGCAGTAAAGATCGCATCATTCGTCGTCGCAAAGCCATCATAATCGGCTTTCATATACTTCCCTTTACTATCAAATCCACCAAAATCTTCAAATCCGCCCCGTGTTCCATATATTCCGATCGGATTTTGCTGAGTCCTTGACTTGCCATAATAATCATAACCAGATCGCACCATGAATTTCGCCCAATCGTTAACCTTATAATTCAAGGTAACAGCAGCATTCACCTTATTGACTAATTCGGGAGTAGTTTTTTCGTGCGCGATCAAGTATGGATTGTCATACCATCCTTTATACATCCAATTTTGAGACTGGTCTTTCACCAGCCAATAGTCTTTGTAATCTTTCAAATTATATTCAGGGCCGGTCCACACTAAGATATTATAGATGTATCCTTGATCATTATAGCCAGAACCAAAATTATTAGAGGAAGAACTTCGGTTATACCCAAGCCTAGTTTCCAAGTCAAATTTCTCGCTGATCTTGGTTGTTCCTGTCACCGAAATATTTGTCAGGTTCAACTTTTGATTGGGGTACTGTCCTTTATTATAAATATGATTAATGGATGTTCTTATGCTTCCATGGTCCCCTTGATTAGTAAAGCTGACTGTATTGTTGGTGATGAAGCCTGGTTCCAAAAAGTTTTTAAAATTGTCCTTACCCCTTGACGTAAGCTCACTTACTTCATACTGTTTGCTAATTGGATTCCATTGTTCGGCAGTTCGGCCAATATCCAACTTATCCCCCCAGACATAATCATCATTGTTAAATTTTCCGGACTCGCCCGAAGAATAGCTATGCTGTACCTCAGGCAACGCAAGATAGCCTGAAAAGAACATATTATTGGTATTCACCGTAATCTCCGTTCCTTTCTCTGCTAGACCTTTTTTGGTCGTGATCATGATTGCTCCTCCTTGTCCCTTACTTCCATAAAGGGCGGTAGCGGTAGCTCCTTTCAAGACCGTCATATCCTGGATATTGTCGACAGGGACATCCCTGAGGTCCATATTTTCGTAAGCCACGCCATCAATGACCAAAATAGGTGTCAGTCCACGTACTTCGATTTGTGGTGTTTTGTTAAATTCTGTACTATTCATAACACGTACACCAGAAATACGTCCGGTCAATGTGGTTCCGACATCCACTCCTTTCACACGAGTCAAATCTTCTCCCTTCACACTTTGAGTTGAATACCCCAAAGCCCTTTGCTCTCTTTTTATTCCCAACGCTGTAACAACAACCTCTTCCAATGCTTCGGAAGATTTGGCTAGTTTAATAGTCCCTGCTTGTGTCGATAAAATTTCAACACTTTCATACCCTATATAGGAAATTTGGAGGATCGCATCGTCAGCAGTATCTGGCAGTTTGAAAACACCACTTCCGTCGGTAGTTACAGCAATGGCAGTCCCTTTAACCCGTACGGTCACACCAGCAATAGGCTGTCCCGTTTCTTGGTCGACAACCTTACCTCGGATCTCTTTGGCGGCGTTAGAAACTGGCTTGTCGTTTTTCACCTTAGTATCGTTGCCAGTTTTTCTCGATATCACATAAAGCTTCTCATCAATTTTTTTGACCTCAAGATTTCCGTCTGAAATTGTCTGGATAAATTGAACAATTTGCTCCTTTTTCAATTTATCAAGGTCAGCGGCTTCATTGATCTTTTGGTTCGAGATCGAAGCGTCATAACCAAATTTGACGTTGAATTTCTGTTCCATTCGCGTGAGGATTTTCCCGATTCCTTCACTGGTTGAAAATTGTGAGGCCATGGTCTGAAGTGCGAGCGACTGAAAGAGCAGCGCACTTCCCATAAGTTTTAAATAGTAATTGGTTCTTTTCATAAATTACTTTTTATGGATAATTGTTTGATTAAATGCAGTATTAAGCATCTTGAGAGATTTTTCCAAATCGCTAGCCGGTAGATAACCGGTATAACTTTCAGTCCGGAAAGAATCGATTAATTCGAGATGACTATCCGGATAAAGATTATTTAGATCGGTTACGATCTGCGTGAGTGGAACTTGATTAAATGACAAAAGATCACTCTTCCAGTTCGATGCAGTGCTCGTATCCGCTTTGGATACATCAAATTGCTTGTGTTGCTTATCATAGGCGACTTTCTCTCCGGGACTAACAACAGAATATTGTCCAGCACGTGAGACCCGTACTTTGCCATGATTCAACACCAGGCTGCTATGTCCTTCAGAACAATTTAAATTAAATGCTGTACCCAATACACGTACATCAAAGTCGCCAGAACTGGCAATTACAAAAGGTTGCTCCGGATTCCTCGCTATCTCAAAAAATGCTTCCCCAGAAAGCTTTATCCGACGTAAGCTGTCTGTATCGAAATCTGACAACAATTCAATCTCTGCCCCTTGTCGAAGAGAAACATGTGTACCATCTGGTAATACAAGGCGCTTAACAAATTTTGTCGGATTGGAATAATAAACAACTTCAGAAGCTGTAGTCCCATGTTGTTCCTTAAATTTAAGTTGGAATAGGCAGGCGAGACTGATCAACAGTAAACAGGCGGCTGCGGAAATGACAGACCAACGCCTTTTCCAAATAGGTATTACTGGCTGAGTCAACGAGGTCCCTGTAATCGTAAAGAAAATATCCTCGGAAGTTGTTTTATTTAGTTCACAATCGCGATCGTCCAGCGCAACGACTTCCTCCACACCTGGAAGTTCATCCCTGTCACAAGATGTCAGTAAATCAAGAAATATGGCGTTTTCCTCGGAACTAAGTTCTCCCTTAAGGAATTTTTTATATAAAGCAGCTATTTTGGAATTCATCATCTATGCCCATCTTTTAAATACATATACGTACCTAGATGACCGGAAGACGATGCGGCTCTAAAAAATATTTAAAAAAATCAATAGGGCTATTGAAATCTCAAAATGATCAATAATATATTGCCGAACGAACTTGTTGCCTTTAACCAATTGATCACGGACGGTATTAACAGAAATCCCAAGCCTATCTGCAATTTCCTGATTATCCAAAAACTCTTCTTTACTCAAAAGAAAAATTTCGAGTCGCGCTTTTGGAAGTTTTGAAATGGCCTCACGATAAACTCGCTCCAAATCTTTAAACCGAATAGTTTCCTCATTCGAATTGTCTACCAATTTGGTCTGATCGATATCTGAAGCTTGAAATTGGAATCTGACCTTTTGTTTCCGCAATTCGTCAAACACAAGGTTTCGGGCAATCGTATAGAGGTAAGACTGCGGATTTTTATTCCCGTCTAATTCCGCCCATTTTTTCCAAATTCGGGAGAATGTTTCCTGGACTAAATCCGCAGCAGCTGGTTCTTCTTTCAGATGTAAATAAGCATATTTATACACTTTGTCTTTATACAACAAAAAGAAAGTTTTAAAATCCAGGGCATTATTATTTTCAATAGGCATTCTTCATCACATATAATTGATCCTACAAGTTTAGTGAGAATTTTTTAAAATATGCCCATGAAATGCGTAGGATGTGCGGCATGTAAGCTCAAGCTCAACAAGTGATAACAATTTAGTTATAATCAATTTACATGAAATTAACACAAATGCATGCGGTATTCGATCAACAAAATAATGGCCAGGAGACCACGCAATCTTCTATAGCAAAGAATAACCTAACTTAAATACATAAAAAAATTCCATGACATGTATGCCATGGAATTTTTATTTATTTCTATTGATTACAATACTGCTTACTATTTTAATAACGGAAATGGCCCCAAGAAGTAAGTTCCTCGTTTATAAAAACGGAGAAAGAAATCAAGTACCGCATCGTCCACTGGAAAGAAGAACTGTTTATCCACCTCCGCCTTAAATAGATTAACATAGTACTTCGGCAACTCGCTTGGGAAAAAATCTTCAACCAAAAGATTCAAAAAATACCGTGCATAAGGTACCTCACTTTGATCATCTTTCTCTACAAAGTTGTTATTCTTTAATGGAAAAAATTCCGCTATACCGCCAAAAACTTCTAAACCCGTTTTTGGATTAAAGAATACCGTAACTTGGGCATCTTCCGTAAGATCCAAATTTGATTCTGGAAGTGGAGATTCTTCTTTGCTCGGATATTTTTGTTGATACTTCTTAAAGAAATCTGTTGCAAATTCCTTCACTTCTTTTCCTTCCATAAACGCAACAGCCGCCTTATGCTCTGACTGGAACAATTTGCCCATATCTTTCAGCTGCTTTTCCGTTTTCTTCAAGCTCTTATCCTTACCATTCAAGGCCTCAATGCGATAAGTCATCTCATACTGCTCCGGTAAATCAAAATTTACCTCATCGCTATTCACAACGGTCATGATTCCAGAGAGATTCCAGGCATCTTTCCATGGCACAATTTCCATATAGAAAGATAAGGTTTCCGTAGGTTCAACAAATTGCTGTATAGAGTCCTTAAAGATTTTAAATGCAGTCTTTGTCCCGATATGTTTTACATGCACATAAAGCTCGTCCGTTTTTACATATTCGAAAAAGCTATTAATGCGATTACCTAAAGTTTTGACAATACCATATAGCGCATGTTCTTTGCCAACCACCTCAGCTACAAATTCAGATGCCTTCAATGCAAACAGATGCAGTCTATAATTATTGAAATGGTTATCTCGAACGCGATAGATCATCTGTTGTAACTGATTCTGATCGTGCTGATATCGCCCTATCTCCGCAACTTGCATCAAATGATTGAGATTGGTGTTATATTCACCCGCTGTCAGGTAATTTGTGGCAACAAGCTTTTCAATAAAATTACGGACTTCAAAATAGTTCGCCCCTTCGTCCAAAACATATTCTAGTTTTAACTTTTCATTTTCAGGAGCAACTTCATAATGTTCTTCCAAGATCGAATAGGCCAAATCTGTAACCAATTGGATCAAACGACCACGGGGATCAATAAATAAATGTGGATTACGTTCACTGAAAAATAACCAGGTCAATACAGCAATATCTTCACTATTAATATCCTCAGCATAATAATCCGTTAGGTCATTATCACTATAAAAAGGCAAAAGTTGATTGTATAGTTCTGTATGGATCGTTCTAAAAGCAGCAAAAATTCCTGTTTTCGCAATAACGTCTTCTAAGTAACACGTTAGATAGATACTCAATGTCTTTAAAGCATCGGTATGGATGAGATCATTTGTCTCTTGCTCCTCAAACCATAGTGTAGATAAACTATCATTGATTTCATTTGCAACGCGTAAGTAATAACTATCTATTTCGTTTGTTTTTTGATAAGTATGGTGTGCTATCCAGTCTTGAATAAAAATTCTGTTTCCTCTCATATGAAAAATGCTAAAACCAAAAGTAGCCAAATTTTCGAAATATCCATACGGGCAAAACACAAACGCGGACGAAAATAATCTACATGAGTTAAAGCAACCGCAAACAGCAAATAACACCCAAGAATCCTTCGTAAAATTTTAAAATACGTCCTTACTGCAAAGCAGACTAACTGGACTAAAAGCAGGCAGTATCTGCCAGAAAAGATAAAATTGTCACAAAAAAAGAGATACCTAAAAGGGTATCTCTTTCTCCAATTCATATATTTTGATGCTAGCCAGTAGCGATCACATTCTTATTACTTCCCAAATGGTCTTGCAATGTCGGATTCAATATGGTACATGTTTTGAGTAAATCACGTACAGGATATTTAGCCACCACATCTTCTAAAGCGGCCAAATGGCGTTCATGATGTGCGTCTGACCCCACAAAATCATACATCCCAGATTTAATCATCGTCAAAGCTGCCGATTTCACCTCAACACCATAATACCGACTGATAGACAACAAGTTCAGCTGTAACATGCAACCGGCGTCCTTAATCTGTTTATACATATTAAAGTTATAATGGTAATAATTATAACGTTCCGGATGCGCTAAAATAGGTTGATAACCGAGATTTTGTATATCCAATATCGTTTGAAATAGTGCTTTGGATTCTTGTAAATAGGACATCTCAATAAGCACATAACCACCGGGCATAACACAGAGTTCATTTGATCCGATGAGATTCACGATCCCGTCATCAATCATATGTTCAGCTGCAGCATGAATTTCCGGCATCTTAGGCAGCCCAACCATACCAGCTAATAATTTGTCCTTAGCAGCTTCAATCGTACGAATCGAATTTGGATGTACACCATCCATAATATGCGGTGTACAGATAAATTTCTCGAAGCCCATTCGGCCAAGCCCTTTCAACAATACTAATGACTGTTCAATTGATTGACTTCCATCATCTATTCCAGGAAGGATATGGTTATGCATATCCACCTCCAAGAAGGCCAATTTACCGACAACCTTTACTTTTGATTCCTGAGTTTTGTTTCCAAACAGTTTTGAGAATATCCCCATACCGTAATGTATAAAATCGTTTTTTAGTCTATTTACTTAATTTATTAAACGTCAAAAGTACCATAAACAAGCCAAACGAGCTTAATATTATTTTAACATTATAAAAATATAACCATAATATTACAAAAGACAACCAAACAATAGTGTAATAAAATTGTTTTACAGCCTCCTTTAGTTACTTTTTATTTAATTCCACCAAAATTTGATCGAGTAAATAACTGATCGCACCATCACTGGTCTGCGGCAATCTTGTCGACATTTCAACCTCAGCACGGTTGCCAACAACACCTTTGGAAGTAATTGCAGTACTGCCATATTGATTGAGTTGCTCCAGCGTTGCTTCCCATTGTTTACCTGGCGTAACCCCCATTTCCTTTAACATTGTCGGTAACTTTTGTAGGTCAATAGCCGCAGACATCTTGTTTTGCTTCATCAGTTTTACAAAGTCTTTATTTGCGGGAGCATTCATCTTATTCTGACGGATATCATTTAGGGACAATGAGTCATTACTGACCATTACCAAATCTTCTTTCAAGAGAACATACATTGGAAAATCCTTGGCTTTCTGTTTTGAAAACGCATAAATGCCGTCATAGACTTGCCCAACTTGCTTTGAAACAGCCATGTCCAAGCCTTTTTTTATCAGACGTTGATCCTTTGATGTGAACATCCAAATAAATACTGGAAGTGTTTCTTCCTTCGTCTTTTTCACTTCTGTTGCATTGTAATCATCGTCGTAGGTGTAATCGATATAGTCTTTTTTGAACTTCCGAAGACCGTTCACGACAACCAAATGGTCTCCTGGCATCACCTGGGCAATGGCCTTTTCATCTAGTGCTATTTCGAGAGCCATCAGTCCCCATTCTACGACATCCTGTTGAGGCCCCAACAAACCGCTATAATATTTTGCCATATAGGCAGGCATTTCTCTCAGATAAGCCTCCGAATTAATATTCACATTAAAAAAACCTAAGGTTTTATCCGTTAAATATTTACTGAACTTCGAATTAGGTTTTCGCGCATACATTCTCTTGGTCATCTCAGCAAGGGCCTTATCTAAACCCACAGATCCCTTTAATTTCAGCACATTCCCTTCTTGCACTAAATCCAATAGGCCGTCTTGATAACCCGTCTTGAACTTATCCAGTTTAATCCCCATGTAATAATAAGGAAGAGAGGTGGTATAAGGCATAAGACCACGGTACAGATCCTCTACACGAGGAACATACAATCGAATAAGCCCGAGATTCTTTAATACCTTCTCCTGGTCTGCAATTGACAAAGGCTTATAACTCCCTGAAAGCAAACGGGTAGCCTCATTCAGCAACCATTTATCGCGCAGGCTGTTACGAATAGAATCGTTTTTCCGATTTTGATCTTCATAGGCCGTATAAAGTGAATCATAATAACTAGGATCATGCATTTCAACGGCATCACCCACAGCAATATCAACAACCGGAGGTAATACTTCCGTCGCTGCGGCCGCTATCGTATCAGGCTCCACAGCTATAGCAACCGGTGGGGATAGCGGTACCGCTAGATTTTCATCCGCATCCCAGACTACGGCTGCAGAATCCACAGCGGCTACTGTTGTATCTGCCCAAGCATCTTCGTCGTCGGCTGGACGTGCGACGTAATCCACCTTTTTGATTCCATAACGACTAGCGATCGAATCATTATCCAAAAAGGTAGTATTTGTCGTCGCCGAAATAAATCGAGCAACCCGATCGTTATACACCAACATACTGCCGGCTTTGAGACCTATGCTCGTATAACCGTTGGCAAATGCCTTGGGTTCTCCAGCCTCATGAAGCAGTTTCTCAAATTGCCCCTTGTTGTTCAAGGAAAATATAAATTCCGTAAAACTGATACTATCGGTCTTTCTGGTATAAAAATAGGCCGTCTGGGATAAGTCTACTCCCAAATTTTTAATATCATTGCTCGCTGAAATTCCCGATTTCTCAAAAAAACCTGCTTTCTGAAGCAACTCGTTCAGCTTATTTGCATTAGCCTTCTGTACAATATCTTTTACGTTAAAGGCCGCAATCATTTCTGCATCTTCAGGGATCTGTTTGATCAAGTCCTGTGCCTTTACACTTGTCCCAAAAGACAAACAGGCTAATCCTACCAGTATAATTTTTGATTTCATCTTATAAATAATTTTTCAGCTACACCCAACCTACTGTATAGAAGCGCTTTCAGCAACTAAATGTGGTCCTGGTTTCACCAATGTTATTAGGTTATTTTGTTAATGTGATTTTATTTGCCAAACTCGATTTACCATATACCAAATCCATAAAAGGTAGCTTTAGCAAAACTCCTTTCTTATTTCCGGCAACCTTTGCCAGGCCGTTTACCTGAGATGCTATCGGTTTTTCAAAACGAATAATCTGCGTATAGAATGCATCTGCAAACTGGGTCGTATTATCGCTTCCCAACTGATTGAATTTTGTCTTCCAGTCAGCAGAAGCCACAAATTTGCGTTCAAAAACATTGCTTGGTGCATTATAATAATAGCGGTTTGAATTCGATATCTTCGTTTTAAATCGATTTGCCAATATATCTGAAAAGGCATTCAACGATTCTATCTGACTAAAATCACATGAAATATTAACGATATAATTGGTAAAATCTGTGCTGTACTGTACATTAGAAATACCTTTAGTCTGCTTGAGCAGCTGAACAGCAGATCGAATTTCTTTCTCCATGTCGGCTTGAGAAGGGATCTGGATTCCCTTGATGCTTTTCATCTTCATTAAAGAAGCTACCTTGGTCTTGCTTTTACTTAAATTCAATGTCGCTGCAATATGCCCAGAACCATTCGTTTTTAAGTCGATCTGCTCAACAAAATCAAAACAGCTCGATAATGTCAACGCCATTACAACGGCACAGATCATCGTATAAAATCTTTTCAATTTTCCTTTCACTTTAAGTACTTCTTCCATTACAACGTTGTAACGATTAATAATTTGTCAAATCAATATATGTTTTGACATGAACAGCAAACATTGTGCTATTTTTTTCCTATTGACAAATTTATTAAAAACGAGAACGCAGTTTACTACCTGATTTCAGGGAAAAATGAAGAAAACCAATGCGATGCTATTACTCCTTCACAAAGGAATTAAAACCGCTATCCTTAGCCCATTGGAGCGAATTATAATAGGGATGTACCCACTTATTTAAATCATTAGGGACATAACAGGACAGTCCAGAAAATCGCAAAATGGGTTTACCTAAAAAAGTTGCTGTATTCGCCTTATAAATAACCAATTTCGAAACTGTAGCCTCGATAGCGGTAGTCTCAGTCGGCAACATATTCTGATGTACAAAATCAAGAAAATCAAAGCCAGCCGATAAGGATTTTTCATCAAAATCCAATCGCTGTAAGTTATCGCGATAGATCACCGTGAGCGGGGATCTGGTCAGTGCGACATGAACGTTCTTTGCAAGATCCGACCAATAGGCATTATTGACCACAGAAATAGTAGCAGATCGATAGAGTCCTGTCAACTGATTATAAAAATTAAAATATGTTGTCGCAGTAGATATCAGCCCCCGTTCAAGATCAGGGTCGACCAAGTGTTTCAAGACCAAATGATAAGGCATACTGGTTGAAAGCACTTCTGCTGGAGAAGCTATCGTATACTTTGCTTTATCCCGAAGTTCATATAATACTTCGACACTTGCCATGGAACAGGCGTCAAATAGGAGAAAATCAAGCCCAGAAGGAATGATCGCCTGCAAATCTCGCAACTCCGTTTTGTTTCCCCGATCTTCATTAAACGACATTAACTTGACCCCAACATTCGGCAGCCAATTTGTTGCATGTGACCACAGAACCAGACCTGATGGGCGATTACCAACATATCCTTTCATCGTCTGCAGGATTTGCTTCATCACTACTGGATTCGCCGAATCTTGATCCCCATAAGATTTGATGACCGTACTCTTTATTTCCGGGCTCTGGTCAGCAACAATTTTATAAATTTTAGGTGTAGTACCTGCCAAAGTCGCATACACATATACATCTGCATCTAATCCAACCATTCCCTCTTCCATTGCATTGATGCTATTGTAAGCATCCGAAACTAAATTATTATTGGCCCCAATATAAACCAGCAAAACACGGCCATCTCTTTCATTTACAGCATTTTCTTTGTCATTGCAACTAGTTAACAGCACTACAAATAGCAAATAAAACACTCCAAATAATCTGAACACATTAGAATTCATCAAAATACAATTAAAATCGCAACAAATATATCTAAAAATCAAATATATACATCAAACAAACATTTAATTACACAAAAGAACACGAAAGGTTCACATTAATTTAACTTAACTTAAGTATTTTTGTCATTACTTTATTAACACACACTAACTATCAATATGATTAACAAGATCATAACTATTCCAAGACAGAATATCTTGCGAATAGCTTACTTTATGATTGCATTGCTTACATTAGATTCCTGCCAGAAAACAGAATCTAAAATGGAGCAAGCTGCAGTACAATTTTCCCCGACTATCGTCGGCCAAATTAACACGAAAGCAACTGGAACCTCCTGGGATCAGAATGACCAGATCGGAGTATTTATGTCCAAATCAGGCCAGCCTCTGGAAGTAGCTTCCATTGTTGATCAGGTCAAAAATCAGTTATTTACTTTCAATGGTTCACTATTCCAAAGTGCCCGCCCAATCTTCCTATCTGCTGAAAAAGTAGATTTTATAGCCTATCATCCTTATAAATCCCTTACAGATTTTCAATATCCAATTGATTTAAGTGATCAGTCTAATCCCACAGCTTTAGATCTGATGTACGCAAACAATGCCAAAAACATCGACAAGAGTAACAATACTGTCCCCCTTATTTTTGTACGTCAATTGAGTAAAGTCAGCATTAATCTATCCATTACCAATACTGCCGCATTGGAAGCAAACCAGATTACGGTAAAAATGCCGTCCATAAGCACGCGGGGAGGATTTGACTTAACAACAGGGAAATTGACCGTCAATTCGACGGAGAAAAAAGATGTTCAAGGAAAAGTATCGGTAAATGCCAATAAAACGGCTCGCATAGAATTTATACTACTCCCTGGTGAAGACATTACAGGAAAAGCTATTAAGTTTATGGCCGCTAATGGTGATACCTATACCTGGACAATCCCGCAAAATCAGAATTTAAAAAATTTAATAGCTGGAAATCAATATAGCTTCGATATCAAAATCGACAATGGCAAGCCAAGTGGTGGAATCGGTGATTCACAAGCTTATTTGGAAATCCCAAAAATGAGTAACCTAGGCAATGATGAGGTATTTATTCAACATTTTATGCCCGATGCAAGCGATAGTAGGAATTACGCGATGCTCTATGACAAAAAGCTAAAAATGGCTTATTGGGTAGCCTATCCATTATACAGCAGCATCCTTGGATCAGGCAATCGTACAGATGCATGGGGATATGATCCGCAAGTATCTACTGCATTTCAACCCAATCTATTTAAAGGTTTCCAGCCAACAGGCTATGACAGAGGCCACCAGTTGCCAAGTGCAGACCGCAACTTAAATACAACCCAAAATAAAACAACGTTTTATTTTACCAACATGACAGCTCAGGTATCTCGACTTAACCAAGGAATTTGGGCAAACCTGGAAACCAAAGTCAGAACATGGACGGCACAGTGCGATACAATGTATATTGTAACTGGTGCAATGCCTAAGACAAGCACAGATAGCCGCCTAGATTTTGCACAGGACAATGACGGAAAAGATATCGCCAAGCCAAAATACTATTTCAAAGCATTAGCCATGAAGAAAGGGTCCGAATATTATACCCTTGCTTATAAGATAAATAATGAAACCCCTCCTTCAGGAGTAACCTTCGAAAATTATAGATTAACCGTGAGCGACCTTGAAAAAGCAACCGGCTTCACATTTTTTCCTGATCTAAATGATACACAAAAAGGAAACATAAATACCTCTATTTGGAAATAATTAATAAACGATTTAGTCATATCAATTCAGTTTAATTATGAAAGTAAACCAACTTTTATTCCTAGCGACTGCGGCAGCTGCCGTAACCAGCTCTTGCCAAAAGGCACCTATTTCAGAACAAGAACTCACCAAGGCGGTGACTTTTTCGTCAACAATCTCTAACCAAGTGACCACAAAAGCTGCTGGCGCAAACTGGGAAAGCAACGATGCAATCGGTGTTTTCATGAAAACCGGTAGTGGTTTAAGCAATGTATTGGCAAGCAACAAGCAGTATGTAACGACAAAAGGAGATGGTAATTTTAGCGCAAGCAGCATTACTGAAGAAATCAATTATCCAGCTGATGGCTCCAATGTAGATTTTATTGCCTACTACCCTTACCAAACAACAATCACAAACAACATTTATCCAGTTAATGTAGCTGATCAAACCCAACAAAATAAAATTGATCTCTTATACGCTAATAATGTAACTGGAGCCAACAAGAATAAACCGAATGCGCAACTGCAATTTGGCCACAAACTCAGCAAAGTCGAACTGACTGTTGCTGCTGGGACTGGCGTAAGTTCCCTATCAGGTCTTACGGTAACTTACAATGGATTTAATACTACAGCAAACTTCGACCTAGCAACTGGCAAATTGGCTGCTGGCGCTAACCCAGCTGCGATCAAAGCAAAAACAACTGCTGGAACATCGACAACATTAGCAGAGGCCATCTTATTACCTGTAGCTAGCGTTGCCGGTGCAAAAGTTGAATTCAAAATTGGTAATGAAACCTATACGTGGACTTTACCATCATCAACAACTTACGAAGCCGGTAAAAAATACAGTTACAATATCACTTTACAAGAGCAGGCTGGCAACAATGCTGCTATTGTAGCGTCTGGGAATATCACAGACTGGACCGATGTACCTTCGGGTTCATACGTGATCGGTAAAGACGAAGATAATGGTGGTACAACTGATCCTGTTGAACAGACTCTATATGAAGAAGGATTTGGAACAGAGAAGATTGCCGCTAACACAGATTTCGATAAATTCACAGGCTGGACAAACACAGCTGTGAAATACACATTAGATGCAGGTAAATTATCAATCCGCTATACTGGCTTTAGTGATAATAACATTTGGGTACCCGCTAATGCTGACGCAAAATTTACGGTATCCGACATTAATACTGCAGGGGCCACTAAATTGAAGTTTAAATTTGCTTTCGGAGTAAATAGCACTGCCGCGGCATCTGCATTTGACTCAAAAGATATTGTTGTCACATTTAATGGCAAAACCTATTCTCCTGCCTCCGTGGTATTTTCTGATGCAAATGGTTACAAAACCAACACAAAATATCCTTTGGAAATCGATTTATCAGCGGAAACTACTATTCCTGCAAACTCTACAATTTCAATGGCTGTTGCCGGGACAGCAAATACGATCGGTATAAGATTCGATGATTTAACACTTGTCGGCCAAAAATAAAATACAATAAAAACATCCTCAAATGCAACACATCTAAAATGTGTTGCATTTGTCATCTAAATACATTTCACTATTTAACCTCAAGCTATGTATAAAAAATACATACTTTTTGCCCTCTTATCTGCTGCCAGTACACCTATATTTGCCCAAAGGGCCAATGTACAGGGTATTGTCCGCAACCAGGTGAGCAAAGAACCTTTCTCCAATGTACGTCTCGTCTTTGAGAAAAATCAAAAGTCGGTCGTCACCGATTCCAAAGGGAACTTCAGTCTACCGAAGTTAAACTCGGGTGAGGAAACGATCCTGATCACAGGTGGTAATATCCAGGAGATCAAAATTACCGTTCAGATCCCAACCTCCGGCCTGCTCAAAATGGACGACATCTACGTCCTTCCAAGTACCGACAACGACAACATGGTACAACTAAGCATGGCTGCCGATGATCTATTGGATGATGACAACGAATCTTTCGACCAAAACATTGCTGCCAAGATTATCCTTTCTAACGACGTATACGTCAACAAAATTGGTTATCAGCTCTCTCAATTCCGTTTTCGCCTCCGCGGATACAACAACCGCTACGAACAAAAATACATCAACGGCGTACACTTCAACGACCAATTGCGCGGAGTCTTCAACTATGCTTCCATCGGTGCCATCAATGATTTGACCCGAAATGGAGACCAAGACAATGCTATGGACGCCTCGACCTTTACATTCGGCTCCATCGGCGGTTCCGAAAATATCAATATGCGCGCCAGCGCCTTCGCCAAAGGAGCAAAAGCAACAGCCACATACACCAACCGCAATTATTATAGCCGGGGTATGCTGAGCTATTCAACGGGACTAATGGACAATGGCTGGGCATTTACAGGCTTAATCGGTGGTCGCTATGCGGATAAAGGAAATATTGAAGGTACATTTTACAAAAACTTCTCCTACGCACTTTCCATCGAAAAACAATTCCAGCAAGGCAAACATAGTTTATCACTGGTCACCTTTGGTTCACCGGTAGAGCGCGGCCAACAATCAGGTTCTTTCCAGGAAGCCTATGATCTCCTCGACAACAACCTATACAACCCCAATTGGGGCTATCAAGACGGAAAAATTAGGAATTCGCGTGTCGTTACTGCTTATGACCCTACCGCAATCCTTTCACATATCTGGAAAATCGATCCAAATACAAAACTAACGACAGGTATATCGCTGCACTATGGCAAGTATGCCAGTACAGCATTAAACTGGTACAACGGTCCGGATCCTAGACCAGACTATTACCGCAATTTGCCGAGTTATTTTACGGATTCCATCACAAATCAATACTACAGCAACCTTTGGCAATCGGCAAAAGTATCGCAAGTGGATTGGGACAATTTATACCTCGTCAACAAGCTCGAAAATAAAATCAACGATGGTGCAGCCATCTACATGTTGGAGAAACGCCATAGCGACCTATTGGAAAGCAGTTTCAATACAACACTCAACAAAACGATCAATGAGCATGCTAAATTGACGCTCGGTATCGGCGCCAAAGGTTCCCAATCGCAACAATATAAAACTGTAGCGGATCTGCTGGGCGCTGAATATGTGCTGGATATTGACAAATTCTCTGAACGTGACTTTGGACAAAATACAGGTCAGAGCCAAAACGACTTGTTAAATCCCAACTTTAAGGCACGCAAAGATGATATTTTTGGATATCGTTACAACATCAATATCAAGTCTGCGAATGCTTGGCTACAAAACGAATACACGTATTCGAACATCGACTTTTTCTACGCAACACAGCTTTCATACACCAGTTTTCAACGCGTAGGCTACATGAAAAATGGACGCTTCCCGACCAATTCCTATGGTAAAGGGCAAGAACACCATTTTTTTGACTATGCTTTCAAGGGGGGAATGACCTACAAATTCAATGGCCGTCACTTATTAAATGCCAAAATTAGCTATCAGACCAAAGCGCCATTGGCGAATGATGCTTATATCTCACCAAGGGTAAGTGACTTTACTTTTGAAGACCTCAAGAGTGCCAAGATATTCTCTACAGATATCAGCTATGTCTTCTCCTTGCCGAAACTAAATGGTCGTTTATCGGTATTTCAGACCAACTTTACAGATCTCATCAGCCGACAAAGTTACTATAATGATGCTGCCCGCACCTTTATCAACCATGGACTAAAAGATATGAACCAGGTCAATAGAGGGGTAGAGCTCGGATTGACCTATAAAGTTGACAACAATTGGAGTATTGATCTCGCAGCAACAAAGGCTGAATACTATTACAGCAACAATCCAATGGGAGCACAAAACTCCGAAAATGGATTGATTAATAATGAACGCGAGATAGTGTACCTCAATAACTACTATGTTGGTGGAATGCCACAGACCGCAGGAACTTTAGGAGTCCGTTATTTCGTAAACTACTGGTTTTTTGGCGCTAATTTAAATTACGCTGGCGATATGTATCTATCGAAAGCTCCTCTTCGTCAGTTGGCATCTAACTACAGCACCATCAATCCTTACGATCCAGAGCTCGATAATGCTTATCATATCCTTACTGATCAAGAAAAGTTCAAAAATAGCACAACAGTCGATCTATCAATCGGTAAAATTCTTTACCTGAAAAATCGCAATTCTATGAACTTCAATTTAGCGGTCAATAACGTCTTAAATAACAAAAACATCAGAACTGGAGGTTTCGAAAATGCACGTTTGGATATTACTGCAGCAAATAAGTTTGCATCCAAATATTATTACATGCAGGGAATCAACTGTTTTATGAATGTATCCTATAGATTTTAATCTCGACAATAATGAACAAAAAAAATATACAAGCTGTCTATACATCGATGCTATCGGTTATCTGTATTGGACTCATCTTATTTACAGGAGCCTGTAAGCGTGATCCTGAAGCCCCCCTATTGACTCAACCGATCTATGACGGGCCCAATGCCAACACAACGATAGCCGCATTGAAAGAAAAATATGCTAACATTACCGATCCAAAAGTAATCGATGAGGATCTGATCATTAAAGCATTGGTAACCGGAAACGACATTTCGGGTAATATCTACAAACAATTGTATATCCAGGATGAAACTGCTGCCATCAATCTAGGAGTCGACCAAAATAGCATGTACACAACTTTCCGCGCAGGTCAGGAAGTGTATATCAACTTAAAAGGCCTTTCCATGGTGAAATATGGTAGTGAACTACAGATCGGTTTCAGTGGAACAAATGCCAACCGTATCGCCTGGGAAATTTTCAAAGAGCATACCAAAGTAAACGGATGGCCAAATGCGGCCAATTTAACGCCATTGGAAGTTGATCTTTCTAAATTAGACGCTTCGATGGTCAACAAGTTGGTTATCATTAAAAATGTGCGTTTTAACAATGGTGGTGTCAATGCTTTCGCAGGTGGAACGGCGACTGTTAGCGAAATAGTCAAAGATGCGAATGGCAAAACATTGGATGTCCGTAACAGTAACTTCTCCAGTTTTGCTAAAGATATCCTTCCTAAAGGGAATGGAACATTAGTCGGAATATTGGGCCGTTACAATGGTGGCTGGCAGCTCTTCTTGCGCGATAAAACAGATGTGATTAACTTTGATGGAACTGACGCTGGAACAACACCAACTGACCCTGAAACCGGAGGAACAATTTTCAACGAGACATTTGGAAATGGTACCTACCCAAGTGGCAACCGTCCTAAAATTGCAGATTTCACCGATTTCGATATGAAAGCTCCGGTGACGTACAGCGAGGAAAGTGGTTCGGCAGATATTCGTACAGCGACAGGAATCAGTGCCTCAGTATGGCTTCCGGCAAACAAAGATATTACACTGAAAATCGCTGGAATACAAACGGCCAACAAAACGGATCTTACATTGAGTTACCAGCTTGTTCCTAATATTTACAATGTTGGTGAAGCGACCAACCTCAATGCTATGAAGGTGAAGGTCAACGGAACAACGTATACGATTCCAAGCACACCAGTAGCGATCAACTCAACAGATGATCGTAATAAATATTACACCGTCAGTATTCCAAACATTACACCTGCAGCGACAAGTACCGTCGAATTTATAATGACTGGCGCTGACAATGCCTTTGGCTTCCGTTTAGATAATATTAAAATCGTAAGCGCAACTGGCGGAAACGGTTCTGGCAATACGATTATCGTTACTAAATAAATTAAAGATGAACTATAAACACATCAGCTGTATTTTTCTTCTCCTTTTATTTGTTGTACACACAAGTTTCGCACAAACCAACCGTCGGGTTTACCCCATCGCATTCTACAATTTGGAGAATCTATACGATCCTGTAAAAGATTCAACGATCAATGATGATGAGTTTACACCAAAGGGTGCCAATACATGGACAGAAGCTAAGTATCAGCAAAAAATAAAAAACATGGCACGAGCGATTCGTGCCATCGGTTCACCTAGTTCTAGTTTGGGTCCCATTGCTCTTGGGGTAGCCGAAATTGAGAACCGTCGGGTTTTGGAAGATCTTACACGAGATCCACAGCTCCGTGAGCTGGGATTAAAGATCGTTCATCACGATTCTCCTGACCGTCGCGGTGTGGATGTTGGGTTCCTTTACAATCCGGAATTCTTCACGCCTTTTAATGACAAGGTTCATCCATTCAACCTACCGGAAAACCCAGGCTTTAAGACGAGAGATCAACTATTGGTATCCGGCACGATTGCTGGAGATACGGTACATATCATTGTCAATCACTGGCCTTCGCGTTATGGCAATAAATCTTCTGAACTTCGCGAATTTGCAGCCGGAATTACCAAAGGCATATGTGATTCGTTATATCGCGAAAATCCCGAGGCCAAGATTATTATCATGGGCGATTTAAATGATGATCCCAAAGATAAAAGTGTAAGGGAAGTATTGCAGGCCAAGAAAAATCCGCAGGATGTACCTGCGCAGGGCTTATATAATACCATGTGGAAGTTTTACGATAAGGGCATTGGATCACTGGGCTATCAGGGACAATGGAATCTCTTTGATCAAATCATCATTTCTAGACCTTTATTGGACAACAAAAACAAGGGTTTACGTTTTGTCAAAGCTGAAATCTTCAATCGGGATTTTTTGGTGCAACAGGAAGGCCGCAACAAAGGCTACCCGCACCGAACATTTTCTGGAGGAGTATTTATCAATGGCTACTCAGATCACTTTCCAACATTGATCTATTTGGTAAAATAATATAAATGAAATCCGATTAACTCTTCTTAAGCGGAATTAAAGATAGGAGCTCGATATAAATGAGCTCCTATTTTTTTTTGATCTCCCCAAGTCTTCAGTAATCTTTTTATTATACACAAGCTATAAACTACCATTTAATCTCCTTATTATACCATGGTTCAACCGCAATTTTTACTAGATTTAGCAGATGAAGCTTATACTATTTGATCTGGACGGAACACTGCTAGACACATTACAAGACCTCGGGGACAGCTGCAATGCTATTCTTGAACAACATGGATACCCAACGCATCCACTCGTTGCTTATAAGAAATTTGTAGGCAATGGCGTGCAGAAACTTATCGAACGCGCATTACCGCAAGAAGCACGGTCAGAAAATATCATCTCAACTTTACTCAGTGCCTTTAAAGTGTATTATGAGCAAAAGCCCATAACGCACACAAAACCATATACCGGCATTATACCGCTACTACAAGAACTGAAATCATTAGGCTATCTCATCTCGGTAGCATCAAATAAATACCATGAAGCGGTGATACCTTTGATGGCCGAATACTTTCCCGATATTTCATTTGATCTCGTTTTGGGGCATCGAACAGGTCGCCCCGCCAAGCCTGATCCCGATATTGTCTTCGACAGTATCCAAACACTCGGTGTTAGCAAACAAGATTGCTTTTATCTAGGCGATTCATCCGTGGATATGGATTCCGCCAATAATGCAGGAGTAACAGCTATCGGTGTTACTTGGGGCTTTCGGGAAGAGAGCGAGTTAAGACAACACGGTGCACAGCATATTATCCACCATCCACAGGAACTGTTGGAAATTCTATAAAAGAAAAGCGGGACCTAAATCAACACTGATTTAAATCCCGCCTTTTTCGATCACTCCCAGTGGTCTGGAATAGCGCTCATATACATTTGAAATGCCGATGAGATCGCGAAAACCTTCGCGCGAATGCCAAAATTTACATTTTTGCATCCATGAGTTGATCACTCTGTCCTTTTGGCCTACCAAGCTTCATTTTTACAACAAAAGCTTTATCTGTACTAAACGTTGCCGGAAGAACAACATCATAATATGTATTCTTATCAAGATCCAAACCAATGTCGGAACGTTTAAGAGCTAATGATTGACCATTTTGCAATAAGACAGCTTCTACCGGAACCTCAGCTGAATTCTTCGGTACAGCAATACGGACAATATTATTGACCGGTCGATTAAAGACAGTAAGATAGAGGTTGTCCTCTTTTTTTGTAAAATACCCCAATTTAGATGGAGCAAGTCCTGCATGTCTCACACCATAAACAGCTTCACCATTGATTTTGATCCAGTCACCAATCTCTTTCGCCAATTTATCCTCTCCTGGATGCATCCGACCATTTCCATCCGGGCCAAAATTCAACACGAAATTCCCGTTCATCGACACACAATTCATCAACATATCGATCAAATCGTCGGATGTCTTTGTATAAATACCCGACCAATCTTTCATGTAACCCCAACCATTAGGCGGGATGGTCATCACACAATCCCAGTCACGCCCTTCTAGCCATTCAAATTCTTTCGGCATTTTGCGTTCCCAGCCTTGCTCATAATCCCCCAACATATCACCATTCGAGTCGAAATGCCGTTTTCCAAATTCATCGTTTCGAAAACGGCTACCGATGATTAAGCCCGGATGTTTCTCACGGAGTTCCTTCTCCAGTTTATAGGTAAAGTCATAGGACTGAATCCAGGACTGATCCCAAGTACCATCGAACCAAAACCCTTTTATCTGCGGATAGTTTTGAAGCAGCTCCAACAATTGGTTACGGGTATACTCCAAAAACTTATTGAATTTTGCCTTTTCTTCCGGTGTAGACGGCGCCTTACCCATATAGTTTGAATTATTCCATTCTAAGATCGAAAAATACAAAAACACATCTATCCCTTCAGCGGTGTAAGCGTCTACAACCTGCTTGACGATGTCTTTTTTATAAGGGCTTTTCTTAATGGTATAGTCTGTATACTTCGAAGGCCATAAGGCAAATCCATCGTGATGTTTGGTGGTAAAAATCAGGTATTTTGCCCCCATTTCTTTAGCCTGCTTAGCCCATAGCTTTGCGTCAAATCCTTTGGGATTAAATTGCTTGTATAAATTATCATAGGTGTTTTTCCAGTCCTTTGGTGCAGTAGGTCCACTCCAGGTACGAATCCATTCGGAAGCGGCCGCACCTTTACGAGCGCTTACTCCTTCCCATTCATTGCCAGGAATTGCATAAAGTCCCCAATGGATAAACTGTCCTAAACCATATGTCCGAAAACGCTCCATCGCTTCATCGGTTCGATGTGCCGGTGTTAAAGGCCCGTATTTTACGTCAATTCTTTGCTCCACCTTTTTGCGTGGCCCAGTCCATTGGGCAGAAACAGTTTTCCCGGCCAATAGCGCACCAGCCAAGAGCAAGGGCATCATCAATCTGTTATAGCTTATCATATTTTATCTAATTGTTTATTATCACGATTCTATATAGTCCAACTTATTCAAAGACAAAAAACGCAACTAGTCGGGACGATCAATATACTGTTTCTGTACTTTCTTCATGACGACCGGTTCAGGGTTACTGTCCTGAAATGGATCAAAGTAATAGAGTGCCTGTTCCCGATACAATGCTAAATGTTTCTTTAACACTTTAGTGAATTGGTCAAAATTACGTTGCTTGCCAGATGTCCATGCTGCTTCCGCCAATGCCGCAATTCTCGGAAAGACGAGATAATCCAATCGATTGGTATTTGTCACAGTTTCAGTCCATAGATTGGCCTGGATACCCAATATCTGTTTTCTTCGACCACCTAAACTATCCAACTGTTCGCCTGCAAAATTGTAGACATCTTGAATAGGGTTAAACCCTTTGCCCCATTTCCGTCCATACCGATGGTTTTCCTGCTGCACAAAATCAAAATATAAAGGTAAACGCGGTGTAAGAATTGCCTGATATCCTTTATCCAAAATTTTGTTGAGCTGTTCGGGTTTATCATGGCGCCACCACATCATCACAGTCTGCGCTTTGTTCAGTTTTGCGTCTACCATCTCATCCCAAACAATGATTTTTCCATTTATTCGGGCAACGGAATCTGCCATACGTCGAATAAAATACTCTTCCACTTCCTTATTGGATTTCAACCCTTCTGCCTTTTTTAACTCCTGCACCTTTAGATCATTATTCCAGGCATCACTACCAAAAGCAACCTCATCTCCGCCCAAATGAATGTAGGTCGAAGGAAAAAGCGCTTTTACTTCGCGCAGCACATGGCTTAAAAATGAATATGTCGTATTTTTTGCTGGGTGAAAAGTAAAATCAGGGTGTTTTTCATTACCCCCGCCCGATAAAAACGGATACGCGCGATTTGCCGCTGTTGCATGCCCAGGCATATCAATCTCAGGAATGACCTCAATATTACGTTCATCAGCATAAGCAATAATCTCACTGATATCATTTTGCGTATAATACTGTACTCCAGCATAGGGATCTAAATAATTGCCTATCCCACCTATTTGAGCCAGCCAGGGATAACGTTGTATACTAAGGCGCCACGCAGGCTCATCCGTCAAATGCCAATGAAACTTGTTCAGTTTATAGAAAGCCATCCAGTCCAACAATGACTTTACTTTTTCCTTTCCGAAGAAGTGTCTCGACTCATCTAACATAAAACCGCGCCATGTAAATTGTGCTTTATCTGTAATTTCAACAGCATCCAACTCACGCTGATCACCGCTTAGGGCTGCAACGGACAACAATTGGTCTAAACTTGCAATTCCATTGACAAGTCCTGATTTATCTGAAGCGTAAATTCGAATATGAGTAGGATCTATCTGCAAACGATAGGCCTCATGTTCAAGTGTTTTATCCCAGCTTACCATAACTTGGGCTTCGTCGGCCTTGGTCGCAGCATAGCCCGAAATCCCGAAACGCCCAAGCAGGAGCTTCTTGAAATACAATATCGTGGAATCAAAATAAGGATCGCTTATAATGCCTATATTTCTACCTAGGATAAGTTTCCCCTTCCGCACTTCCTGCTGTTGCGGACGTGGGATGATAGCAACCTGTGCCTTCACAAACTGTATCGTCAAGAATACCAAAAGAAATGTTCCTATTAATCTATGTTTCATCCGTTCTATCGTTATTTTCAACTGATCAGATTAAATCTGCTTGTGTAAAGTATTTGTTTCTAAGTAGGTTCGATCCTACATTATTCGAACCTAGTTTGTGCTATAATCGGCCCACCACAGCCAGCACGCGATGTAAAAGGAATACGAAAATCCATCGTATGAACTGTTTATATCGGTTCTGCCCACAGTTTATCTTGTAATGCAATGGTAAAGAATTTATTATTTATTACTGTAGTCCAAGTATAGTCAATCGTTTGCGCAAATCTCGAAAACGTTGTAGTGGATGGATGCAACAAAGCGAATAAAGAAAAAACAACGATTAATAGCGATATTTTGATCACTATTAATTAAAAACAAGGTCGAATAGCAGTTCTACCGAGACTAGTCCAATTAGTCATTATCATTTTGTTAGCTATATTTGAAGACATAAATTTGAAGACACAAATACAATACCCTAAGTTAAAACCGTATGATAAAAAAGATCTTTTATACCTTAATCTTTATTGGAATACTGCTATTGAACGTACAAGCGCGAACCGTAGTTCCATTTAATACCAGCTGGACTTTCAAAAAGGGACCTTTTTCTACTTCGACATTAGACTATAATCAACTGTTTGAAGGGAAATGGCAGCTTGTCAATTTACCGCACACCTGGAATGCAAACGATATGCAGGCCAAAGAGATTAAGTCTGGTAGTTTAGGAAAAAATGAGCGTTTTTATACCGGTGATGCTTATTATCGCAAATCTTTTGTTCCCGAAACAGCTTGGAAAGGCAAACGCATTTTCATTCGATTTGAAGGGGTCAATACCAACACAGAAGTATACGTAAACAATCAGCCCCTTCCTACCAAAGAAGGCAAAAATGATATTACCTACGACAATACGAAACGCAATGGAAATTATAACTTCGTGGGCAGACATCAGGGTGGTTATTCTGCATTTGTATTCGAACTGACCAATATGCTCCAATTTGGAAAAGAAAACGAGATTTTGGTGAAGGTAAACAATGAAGCTACTCCACAGGTCATTCCTGTTAACCATACCCTTTTCCCCATGTACGGCGGTATTTATAGACCTGTCGAGCTTATTGTAACCGACGACATCCATATTGCGGTGAATGATTTTGCAGCTAAAGGAATCTATATCACGCAAAAAAATGTCTCCAAGAAAACAGCCGATGTTGCTGTAAAAATAAAAATAGACAACAAATCCGGAAAAAAACAACCAATTGAGTTATTGACAACCGTTTTCGAAAAAGACGGATCAATTAAAGCCAAACAAAGCACACAGTACACGTTGTTACCGCAAGGTCGTCAAACCGTTACGCAACAAATCCTAGTCAAAAGTCCACATTTATGGCAAGGTTTAGATGATCCCTATCTCTATAAGGTGGTCACACAGATCAAAAAGAACAACCAGGTAATTGATGAGGTAACAGCACCTCTTGGCCTTCGTAAATTTGAATTACGAACCGGTGAAGGATTTTTCCTAAATGATATCAAATATCCACTATATGGTGTTTGTCGCCATCAGGATCGACTAGGTAAAGGATCGGCCCTAAGCAATGTAGACCACGACGAAGACCTAGCAATCATCAAAGAAATGGGAGCAACATCGATCCGATTGGCACATTACCAACAGTCTGAGTACTTCTATTCAAAATGCGATAGCATGGGCCTCGTTATCTGGGCCGAAATCCCGTTTGTCAATCGGGTAACCACCTTGGAAGACAACAACGCACAACAACAACTGAAAGAACTGATCCGCCAAAATTTCAACCATCCTTCCATCTATATATGGGGTATGCACAATGAGGTATACTCTCCTTCTGCCTATACCGTCGAACTAACGACCAAATTAAATGACCTCGCTAAATCCGAAGATCCTGATCGCTATACCGTTTCTGTCAGCGGTTACAATGTTATCGACCATCCAGTTAACAATAATGCAGATGTTCAAGGCATTAACCATTACTTCGGCTGGTATAATGGTGAATTGGAGGATAAATCAGATAAAGAGGATGATGTCGCCTCCTGGGCAAAACGTATCAGTGAAGAATTCAAAGATTACCGGATTATCTTTTCGGAATATGGTGCAGAAGCCATTCCCGAAGATCAAGCAGAAGAGGTTGGAAATTTTGGAAATCAATGGAGCAATCCATCGTTTTTCCCTGAAGAATATGCAACCAAATTTCATGAAGTACATTGGGGCGTGATATCCAAAAGTCCAATTTTCCTAGGTTCTTATGTCTGGAACACATTCGATTTTGCCACGCCCATTACTGCGCTGAACGTTAACCCCCGGAATTATAAAGGACTCGTTTCCTTTGACCGTAAACTGAAGAAGGATGGCTTTTATTGGTACAAAGCCAATTGGAGCAAAGAACCCGTGTTATATATTACACAGCGTCGTATGATCAACAGAGGTAATGAAATCACGCCTATTACGGTTTATTCGAACAGAGGTGAGCCAACATTGATCATCAATGGGCAAACGATCAAAGGAGCCAAAATTGGTCAGACCAATGTACACTACATCTTCGAAAACGTAAAGCTAAAACCGGGAAAGAATGCTGTGGAAGCAAAAGTAATCCAAAAAGACGGTAAGGTATTAACCGACACGATTGAATGGAACTATGACCCAGCGTTTAAACAAGGACCATCGGGACCAACAAAATCGAAAACAGAGCACGTAGGTCTATAATCACGCTAGCAAAATAATAGACAAAAAACAGGGGTAGCCTAAAAAGCTACCCCTGTTTTTTGTTTAAGGATATATCCCCCTCGGCTATATTGATCATCATATCACTTACCCTAATTTCAAAAAAGTATTAACCGATAAAAGCGGGTCGTTTACCGAGATTGTCTCGAGACTGGCCTAATGCCCCTCTTCAGGGCCATATTTGCTTCCTATCTTTGAGTCATCAAATAAGAAATAAAAAAATTAAAAAATAAACATCATGGCAACTAAAACAACATTCAGCATCAACAGTAAAACAATTACTAAAGTTTTTCAAGATCTTTTTGATTCCTTCAAAAGCTCCCGTTTAAAAGTTTCCTCCAAGAATGGACAAGAATACTTAAATGTCTCCCTGCTATTAGCTGTAATCATCGGAATTATTTTCCCTGTAGCTTTCATTGCATTGATTATTTTAAGTCTGATTGCACCTATTGAAATTGCAATCCTTCAAGAAGTAAAAGAAGAGAATGCAAATCAAAAGATGATCGAACTCAAATAAGTAAAAAATAAAGGGTAATACCCTTTATTTTTTTTCTATCTTATCAAAAGGCCTATTCGGAGACAAATTAAATGTAAAATTTCCTTTTGAATCCGCACCGCCAGCACCTCTGACACGGGCTTTGATTTCGTATTTCGATTGGGGATTATAATTCGTCACTCTAAAATTGTAGTAAAAAGGTTTGATCTTGTTGGTTCCCCTAAATTTATCCGCAAGCGCATGATGTCCATCCTCTGCAATGACCTGCCCGTCCTGTAGCAATTGTACGGCATCGATCTCCAGAAAATTCTTCCCCTCCACAAAGAAAAATCCAGCTTGCGCTCGTCCATTATCGTAAATCTTCCTGCTCACGTCAAAAGTTAGAAAACTATACGTTTCCTTGATATCATTAGGTCCCCATGATCCCGCAATATATCCCCCGGGACGATAATAATCAATACGCATGGAATCTAATCTTGGAAGATTGGCATCCAATCGATGGCTGAACGCTGTATAATCTTTCGCTGACTTAGCAGCCCATCCAATTTCAGCAACCGCAAGCAATCGCGGAAAATTCTGCACATTCAGATCTTTAATATCCTGAGCCAACGCTGTCCACATATTTCCCTGAACACCAAGGACAAGCTGATCCTCAGCCGCACTAAGTCCTGCAGAAGGATCAAATTCATACACTCTTTTCAGCGAGTTTATCTGCGGATAGGCCAGGTCAGTCATGGTACCATCATTCCGATCGGCCTGTGTAATATCAAAATAGAGATGCGATGCTGGTGTGGCCACGGCTTTAAACCCATCTTTGGTTGCTTCCTTGATCGCTTCTTCACCAAGCCAGCTCATAATCGCTGTACTCTTTGGTAAGTTTTCAGCATCGGCCAAAATATCATTCCACCCGATCGGTTTTTTTCCTTTTTGGACAATGATAGCAGAAACACGTTGAACGAAATAGCTCTGCAGTGCTTTGACATCTCTAATCTGGTGCTGTTTCATAAAATCCTGCACGTGTGGTTCTTTTTCCCACAAGTCATGACGGACTTCGTCCCCCCCAAAATGGATATAACTACCCGGAAAGAGGTTAGCGATTTCAGTGAACACATTATTCAAGAATTCATAGGTAAACTCTTTCGTAGGATCCAATGTATTGGGGGTAAATTGATTTCCCCAATAGCCCCAAGATGACACAAAAGGAAAAATGTGATTCGGGTAGGAATTTTTGTTGACCCCAAGTTCAGGATAGGCCAATATGGTCGGCCATGAATGTCCAGGAACATCAATCTCGGGCACAATCGTAATATTACGCTCTCGAGCATATTGAACAACTTCCTTGATCTGCTCCTGTGTATAAAATCCACTGCGTTCTGCAGGTTGTTTTTCTGTTCGATGAAATACCGTCGCATTTTCCATGGTCAATTTCGGATATTTCTTTATTTCAATCCGCCAACCTTGGTCATCCGTCAAATGCCAATGAAACGTATTCATTTTGTATAATGCCATGACATCCAAATACTTTTTCACGGTTTTCACATCAAAGAAGGTCCGGCTTACATCTTTCATATAGCCGCGCCAATGATAGCGGGGATAATCTTTAATTTTCACTGCTGGAATATTCCAGCTTATTTCTTTGGTTGGGTTACTACCCTCGAAAGCTGTCGGTAAAAGTTGCCGCAGTGATTGCGTTGCATTGAAAAGCCCATGGGAGCTTTTTGCTGTCACGACCACTCCCCGATTGGAAACCTCAAGCTGATAGCCTTCATCATTAGGCGTTGTCAATTTAGGGTCTAGTCTAAATTCAATACTATTGCTCGCCTGTTTCCTCACGTTCAGGGGATAATGTGTTACTTTTCTCAGCTGCTCAACAAACAAAGACACATCTTTCACATCGCAGTTCTTAAAACTTAAGGTAGTTTGTGGATTTAACAGAAACTGGCCTGCTCCTATATTGATTTCCTGAGGCTTGGGGATAATATCAATCCCAGACTGCGCATGGAGTCCTTGCGCAAATAAAAGGGATAACGCTACTGAACAGAGGAGTGTTTTCATTAAAATTTAAGTTTTTATTTTTAAATAAACAGACAAAAAAAAGACCGTTTATTGGTTTCGTTATGCAAAATAAAAAATAAAAAATGATCCTTCTACTCCAACTTTCAATCAAACGATTGTGTAAGATTTTCAAAAAGTAGCTCGTTGGCTACAGGCACACCAAGAGGATATCATTTTTTAGTATTAAATTTGACTTCCAGACAAAACAAAATAGGCTATAGTTAACTTATTGGGGTGAAAGAACAATAACGTGAAAAACAGTAAAAAATTATTTATTATCAGGACAGTTTTAATTGCCTTCCTGATTCTTTCCTTGGTCTATATCGGTTCGATATTTACCTATCAATATATTGAGTACCAAAAGACCGAAGCCCGTTTAAATAAAGCTTACAGCTCTAAGAATCAATTGACTAATCTTTTTTACGAACTCTTCTCCTCTTACAACGCTGCCGGAAATGCCTTTCGCTCTTATACCGTGGACTTCAGTGCCGAAAATTTAAAGAATTACAGCAATAGTTTAGATACGTTACGATTTTATATTGATTCCCTTTCGAAGTTGTCTTCCCAAAAAGGACTTACTTTCTCTACAAATACTTCCTTGGAACAAAATATCTCCCTTTCAGACGAGTTCGCGCACATTAAAAAATCTGTTGACAACATGATTTTTTTGGCCAAAGACTCGCTGTCACTCTTAACGAAAACGAATAGAACAATTCGCCCAGGAAACAATCGTATACTTGCTGATTCGGTTGTCAATAAAATATTACGAGATACAGCACTCAATGTAAGTAAGAAGGATACCATTGTGCGAAAGAAAGAAAAACTCTTTACACGTATTTTCAAAGCTAAAAACGACACCTTGGTTGCTGATAAGCTGGAGCAGAATTTCAATGTGAATCAAATCAAGGCAATACATAGCCAGATCCAAAGTTTGATCGAGCAAAATGAGACATTCCACCGGCAAGATTTCAGTAAAATCCGTCGTTCATTTACTGAGCTTCAACAAAAGGAAAGACAGCTTCTACAGTCTAACTACAATTTGTTCAGTACGATCAGTACGGCCTTACTTCGCATTAAGACCCATGAAGATGAGGTATTAAGGGCTGCTGAAATTCAAGATTTCAAGCTTTATCGGGAAAACTCCTCTATTTTTGGCAAACAGGTCATCGCTTCTATTATTCTCATGATTATTATGGTGACACTCTTGTTGTCCTACCACTACAATACACTTGTGTATGAGCGTAAGCTTACTGCCGCTAGAGATTATGCCTTGCGAACAGCGAAAGAGAAGGCCAGTATACTGGCCAATGTCAGTCATGATGTGCGCACACCGGTCAATTCTTTGGTCAGTGTTATTGATCTGCTAAAGAGCAATGCAGCAAACAATCGGGTCAACCCTGTTTTATTAGACTCCATTACACAAGATATCCATGTGATCAATGATACCGTTGAAGATATTCTGAATCTCGGTAAACTAGAGTCTGGTACACTCGAAATTAAGGCTGAGTATTTTCCGCCAACTCAATTGCTCGCGAACCTTATAAAAATGCAGCAGGCTCAAGCAGACAAAAAAGGGTTAAAACTTATCAGTTACATTGATATCGATCCCGACATCTTAATCAAAAGCGGAACGTATCGTGTACGCCAGATTGTTTCCAATCTCCTTAGCAACGCCATTAAATATACAGATAAGGGACAGATAGAAGTAAAAGCCTTTATCAGCAGAGATCAGGGATCCAAATTACACATATTAGTCAACGATACAGGAAAAGGTATTTCGGCAAAAGATCAGGAGCATATTTTCGAACAGTATTATATGACCGATCAGAAATCCAAGAATAGTTTTGGATTGGGATTACATATTGCTAAACTCATGGCCGAACAGCTAAACGGAACGTTAAGTGTTAGCAGTCAACAGGGCAAGGGATCAACATTTACATTAGTCGTTCCATTCACCGAAGAAAAGAAAAATAGGAAACAAATTACGAGCTTGGATAAGCTCTCAAAAGAGTTACGCTTTGTCGTTATTGATGACAATCCGATCAATAATCTATTCGTAAAACAAGCATTGCAACATTTCGAAGATGTGAAAATCTATCAGGATTCATCTACAGCAATAGCCTATCTGAAGGAAAATAGAACGGATATTATTATCACCGATCTCAAAATGCATGGCCCTACCGGTTGGGATATCCTCAATACGGTCAAAGACAACAATAGCGTAAAGGGATGGAATAGCAAAGTTATTGCACTGACGTCAGACGAATCACAAGTAACCGTACAGATTCCCGAAGGGCAGCTACATCAATTTGATGGCGTCATGACCAAACCTCTGGACAAAGCTATCCTTGCTCAGCTTATCGCAAGGATTTCATAAGCTAGGCCGTGTAAGTAAAAGAAATAAGGGACTGTCTTTGACAGTCCCTTATTTCTTTTACACAATATACCGACTAAAGTAACGGTGATCCCGCAGGACATCGTTACGTACAGGATATATGTTATTTAAATACTTCAGCAAGTTTGGCATCCAACTGTTCGTCCGAACCACCATTGCCACCACCATAACGTCCGATAATAACACCTTGCGGGTCTATTAACACTTTTGTTGGTAACGAACTGACACCATAACCCTTCGTTACATCTTTGCTGAGATCAAAATTTGTTCCATCGAATTTTGCCCCACGTAAAACATGTTTCCAAATGCCAATCTCATCTTGTTCAACCGCCTTGTGCCATTTTTCAGGCTTGCTGTCATCATCTGCAATCCCTATGATTTCAAAACCTTTACCTTTATATTGCTGATACAACTTAATGAGATGTGGATTCCCTTTACGACAGGGCACACACCAGCTAGCCCAGAAATCCAGTAAGACATACTTGCCTTTGAAATCTGATAAACTCAGCGGTTTGCCATCAATATCGGTCGTACTAAATACGGGAGCAGTCTTGCCAACAGCACCACTTCGGCTTTCCGCTAGTTTTTCCGAAATGTCTTTTCCAAAACGACTATTTTGCACCTCTTTGGAAAAACCAGCAAACAACGTTTCAGTTTCTTCCAACGATAGGTTGTTCATCCTGAACATCAGCAAATAAGGACTCAAAAAGGACTGTGGATGGTTTTTAATAAAGGTCATATCAATCTGGGCCGCTTTTTCATTAAAAGGCTCAAATTGATTCTTGATGCTGGCAGCCTCTTCACTAAGTAGCTTTACTTTCTTTTCTAAAGCTTCAAGTTCTCGCTCAGCACGACTATACTCCTTATTTTTCGCAGCATAAGCCTTACTAATGGGCTCCATTCCTTTTCTGATAGCTGACTTTTCGAGTTCTAACTGCTTGTGTTCGGCATCCAATTTTGAACCTGTCAGCGTATAGTTTTTTAGATTATCATCTTGAAACTCCAATTTCATTTTGGAAGGCTCCAGGTACATTTGTGTATAATCACCCTCAGCTGCGCGCTCGGGATGTGACGATCTGGTCAAAAATACCAGGGTAGGCTCCGTCAACGTGCCTTTAAATTGAAAATGGTTTTTGAGAACCGAAGCACTATCAGTTACTTGTTTACCTTGACCATCCATATAAAAAAGGTAAAGCTTTTCGGTTGTCCCGTTTTTAAGTTCACCATCCAGAACAAACTTTTTCTGCGCCATTCCCATCATAGGAACTACCATAAGGGCGGCTATTTTTAGTATATGTTTCATTTGATTATTTCTTTATTTGTATGTTGCGCTAATTTTACAAGTCCACTAACTTTTACCACCCATATCCAGGATTTTGATCTCCAAACGTTGGATTTTTCTCATATTCTGAATAAGGTACAGGTAGGATATACTGCCATCTCGCTTTCATATTACCATTCAGTTGTTTAATCGTATCAAAAGGTAAACGTAACAAAGCCATCCAGTCCGAACCGTCCTCTGCAACAAGACTTCGCATGAGTTCTCTAAAAACTTCCGTAGTCAACTGCTCTCGCGTATTCATTGCATTTAATGCTGTAAAATCCGTAATACCAGCTTTCGATTTGACCATTTTAAGTAGGTCGCGGACTTCTGTCAAGCTGCCATTCGATTTAGCAAGAGCCTCAGCCTTCAGTAAATAAGCTTCTGTCAAACGAAATACAAACTTAGCTTCCGCTTGTCCGCCGGAATGTTTCTTAAAAACCTGACGTTTGGCTACTGTGCCAATCATCCAGTTGGCCCTTGGATCATTCTTTAAGAGATCCAATAAAAATGGCGTTGCATTATAATTATAATTAGCGCGGAAATAGTACTTTTCCATTTCTGCAATTTGGTTAGCAAAAGCTTTTGTACCAAGAATCACCTCTTTACTCGCCAACCCTTTTGTAGAAAAAAGGTCCTCAACATGGGTTTCAAGGGCATATGGGGATTGTTCAATGAGTTGATTCGCCAATGTAATGACGCCGGTATAGTCAGCAGGAGCTTGTCGTAACATCAGAATCCTCATTTTCAGCAGCATGGCAGCCCATTTGGTTGCATAGTAGTTTGGATTATTCTCTGGCGCATTTGCTATTGCGTAATCAATATCGTCCAGGATAAACGCGTAACTATCGGCAACATTTTTACGAACAGTAGCTATAGTCGATACCGTAACAGGTTTTGTACGTATCATGACCCCGAATTTGCTGCTGCTGTCAAAGAATTCGCCATAGTATGCTAATAACTTAAAATTGGCATAGGCGCGTAAAAACCGAGTTTCTCCAAGTATCTGCGTACGTCTGCTTCCGCCAAATTTCTCTTCACTCAATGCTTCAAGGCCCGCTATCACGCCGTTGGCAGCATTCGCAAGTTTATAATTTCCGCTCCATATCGGCAGGACTTCGCCATTATCCTTTGCGGTCATCGTATGCATTTCAGGACGACTAGGACCCTGATAATTTTCAATGAGACCTGCGAACTGGGCCGGAAGTATTTCATGCGCCGGTGCCCAGGTAGTGCCCGGTAGACCAGTTGTCCTGTTTTCAGTTACATTGACAAATAAATAATACACTCCATTTAGTGCAATTTCTGCACTCTTTTGATCCACAATGACATTGTCGTCAACTTTTTCCTGTGTCGGTAACGCATTTAGCGTCTTGTCACAGGATGTATTCATTCCTATTAGCGCTGCTAGCAGGAAATATAGTAGAAAGCTCTTTTTCATTCGTTTAATTTATTTTCTTAAATCAGCTCTATGTTTTAAAAACCAAACCGTAGTCCAAAGGAAAACATCCTATTCGCTGGATAGGCAGAGATATCGCGCCCACCACCAATGACTGACGTAGGATCATCAGAAACCTCGGGATCCATTCCCGGATAATGCGTAATTGTAAAGAGATTTGTAGCCGAAACATAGGCCGAGCCACTTCTCAACTTTAATCCATTCAGCAAAGATTTTCCAAAGTTATAAGACAGGGTAATAGACTTAAGTTTGAGATAGGATGCATCGAACACATTGACATCTGCTAATGGTCTAAACTGTGCCGTACCGTAAAGCAGCCTTGGTCTTGTCGCACTAGTATTATCCTCATTGTAGCGTCCCAATACGCTCACACCTCGATTTGCCAAATTATCAGCGGAGCCATTAGCAATATCCGCCTGATAGATCAAATCATTGCCATAAGAAAATGTAAATAGTGTGGTCAGTCCGAAGTTTTTATAATTGAGTGTATTGGTGATACCGCCAAAAAAATCCGGCGTTGCATTACCTATAATATCCTGCTTGTAAAACGGTTCACCTTCTCCGATGCCATTAGGGTCTAATTTATATTTCATATCCCCCACTCCGATGTAATATTCCATGTACTCTAGGAAAGGAAAACTTTCTTTATAAGCCTTAAGCTCATCCGCAGTTCGGATCAGGCCATCGGTTACATAACCATATAACAAACCTAACGATTCGCCTTCCTTAACAATACTTGTCCCTAGATTTAATCCATCACGATCATTGGGGTTCGAAAACGGTCCACCATTGATATTTAAGACCTTATTCCTATTCTTCGAAATATTTAGGGCCAAATTCCAATTGAAATCTTGTTTTCTAATCAAGTCACCCCGAATATCAAACTCTAGCCCCCGATTACGAATTTTAGCAATATTAAGCACCACATTCGAATAGGCAGAGCTAGGCGCGGTTGTGATATTTAGCAATAAACCGTCCGTAATCTTTTCATAATATCCGATGGATCCCCTTAATCTTCCTTTGAAGAAAACATAATCCAGACCGGCATCTTTCTGAGTGGTCGCCTCCCACTTAATTTTGTCATTACCTAACTGTGTCGGAATAAATGCATTTTTACCGGCATAACTTACTGGCGAGTATAAGGTTCTATAAAGATTACTTCCAATATTCTGTGTACCCGTTTTACCTGCGCTGACACGAATTTTCAGCTCGTCTATCCAAGGGACGCTTTTCATAAATTCCTCTTCCGAAATTTTCCATGCTACCGCACCTGAAGGAAAGTAGCCTGTCTGATTTGCAGGAGCAAATTTGGATGAACGATCAGAACGTCCTGTGAATGTAAAGAGATAACGGTCTTTCCACGTATAATTAGCCCGCAAATAGAACGATAACAACGCATTCGTTTGTGCAGGGCTACTCCCCTTAACAGCTACTGGAATCGCAGCGGAATTTAAATTGTTCAGAAAATCATCATCCGGATAACCAGCGCCGGAAGCCGAGAAAAAATTCATCTTATAATTTTCCCATGATGTCCCAATCAATGCATTCAGACGATGGTCTTCATTAAATTGTTTGTCCCAGGTTAATGTGTTTTCAATGAATGTATTGATCGATTCGGTATGAGCCTGACTTCCTGTCCCTCCGTTTGAATCCCCAGCACCATAAAAGCCACTCATCATCACATAGCTGGGCACATAATTCAATTGATTATAAGTGCTATAATTGATTGAGCCCACGGATCGCCATTTCAGCTCGGGCAAGATATCCCATTCTGCAGCTAAGGAACCCAGCAACATACCCGTCTTTCCCTGATTGATCCCCGAGGCCATTGCCAAAGGGTTTTGATAGCCCTGATATTCCGCGTGCAATAAGCCAAAGTTCGAAAAAGTACCATCAGCATTGTAAGGGGATTCTGTTGGCGGTGCAAACAGCGCCTGCGTATAGGCTCCATTTGTAATATGATTTGTCGTATAGCTATAATCAACATTGGTATTCATACGAAAGCGCGGGGCAATCGTCGCGTCCAAATTTATTTTACCCGACAGCCGATTAAAGTCTGTACCAATAATTGTTCCGCGTTGATTATTATAAGCTAAGGAGGTATAATACTTTGTATTCATGCCACCACCACGCACCGATAAATCAGCATTCTGAAGGATCCCTTTCCGTAAAACCAAGCCTAGCCAATCCGTATTATTATTTCCGAAAAACTTAGGATCATTTTCAATGGCTGTAGGTGTCGCGCTTGGCGGAAGCCCCATGTTGCTCCTTGCTATATTGAGATTATGGGCGGCCTCCTTCATAATCATCTTGTATTGATCTGCATTGAGTATCTTTTCCTTAAAAGGAGAAGTAAGCCCTGTATAATAATTAAAGTCCAAAATTGGTTTACTATCTGCAAGACCTCTTTTTGTGGTAATAATAACCACGCCATTCGCTGCCTTGGACCCATAGATGGCGGTCGCGGAAGCATCTTTAAGAATATCTATGCTTTCGATATCATTGATATTTAAGCCTGCCAAGCTATTGAGCCCCCTGTTAAAGGACCCCGATACCATACTGCCCATATCATCGCCGTAATAACTTTCCATCGGATTAACAACTTCTGCACTGCTCGACACATAGCGATTTTGCACATTGACAGGTATGCCATCAATAATATATAATGGTTCATTTGTACCCAACAGGGAGGCACCTCCTCGGATTCTGATGCGTGCTACAGCACCGGGCGAGCCATCCGATTGTACCACCTGTACGCCAGCAGCCTTACCAGACAAAGCCTGATCAATACTCGTAAAGGGTACATTCTTTATTTCAGATGGATTTACGGAAGCTACAGAACCTGTTAAATCACTACGTTTTGTTGTACCATATCCTACAACGACGACATCATTAATCACGTTATCCGCGACCGTCAATCTAATTAATACATTTCCTGCTTCAACCTTTTGTTCGACAGTACGGTATCCTATACTAGTGGCGATCAGTATATCCCCTTTTTTTGCTGCAATCCGAAACTCACCCTGCGACCCACTACTGGTCTGTATAGTCGCCTTTTCTTTTACACGAATTGTAGCACCCGCCAGCGGTTTACCATTTGCATCGACAACGATACCACTTACGCTTTGCTGCTGCGCAGCTGTTGGCTTTTTGGCTACCACGACAATCGACTTTCCTTCCATCAGGTAGTCGAGGTTCTGCCCTTCAAAAATTGTGTTGAGCGCTTCCTTTATCGTTGCTTTGTTGAGATCCACGTCGACAGATCCAGCCTTTTTGGCAAGTTCCCCCGTCAGGATATAGTCGTATCCAGTCTGCTTTTTAACCTCTTCTAAGATCTGCGATAGCTTACCTTGCCGATGTAGCGTAATAGACTGTCCGCTGGCCAAGCTAATTCCAGGAAAAAAAGATGGAACGATAAGGTACATTGCAAGTGCGCTCTTTCTGAGCATTCGCCCCATAGAGGGGCTTAATGGACTTTCAGTCCATAAATTAGGTAACTGTTCTTTCATAGTTATTTAGGTATAATGAGATTAGGTACTTAGGTCTATTCAACAATCAGCGTTTTCTCTCCTTGACTGCTCATGGTAACGCGAAATGTGATATTTGAAGTTTTTTTCAAGAGTTCCAAAACATCGGCAAGACTATTTTTACGCGAGACGCTACCGTAGAATGTGACATCGGGATAGCTCTTTTCATATTTTATATCCACATTGTACCAGCGCGAGACCTTATCGAGCACGGTTTTCAAGGATTCGTTCTCAAAGACAAAATCGCCATGGATCCAGTCGAGTTGAATTGTATTGTCGAAAGGTTCGACATCGACATCCTTTTTATTGCTATCCCAAATAGCCTGATATCCTGGCTTCAATTTGACGGTCCGATTCTCCCGCTGATACTTTACCACAACACTGCCTTCCACAAGCGCTGTTTTGGTCAGCATTTCTCCAGCATAAGCCTGTATATTGAAAATAGTGCCCAATACCTCCACATCCTGCTCAACGGTATGGACGATAAATCGTTTCTTATGCCCATTTTCCATCAATTTAGATACATGAAAAAGCCCTTCTCCGATCAACTCTACCCGACGGATTTCCTGACTGGCCAAATCCTGAGAGAAGCGTAGCGTGGAACCCGCATTTAAGGTAACTTCTGTACCATCCGGTAATTTTAAGTTAATTGTACCACCTTTAGGCGTTTCGATCTGATTGATGACCGCTTGGCTCAAATTGCTGTTAGCCGCCACATACTCCACCTGGCCATCCCGGTTTTTTATCACATTACAATTATCAACGCGTAACATGGTTCCTGGTTTCAGTTGATCAAGATCGACTATTTGACCATCAGCAAGACGGATCAATGCCTGGTCTCTTGCGGGCATTACTGTTTCTGCAGCTATCTGATGTTGGACTTCGGCTCCGATCTTCCCATACCAATGGTATACAGCCAATCCAGTTAAAAAGAAAACCAATAAACTCGCAGCAATCCAATAATGAACTATACGTCTTCTGATCGTTAACAAACTTCGGTGTGCAGTACCAATTCCAAGTTCCTCGTGGATGCTACCGAGTAATTTATCCCGAATATCCGCCTGACGATACTGCGGATTTTCCTCGAAAAACGTCTTATCTTCCGATTGTGCATACCAATGGTCCAATTCATGCTGCTCTAAAGCATTTAGATTCCCTGAGAGAAACTTCTCAAAAAGCTCTTTTAATCGTTGATAGTTGTACATTTGGTTAGCCTGTTTATAGATAAGTCGTACGAAAGAGGCCGAGGTTCTATTCAAAAAGTATTTTTTTTGAATATTTTTTGAATAGAACCTCCAATTGACTGCTAAAAGAACTTAGACGATGGATGTATTGATGAGATCGACGCTTATTTGGAGATAAAAATCGTGGCCAACAGACAAAATAGAAAGTCTGTTTTCATCTCTTTTCGTAAGATAAACAATGCTTTATGAATGTGTTTCTTTACAGTGCTTTCGGAGATATTCAATTGCTGCGCAATCTCTTGGTGGGACTGATGTTCAAAGCGGCTCAAGTGGAATACTTCCTTACATTTTTCAGGCAAAGTATTGATTATCCGAACCAACTTTTCATTTGTTTCCTTAATTTCCAATAAGGCGTCGGGAGAAGGGACATCTTGGCTTGTAAAAGACTGCCAGGTATCCATTTTTTCTGTCTGACGCATAATCTTCCGATAACGGTCAATGACTTTATATTTTAGGGCGGCAAGAAGATATCCCTCTAAAGTCGTACGCACTTGAACACTCTCCCTGTTTCGATACAGATCCACAAATAACTGTTGTACTAGCTCCTGCGCCTCATCAGCATCTCCCAGCTTAGTATACGCTGCATCCAGTAATCTATTCCAATAGCGATGATAGAGACAATCGAATGCGTGTCGGCTATTATCTTTCATTGCCAACAATAAGTCTTGATCACTTTGTCCCTCTTTGTTTTTCACGGTATGTTTCTCTATTAAAAACAAATGAACATAATTTTATATAATACTCCAAATGCGAATACAATTTGGGCATATCTTTTAAAAAATATAGGATTAAAAAATAGAATTTTTTACGTAGCGTACTGAGACTAATTCATGCTATGGCCACTGTAAGGGAAGAGTTCAAATAAGCTAAGGGACTAAAAATCCGAAAAAGGGATATGCTCGTATCGGATATGCAGTGATGATCGGTTGCTGAACAGCTTCCGACGGAGCAGGCTCACCGACGGTCCTGTGCTGCGATAACCGATAGGCGGAGGATATGCCATAGCCTGTACATGGAAATACGCTAGTATCCAAACGAAAGAAGCCCTTGACTGTTTCCAGCAAGGGCTTCCGTGTAAAAAAAGGCACCGACCTACTCTCCCACCTGTTACGGCAATACCATCGGCTCTGGCGGGCTTGACTGCTCTG